>Ga0123337_10002493_pt1 | contig 20955 bp, 18 predicted proteins | sample frozenSSSSmetaG_FD_89792 | JGI IMG/M metagenome (GOLD analysis project Ga0123337, IMG submission 89792) | Glacier valley bacterial and archeal communities from Borup Fiord, Nunavut, Canada, to study Microbial Dark Matter (Phase II) -... | ecosystem: Environmental > Aquatic > Freshwater > Ice >...
ATCCAAACAATAAGTGGTAGATTTGGCATTTGAGCTAAAACTATTTTGCCATCGCTGTCACGGAAGGTTTTATCAACTAATGTATTTTGCGTCATTTTAAATTGCCACTTAGGTAGAAATTATTAATTTACAAAAATTACTGATTTGCCTATTAAGAATAGGTTGACATATAATAATTTTAATCTTTTAATATCAATTAAAACACTCAGATAAATCTCTTTACAACCATCTAATTGCTGAGATGAGAGTGATAAAGCATATTCATATATGAGTATATCGAGAGGCATACTCACACTAAACCCGCCAAGATATCTGCCATGCTCTCAATTGAAAATTTTGGTGGAGAGTTTTTTAGCGCAAATGCTTGCAAATAAAGAGTTTGAAACTATTTCAGCACCCCCTGAAGCGGTTAGCTGTAAAAAATATTTTTGAAATTTGCATAAGTTCCTGTTTAACCTCAGATGTATATTCAGAGCCTAACGGGGCGATAAAACAGCTAATAACCTGATAAAATAAGCCTGATAGCTCTCTGCCCTTGTTGATAATACTTTTGCTTATTCTTGGGCACTACCAAAGTTCAAAACTAAACATGTCTTGGGCACGACATCTCTTGTCTGATACACCGTAGTAGTATAACGACAAAATCGAACCTCCTATTTCCACTTGCAGAGGCAATTTTAGTCTGTGTATATAGATAGGGGTTGGCATCTTATTTTCTCAAAACCACTCAATACCATCACGAAAACTATTTTGTAGGAGAAATATGTTATGAGTAACGAGGAAAAAGTCACGTCTAACATCCCCACAAGGGGGGGGAAACCTGGGTATCGCCCTCATGGCACAGGGATACGAGGCGGGGAATTTCCACCCCATTCTTCCCTGTTTGAGGGACGCTTTGGACGGATCTTTCGCACACTTCCTGCGGCTAATTTTTCCGTACAAGCACTCCATGCTCTTGCGGAAAAAATTACTGCGCCCCATGAAGATAAGCAAACACCAGAAACCGAGGAGGATGATGAGGAGAACATTGGAACTTCTGATCGCCCCGGAATTCCCGCTGGATATACCTACCTTGGTCAATTTATCGACCACGATCTAACTTTTGATCCGGCAAGTAGCCTTCAGGTAAAAAATGATCCAGAGGCTTTGATTGATTTTCGTACACCGCGCTTCGACCTCGATAGCGTCTATGGACGTGGCCCAGATGATCAACCCTATTTATATGCAGATGATGGTTTGCACCTGCTTTTAGGGAAAAAACTTTCTGGGAGCGCTTTTGATCCAAACACCAGAGATTTACCACGCAATACCCCCAACTCCGGCGAACCTGCCCGTGCTTTGATTGGCGACCCTCGCAATGACGAAAACACTATTGTTTCACAGCTCCATTCCACCGTACTACGCTTTCATAACCGAATCGTAGATTTCCTGACTCAGCGCGATGGACATCTACCCTCTTTTGAGACTGCTCAACAGGAGGTGCGCTGGCACTATCAGTGGGTGATTCTCCACGATTTCCTCCCCAGAATTATCGGTTGGGACATCCTGTTTGAGATCCTGCCTGAGCTAAAGCAAGAGAAGGAAAATAGGGAATTCACTGAGTTTGAGCCAAACCTTAAGGTTTTTAAGTGGAAGAAAGAGCCTTTCATTCCTGTCGAGTTTTCGGCAGCAGCCTATCGCTTTGGACACTCGATTATTCGTCCGATTTATCGATTGAATACCAATGACCCAGGCACTAAGGAAAACCCAGGACGACGGATAATCTTTCCCAGTCCTGATGGTGACGTGAGCGAAACACTTACTGGTTTTCGCACCATTGAGGAGGGTAGGGCAGTAGACTGGACACTATTTTTCGATATTATCCCACTAGCCCAACAAGAAAAACTGACTCCAAAGCGCGTTCAGCCTAGTTACAAACTCGATACTTCATTGGTGAATCCGCTTGGTACACTTCCAAATAGTGTTGCGACAGTTGAGCATTCGCTGGCAGCACGCAACTTGCTACGCGGGCTACGTTTGGGCTTGCCCTCTGGACAGGCTGTGGCAAAACATTTGCGTCTACCTGTTATCCCCGATGACCAACTACGCGTCGGTAAGGCGACGGCTGGGGATGCTGCGAATAATCCTCTACTCACCAGCATCTCTCCAGAGTTTCGTAACCGAGCGCCACTCTGGTATTACATTTTGGCAGAGGCACAACTAGAGATACAAAAGGCAGCGCAGCAGGGCGGACTGAATGAGAAGGAAATCAACCACATTCCCACCCGACTCGGACCAGTAGGGGGGCGCATCGTCGGTGAGGTATTCGTGGGGCTACTTTTCGGAGACAGTCACTCTTATCTGCGTCAGTATCCAGGTTGGAAACCAATCCCTGAATTCCGCCGCACTCAGGACGGTACTTTTAACCCCAATGGTGATTTTGGCGTACCAGAATTGATCTTGCAAGCAAAGGAATCTGTCTGAAGATGTTAGGGGGTTTGCCCCCTGACTATCTTATTGTTATCTTGTTCTGGCAAATTAATTCATACATACAGTAATTGCTGAATACCTTTGCAGATGGTTTGATTCAAACGAGCGTCAGGGTAATTAAGGAGACAGGAGGAATCCCCATAAATAAATTTAGGAGATTTAAAACAACGTGAGTTCAACGGCTCATATCATGTTTGCCTAATTAGTTCAATCAAAAGACCTCTAAGAGGTTTTACTATGCAAAACTGTCCCTCACCGAGTCGGAGAAGGACAGACTTGAACTTTAGTTCAAGATAGGGAGAAGTTTGTTGAAGTTACGTTATGAGAGTGTCTAATCTTGAGTCTTTTGTTGATAAATTTGCGGTGCAAGAATGACTTGAATTTGCTTTTCCTGGCATTTTTGAGAAAAAGCGCGAATTTGAGCTTCTTCATCTCCCTCAATTGATAAAGATTTTAAAAATCCCTGAAATCCTAAAAAAGCTAATTCGTAGATAGCTTTTTGACTAAAACCACCTTGAAAATAGCCCGTGTGGGTATCAACACCTTGAGGATCTCTATTGTTAATAGACTTCCGAATAAATGCCAAAGTTAGTAAAATATAATTCCCAAAATTTATCGCTGGCTGTTGGAGGGCAGAACTAACAACTCCTATCTGAACACTCCGATCATCTTTATAATCTGTACAGTCAAAATATGTAAATAAATCTGCGGGTTGAACCTCATTTTTGGAAATTTTAGTTATCTCTTCAAGTCTTCTATGTTCGCTACTAGAAGAACGAATTTCTAAATAGTTATAAGGTTTATCGAGTGTGTAATCTTTCTCATAGTCTGGTTTGTGAAAATTAACAACTCCATATCTGGGTGTGTGACCAACTGTATCATTTTTGTTGTTGAAATGCTTAACTGTGATATTACCAAGCCTATAGCCACTAATACGAGTTCGCGCAGGGAAACTAAAGTAATTTGCAGCAGTGGAGGTAATTCGTAACGCTAAATCTCCCTCATTACAAAAGATATAAGCTTCTTCACACCGACGTAAAGAAGAACGAAGAAAATTAGCTCGTCCTGGCAAGATGGTTTCTACAGGAATATCAGGTGCAACTAGCACAAGTCTGCCTAAGCGAAATACATTACCAATATCTGAATCAGGTTCTTTATTAATAGATTTAACGTCAAAAACATCAGAGAGGATACGAATTACATCTGTAACTACAAAACACCCCATACTATGACTAATAAATGACAATTTAATGCGTTTATTAGGGGGTAACTTTACTCTAATATCAAGCTGTCTGATCAATTCAACTAAGTCTGTTACACCATAATTAACCGCTCTATAGGTATCACGAAAATAAGTAGATATTCTGAGAATAATTAATGTCAAAATAATTGAAGATATAATTCCAGATAAAATTAACAACACTGTGAAAAAGTGGACAGCGCTATTACTTAAAATATTTAGGAACAACAAAACTATGGTAGACCATATACTAATTGTTAGTCCCACAACTAAATTGATAGCTAGTAAAGTTGGTAGAGAATATAGGGCATTGATTAGCTTTTGCCCAAAAGAACCCGATTCATCTGTTTTTATAGGATTTTCAGAAGGCCATCTATATCCTACAAAAATGTACTTATTTGGTTGCTGAATATGTGTATTAACATATTCATAAATCTTTTTGCACCCTATCTCTGTATCCGATGGTGTAGAACTATATCCATGAATATTTATAATAATTTCTGGTTCTGGGCTTGATTGCAAACTTTCAGCAATTTTCTCAAGCATCTCTTGGGCTGAAGGTTCAGCTTGTCCATCATTGATATCAAAAAACTTTTGATTAATAACTTTTGATAAATAGTTGTTAGATTCTTCTGTCTCAACATTGAGTTTTGCAGTACTAACTACTAAATAACCAGATATTTTTTCTTGGTTATTTTTATTAAATTCATAAATTTTATACGGTTGATTATCTGCCAGATTCTTCTTATCAGGAGAGTTGATCATGTCTATCTTCCTTTAGAACTTAGGTTAAGTATATCGCTTAGGGACTGCATCCGCTCACATTCTGAAGGTAATGAATCAAAGGATTTTATGAGACAATAAGCAAATTGAGATATCACTGTTGGGATTACTACTCCACTCTTTTATCTGACCAACTGGCTGTTACTAATATTACTAGAGGCATTGTCTTTTGAGTTTATTCCAATTACTAAACACTCATTTGGAACTCTGGGAAGCATATCGTTAAAAGCCGGAGTATAATGACCATCTTCATCAACAACCCTACGGAGAGTATACTCACCAGCGCGAGAAAGTCCGCCGAACCAAAGGTTTTTTCTGTGCCAAATATCTCCATTGAGAGAATTTTTGTCTTGGGACATTGTAAAATTTACAATCGATCTTGAAATTGGTATTCCTAGCAAAATAGGTATGATTTGAGCTTGCTGCAAAGTTTCATCTTCAAACTGAATTTTGTAACTTACCTCAAACCATTGAACTAAACGTAGTAATATCCACCCAGGAATCGAGTTATGAAAAGTCCACTGCAACGGTGCAAAGACTGGTAATACTAAAGCTCTGTTCTGTATATCCCATTCTAAATTGTACATAGTGATGCAAGTATCTGGCAGTGGATTGCCATCCAAAAAAAACACACCTTTAAGGACAGATGGCAAGTTTGTTTGTTTGATTGGAATCATCCAGGTTGCAATATTATTGAGTTGCTTTTTCTCGATTAATTCAGTCATACTAATTTTTAATTTTTAACTAAGTACAGTGTTGCGTAAAATCGTGGCGAATTGAGGGTTTAAATTTAAATGCATAGGCGCTTCTCTACGAGACGCTACGCGAACGCCTTCCCGCAGGGTAGGGGCGCAGAGGGACGCGGAGAATTCGCTACGAATTAATGAAATGTTGTACTAAGACAAACTCAAAAAATTATAACAATTACCAACTTATAACTCAGCACTCACAATCGTTGAGCAAAACCTTGTAGCACTAAATTATTAGGAGTAACGGCAGTCACTTTTTCAAAATCCCACTTGACATCTGTAATTGAGTCCCATTGATAGTTCTTGAACAGATGTAAACAGAAAATCTTGATAAAGCCAATTGATAAGGATTTACCAGGACAGGCTCGCTCATGCCCTTCGCCGTTCCAAGATAAGATATCGGAAAAATTCCGTGTTATGTCAAAATTATCTGGATTTTGGTATCTATTGGTATCCCGATTAGCCGTAAAAATAGAGCCAAGCAAGCGAGTACCTTTTTGGAATGGACATTTTTGTTCTGCAATCTCAACTTCACCCGCTTCAGTGGTGAGTTGGCTAACAAATCGCACAGGTGGGTAGAGACGAGCCGTTTCCAGAATCACTTGATTAAGAAGTGTTGACTGTTCTAGAGCGCCTGGGTCTAAACTTTCCTTGCTATTCCAAACTGCATTGACTTCTGACAATACATCATTTCTGAGGGCATTATCCAAGCATAAAACACCAATAACAGATCCCAAAAGCCCACTCGTGCCGGCAGTACCGGCAATATGAATCATATCGAAAAGGCTATTAGCGATTTGGTGTTCGTTCAACTGATACTGAGCGCCTATTTCAAAGTAAGATGCCCATTTGGCAGATTGTTGATATTTCTTGGTTAAATGCTGACGATGCCGAATTTTTGGCGCTGTTAATATTCCTAGCAGATACTTGCTGATAAAATTTGGCAAGGATGCGAGAGGCAAACCTTTAATGTAACTACTTGAAGCTGTGATTTCTTCCTCAGATAAAGATATCTGAAAAACCAGTTGGTGCAAAATCGACAGCATGATCTTTGGCAAATCGTTGCCGATGTGTAATTTGCCCTGTCTAGCAGCCTCTAACAGGCTTTGCTCAACTAGATACCCTAAAAAGTCTATCTGCCCTGACGGTTCTGGTAAGGCTTGTAAGAACACAGTACGGAGTCCTGTGTGTTCGTTACCGTTCGTCCCCAAGCTCAGAGGATTATCGAGTAGGTAGCTAGGAGCTAATATTCTGATGATGCCTAAATCATTTCCCCGCAGTTGTGGTTGGGTTTGCATTAGTTCCCTCACCTGGGCGTGAGAGGAATGCATAATTGCTTGGTCTACTGCAAAATACTTGTCTCCAATATTGTCCTTACGGATGTAGAGAAAGTCCCGCCATGCGTTGAGCATGATTAAGGCATCCATGTAATAGAAAATCAAGCGTAGAAACTTGCCGATCGCAGTGTTATAACCTACTTTGGCTAGTATAGGTGCAAGCCAAAGCTGGCGATCGTGACCTTTGAGAACTTTATCTTTAAGTGTCATAATATTTACTTTGGGTCATTGGTCATTGGTCATTGGTCATTGGTCATTATTTAGATATTGATGCTCTGAGGAATTTTAGAAGGAAGCAGATACTCATAAGTTGGACGGTGCAAATTACGCTGCTTGATGGTATCTTCTACCTGCTGAAGATTACTCTGGAATGCCTGTAACAATGGTTTTACTTTCTGGTCTGTAAAGTATCCTTGCTGATACTCGCCCAGTTTATTGTAGTATACAGACCCCAACAAGCTGAGTATATTGTATTGCCGTTGCGCCTGATCTAAAGGGGGGAGCAAATTGAGGTAGTCTTGCTCAGTAACTTCTCTTTTGAGAGTTGAGGCTGGTAAATAACCTGCTGTTGGTATGGCTGCGGCATAACTCATCAAATCTTTTTGCGGAAAGTTAACGGCTGCGTGTTGAGCGCTGGCAGTGAAAATAATCAGCGTAGTGGCATCAATCAGGTAATTCCGCGTTTTGATGCTCCCATCTTCGCCAAAATCGCGGATACGTCCACCATCGTAAGCTGAGATTTCGGCTGCCCACGTTTGCAGGGCTGTATCTTTCTGAATGTTTTCATCGGTAGGGTAGTAAAGGTTCAGGTAGTCTGAAACCCATTGTTTAATGGCATCCCAGACTAATAGTGCATCATCCCGGTAAGGATAAATAGGCAATAGGTTGGGATCATCCACACCGCGCTGTTGGAATTGGTTGGGTAAGATGGCACTATTGAAACCATAGCTTTGCAACCCTAGCACTGCTAAAACGCGAGCGTTATCGATTGATGCTGAGAGTAATCTATCAACGCCACCGCCAGGAGCAATGAGAATCCGTTGGGCGGCATCGTTAATTGCTAAGGTGCTGTCAAAATGCGGGTGCAGCAGAATTCTTAGGGGATGAGTAAGCGGCAGTTGTCGATAGGTTGCGATCGCAAAAGCACCAACAAACAGGTGAGTTCTTGCTAGATGAGTAATCGCTTCGTGGATGTTGGCATCTGCGATTTGGACAACTGTTTTGGCAAATAGCCAAGAGTATTTACCGGAATTAGGGGTAATGATGGGATAATCTGATCCTGGGGTTTGACCGCATTGAATGGCGATCGCACGCAAGAGACGGGTGGAGTCTGAGCCTTTGGGTAAGGCAAACAGTGCTAGGGGAGCATAGACATATTTTTGCTCATTCGGGTATGTACCGTTGATCGCACCGTCTAACATTTTATAGTCAGCTAAGTAGAGCCTTCCTTCAACTCCTGCTGCTGCTAATGAATCGTCATTTCCCATCACTGCTTGGTAATGTTCCTCTGTGACTGGGAAGCGATCGCCTGGAGTGGTTACTCGCTCGATCATCACGGGATTGTAGCCAGCTACTCGCATGTAGGCAAATACTTCATCTTCGTGGTAAGTTTTGGCGCTTGCTGGTACACCAATCACCGGAAACAAATTTTCGTAGTCCTTGAGACTGGTTGCATGTCCTGTGGGCTGTCCTTCATATAAAAGGGTAATTACCCGATTTAAAGCATCTCTAAGGATCACAAGTCCGTTTTCTTTAAGAATAGAAAAGAAAAGATCGTCGAGTTCTCTAACATCCTTAGATATCCCTTTAAGTAAAAACTGGGGGAGAATTTGCAGGATTCTCGCCAGAATACTGATTCGGGCTGGTATTGCTCCCTTGAGCAAGGCTTCTAAAATAAACTTTTCGACATCATCACGAATCGATTTAGAACCCTGATTGCCTCGGTTGACAATCAGGGTATTAACAAAAATAACTCGTAACTGCTGGGCTAATAAAAAATACCAGTTAGTGGCGAACTCTTCCGCAACAGAAAGCTGATCCACCATAGCAATAGATGGAATATGGGTGTAGTTATATTGATACTCTTGCCTAGCTATATCTAGAGTATGAGTGTTTGAGGAACTGATCAAATTATCTGGTGATGAAGCAGTCATTGACCCTACTCACTTGTAGTACGGGGAACTTTAACACTCTTAGGATAAACAAGTTTTAGTTAGCTAAACGTATTATCGCAATCAAGTTTAAAATTTTGATTTTTCTCAAAGAAATTTTATAGAAACACTCGACTTCTGAACACAGGGTAAGCGCATCTGCCCCTACCGCGTGTTGCTAAATATAATTTACACTTTGGCAATTTTGTCAATCTGCCAATAATCAGAAATAATCGCAGGCGCTTGGTCAAATTGGCTGATGGGAGCGGGTTTCATGTCCCGATAGTCCAGCAGTTGAACTAGGATGAGGTAGGCGATCGCTAAAATGATCGAAATCGCACCTGTAAGAATGGCAATTATTTTCGAGCGGTTCATCAGTAGTTCCTGTAATGCAAGTTATTGTACTGTGCCTATATCTACATTAATACTTGAGACAGACAACACACACTTACTGATGTTTTCAGGAGTGCTGAATAAATTAAAAATAACTCGTCGAAGCTGTTATCTATCACGCTAAAGCATAATAATATGGCTTTTTCTCATCAATTTCAGCGTTATCGGAGCGTGCGTCCAAGGCAGATGCTCCAAGGTCTAGTTATTTCCATCCTCCTACACTCTACTTTACTGATTGGGAGCAAATATTGGCTCAGAGCTTTTACGCCTGAGCCTAAGGAGGAGATTCCAGTTGAGGTAGTTGAAGTTTATCCTAATGAAACACAGATACCCCAAAAAAGCTTATTCCGGGCTACTAAAGATTCAATTGCAGGTGGTAAAGCTTTACCGAAAAGACCTGTTTCTGCTGTGAAGTCAGCTAATGTAGATGTACATAAAGCCTCTAGCAAGAGTCCTTTTGACTTAACAGCTTTATCTCCAGCAAAGGTATTCCAGCCAGAACCAAGGCAGCAGAAAGCGGAATCACCAAATTTATCTTCTCAACAGCCCAAACCGCGAAAAACAGGGATGTCTACGACGGGCAACTCTACCAGAGGTTACGCCAACGCCGAAGCACCTGCAACCATACCACCAGCCCCCAAGCCGAAGAAAATTGTAGTAGCGCCTAATACCACACCACCAGCAGCCAAACCGCAAAAAACAGCGATGTCTACGACCGGCAACTCTACCAGAGGCTACGCCAACGCCGAAGCACCTGCAACCATACCACCAGCAGGCAATCCTAAGAACTTAGGCCAGTCGGGAACTAGATTAAGTGCGCGAACACCGTCTCAAGCTCAGTCATCTGTGAAAACAGGTGCAGCAAGCTTGCTGGGTGGTACTCTGGGTGTATCTAGTCGGAATTTTAGCGGTGATTATCTGGCAGGCTTACCTAATTCTAACCGCGATCGCCAAGCTGCTGCTGGTATTGATGCCAGCAGTCAAAATATAGATATCACCTCTTACTTAAACCAACTTCAGCAACGAGTCAAGCAGCAGTGGCTACCAGAAGTGAGCCAGTCTTCCCGGCGAACAGTGCTTAACTTCACTATTAACCGTTCCGGGCAACTAAGCAATCTCCAACTCGCACAAACTTCTGGATTCAGCCTCACTGATCAAGCGGCGCTCAACGCTATACAACGAGCTGCACCTTTTGCACCTTTGCCTACAGAATATACGAGCAACCACATCGATATTCAATTTACATTTAATATCAATGTCTATGGGCAGCTAAATTTATCGGGGGATGGTGGCTAACAACAGGCAAGCTAAATGTGGAACAGCTTACTCGTCAATTCCATAATTTTCTCAAACTGAAAATCATGAGCTAAATTATTGATAAAATTTCGCAGTACAGTATTTTCAGAAGGAATTTGCTCAATCAATTCTAAAATCAGATCATCACTGCATTGGGCTGCGGCAGTGTACACCTGTTTCACCCATTCAGGCGACATTTGAGATAATAGAGTCACTAAATCCGTAAGCGTTAACATTGATTCTATTTCTTGTTGCTTTGCGTTTCCTATCTGATAGCTTTCTTCTTGATAAATATATTGAACTCCTAAATATTCGCTCAATTTTTCTAGTAATAGTTCCTCGCGGAAAGGCTTGTTAATATAATTATTACAACCCGCTTTGATCATTGCCTCTCGCTGTTCCTCAAAGGCATTAGCAGTTAAGGCAATAATAATAGTATGGTGACTCGGCAAAATGTTTTCTTCATACTCCCTTTCTCTAGTTTTAATAATTCTTGTGGCCTCATAGCCGTCCATAATTGGCATCCGCATATCCATTAAAATTAGGTGTGGTTGCCATTTCTCCCAAAGTGCGATCGCTTCACTACCATTTGTTGCTTCCTGGACTGCAAAACCGATAGATGTGAGAATTTTCATTAGCACTAAACGGCTGTCTGTGGAGTCATCAACCACTAAAATACGGTATTCGCTTTGAGGGGGCGCTAAACTCATAACTTGGCGTCTAGTTTGTTTGATCTGGATTTCGCTGGCTGCGGCTAGACTAATTTGAATATTAAATCCAAATTTACTTCCCTTGCCAATAATGCTGGAGACGCTAATATCTCCCCCCATTAGTTGTACGTATTTGCGGCTAATTGCTAAACCTAGTCCTGTTCCCTGTTGCGATTTCCTTCCGGTTTCAGTTTGCCCAAAAGCTTCAAATAGCAAGTCAATTTCTTGTGGAGCAATACCGCGGCCAGTGTCTTGTACCTCGAAGAAGATATGAGTGAGATGAGGGAGAAGTTTCTCCCCCTGTTCCATCCCTATCCGTAACGTCACCCTCCCAGTATCCGTAAATTTGATTGCATTTCCTAAGAGGTTAAGCAACACTTGACGTAGTTTACTTTCGTCAGCTTTGACGTACTGGGGGAGGTAAGATTTATATTCAAAGACTAATTCTAATCCTTTGGAGATGGCGCGGAAGCGTAACATCTCTTCGAGGTTTTCCAAGAGGCGAATTAAGTCAAAACTGTTGAGATTTAAGGTTATTCTGCCGGCTTCGCTACCCAAAATTTTTGCTAGGCAACGGCCGTCTTGCAAAACACCTTCTATAAGATTCGAGTCATTGTTGTGTTCTTCTATTAAAGAAATCCAACCATTACCCACTGACTCGGAGACAAATTCGCCACTCCAGTGGGGATTGAAGTGATAAGTTCCGTCAGCGTGTAACCACCGATATTCGTAAGACGATGTACTCCTGCTCAACAAGCTCCTTAAATTTTTCAGAGATGAGTTCAATGTCTTGGGGGTGGACGTGCTGGAGCCAAAAACTGGAATCCTCGATAAATTCCCGCGCTTCGTAGCCATAAATCTGCTTGACTGCCGGGTTGACAAAGGTAATTAGTCCATCAATATCCACCGACCAGATCATATCCTGGGATGTCTCTACTAGGTGGCGATACTGATCACTATTCTTGGGCGCGGCTTTGGCGTAGCGTTCGCTGCTGTTAACTTCTCTACAAGAGGCTTGGCCAATCCTACCAGGAATTTCTTTGATAATCTCTTCTAGTTGTTTGTTCCGAATATTTAACTCAACAGCAACCCGTTGACGCTCTTGAATCTCCTCTTGCAGTTGGGCATTTTGTTCTTTTAACTGTTTTTTTAGCCTTTTAAGAGTGAGTTGATTTTGGATGCGTAATAAAACTTCTTTAGTTTGGAATGGTTGAATGATATAGTCAATATCGCCTAAATCAAAGACATTGATTTTTTCAGATAATTCATCTAAAACACCGAAAAAAATTATCGGAATCTCTTGAGTTTTATAGTTAGCTTTCAAATGTTGACAAACTTCATAACCATCCATCTCTGACATAGTGACTCGAAATCCGTCGGCTTGAAGCCGGGGGATGAGTTAATCTAAACAATAGCGATCGCACTTATAACTATGTCTCAACCAACTATAGAATCAATCCTACAAGAGAACCGCCTCTTTCATCCTAGTTCGGAATTCTCAAAAAATGCCCATATCAAAAGTTTGGATGACTATCAGCGTATCTACGCTCAAGCCAAAGCCGATCCACAGCAATTTTGGGCAGATTTGGCTGAAACCGAATTAGAATGGTTCCAAAAATGGGACACAGTATTAGATTGGCAACCGCCTTTTGCTAAGTGGTTCGTTGGCGGTAAGATGAATATTTCTTACAATTGCCTTGACAGACATCTCACTACTTGGCGCAAAAATAAAGCAGCATTGATTTGGGAAGGAGAACCAGGTGATTCGCGTACCCTCACATACTCCCAACTGCACCGGGAAGTTTGCCAGTTCGCCAATGTATTGAAGCAACTAGGTGTAAAAAAAGGCGATCGCGTTGGTATTTATCTGCCAATGATTCCCGAAGCTGCGATCGCTATGTTAGCTTGTGCGAGAATTGGCGCAACCCACACTGTAGTATTTGGTGGTTTTAGTGCCGAAGCTTTGCGCGATCGCTTAATCGATGTTCAAGCTAAACTGGTAATCACAGCTGATGGTGGTTGGCGCAAAGATGCGATCGTTCCTCTTAAAGAACAGGTAGACAAAGCCTTAGCTAATGGTGCTGTTCCCAGTATCGAAAATGTCCTAGTTGTCAAGCGTACTGGACAAGAAACTGATATGCAGTTGGGCGGACGTGATCATTGGTGGCATGATTTACAAAAAGGTGCATCAGCAGATTGTCCCGCCGAACCAATGGACAGCGAAGATATGCTATTTGTCCTCTACACTTCTGGCAGTACCGGCAAACCGAAGGGTGTAGTGCATACAACTGCTGGTTATAATTTATATACCCACATGACCACCAAGTGGATATTCGATTTGCAAGACACAGATGTATATTGGTGTACTGCCGATGTAGGTTGGATTACGGGACACAGCTACATTGTCTACGGTCCCCTTTCCAACGGTGCAACAACGTTGATGTATGAAGGTGCGCCCCGTGCTTCTAATCCTGGCTGTTTCTGGGATGTAATTGAAAAATACGGTGTTAATATTTTTTATACTGCACCTACGGCAATTCGCGCATTTATTAAGATGGGAGAACAACATCCGAATGCGCGAAACCTGTCTTCGTTGCGTTTATTAGGAACCGTCGGCGAACCGATTAACCCAGAAGCTTGGATGTGGTATCAGAAAGTAATTGGTGGCGATCGCTGTCCAATTGTTGATACCTGGTGGCAAACAGAAACCGGCGGTATCATGATTGCACCACTACCAGGGGCAATTCCCACCAAACCCGGTTCCGCAACTCTTCCCTTCCCTGGAATTATTGCAGATGTGGTGGATTTAGAAGGAAACACCGTACCTAATAACGAAGGCGGTTATCTAGCGGTTCGGCATCCTTGGCCAGGAATGATGCGGACAGTCTACGGCGATCCAGAACGCTTCCGCCGCACCTATTGGGAACACATCCCGCCCAAAGATGGTAATTATATTTACTTTGCTGGTGATGGCGCAAGACAAGATGAAGATGGTTACTTTTGGGTAATGGGTCGGGTAGATGATGTATTGAATATATCAGGACATCGCCTCGGTACAATGGAAGTAGAATCAGCCTTGGTTTCTCACCCAGCAGTTGCAGAAGCGGCGGTAGTGGGTAAACCGGATGAACTCAAGGGTGAAGAAATAGTTGCTTTTGTAACTTTAGAAGGCAGTTATCAGGGAAGTGAGGAACTGAGTAGAGAACTCAAACAGCACGTAGCCAAAGAAATTGGTGCGATCGCGCGTCCGGGAGAAATTCGCTTTACAGAGGCTTTGCCGAAAACGCGATCGGGTAAGATTATGCGCCGCTTATTACGGAATCTAGCTGCTGGAGAAGAGGTATCTGGGGATACTTCGACATTAGAAGATAGAAGCGTGTTGGATAAATTGCGGGGAAGTGAATAGCAATTTTAGCTATTTTGTCGTAAGCCTTCCATGATGTTTAGTTTTAGCGATGGCAACTTTATACCTAACCTCAACTGGGCTAAAACTGCGATGCCTTCTCTACGAGACGCTCTGCGAACGGCGGGCGCAGCCATCGCTAGACTCCGAAAAAACAGCATAAATTTTTAACCCCCTTGCTCTCAGATATAACCAAGGTGTTACACTACATCCATGCTAGGGGTGCCTACATAACCAGGCTGAGATCACACCCTTAACACCTGAGTCTGGGTAATACCAGCGGAGGGAAGCTGTTTATCGAGGAATTATAATATGCGGACAGAATGGGTTGCTAAACGGCGTGGACAGGCTAATGTATCTCAAATGCACTACGCCCGCCAAGGTGTTATCACCGAAGAAATGCACTACGTCGCCCAACGCGAAAATCTCCCTGCTGATCTGATTCGTGAGGAAGTGGCGCGGGGACGAATGATTATCCCGGCTAATATTAATCATACTAATTTAGAGCCGATGGCTATTGGCATCGCCTCCAAATGTAAGGTAAATGCTAATATCGGCGCTTCACCCAACTCTTCTAATCTTCAGGAAGAAGTTGATAAGCTGCATCTGGCGGTCAAGTATGGTGCTGACACCCTGATGGACTTATCTACAGGCGGCGGTAATTTGGATGAAATTCGCAGCGCCATTATTAAGGCTTCACCTATTCCCATTGGTACGGTGCCAGTGTATCAAGCTTTAGAAAGTGTCCACGGCACAATCGAGAATCTGACTGCTGATGACTTTCTCCATATCATCGAAAAGCACGCCCAGCAAGGAGTAGACTATCAAACTATCCATGCAGGGATTTTGATTGAGCATTTGCCCTTGGTGAGAAACCGGATTACTGGTATTGTCTCTCGCGGCGGCGGTATTTTGGCGCGGTGGATGCTACATCACCATAAACAAAACCCCCTTTATACCCATTTCCAAGATATTATTGAGATTTTCAAAAAGTATGATGTCTCCTTCAGTTTAGGAGATTCTCTGCGTCCCGGTTGTACCCATGATGCCTCAGATGAAGCACAACTAGCTGAATTGAAAACCCTTGGACAGCTAACTCGCAAAGCCTGGGAAGATGATGTCCAGGTGATGGTGGAAGGGCCTGGACACGTCCCAATGGATCAAATTGAGTTCAACGTCCGTAAGCAGATGGAAGAGTGTTCTGAAGCACCTTTCTATGTGTTGGGGCCATTGGTGACAGACATCGCTCCCGGTTATGACCATATCACTTCAGCCATTGGAGCAGCAATGGCGGGATGGTACGGTACTGCAATGCTGTGTTATGTAACACCTAAAGAACATTTGGGTTTACCAAATGCCGAAGATGTCAGAAATGGGTTGATTGCCTATAAAATAGCAGCTCATGCGGCTGATATTGCTAGACATCGCCCTGGTGCAAGGGATAGAGACGATGAACTTTCTAAGGCGCGTTACAACTTCGATTGGAACCGTCAGTTTGAATTATCACTCGATCCAGAAAGAGCTAAAGAATATCACGATGAAACTTTGCCAGCAGACATTTATAAAACTGCTGAGTTTTGTTCAATGTGTGGTCCGAAGTTCTGCCCAATGCAAACTAAGGTTGATGCTGATGCGCTGACAGAATTAGAGAAGTTCTTGGCGAAAGAGGCTGTGACTCAAAGTTAGTTTTGTAGGGTGCGTTGGGACATTCGTCCTAACGCACCTAAAAGCCTTTGAACATCATAGAAGTACATTCCCGTTACTGGGTTGAGTTCAGGATAATGGTGCTTAAAACGTGTTCATCTAGGTCATGAGCGGATTTTCCACACCTAACAGCATTATATAAAGCTTCTATGAACTTGATTGTTGCTTGAGCAGAGACGTTATCAGCTTATATATAAAATTAACTTATGTCTGTTTGAGTAGAATTACATATCACAAAATTATTTCTAATAAAAGAAGAAATTGCGTTTTTGTCAAGAACAAAACAAAATTTTACAAGATATCGAATTTCAAATAAGCGAACAAAATATATCTCTGCGAAGAATAAATTTTCGTTTATAAATATTTATACATATATTTAAATGTATTATATGTTACAAATAGTCACATATTGAAGATTGGGTAAAGTAGTTTACCTGACTTGGGAATAGTGATAAAAAAATAAGTGTGTTAACTAAGTAGGTGAGTGTTAAAAAAGATAACTTGATTAAGAAATGTAAATTGCTTAAAAGCTTATATTTAAAGTATTTCTGGTGCTTTACAGAAGTTTACATAGTTTGGTTTAATTGTGCCTACCTACTTAAGTAAAATAAAACACTCGAAAAACTAATTTAAATAAGCTATTTAAGTTGATTTTTGTAAATTATTCAAGTTCCTGATATTTATCCCTTAATTTCAAAGTCTCAACAACTAACGCAAATCACAAGGAGAAAATTATGTCTACACAACGAGCTAAATTTTGTAATACGCTTGTTACTACTCTTGCATTTCTTGGCATGGGTCTTCCCCTCAACAGCCTGCTACTCGATAAGGCTGCAATGGCACAATCTTTACTACCTAATTCTGCAACTTATGGTCAAGCGAAACTGACTAATTTGACACTTAACAACAATAGTAATGTTGTAATTGTTAATCCTGAACAAAAGATTAATGGATCTACTAATTACACTTATAATTGTGCAGGGTGTCAAGGGGGATCTATTAATCAAATTATTGTGGGTATCGCAGGTCAAAATAACGCTCAAGCCTGTATCTACAATGGTTCTATCCAAGGTTCAGGCTCAAGTACATTCACGTTAACTGCACCTAATGTACCTGGAATTTACTACATTCGCTTCCGCTATGCTCAGGCTTATGGATGCGAACAAGGGGCTTTGGGTTGGTGGCGAATCGATAAAGCGCCTACTGCTGAAGCCAATATAGGAATAATTATTGTAAGAGAGCCTACCTGACTCTAACGGGGCGCTTGTCGCCCCGTAACCAAAGAGCGATCGCACACTTTCCAATGCAACTGGAGTTTAGACTAGTTCGCGCTGCGAAACTGCTGAACAAATCAGATATAAAACTTTGTGAATAATCAATAGTTACATCTGTTGTAAGCCAATAGGCTTGGCTTACAATCCAATTTCAATGGTCAAGCTGCGAATCTTTCCTGTATCTGTCTCAGCTTTATCTGCAACTTCCAGAGTCCAGGTTCCTTGGGGACTTTTACCTTTAAAGGCAGCAAGTTTAAGGGTGTTTACTTCGTCATAAGTTGTTTTAATATTATCTGTACCTCCGCCCTGGCGATCGTGCAGAATGATCGGAAGTACGCCTATTTGCACTGGGGGAAGGAGAGTAACTACAAGATCACCAATAAAAGTATGCTCGATGTCTACATTAACTTTGATGGATTTCACGAGGTTAGTATTAGCGATCGCCAACGATAATGTTGATGTTTGCAAGTCGTTAATTGGGATATCTTGGACTGCTTTGAATATGCTAATGGGCGATCTCTGAGCCGGCTTGGCCAATTCTACAGCTTTGAGAGCATTCATCCGACCGTAACCGTAGAAGGGGCTGCGACCATTTGTATCATATTTACCTCCAGATGGATCAATGCGATCGCTGGAGCGTTTAATAATATCTCGCACTTCCTCCCAACGCAGATTTGGGTTTCTGGCAATAATCAGGGCTGCGACACCGGCTGCACCTGGACAAGAACTGGAAGTTCCGCCGAATTCGTTTGTGTAGTTGCCTGCGGCCTCACCCAGATTCCGATTACCGGAATTATAACCCAGTACACCAGAGCGATCGCTTGTCCAAATTCCAGGGGTTTGAGAACTATCGCCATTATTGCTGGGGAAGGCGCACCACACCGCCTGACCAAAGTCACTGTAAGCGCTTCTCGTCCCGAAGTCGTTACAAGCTGCCACTGCAATGACCTTTTGGTAACTGGCGTAGCCGTCGTTATCCACGCTTTCGTTACCATTGCCAGCCGCGAATAAAATTACACAGCCTTTGCCGTTACGCCCTTTATTGATTGCAAAATCTATAGCAAGTCGTGTAGAGTCAGGCAGAGGTACTTTCTGGTTGTGTACAGGATCGTTTGGTTCAAACCAAACACCATCTGCTGGCCCCCAGCTACAAGAAATCACATCAGCACCATTTTGAGCTGCCCAAATAAAAGCATCTGCTTCATCCTGCGAACCCAGCGCCGAAGCTAAACGAATTGGCATCAGCTTTGCACCCGGTGCCACACCAGATGCACCAAAGTTGCCGTTTGCACAAGCTACTCCTGCACAGGCTGTCCCGTGGTTATTGTCGTTTCCCGGCGTGGGATTGTTAGTTTTACGTGTGACATCACGCGGGGCAACAATTTTTCCAGAGGAACGGAACTCTTCATGATCCAGATCCACACCGTCGTCGATAATTGCAATAATCGTCCCTGTGCCATCGCTTAACTTCCAAGCTGCCTCGACGTTGGCATGGGCGTTAATTACTTTACCATTAATTTTTGTTTGCTTTAAGTGCCACTGCTGTGGGAAAACCTGGCGTTGGCGTGATTCACGCACTAGTTCAGGATGGCACAGTTCAACCGATTCTTGATTCAGAAGTCTTTCGGCGATGTCAAAGACGGCTATACCAGTATTTGCAGGTGCATTGACAAAGTAAGCATTTCGTGCGTATTCAAGTTGGCGTTTAATTGTTAAGCCGTAACGTCCTAATACCTCCTCGTAGACGCTTAACTCCTCTTCATTATCGAATTTAACAAAGAGGTTTTCGGTGTAGACTACAGGTTGTTTGGATACTGGATCGATAAGAACACGTCCGGCAAATTGGACTTCAGACTCTTGGTTGAGAATTTCACGGGCGCGATCGCGCAAGGCGACATCCTGAGTCGGAACTTTCGCTCGCAAAATTTCCACACCCGCTTGCCGAAACCGCGTTACTAACTCAAATTGATTAAGGATGCTACGAGCTGGGGGTGACACAGGTGCAACTTCAAATGGTCTTGCACCGACAAGATTACTGCGGCTTTCGGTACGCACTACAACGTGTTCGTTACTAATCGCAAGTTCATACTGTTGGCCGTTCTGTCCACCATAGCGAACCTGAACCATAATTTAATCTCCTGGGATATTAAAATAATTCGTAATACTTCTCTACGAGAGGCTGCGCCAACGGCTGCGCTCAGTACAAGTTCGTAATGACGCTGGCGGACTCGCTACCGCTACGCTAACGTAATTCGTAATTAAGTTTTGCAACGGGGATTTAGATGAGAGAAAAGCGTCACCGATAGCGCAGCGTTAGCGAGTCTTCTCCCCTTGGGAGACGCCAAGGGCAAACGAGCGTCACAGCCCGTCGTAGACATCGCTTGACGACAAGCTGCTTGTCTAATAATCAGGTCATCGCCACAAGACTAAAGAATGCGATTATAGCCAGTGTTATCCTAAGAAATATGAGGAATTAACTAATTACTTGAGCAAATGACTATCACCGTCAATGTTTCTGAAGTAACTGCCAAGTTTTCTGAATTGCTGAGTCAGGTATTACTTGGTGAAGAAGTCGTGATTGCTGAGAAAGGGATTCCAGTTGCACGCCTAGTCGCTCTCACAGATATAGCCTCACCTCGAATTCCAGGATTGGATAAAGGTAAAGTTATCATTACACCAGATTTTAACGAGCCTTAAGCAAGAAGCACGTAGGCGTTTAGGTCAAGTTTCTTAAAAGGATGCGTGATTTGTGAGAGAATTGCAAGCCCCAGATTCCCAACTTCTCAAATAAATCGGGTATCTTGTTTCTGCGCGTTTGATTCAGGATTGCTATATATAGAGTAACTGATTAGAAATTTCGTCTGCTGTCAAAGTATCGAGAAGAATTGCCACCCTTTCAGCAATTTGATATGGATTTCTACGTTTAGCAATCAAAATACCTGCATGGGGTTGATGATTCATTAAATAATTTGTATGTAATTCTTCAAAATCAAGTCGGTTGTGAGTTAATATACAACGTTAAACAGATACAGCAAAAGCAAGTTGTTTTTGATCTGGTTCTCCTAACATTTGCTGTTCTCGTGCTGTTGTTGTATTAATACCTCGTGCTAATAGTAGGGTGGCAACTAGAATATCTACATCTTCATCAACATAAATTTGAGCAAAAATCGTCATTTTTGATTGAGTCTGGCTTTGATAGCTGGATGAACTAATTCATTAGGTACATGATTGCGCTCGATATATTCGTTGATTTCTGTTTGATTATCTAAATAAAAACTCAGAGCATCAAAGACTTGGGCTAAAGTTAAATGAGGTAAGTGTAGCGGAATTTCTTCTGGTCTAATCCCTAAACGCCAATTTTCTACAATTGCTCTCACAGGTGTTCTAGTGTTAGCAATAATTGGTTCACCGGACAAAATTTCAGGTTGGCGAGTCACGTAGCGAGAA
>Ga0123337_10002494_pt1 | contig 20953 bp, 14 predicted proteins | sample frozenSSSSmetaG_FD_89792 | JGI IMG/M metagenome (GOLD analysis project Ga0123337, IMG submission 89792) | Glacier valley bacterial and archeal communities from Borup Fiord, Nunavut, Canada, to study Microbial Dark Matter (Phase II) -... | ecosystem: Environmental > Aquatic > Freshwater > Ice >...
ACCTGTATTATATGTGGAGCGTTTACCGCGGCTCTTTAGCTCAGTTGGTAGAGCAGTGGATTGAAGATCCACGTGTCCCCAGTTCGAGTCTGGGAGGAGCCACCAAAGAAAAACACCGATCATTGATCGGTGTTTTTCTTTACCCTATAAATACGCCACCTCTTGTAAAAGACCTGCACTTTACGTATAATTCTATGAGTATGCGGGTGTAGCTCAGCTGTTAGAGCGCATCCTTGCCAAGGATGAGGCCCAGGGTTAGAGTCCCTGTACCCGCACCAAGAACGAAATCATTGGCATTAACGAACCCTTCCCAGGGTTCGTTTAATTTATAGGTAACATTTGACCCCTTGAAAGCCCCTTTCATGACGGGATGAATAGTAAAGTTAGAGAAGAAAATACGGAGTAGTGCATCCATCGTATCCATATCGCGTATTTTACCTAAAGCAACAGGGGTGGATTGTAAAAGTTTAAGATATTCTTCAAAAGTCGGGATTGCAGCCTTTATATTGTCCCTCTGCTTCATTGCGCGTTTTGAGTTAGCCTTGAGTTTGACTATTTCCTTAGCGTGTTTATCGAGACTGTAGTGTTCCTTTAGTTCAGGGTTCTTGAGAATAAGCTGCTTTGTCTCGTCATATACTCTTTCTTTGTTAGCAATAAGAACCTTCGATTTTGCGATAATACTATCAAACTCAGCAGATTTCTTCTTTGCTTCAATATCGGCTTGCTTCAGATATTCTTCATAGTTATTCTTTGTAACAAAGAGATACTGCATAAAGAACTCCTGTGCCTTGTCAATAACAAACTTAGCTCTTGCAGACTTGCCGTGCATAGAGCAGCCTTCAGTCTCACACTTGTAGTAATAGCGGTATTCTTTTACTTCCAGAGTGCCTTTGATATACTTCGGTAACAACATCGATGTAAGTGTTTTGTTACATTCACCACAGTAAACTTTACCTCGCAACATGTCAGCTTTTGTTTCACCGCCCCGAGGGCTATGCATTGCTAATATCTTTGAATTATCTAGGCTATCGATCTTATTTATAGTGAGGAACTCGTCAACCGTGAGCATCGGTTTAAAGTCGTATTTTTCAGTAAGGTCCGTGTGGTTTATGCCCCATTTATGTACACCAACATAATGAGGATCTCGAAGCAGTTTTGAAACGTCATCTTTGTCCCATACATGAGGCACGTGTTTCTCTCCCTGACGCTTCTGGACCGTATATGCCTGCTCGTTAATCCAAAGACGTATATCTTTCTGTGATTTGCCAGAAAGCGCCATCTCGAACATATGCACTATCTTGGCGAAGTTAAGTGGGTCAGGTCGGAAGAAACGGTTGATGTCCAAAACATATCCATGCTTGAACTTGCCAATGAACTCGCCACCCTCAACAGCTCGCTTATTACCTCTGTCTACGCTTTCAGCAAGATGTTCTGAGTATTCCTTTGCCATGACGAACGTAATACCAAGTAACATTTTTCCTGCGGGTGTATTTTCAAATGTAAATGTAGCGAACTGAAGATCTCTCACCGCGCCTCTGTCAACAAGATCAATGATCGCTCCTGCCTCTTTCATGTTGCGGGAGAGCCTGTCTGGATGCCATGCGATAATACCATCAATATTACCGCTTTCAATCTCTTTCACCATGGCATTGAACTGATCTCTTAAGTCGGCTACTTTTGCGGAATAACTTTCTTGATATACCTTAACGACATTTAAGCCATTAGGAATAATAACTTTTTCGTAGCAATCATCAACCTGGTCTTCAATCGAAGATGCTTGTCTATCTTCACTTGTCGTTGATTTCCTCGTATAAAGAGCATAGCGTACAGTCGAGGTATCAACATCTCGTGGGGCATTAGGTTGAGCAGCCTGTAAAATTTCCAGTAGGTCCTGTGTGCTTTTAAGTTCTGACATGTAACCAGTATATAATCAATGGTCGAATAGTTAGAGCTTCTTTAGGTTATGGATTAAAAGATAATTTTTAAGCCGTCTTTTATCAAATAAGGCTTTGGTTGTGCTTCGGCTTCAGCGTATGTAGTAAGGATACTAAGTAAAGTTACTAACTTTAAATTAGAGCTTTTTAAAAGAGGTACGGGCATCACGAGTGACTCCTTGAAGCAATGCTTCAATTAGTCCGCGTGTAAGTCCGTTTTTTGCCGAGTACGTATCTCGTATTACTTACAATTCAAGTATTTATGCTGCCCCAGACTTTTTTGGCGGTCCTGTCTCCGCTAGTGGCTGCTACGTGAAATACGGTAGGTTTTTAATGTATGTTTCTAGTATCTCGCGCAAGCTCATTATCGTCAACCCACAGCGTCCTTTGTATAAAGTTTGGTCATTTGAGACACAGAGAGAAAAATTGGGCATTACCTAAAAACGCTTGGTCATTCTGCCCCCATAAATTCGGCATTTATACTGCGGAGTCGTATTGACAGAGGTGAAAGGCAACCTCCCCCCATCGTTTCATGAATTAAATACCAGTAAATTCGGCGTTATTAGTGCATAAAAACAACTAAAAAGCTCGCTAAATCGCCAATAAGTACACATATTTTATATAAAAACGCCTTATTAAAACCTCACCTAACCTATGAAGACATATGAAAATAATGAAAAGTATTGACACATACTACTGAGTCTGAGACAATCGTTTTATGACGAAAACATATACCATTGGCGAAATAGCGGAAAAATTTGGCGTACACAAGGACACGCTACGTAACTGGGAAAAGGACGGTTTAGTTGTGCCTGAGCGAGTTGGATCACGAGGGGATCGTGTCTATACCGACGAGCACATCGCTGTAATCGTTGATAAAAAATTAGCCCAATCGGTATCAAGTCTTGGTAATGCCACTAACGTTGACACGGACAAGATGTCCCTAGCTCAGCTGAAAACCTTCCTCTGGAAGTCTGCCGACATTCTGCGAGGTAAGATTGACAGCTCCGACTATAAGAAATATATCTTCGGGCTAATGTTTTATAAGCGAATGAGTGATGTATGGCAAGAGGAGTATGACAAAGCTCTGGCTGAATATCATGATGATGAAATTGCAAAAGCCGATTATAACCACCGCTTTCAGATTCCTAAAGATGCGCGATGGGAAGTTGTGCAGAATACCGCTAATGACATCGGTCTTAAGCTCAACGAGGTTTTCGATAAAATAACCAATGCAAACAGTCCAAAGCTGGATAAAATATTCGATGACTTAGATTTTGCAAATAGTGATAGATTTCCGAACGAGACATTACAGCGACTAATAAATCACTTTAGTAAACATAAGTTTGGTGAGAATTATTTCAGCTCAGATGTACTGGGCGATGCTTACGAGTATCTTATTCAGCAATTTGCTGCCGATGCTGGAAAGAAGGGTGGTGAGTTTTACACTCCTCGTGAAGTTGAGCGGCTAATTATGCATATTCTGAAGCCACATGAGAAGGACCATATTTATGATCCAGCTGTTGGTTCAGGTGGCTTTTTGCTTGAGGCGTACCATTATACTCGCGAAAAAGATGGTGAACAAAAAGCGAGATCACTCTACCTTTATGGTCAAGAGATAAACATTTCTACATACGCAATCGGGAAGATTAATATGTTCCTGCATGGATTAGACGGCGCAGACATACGTCGCGGAGATACATTGGCTGATCCACAATTTTTAACCACATCAGGTACTCTTAGGTCGTTCGATATTGTAGTCGCTAACTTCCCATATTCAATTAAAGAATGGTCATACGAAGTTTTTAAAAACGACCGTTATTCTCGTCATGATGGTTACGAGACACCTCCAAACAAGAATGCAGACTATGCCTTCATCTTGCACATCATCAAGTCATTGAACGAGAATGGGCGCGCTGGTATCGTCGTCCCTCATGGTGTTCTTTTCAGGGCTGGTGCTGAGGGTCGCATACGTGAACAAATCTTGAAAAATGATTTAGTTGAAGCTGTAATTGGACTTGCTCCAAACCTTTTCTTCGGGACAGGTATTCCAGCTGCGATTCTCATACTTAATAAAAACAAACCTTCAGATCGAAAAAATAAAGTGATCTTCGTTGATGCTACTTCTAACTTTGAGCCTGGTAAAAATCAGAATCGGCTTCGTAAGATAGATATTGAAAAGATCAGCTACGCAGTAGATTCTTTTCAGTCGATAGAGCGCTTTGCTCAAGTAGTAGATATCGATAGCATAGCGCAAAATAAGTTTACGCTGAAGGTAAACACGTATGTCGATAGAACTGAAGATGAGGTGATCATTGAGGTCAATGAAGCACTACTTAAACTAAATAAACTGGAGGAGGATTCAGCCAGTATTAGCAAGACGCTATCCGATGAGCTTAAAAGATTAGGATATGACCGATGACCGTTGTCTTAGGTGATTACATCAAAGAATCGAAAGAGCGCGTATTAAATAGCACACCTCCGGTACTTAGTGTGACCAATTCTTCTGGCTTTAAAGCCCAGCAAGATTATTTCGCTAAGTCAGTACACAGTAAGAATATAAGTAATTACAAGATCGTGAAGCGTGGTCAATTTGCTTACAATCCATCGCGAATTAATGTTGGATCTATCGATCTTCTAAATAACTTCGACGAGGGCGCTCTTAGCCCTATGTACGTCGTATTTGAAACAGACAAAGAGTTACTTTTGCCTGAATACTTACAGTATTTCACGCAAACTCCAGCTTTTACGGGCATGGTTAAGCAGAATACTGCGGGCACGGTGCGTGAATCGTTGTCGTTCGATGGGCTATCGAAGTTTAAGTTATATTTACCAACTGTAAGCTCTCAAATAAAGATAATTAAAACCCTTGAAATAATAGACAAATCAATCAGCCAGACAAAACAAATTCTTATGCAAACTGAGCAACTCAAAAAGGGGCTTATGCAACATTTATTAAAAGTTGATACAACTGAAATAGACACAGTACCACTGCAATCTCTACTGAATGGACTAAAAACTGGTGTGAGCGTTGGGGGCGAAGATAGAGAAATGCGCAATGATGATGAGGTTGGTGTGTTAAAAATAAGCGCAGTGACTTACCTGACGTTCGACCCAACAAAGTACAAAGTTGTTTACGGTGATCAACTTCATCGCGTAACCCGCTATGCAAAAGAAGGTACAATTCTAGTCAGTAGAGCTAATACACCTTCGCTCGTTGGAGCGAGTGTCTATATCGACACCGATTATCCAAACCTATTTTTACCAGATAAGCTCTGGGAGCTCACGGTTAAGGATGATGTTTCCCCGGAGTGGCTTAACTATGTACTACAAGAGTTGTACTCAAAGGGTGTTGCCGGTTCATTAGCTACAGGCACTAGTAACAGCATGTTGAATATTTCACAGAGCAAATATCTTAATCTCGCAATTCCAGCAATTCCATACGATGAACAATGTAGCATAGCGAATATTTTGATGATGGTAGATTCGAAGCTAAATATATACAAAAAAATAAAAGAACAACAACTTATTATAAGGAAAGGTCTTCTACAGGATCTTCTAACCGGGAAGGTGCTGGCATGAAGTTTACTCCTATAAGTAAAAAATATCAGTTCAATGATACCCTCAGAATGGATATACCCGATTATCTACGTCAACCTATAGCCAGCTGGATATATTCGGTCTTGCTTAGGCATAAGGCAATCGTAGAGCCGAACGGTATATACCGTAGTAAACCATATTTTACTAAAGATTTTCGAGAAATTCTCAATGTTAATATGCGTGAATCCTACCCACAAGAATGGAGTGAGGCAATCAATTTCATCCTTAGCGATACCGACAGAACCCTAACAATTATCCAATGGTGCTTAAATTATTATGCAAGACGTAGTGAGGCGTGGGAGCTCGAGTATTCATTCAGTAATGGAGGATTAGGTTACTCAATTCAGCCAACTAAAAGTGATGCTTCTGAATACGATAATGGTGTGTTCGATCTTGTGGAGCGCGTACCTGAAGTTGTAAAGAAGGCTGCAGACTTAAGTTTTGATTCAAACGCAGAGTTATTAAAAGCATGGCGCGCATGCTACGGCAAAAGTCCAAACTATAACGAAACTGTTCAAGTATGTCAGAACGTACTCGAAGGTTTACTAAGAGATACTTATTTACCGAAAGACTCAAAGGCGCAGTTAGGAAAGTTGATTGCTGATATTCGAAGCGGCAAGACGCTAGCCTACAAAGGTTCGAGTATACCCAATAGTCCGAATGACTTAATTAGTATTATTCAGAATGTACCACAGTATCGAGGTATGCATAAGGCAGGTACTGGCAAAGACGCGGGCAAAGATGAGGCGGAGTTTGTACTGCAAGCAACAATATTAATTTGGAACATGCACAAGAAAGCTAAGAAGGCTTAAACTATGAAATTTAATGAAAACGCCACAGTAGAGCAGCATGTAATTAGATTTATGCAAAAAGAACTTGGCTACGAGTATATGAGCCGAGATGAATTATCTGAGCTAAGAGAGAATGAAACGGAATATATAATCCCCACCCTACTTTCTAATGCCATTAGAAAAGTAAACAATATCGACAATGATACGGTTGTTGCAAATGTAATTCGAGAGGTTAGAAAAGCCGACACGAATCAAGGTTTTTTAGAGCTACTTCGAAATGGCATCGAACTTAAAGACCAGGCTACAGGCAAAACCGCTAAGTATAGGCTCATCGACTTAGAAGCCGGAAGTATGAAGAATAATTTCATCATCACTAATCAGTTTTATTTTGCTGGTGAAACGGAAAACATTCGCACTGACGTGACTATATTCGTAAATGGCATACCTCTAGTTGATATTGAGGCGAAGTCGCCCACAGCAAGTCAGACTACTGATTACACCGAGGCAATCGGACAGCTAAAACGCTACGAAAGAGTCGCTCCACGCTTCTTTATACCAAACCTATTCAATATCGCCACAGACGGGCTACAAACGGTGTACGGCGCTACATATTCGCCAGACCAATACTTCCTCAAGTGGCGTGATGATGAAATGCTGGAGAAGTACGGTGGCAATCCAAAGGATGAGGACTCCTCAGAAGGTAAATTAGAAGTAACGCTTGATGCACTTCTCCGACCTGCTAGTCTTTTGGATATATTGGCTAACTTTATTATTTACGAACAAACTAGCTCGGGCATCATTAAAAAGATTGCCCGCTATCAGCAGGTTCGTGCAGCCAACAAAATCCTTGACCGTGTTAAGAATAAGCAGGACCGTAAGGGCTTGATCTGGCACACTCAGGGTTCAGGAAAAACACTAACAATGTTCTTTACTGCGTGGAAGCTACGCTTTGATCCTACTTTAGATAGCCCAAAAATATTTATCTTGATTGACCGAGTCGACCTAGATGATCAGGTTTACGATGAGTTTGTAAATCATGGCGGCAAGAATGTTATCCGTGTCACTTCTCGTAAGCAACTTGAGGATGTTATTAAATCACCAGAACGCGGAATTTTTATCTCAACAATTCAAAAGTTTAGTGAACTCGGAGATGAGGTTGAAGCTCTTGATGAAAACGTCATCGTTCTTTCGGACGAGGCGCACCGTGGCGAAGAAGGTGTATCCGGCATAAACCTAAGGAACGCATTCAGAAACGCTTACTTTTTCGGATTTACAGGTACGCCGATAGATAAGAACACTCTCAATACACACAGAAATTACGGTCCAGATGGGGAGCGTTATCTTGACTACTATTCAATTCAGCAGGCTATCAATGACGGTGCGACACTACCGGTTACTTACGAGGCGCGACTATCAAAATTCGCTGTAGACGAAAAACGCGTCGATGAGCAATTTGATGAAATGACACCTGAGCTAACAGACGAGCAAAAACAAGATCTTGTTAAGCGCTACGGTCGTAAGTCGGCAATAGTAAAACTTCCAGCACGAATGCATGCGATCGCCCAAGACGTAGTAGAGCATTATAAACTTTATGTTCAGCCGAATGGGTTCAAGGCACAGCTGGTCTGTTATGACCGTGAAGCTACAGCACTCTACAAGCAGCTACTGGATAAGCTAGTACCGGCTGAATGGTCAGCTGTCGTATACTCGTCCGGTAATCCAAATATCGAAGAGTCGGGGCTGCAAGAACATAATACTAGCAAGCGTGAACGAGACGATATAATTCGAAACTTCAAAAATCCAAATCACCCACTAAAGTTTGTTCTTGTCTGCGATATGCTTTTGACTGGTTTTGATGCGCCAATTGAGCAGGTGATGTATCTTGACAAGCCGCTACAGGATCACAATTTACTACAAGCCATTGCTCGTACGAACCGCGTGTATCCTAATAAAGAAGCAGGTAAAATAATCGACTACTATGGCATTACAAAAAACCTTTATGATTCGCTCGACTTCGACGAAAGTATTGTGGATGAAGCAATGATAAACATCGAGCAAGTTAAGAAGCGATATGCAGAACTGCACGATGAACTGCTACAGCTTTTTGAAGGAGTTAACCGAGAAGACCCAAGTGCGGAGAATCTAAGGTTTGTACTTCGTCGGTTTATCGATAATGAAGACAAGCAACTATACTTCTCCGGTAAGTACAGTCGAGTTAAATCACTGTTTGAATTCTTGTCCCCTGATCCATTCTTGAAGAAGTATGTACGCTCGTTTGAATGGCTAACGAGTGTATATCTAGCATTTTCAAAAGAGTTCAAAGGTGAAGATGATGCGCATTTACTAAAAGGCTTCGGTCAGAAGGTTCGGCAATTAGTAAACGATAATGTTGAGTACGAAGGTATAACTAAGAACTTTAGGACGCTGAACTTAGAAGATATCTATGTATTACAGCGACTTGAAGGCATGGAAGATAGCGAAAAGGCGTTACAACTAGAAAAACTACTTAAAAGTGAGATTTCCGAACATGTGGAGACAAACCCACGTTTCCAAAAGTTTAGTGAAAGACTTCGCACGATCAAGGACCAGTTTGAACAGGGACAGTTTGACTTATCCGAAAGGATCAAAGGATACAAAGATTTGCTTGATGATGTTAAGTCAGCGCACGAAGAGGCTGAGTCATCTGGAATGCCGCTCAAGACATATAGTCTCTACCTACTCACAAAAGATTTCTCCGGTGATACCGATGACAATATTGTGCGTGAATACGTAAGCGACCTCACGCAAAGATTGGATGATCAGATACTCGATGCTAATTGGCAGGAGTCTTCTAAGTACGACCTATTCATTAAAAACGTTAAACGAGCTATCCTTGAACTCACATTAAGAGATTACCGAGAAAGGCTTAATATTTCAGATTTCCCGAAGTTTCAAAATCGGATCACGGATGCTGTTATTAAGACGTTTAAATGAAAACAGAAGATTTAGTTTTATTTGATAAAACTGTGCAGTACTCAATAAGGATGAGTACCAGAGCGCAGAGAATGCGCGTTGCCGTATATGCCGACAGTGATATCGTCGTAACAAGTCCTGTTGGTGTGAGTGAGGAGAAGCTAAGACAATTCGTAGAGTCAAAGAAACATTGGATATCCAATAAGCTTGATCAAAAACGTCACCCGGCAATTAAAGAGCTTGCAGAAGGAAGTGATGAGCACTTCGAAGAATACAGGAATCAAGCTGAATCCCGAGTGAATAGAAAGCTAAAGAAGTGGTCCGACCAACTAGGACTAGCCTACACGGACTCCACGGTAAAGAAGCATAAGTCACGATGGGGCAGCTGCTCGTCTAACAACAGGCTTAGTTTTAATTATAAGATTCTATTTCTGCCGAATGATCTCCAGGACTATGTAATTGTTCACGAGCTGTGTCATACGGTACGAAAGGACCACTCGAAGTTCTTCTGGGCGCTTGTCGCCAAGTCTTTACCCGAATACGGTAAGCTGCGCATTAAGCTCAGAGCTTTATCTTAAGCCTTCTTATCTTTTCGGTATTCTCTTATTACATCAGGTAAGTCAGGATTTTCTTTCTTCAAGAATATTGCTGGACCATTTGGAATTTGCCTTGCAACAAGTAAGCCCATCCTTGTGAGTTTTTTGATTGTTTGTGGATGTACACCGTATGTCCAATTCAGTTGAGAATCAGTGACGTGCCTACTATTGTCCCTGTCTTTCAATATATAGCCCGGGAATATCTTCTTTTCGAATGCTTTCTGACAGTTCGCACACTTCATTCCCCATTTATCAAACCAAATCTGACCTTGTACGTTCGCGTGACATACGTAGCAGGTTCGACCATCACTACCCAGCCAGAAGCCTTGTGGATCTTTCTCTAACCGTTTTTCCCAACCGAGCTGCTCTTGGGCGAGTTCGTAGCTTAATTTAACAAAGCGGTAGAGATTACGCGCAGCCTCTCTATACTCTTCTTCGGTATCGTATTTGATACCGTCTTTTTTGCAAATGTCCTTGAATGAATTAAATTCTTTCTCGGTTAGTTCATGCATAAATGGTTACCTCCTCACTTAATTATGCGCTCGAGTAATATAGAACTGCTATCATAGGATTAATGAATAAAGATGCTACTGATACACCTAAAAAGGACAAGCCGCCTGCGCTTATGGTTAAGCAGGATCTTAAGGATCGAAGTCCTGGAGATCAGCTTGCTGGTCTTATTATCAGAGCTGCCGCACAACTTCGAAAGCATATTAAATGGTCTGACGATAGCTACCATATGATTTATGGGGCAAATAGTGGTGACCCTAAAGGCTATTACCTTTATGGCGTGCTTAATGAGGTCGAGAAAGCATGTTTCTCAAAGATGCAGGCTGCTGATTGGGTTAAGGAAAGCGAAGAGAGTTATAACCCTGAAGATTTTGACGACGAAAAGCAGAGAATAAACGATAATTTACTACAGTCCAGAATAGATGAACTTTCGGTTTGGGAGCGAAAAATGACTGAGTTGATGGTGACTCTAGTGGGCTTTCGTAATGCTAATGAAGAAAAATATTACAGGCACTTTCTAGCCGTACATGAATTACAAAACTTAACATATTCGCAAAATGACCTTTTAGAGTACTATGGCATGCAAAGCGAGAACTACGCTTATCAACAACGAGAGCTGTACGATTTAATTGACGGGATTGCAGCAGAGCTTGATGTCGCTAAAACCTGGTATGTTGAAAAAAACCGTGCGGGAGTGCTTAAGCGTAAGTTGCAAAACTTTAATGTGCGTTTTGAATATGCATTCGAAATGATGGAAGAGCAACTAAGAGCTACCCTAAGGACGCAGTATCTCTCCTTTGGAAGCCAAAGTAGTCATATCCATGTAGGCACAGCTTCAGACGGGAGAAATTTAGATTTGAAGGATGTTTCAGCGCATGTTGGTAGGATAGGCATGCTTACAATGCACGTAATTGTGCTTGTGAAAGAACTGCTCGGTATTGAGGGTGATAAAGGTGCGATTGAAACTTGTACTCGTATTATCAATGAGAATGACTACCCAGTAGACCTCCACCGAAAAAGGACAAATCCGGATGTGATTATTGGTGATTTTGTCGTAGCGGGTGGAGACTTAGCACAAGTGATAGATGTTAAGACTAGTGAGAAATACGGCTTTAAATCTTTTAGAGTTCGCTTCCTGGAGCGTGAACCATTGCCAGGGCTTACTGAAGATGAGTTTGTGGGTGAGCATATTCGTAAGATATTTCGTGGCGAAGATTTAATAAAACAAACGGTCGAGATGGCTAAAAAGCTAAATCCAGACGCTAAACCTTCTGAAGAAGAAATCAATCAGTCGATGTGTGAAGGTATAGTACTAGAATGGAGTAATGGTTTAAAAGAATACGCACTTAATCAGCCCGGCGGTAAAGAAAAACTTGAAGCATTCCGCCATGAGATGGACAAAAAAGTTGCTCCTATAAAGGACTTTTTAGAAAAGACCGGTAAAGATAACGATTAATAAATGATCGGTTCTTTAATTGTATTTAATGAAGGCTTGATTGTTGTGGCTGGAATGCTAGATAACCTACCATCTACTAGTGCTGAAAAAAGTTTAAGTAGGTTCTGTAGCTCCGCACCAAATGGGAATTATCGGACGCTTTGGCGTCCTTTTTCTTTGTCACTAATCTGTAAAATGCACTAATTTCGGGTGTGTAAACTTTATCTCTATGGTCAACCTCAATTCCGGCAGGAAAAAGCATTTGTTTACACCTCACTCTGTTCTCTCGTGAAACGTACTCATCCAGGAAGTGTTGTCCGGTCTCTTCTATGAAGCTAAGGGCGAATCTCATGAATTCAATTTTATCCGTCTCGCAAGACGCAATGAGTGTATCAAGCTTTGATTGGATATTATTCAGTTGCGTTCTTTTGTCTCGAGTGGCCGCTATTAACTCAGACCTTATTTCATAGAACTCCGGGTTGGTTGCGCTTTCGGCAGAACGTTTAATATCTAATTCGAGCTGGCTAATTTGCATACGAGTACTGGCAATTCTTTGGTTGACGTTCTCTGCGTCTCTCCTCCAGATGATGTCGAGTGCAGTTAAGGTTTTTGTTTTCGTATCATCTGCCATTTCATAACGCTCAAACAAATCAATAACCTTTTCATGTAGGGTGTCCTTTTTTATGTAGCGCTTACAGGATCGACAACGGTATTTTTCGTATATTTTATGCGATTTACCATTGCTCAGATTCAAGCCTACGAGCCTACCTTTGCTCTTGCACTCCGCACAAGCTGAATCAGTAATGAGATTGCTCATAGGGAAGCTTGGATTACCTTTCATATTTGGTCCAGTTTGATTTTTTGGTTTCCCGTTAATGATCTCGACTAGTCTCTTATGTTCTTCGATAGTGATTATTGCCTCGTGAGCACCTGCATCGTTTTTTGCTTTAACAGACCTATTTATATGAATAATTCCCGCATAGTATCCATCGGTTACGATTTTTCGAAACTTATCCATTTTGTATAGAGAGTGATCCTTTGTGAAGCTACTTTCATTCAGTTCGGCCAGTGCTGCTGTTGGCGTTACGATACCTGAAGCAAGCTTTTTTAAGACATGGCGAAGCGCAGGGCCTCTTGTTGGGTGTAGTTCGTGAATACCAGCAATAGTTCCTTTTTTGTAACCAGGCTTTGGATGTGAGGTATAGCGGCCCTGGCGAATTGCGTCTTCTTGTCCTTTAATAGACTTTCTTTGACGCTCTTCGTTGCTTCCTTCGGCTACGAAGTACTTCATGAACTTCATCAGCTTAGCGGTCATATCATCACTATTTAAGGTAGGGTCTGACGCGTACCATACGCGCACGCCCAGTAGCTTAAATTTCATCTCAAGATACATAGCTTCATCTATAGATCGCATGAATCTGTCGGGTTCATCAACAATTAAGTATTTAATGTTTTTGTTCTGTCGACACTCGTCGAGCATTTCACGTATGTCTTTACGGTTTATATTTTTACCGTTTTTACTGGACGCGTCTTCGGACCATGTTTTTATAATCTCAGCTCCTAGGGTAGCGGCCTCTTTTATCACCGATCGTTCTTGCCGAGCTAAGCTTCCATTTTGTCGTTGTTCGGGGCTAGAGACACGACAACTAGCAATTGCAAATATTTGTCCCATATTTTCTCCTTGATAAAAGCAGGAGTCCCTGGGACAAAGCTCGCAATTCAATAGCGACAGGGACCCCTGCTTTTATGAATGAATTTATTGTAAGTGTGAATTCCATAACCTTTGTCCTGGCTTGGTAAACTAAGCTTTTTGCTTGTCTTTGTATATGTCTAATATAAGCTGAGCGAACTCGAGTGCTTGTTCTTGTGTAATACGTCTACTATTCTTTTTTGGTCTAACTCTTTTGGAGGTTACAGACATGATGACTCCTTGAAGTGTGTACTTCAATTAGTCCGCACGTAAGCCCTCCATTTTTTACCGTCCGTCGACGTATGCTTACAACTTCGAGTGTTTTGATCCGTTTTTAATGTGGCTTCGTATCCACGTTATACACTTTGAAATTACGGGTTCAATTATTAATGTAATTTTATTATGATGAACCTGGCGCTGGTTGTCAATTAAGCTTGCTTCCATCTTTGTCGTACGACTCGAAGTTAGATGAACCTTGTAAGTCTTTATTATCTAGACTCAGCCAATGTAGCGTTGTCTTGTCTTTCGGACCGCTCACCCAACAGCTAAAGTGCATGTCTTTATCTGTATCGTTATTTTTACCGTTCCATTGAAGGTCCTTGATTGGGTAGCCGTCCTTGTCGAATGTAGCCTCGTCATCTTGATACTGAACGTTATAGTTTGAAGTAGAAATAATAGAAACTATATCTAGATCAACATACTTACCTAGCAGCGCCGCATCCTGGCAGTATGATTCAGCGTCACTTTGGCTAATAGTATCTTTATTGTCTGATTGCGTGGTATGCTTTGTGTCGTCACTTCCACCCGAAGAGAAGATAATTACAAGCACGACTATAATAATTACTGGTATTAGAATGATGATAAAACCTCGTTCACTATTTTTTCTATTTCTCATACGATCTCCTGTTATGATTATTGATAATAAAAAAGGACAACCTATCTCTAGGTTGTCTAAGACCGGTAGTAAGTTTGCACTCACTATATTCGAAATAGGTTGCCCATTTCTGAGTGCAACAAAAAATTTAATACCGATCTTAGACTTTACTATTTTAGCACGAAAGGATTAATAACGTTCAGGGCATATAAACGCTTGGTCAAACAGGCGCACGAAAATTTTGACATTCACATCGCGATTGTCATGAGCCATTGGTTGAGGGGCACTACCCCCGTATAGTAATATAAAACGTTCTGAATTTTAAACGTCAAATCAGGCTATTAACGCATAGAATAATGAATTTTTGCAATCAAAACAGTCTAGAGAATAATTAAAAAATAAGCAGATGGACTATAATCAGAGCAAGCAGCCGATGAAATTTATAAGCAGAGGAGTTTGAGCATTATGGGTTCATGGATTAATAAAATCGTACTACATAACTATAGAAGATTTACTGATTATGAGATCGAATTTAATGAAGAAAAAAATATCATTGTTGGTGATAATGAAGCTGGCAAGAGCTCAATAATAAGTGCAATTGACTTTGTACTTTCCGGCAGTGAATCGAAAGTGAAATCAGTCGGTATCGACAATCTATTCAATTATAGTGCGACTAAAAGCTTTCTGGACCTCGACAAGGCACAGCGTACCGTTGCAAATCTGCCTAACTTGACGATCGATGTGTATCTAAGTGGTGTCACGGACGCTCCTTCCGTGGCTGACCTGCATGGTAAGTTTAAGGATGGAATGAAGCTTTCGTATGGCTTACGAATGCTCGTTACGCCTAATAGCGAGCTTGAAACAGAACTTAAGGAGTACCTTGAAACAAGCGAAGGGGTATTTCCGTATGACTTTTACAAAGTTGAGTTCTTGACATTCGGTAATGTTCACTACTCTTCTTATAGGAAGTTTTTACGACATTTAGTAATTGATAATTCAACTGATAGGTTTGATTATGCGACAGGTGGTTTTGTTAAGGATGCGTATCAACTACACGTAAGCGATGTAAAAGATAGAGCTAGGTTAGAGAGTAGTTACCGTCTACACAAGAGTACCTACGAGGGGGCTTCTCTAAAGAGTATTAATGACACACTAGAAAAAGCCGAGGGATATACTTTTGGTATTCGATCTGGCATCAAATCTAACCTCGAGACGGATCTTACAATCTATCGGGATAAAATTTCAATAGAGAGTTTTGGTTTAGGTGAGCGCGTCTTTATTAAGACGAAGTTTGCGTTAAATAACAAAAAGAGTAAACATGATCCCGATGTAGTACTTATTGAAGAACCGGAAAACCATCTTAGCCACAATAGGATGCATGAACTGATTGATTTAATTAAATCATCGCAAGATGCACAGATATTCATATCAACACATAGCAATATGATTAGCTCTCGTCTTGACTTAAGAAACTGTGTTTTTATACGTAAGACAACAAAGAAGCCGGTTTCATTAAAGAGTCTCACTGCAGATACTGCTGCCTTTTTTCAGAAAGCGCCATCCGTCAGTATTCTTGATTTTCTATTGGCAGACAGAGTAATACTCGTAGAGGGTGCAGCCGAATATATTCTTTTCCGCAAGCTCTATAGCGACGTGTTTACTAAATACCCAGAAGACGATGGTGTCTATATAGCATCTATAGGTGGTCTGAGCTTCAAGCGGTACATGGAGATAGGAAAATTACTCGGTATTCGAACTGCCGTCGTAAGAGATAATGACAAGGACCCTCAAAAAAATTGTATCGATAATTACAGCAACTACATCGACAGTATGATAAAAGTATTTTACGACCCCGACGCTAAAAACTATACGTTCGAAAAATGTATTTATGAACAAAATAAATCTGTTTGCGACACAGTGTTTTCAACCCACGGAGATAAACTTTCTTATATGCTCTCTTCTAAGGCTGAGGCTGCTTTTCTCTTATCGGAGCTGAAGGATAAGTTGGTCGCACCAGAATATGTACAGGAGGCATTTGAGTGGATAAAAGAGTAGTTCTTGCTGTTGCTGGGTCTGGGAAAACGCGTGCAATCGTAGACGAACTCACGTTAGGGTCGAGGGTGTTAATTATCACTTATACCAATAACAACTACGAAAATCTCAAGCAGAGGGTGCGCGATAAATTCGGCTTGATTCCCGAGAACGTGTCTATATATACCTACTTCTCCTTTCTCTATACGTTTTGTTATTTGCCGTGTGTATTCCCAAGAGTTGGGTCACGAAACATAAATTATAATAGTGAGCATAGAACCTTTAGTAGGCCAAATGTCGGAAGAGCGAATCCATTGTACTATCAGGATTATTCTAACAACCTTCTTGGCAATAGGCTTGCGCTACTAATTAATGATCTTGCGCTTGACGAGGTAGTTGATAGGTTAGAGCGCTTCTACGATTCACTTATCATAGATGAAGTGCAGGACTTTGCTGCAAACGATTTCAATTTCATAAAAGCCCTAACTAAAACTAAAGTAAGGGTACTGTACGTTGGCGATTTCTATCAGCATACTTACGACACAAGTCGGGACGGCAATACCGGAAGTGGGCTTTATAAAAATGGATATGAGTCTTACAAATACTCGTTTGGTAGCGAGGTTGTTATTGATGATACAGCGCTCCTGACTAGCTATAGGTGCAGCTCAACGATATGTGAATATGTGACTAATAACCTAGGTATCAATATCAATTCAAACAGTAAAAGAGTTACATCGATCGAAATTATCGAGGACGTTGCAAAGATAGTAGAAATAATGGAGAATGATGATATACCTAAGTTATTTTATCAATCACATTCTGAATACGCGTGTGTTTCAACTAACTGGGGTGCATCAAAAGGAATAGATAAATTTCATGATGTATGCGTAGTGCTAAATCCCACTACGTGGCCCATGGCTAAAAGTGGAAATTTTAGCAGAATCAATGAGTCGACTAAGAATAAGCTGTACGTGGCCATAACGAGAGCGAGAGGCAATCTGTATTTTATTCAACAGTCGTCCCTAGGACAATACAAGCATAGTTAAGTTAAATCGATAAATGCACTTGACTCGAAGCCGGTATTAAGACGCTTAGTGTAATAAGATCTTTGGAAAATGTCGCAGCGCGTATAATATATGATATGGATGAAAAAAGGATAGTATATTTCAGCAACGGAGACCTGTCTGTAAGCTTTTATCTTGAGCGATTTGCTAAGATAATTGATTCAATTGACCCCGACCGCACTTTCTCCGTTAATGAAATGAATGATGCTCTTGAGCTTGTCAATGTGCTTAAGTTCATTTACAATCGTCTCTTTGACCGACGGTGGAACGAAAAATATATAAATAGCATTGAGCTTAAGGGGAAGGTGATACTTAATGCATTAGACGCCTATTTCAATGGCTTAAGATCGACGAATATATTCACTAACCTTTCGGATGTCTATTTTGACTATGTTGATGATCTATTGATTCAGATTTCCAAGTATCGTCTTGCCGATAATACTGAACCCGCCATTTTTGAAAAAGCACTATTAAAATCTAAAATACATCTGTCTACCTTTTTAAAGTATGAATACCTTGTAAAAAAGTACGAAATCATTTTAAGAAGTGTATTCTTGTCAAACCCTGAAAACTTCGAAATTATTTTAACAATATTTTCCGACTCCTCGGACTCAGATGCAAAGGTTATTATTCCTGCTGTTTCTAAAGCTGACATGCTGGTATTAGCAAATCAATACATCGATTCTGATGATGCGAATATAAACTACTTGCGAATCCTCTCCCATAAGATTAAAGGACTTGAAAAGTATGTAATTATCGACCCCGCTACAAGACTTAAGGCAATAAAGCGTGCCAGGGCTCTCGAGGAAGAGCTTTTCGGTAGTCAGCCGAATAGCGGTATAAAGATTAAGATGGCAGTGTTGAGTACAAAGGAGGCCTACGACAAGGAGCTAGAGGATAGTGCTCCGACGGACTACGTTGATCTCGTAGATGCTAAGTGGATAGAGAAGTATCACGATTTTCCCACCCTACTTAACAATATCCAGTATCTCTATAGTTTCTTCACGGACGACCTCTTGTCGTCGCTGCCATCATTTCCTAGGGTTGAGATGGGCGTTATGGAGCCCCACATGGGCGTTAGGACATCGAAGCACTATCCTGACGGTCAGTTCTTCTCCATAAAACAACGTATGGCTACGATGCGCCTAAAGGCCTTTGCGGACATACTAGGCCAGTACTCAATCACGGTAGAAGACATAGTGGATTGGTTCTTCTCTAGCTATTGCGCAACAGAGTTTGGGATAGATTGGTTGCCATTAGGCTTCTCCTCTACGGAAGAGAGCACGGCCAACAAAACCGCAACAATATTTAGGATTGAAGAGAGTATACGTACGCAATACGCAGTACTTATAGAAAATGGCTCGATTGATCGCGAATTAGTAAACTTGATGAACACTCCGCGGATCGGTGAGCTAAAGAGTAGGTTGAAGAAGCGCTACGCGTATCCAAACGACGAAAGTGATATTCAGAACACGATGGCTATGCTGTATTCTAGTCAATCTCGCATAAGCTACGTCTCGGAAGAACTAAAGGGTAAGGACTTTATAAATCTAATTTTACATAATGACGTTAGGCTGAGCGATTTCCACGACTATCAAAAGCCGATTGTGCAACATCTTCTCGATAATAATCTGATAATCGAAGCGAATAACGGGGTGCTGCATATTTGTGATGTCTACACTATTGCGTCACTCCAGAGACTTCACCACTATGGCGTATCGGGTTACTATCATGTGGACAGCGGAGAGCAGGATGCACTTAGCTTGTTTTTTGAAGATAATAAAGTCAGATTTGGTGAGTCACTATTCTCTGAGCAAGAAACAGACTATCTTAACTTTTTGATGAATGATTCGGTTTTTGATAATAGTGCCGGTATTAGAAATAAGTATCAACACGGCACCCCAAGCTACGAGCACGAGGGCTACTATGAGTCGGATTATTTATATGCTCAAATAGTCCTGCTGTTATATGTTATAAAGCTAAACGATGAATTCAGTATTTTGAAGTCTAAAAATGGAGAAGAGCCAGGGTACTGTACTGTTGGTGAAGATTTATAGAGCTTATGGTTGCCTTTAGTCTAGCGCTTTAGGAAAATGGAACTATGACATTGAAAGCTGATTCAAAAAATGACCCAAGCCGGCTAGCTGTAGCTATTTTTATAGTAGCTACGACCCTAACGATAATGGCCACTAGTTTCGCAATTCCATCTGCGCTCGTTATTCCTGTCGCAGCATTTTTACTCGGACTTATTATTACCGCTATACTCGCATTTCTATATATTCTCGCAAAAGGCTACGAACTGCGTTACAGGAAGAAGGGTGATAATATAATCGATAAATACAACTACATTCTCTACAATCTCGCGATGACTGCCTATGTGATTGTCGTTGGTATTATCCTACTAGGATTTTTATACAAATACCTGAATGACTCATCAAAGGCGGGCAATCCATGGGCCACTGCGGGGGTTGTGCTGTTCTTTATTGGGTTTATAGCAATTGTAAACAGGCGTGATATTAAGGAATTGTTCTTGGCTGTGCGAAAAAGCCTGAAGGATAGGCGAGCTAAAAGAGGGTAGGAGTCGCCGCACTCACTTGCTAAGGATATAGTTCTGGTACGGCACGGAAAGAATCCTCCTCCATCTAATCAGTTCCTCGTTGATTTCGTGTAAAAACTTTTCCATATAGTGCACCAATAAAATTGCCCTAGTGTAAGCTAGGGTTATTTTATTAGTATTCGTTCAAGAACTCTAATCCTGGGCCGAATCATAAAATGTGCCCAGAAACCCCAAGCGCTCCAGCGCGCTGGGGTGAGAGTCCCTGTACCCGCACGCACCTCGATCGACACCCCCTCAAAAAAGTGCTATAATATATATAATCATGCAGTCAAGTGAATCTCTCAACGGCGTCCACCTCCGAGCCGACGAAAAACTCGTCAGCGTCACGGAGTACGTACCACCCGAGCGCAACCGACCGATGTCGTCATTACTGGCTATGTCTGCACTGACCGGAGTTAGTAGCTCTCGTGAGATTGGAATGAATGGCCCTTCCAATGCTTCTAACACGGTCAAAACAGCAAGCGAGAACGAGCCTGGACATCAAGGCAAGTACGACGTTTTCTTTGTCCGAGACGCGCACGTTGTCGCCGGGTTTCTTGCCGAACTCTATCCTGCCTTGGCCCGTTCGACGGTCATCACGACGATGGAGAGTATGGGCACGCGAGATAATTATATAACCCCTGTCCATCCATTCGACGAGCAAGAAATAGGCAAACCAGCTCACGAAGTGCGCGAAAGCAGTGACCCTATTGCGCGTGATTTGACCGAATCAAAAGACTGGGGTTGGCCATACTACGGAGCCGTTGATACGGCGAGCAAAAACATTATTACTATTGGTAAAATATTAGAGAGCGATCAGGACACTTCTTTCCTGCGCGAGGAATATAAAGACAGGGACGGCAAAGTACAGACTGTCGGG
>Ga0123337_10002497_pt1 | contig 20930 bp, 20 predicted proteins | sample frozenSSSSmetaG_FD_89792 | JGI IMG/M metagenome (GOLD analysis project Ga0123337, IMG submission 89792) | Glacier valley bacterial and archeal communities from Borup Fiord, Nunavut, Canada, to study Microbial Dark Matter (Phase II) -... | ecosystem: Environmental > Aquatic > Freshwater > Ice >...
CGTAGCGCTGAAAACGCACTGGCCATCGCGCACGACCTTGGCTTGCATCATCCAGCGCCGGTCTTCCTCGAATTCCCCGTGCAGCATGGGTTCGAGCGTCTCGTGGTATTCCTCAAATGCGATATCGGTGATAAACCCGAGCCGGCCCTGGTTGATACCGACCAGTGGAATACCCGATTGGGCCAGCTGCCGCCCGATGCCCAGCATGGTGCCGTCGCCACCCACAACCAGTGCGAGATCGCATTGCGCCCCAATTCCGGCCACGTCAAGTGTTGGAAACTGGCACAGGCCGGTGTTGGTGGCGGTGTCTTGCTCAAGCGCAACCTCGCAGCCCTGTGTGCCTAGAAAGTGCGCAATGTCCTCCAGCGCAGAGCGGGATCCTTGGGCTTGGTACTTGCCGATCAGTGCGACATGGCGGAAATGCAACTTCATCGACAAATTACATCACAACCTGGTGACCGAAGCTTCGTAGAATAACGCCATGCTTGATGCCCGTGCCCGGTTGTTGTTGAAAGCGCTCGTTGAGCGCTACATTGCTGACGGTCAGCCTGTGGGCTCGCGTACGCTGTCCCAAGCCTCCGGTCTTGATTTGTCGCCTGCCACCATCCGCAATGTCATGAGCGATCTAGAGGATCTTGGCCTGATTGTCAGCCCGCACACCTCCGCCGGCCGCATTCCTACAGCGCGGGGGTATCGTCTTTTTGTTGACACCATGCTAACCACGCAACATGACCCGTTGTCGACAGTTGGCCGCTTTGCCGCGCCCAGACTTGCGCCTGATCAGCCGCAGAAGGTGTTCAGCAACGCTGCCCATATGCTTTCCAGCCTGTCACAGTTTGTGGGGGTGGTCATGGCGCCGCGCCGAACGTCTGTATTCAGTCATATTGAGTTTTTGCGGCTGTCTGAAAAACGTTTTCTTGTGATCATCGTCTCGCCCGACGGTGATGTTCAAAACCGGGTGATCTTTACCGAGTCCGACTACACCCAGTCCCAACTCGTTCAGGCGGCCAACTTTCTGAATTCGCACTACGCCGGCATGGCCATTGAAGAGGTTCGAGAGCGCCTGAAAAATGAGGTGGAAGCGCTCAGGGGTGAAATTGCCAGCCTGATGCAGGCGGCGGTTCAGGCCAGTTCCGAAGCCATCGAGTCGCGCGATGAAGTCCTTGTCTCCGGTGAGCGCAACCTGTTGGCCGTGAGCGAGTTTTCAAGCGATATGGGTAATCTACGTAAGCTTTTTGATTTATTTGAGCAAAAAGCGCAGTTGATTCGCTTGCTTGATGTCTCCAGCCGCGCGGAAGGGGTTCGCATTTACATCGGCGGCGAAAGCGAGGTCATTCCCTATCAGGAGCTGTCCGTGGTGACCGCACCTTACGAGGTTGATGGCCAGGTCGTTGGCACGCTGGGGGTGATCGGCCCGATGCGCATGCCCTACGAAAAAATGATCCAGATTGTCGATATCACGTCCAAACTGGTTAGTACGGCCCTTAGTCATAGCAAGTAGGCCCTTACAATCTGATTGTTGATGGGGGGCGTTAGCTCAGTTGGTTAGAGCAGAGGACTCATAATCCTTTGGTCCACGGTTCAAGTCCGTGACGCCCTACCAAGCTAGATATGGAAAGCTTGCTATTTAAAAAATAGCAAGCTTTTTCATTTATTGCTTCATGTAGCCACTATGTAGCCAGCGACACGAGGTTTTGTACTGTGTAGACACAAAGTGGCCAACCTCCATCTCTCCAGAACACATGAGGTCGCGCCCGACTAAAAAAGACTGAAGGCGGAGGCAGCGGAGGCAAAACTGCCTTCCGGATACCTGCAACTCGGGCTGTAGTTGTTTTGGTCAGCAATGGAGCACCCGCGTTCGGCCAGGAGCGGACACTCGGTCGCAGAACCTGAATGGCTCAAGAAGACTGTAAGCAGTCTTTCACTTTTCGCCAGTCGTCTTCCAAAGTTGACCCAAAGTTTCCGCCGTTCACCTACCGGAATGGTAAGCTTTTGGTCGATAAGGCGAACCAGCACATAGCTGCGCATCTACGTCAGAGCAAGTTCTATATGATTGGTGCTCGGGCGCAGGCTCATTGCAGCAGCGCCGATTGAGGATCACACTTTCCAGAACCGAGAAATGAAACAGGTCAACCCCGTCGATGCCGAACTCATCCGGCGCCTCCAAAAGACCTCGCAGCATTTCCTGCTGCACGCGTTGGAACACGCACTGGCGGATGAACGCAACGAGATTAACGCAATACAGACGCTCGCCAACATCCAGGCTGCGCTCGAGCTGCTGACCAAGCTAAGAATCGTGAGGACCGTGGGTTGGCAAGGCATCGCGGCGGCACACCTGCACACCAAGACGGAGGACCAGCTACTCCAGTCGATCAAAGACGGCCAGTTCAAGTCCATCGCATTCTGGGAGAGCCGAGAAAAGGCTTCGTCCAACCTGCTTCTCAACGCCCAGGACATCAAGCTCCTCGACGATTTCCAGAGCCGAAGAAATCAGCTGATGCATCTCGGCCTGGACATGGACCCCGTGACCGTACTAAACGAGTCCATCTGGTTACTAGTGCGGGTCATTACCCAGCTCGACTGGAAGGATAGTCTCCGGCCGCAAGACCAATACCTGTCTAACAGCCTGAAACATTTCATCGGCTTGAACCTTTACCAAAAACTCGTCGAGAAGACGTGCTATGTCGAGGAGGCCATCAACCGAGCTTACGACGACTTCGACAGCTTTGGTCCGGTCCGCTGCTGCTTAGACTGCGGCAGCGACGCGATGGTAGAAGGCCCGCATGGCAACCTACGCTGCCTGGTGTGCCATTTCGAAGCCGGGCCCTTCACCATGGGGTTTCTCGATTGTCCCTCGTGCGACCGAAAGGACGGGGTGATCTATGACGTGCTCAACGTGGGCAACAACCCATCCATCCCCGGCAAATGCGGCTGCTGCAGGACGATACTGGACGTCTCGCATTGCACCACGTGCGAGGGCGACTACCTAACGTTGACGGGTTGCCAGTTCTGTTAGGACTAGCACGCGCTCTGGGCTTCATCTTTGCTCCATCGCTACCTTCATATGCTCCAAGTCCTCTATCACCCTATTCGGGTTAACCGCTGGCAATGTCAGCTTCAGCTGCAATTGAGCTTATCGAACTGAAATTTCAGCAGTCCGCTTCGGGCACCTAAGCGTCATCCACTTCCAAATATCCAATGACCGCTTCCGCCCGCAAAGCAGTCTTTCAGGCTCAGACCGCCATCGGCAGCATACGACCCGTTCCTGCCCGCCATGAATGACCGCTAACGGGTAGGCAAGACGTAGGAATTGAACTTCCAGAAAGCTGCCACTCGCCACGGGCAAGAATCGCTGCATTGCTGACGTACATTCCCATCGGTTGCAGACCTTCAGTCTGAATGTCGGCTTCAGAGAAAGTTGACTGTCGGCCCCAGACTGAATGTGGCTGTAGCCTCATCGAAGATGGGTCGCTCCATAGCGGTCACAGATCTTGACGCAGGGGGTAACGGCACTGTTGAGCGATCAAAGCAATATACTGGCCTCGCGAACTTAGTTCTATATACGCTTGTCTTAAATTTCTTCATATTGGTTCTCATATGTCGATGGAGTCTGTTGGTCAGCATTTGCAAGATGAAGCCTGTTCACGTACTGAAGCAGATGAAAAAGATGTTTTTGCCAGATCAAGTTTTAATCGCTACTACTATGCGGCGTTCTTGGAGACAAGAAAGATGATGACTAGTCTTCGGCCAGAGTGGGCCAACTTAGCACACAAAAATATTCCAGAAGTATTGAGAGCTTCCGTGCAGGCCGAATTTAAAAGTGCTAATAGACGAGCGCTTAAGACTGGTGACAGGCATGCAATTTATGCATGTTCGACGGCCATTTCAGCGGCAAAAAACCTGGCTGACTTGCTCGAGCAGAGCTATTCGATTCGGGTCGTGGCTGACTACAAGTCAGAAACTCCAATCGTTTTCAATGCCCCCGCTAATTTCACGCTAAACGCTATTCCCATAACGATAGCCCGACAGTGGCCATCAAAAGCAAAAGGATTTGCTCAGTCAATTTCTAGTGGCTGGAGGCAAGCAAATGTCTTTGCATAAAGATACCCTAAGAGAACTTTTAATTAAAAATAAAATCTCGATTATTGGAGAGGTCGTCCTAGAAGACTCAACGAACGATGTTTATGTTCAGGTCGAGTCTTCTGTGAATCCAGATGGAACCAAAGCACCTTCAAGAAAGCAGCTCATCCAAATTAAGGAAGAGTTCTCTAATCTAAATTTAAAATTACACATTCTGCTAAGTAGCAAGCAAGAGGGGCAATTTGAGGAGTTATTGAGAGGGACACTTTTCCTTGCATTTCCGGATATTCTAAGAAATGTATTCTGCTCTTTAAATGTCCGTCAAGCGTTGGTTTGGATTGAGACCAAAAAATCGCTGAGTACAGAGCTCAGTGCTGCGATTGAGAAAGCAGCCGAGAAATTTTGTGAATCCCAAGAGTTTACATTTAGTGGCATGGTCATGATTGGAGAGGTAGATACACCTGGAAAAGTTGCAATTCTCTCTGCATTGAGAACTATCGCCCCCGCTACAGTAGATGCCCTTGCTGCTAGGTTGAGCCAAAAGGGTTTTGCCGTTCCATCTAATGATTGGCTAAATCGCCGCCTCGACAGTTATCGTAAATCAAGGAATGTTGTTTATAGCAGCGACAAGAAATATATTCTCGCCATCGAAAGTTTAAGCTCGCTTGGTACTTCAAGAAAAGGCTCGAAAAGCCCGGACATTAGCAGACTCCTTGCTCTTTGGAAAAGCTCTTGATACACTGCTTGCTGCGAGAGTCTCGGCGAGGGTGTGCATCATGCCCATTTGCCAAGACTAGGGTTAGAAGGTTACGTCAGAAAAGATCTGGCCTCCTTCGAAGCCCAGATTTTTCTGACGTAACGTTCCGATAGCCACTGGCTTTGCTAAATGAGACTCTCGCAACCTCTTTTCTATTCCCCAGGTTTTCAGTTTTCATCGTCAAGTGAGCTCCTTCGAGCTGTGGATGGACACTGTTCGCCTGATGAGCTAGCTGACATAAATTCTCTTTTCGAGCGTTGCTTGCCGGCTGTTACTTCTAGACTTGTGCTTGCTACGTTGCTGGGTGTCAATCCGGGGTTGATTTGGTCATTTCAGTATAGAACTAGGCACTATTACAGATTTTTTTCTATTCCTAAGGGGCAAGGAAAAAGAGAAATTCAAGCTCCCAAAGTAGCCTTAAAGCTTGTTCAGAAATGGCTAGCTACTGTTTTTTCGTCAAAATTGCAGTTTTCCGATCACGTGTTTGGCTTTGTGCCAGGGCGAAGTCATATTGATGCAGCACTTGAGCATGTTGGGGCTCATTGGATTTTTGGGGTAGATATACGTGATTTTTTTAGATCAACGCCGAAGCTACTAGTCCAATCAAAGTTGCAAGACCTTGGTTACTCGATTAACGGCGCTAGCCTTCTAGCAAGCATTTCATGTTTAGATGGTTTCTTGGCTCAAGGTTCACCGGCAAGTCCCGTTCTTTCAAATTTATGTTTTACTGAATGGGATATTCAGTTGAAAGCGTTGGCCGAGAAGCATAATTGCCGAATGACTCGCTATGCTGACGATATAGTATTTTCAGGTGTCGGAACTTGCCCTGCTGAACTTGAAATGGAGGTGAAGGGGGTGATTGGATCATCCCCTTGGAGCTTGGCTCCAGAGAAGATTGAATCTCATGCTTTACCACATCGTCTAAAAGTTCACGGTTTGCTAGTAGATGGACCTATACCGCGTTTAACTAAAGGTTATCGTAATAAATTACGAGCGTTTGAGCACATTTTATTGAGGAAAGATATATCCATAGCCGATAGAGCACGATTAAGTGGCCATGTTATTTACAGTAAGCATGTCGTACAACGAATAAAAATTAATCAAAACGCTAATGTTTCATTGAAGTGAGTCATATCGCGAAGCACGCGAGCCTAAACCTCTTTTTAACGTTGAGCTTTTATCTCGGAAATAAGCAAAAAACTTAGCAATTTGGCTTCCGGAAAAAGCTGGTCGCTTGTACCGGCAATCGCTGCAAAGCGCTCTCTAGCTTCAAGTGGTCATTGCCGGTAGGGATAGGAAGGGTTGACCGGAACGGTGGTGGTTTCCAGCACAGGCAGCTTGATGCTCCGTTCTGGCTCCACTGTGGCGCTCTCTTTTCGCCTGCTTTCTCGCTCAAAAGTGCCTCCGTCTTTTTCATCCTCTGGCTTGGCCGTACAGTTATTGACACAAGTCCAAGGCCGCGAGGCGGCGGGAGAATTCGGATTCGCGCTCCGGCTGGCGGCTTGCCACACATGGCGCTCTGACTTCACGCCCCAATGAACGGTCCTTGTTGCCTGGCCGCCCATATGCGCCATGTGCGCCGGTATGTACTGTTCAACACTGACGGTTTCCACACCTACCGGCCGCAGTGCCGCTTTTTCACCGTAGCGGTTCATGCCGTCCGGCTGTTCCTTGGAAACCTTGATGCGTGCATTGCGGCCGCAGTAAACGCCGCCCTGGGCCTTGGTGTAATGCGCCCAGCTAACCGACTTGACGGTACCGGCTTCCAGGTTGGTGATCTTGTTCACTGCGTGGTGTGCGTCGATCAGGTGCTGGGGTGCGGCGCTTGGGAGTTCCTTCACCCGGCGCAACTCGCGCCACACCCCGACAGGTGCGCCGCCGATTTGCTGAAACTGGCGAATGCGCCAGGTCGCCGCCCAGGTTTCCACCCGGTGCGAAGCGGTCACGCCGTCATTGCCGTAGAGGTCGGTGTCGAGCTTGTAGCCGTCGATGTTTTTTGCCACGTACTTCGCGATATAACCCGCAGCCGTGCCCTTGGGCGCCATGTTCCTCCCAAAGCAGCATCAGCGTCATGCCTTTGCGTCGCAACTCCTGGTGGATGCGCCCATAGTCAGGCTGCACGAAACTGCTGACTCGCCGGGTTGTGCCTAGCATTCGGTTGTGCAGCGCCGTGTCATCGAGTGCCTGGACTTGGTTCCAGTCCAGACCTGCCGCTGTGGCCAGCGTGACGTACTTGGTGACAACGCCTTTGGAGATGTTCAGGGCGGCGGCGCATCGCTCATGGGAGAGGTGGGCTTCAAGTTTGAGACGTAGGACGTCCCTTATCTTGCGCATATTGATCCTTCGGGTATCGGGCATGCCCACTCCAGCAAAGCTGTAGAGGCTACCCCGAGGGTTACAAATATGCGCAACATCACACGCTGCTGTTATGCCGATCCGGTATCGTGACCGACCATTCCGGCGTCGTGACCAATCATTCTGGTCAAACCCGCAAATCGGTCACGGTCGACCAGAATCAGTGTTCACGATAAACCGGAATCGTCGGTCACGATCCGCCGGAATGACCGGTCACGGTCGCCCGGAATACCCACTCTGCAAACGTATCAACGGTAAATCTGTCCGCTACGGGGTTGCCCATACGCCCGGCCAGCTTGACTTCAATCAGGCGCGCCTGCCACCACAACGGCACCTCGGGCGCCAGCTTGCGTGCCCGTGGCGAGACGGGCATGCGTATCGTGCAGTCTCCTTTGCCGTGGGTTGCGTCGACCTCGCAGCGCAAGTTGTCCTTGGCGCGCATCAGCCAGTGTCGATCACAGCCTTGGCTCTGCCAGTCCAGCAAGAAAGCGGCCGAGAAGTACGCCCGGTCAAACACCGTGAGGGACTGATTGGGCACTTGCAGGCTTGCGGCCAGGGTGAGTTCGCCTTGGGTCATCGCCCCCAACTGCGCGTCCATCAGTTCGTGACTGTGCGTAGCTTCAACACAAGCAAGCAAACTATATTAACCTTACGCAACGAATAGCCATCGAAATGCCATCTTGCCAAGAGATTGTTTCCATGGACTCCTGCTTGCCAAGATCGTCCCAACGGCGCAGCGATACAGCCTCCGCCCAATGGGGCTGCTGCTCGAAGGCTCCTGCCTGTTCGCGGCTCATCGCCCCGCCCTGAATTGCCAGAGTTTTGCGGGAAATGCCAGACAGGTGCAAGTTGTACTCCGGCTCGCGGTAGCACAGGTAGCGTTTGGCCTGCACATGCAAGGCCACAGGCTGCGTTACATCAGGGCCAAACCACTTAGCGAGGAACTTGGCACCCAGTTTTTCATGAACATCGTCATTGCCGGCCGCTAGGGCTGCTGCTGCGTCACGGTGCATCATGTGCCCGACATCGTGCAACAGCGCTGCGACTATGAGCGACTCGCTCACGCCTTGCTGCTGTGCTAATGTCGCGCATTGGAGTGCGTGCTGGATCTGATTGACGGACTCTCCGTATATCAAACACCCATGGGTCTCGAAGAGCGTCTCGATCTCCAGTAGCGGAGAAACTGCCGATGGATTCATTTTTGCTTGCTTTCATGTAAATAAAGAAAAAGGCCTCATCGAGGCCGACGGTCCGTTAACAGCGACGGATGGCGTGTTCAAAATTTCCAAAGGTCATGGGCCGATGTGGCTGCCCGGATGAGCGAGGCGGTGTAAGCGGTTTGTGGCTGCATGAACACTTGGGCTGTGTCGCCCTGCTCAATGATTTCTCCGTCTTTGAGCACCACGACCCTCGGGGCCATTTTCCAGATGACAGACAGGTCGTGCGTGATGATCAACATGGCGGTGGACCGTTTGCTTTGCATCTGCTGCAGCTGATCGAGCAGCTGTGACTGGATCGAAGCGTCCAGGGCGGACGTGATCTCATCGCAAATCAGCAGGTCAGGCTCGGCAGCGAAAGCGCGAGCAATCGCTGCGCGCTGCTGCTGCCCCCCTGACAGTTTGCGGGGGTACCGCTGTAGATGATCCGCATCCAGACCCAACTCGGTAAACAACGCCTCTGCGCGCATGCGCGCGCGCCCTGCGGAAAGACCCAAGTGGCACCTGATTGACCGCTCCAGACTTGCACCCACCGTCTGACGCGGGTTAAAGGAGGACAACGGGTCCTGAAACACCATCTGAATGCGCCGCAACTGATCTGAAGTACGTTGCCGCATGCTGGGCGCAAGTTCGCGCCCTTCCCACAGCAACTGGCAACCAGGACTGGCCAATATCCCTGCCAAAATCATCCCGAGCGTGCTTTTCCCCGAACCTGACTCGCCAATAATTCCCAGCACGTCGCCCCTGGCCACCGAGAACGAAACCTTCTTCAGGGCGGGTACATGCGCTGGCGCCTTGAAGAGCCAGGAGCCCCGGGGATAGCTGAAATTGAGATCCTGTACCCTGAGCAACTCCGCGCCTGGCGAGCGTATTGGCGGCTTGCAGGAAGGATCTATCTGCAAGGATGCCTCCACAAGCATACGGGTATAGGACGCTCCAGGTCTGGAAAATACCTTTCGGACGGGCCCTTGCTCGACAATGCGTCCGTTTTTCAAGACCAGCACGCGATCGCAGACGCGGGCCACGACATTCAAATCATGGGTCACCAGCACTAGGGCCGCGCCGCTTTGCTGGCGCATCTCACTGACCAGATCCAGCACCTGTGACTCGGTGTTCTTGTCCAGGGCAGTGGTTGGCTCGTCCAGCACCAGAAGCGATGGATTGCACGCCAAGGCCGCGGCGATCACCACCCGTTGGCGTTGTCCGCCCGACAGTTGATGAGGGTAGCGGAGTGCCACGCGCCCGGGGTCCTGGATGCCGGTGCGTTCCAGCAACCCCAGCATCCGCAGCTGCGCGGCTTCGGGATTCAAGCCAGTGCGACAGCGCAACACCTCAAGAATCTGATCGCCCACACGCTGGTGAAATGTCAGGGAGGCGAGCGGGTTTTGGGCAACCATTGCAATCGACAGCCCACGGATGGCCCGCAAAGCCTCGGGCTTGGCGGTGGTCAATTCCAGCCCACGGTAGCGCAAACTTCCACCCGTAAACACCCCACCCAAGCGACGGTACCCCAGTAACGCACGCGCAAGCGTCGACTTGCCGGACCCCGATTCACCTACAAAGCCAAGCGCCTCGCCGGGATAGATCGAAAACGAAGCTTCATGGATCACCGGTTGCACGCAGGCATCGACGTCGGTATAACCCATGCTCAATGCGTCTGCGACGATCATGGCATCAGTGTCCTGCAATGCCACGGCTGGCCTCCAATCCGCCGGCTTCGGCTAGGCCGTCCGTGGCAAAGTTGATCCCTACCACCAGCGTGGCAATGCAAGCAGCAGGCACCAGTATCAACCAGGGCTGCGAGTGGATGGATTGGAGACCGTCGTGCACCATCAGGCCCCAATCGGCCTGCGGCGGAGAAAGCCCCAACCCCAGGAAAGACAGTGTGGAGACGAGCAACAAGGCGCTGGAGGTACGCAATGCGAACTCCACGGTCAGTAAGTCCATGATGTTGGGCAATAGCTCACGCAGCACGATGTAGATGGTGGACTCGCCCCGTAGCCGCGCCGCCATGACAAAGCCCTGCGCCACCAAAACCAGGCCCTGGGCCCGCGCGGTGCGTATGACACCCATCATCTTAATAATAGCAATCACGATCGCCAGCACCACAATGGACTGGCCAAATCCCGTGACAAAAAGGGAAACGAACAAGATCGAGGGAATAGCTATTTTCATCTCAACCGCCCGCGAAATAACGTCATCCCAGAGCCCGCCTTTGTAGGCTGCAAGTAAACCGATCACGCCACCACCGAGAGTGGCCAGGGCGCCCGATACTAGCGCTACAACCAGGCTCAGACGCCCACCCATTAGCACCCGCGAAAAGAAGTCCCGACCAATGTCGTCAGTGCCCAGCCAGAATTGACCGTTTGGCGCCAGGAAGGGCATGTCCAGCAACTGATAGGGATCATGGTTAATCAACCACGGCGCGGCCAGCGCACAAAGCACGTGTCCAACCACCACTAGCAGGCCGGCAACGGCCATGGGCTTCTTCAGCAACCTGTTCCAGAACAGATTCATGATGACCTCGTGCGCGGATCCAGCGCCAGCGTTGCAAGGTCAGCGGCCAAATTCAGTCCTACCACCAAGGCAGCAGACAGGATGGCAATGGACTGAATCACATGCACCTCGCGTTTGGCGATGGCTCGCACCAACTCCTGCCCGAGTCCCGGATACGAAAAAACCAACTCGACCACCACGATGCCGGAGACAAGGGAGGCGGCATACAACGACATCGCTGCAAGGCTTGGGATAGCGGCGGCGGGCAGCGCGTGCAGCCATACGATGCGCCACTCGGAAATACCCGTTAGGCGCAAGCGCTCAACAAAATCGCCAGCTAAAGCATCGATCATTCCGACACGCAGCAAGCGTGTCAGATAGGCGATCGAGCCGATCAACAAAGTGAGGATCACCAGTGGTGAAGCCGCCAGCAGCGACCAAGGCGTGCCTTGGGTGTCGACCGTGATAGTGGCAGGCCACCAGGCCCATTTCACAGCCATCAACATCACCAGAAAGGTCCCGGTCACAAACTCGGGGACTGAATAGCCCACCAGACAAAACGTTGAAATCCAGTTGTCTGCACTGCGGCGCTGCGTGCAAGCCGACACCACGCCCAACAACACGGCTAGTGGCAAGGCCAGCATTAAGGTCATGCCGGCCAGAAGCAGGGAGTTGCGCAACGGATAGGCAATGATGTCCGAGACGGGTGCGCGGGAGATCAGGGTCCTGCCCAAGTCACCTTGTGCCAGGCCACCAAGGAACTCGGTCAGGCGGGTCAGCACCGGCCGATCCAGCCCGAGCCCGGCCTTCATCTCGGCTAAGCGCTGCGGCGGCATCATCGCCAACTCATCAGCCGACAAGCTCACATCCAGAGCATCTCCAGGCAGAACCTCGGTGGCAAGAAAGACGAATACCGCGAGCATGAGCAGCGTCAACACCGACAACAAGACCCGGCGTAGTAATGCCGTGGCCACGCCACTCATGACTTCCATCCCTTGTCGTAGGCGGTCGACCAAATCTGAGGGTGAAACGGCATGTTGCGGACGCTCTTCTTCTTGACCAGGAAGGTGTCACCTCCTGCAGGGGTCGGATCAAGTGTGGCTACCATCAGGCCGACACCGACTCCATGACGAAAAATATCGCAACGTAAGATATTGGGCATGGGTGTTTTCATTAAATTTTTTTATTTACAAAATTACATTATCAAAAAATGTAATTCAGAGACGTGACATAAAAATGACAACTGCCAAGCAGGACATTGATACTTTCGCAAACGACGCCAACATCAGCTTGGCGTCATTACGGGCATTTGTTGCTGTGGTGGAAGAGAAGAATTTTTCTCTGGCCGCGCAACGCTTGGGCGTAACGCAACCCGGCATATCTTTGCAAGTAGCCGCACTGGAGCGCACGTGCGGATTCATTCTGTGCACCCGAAAACCGCAGATCGCCCTGACCGCCGAAGGGCGACCCCTGTTCATAAAAGCCCGCCTGATACTGGACCGGGTCAACGACTTGGAGAACCAAATTGAAGGTCTACAAAATTCGCTGGACTGGCGCATACGCGTGGGCATGTCGGCGCCTTTTGTAGCCATGCCCATGATCGCGCGGTACTTGGCCAAGTACCCCGATGTGAACATCAAAACCTACATGGGCAACACCACTTCACTTCTTGAAGATATCGCACAGTGCCGTATCGACGTAGCAGTCATGACCTTGAGGGAACCTATCGCGCACTTGGCTTGCACACTTGTGTCCTCCCCCCCGCTTGTGGTGTGCGTCACGGCCAATGACCCCATTGCAAAAATGAAGAAGGTGCGCGCCAGGGACCTGGCAGACCGGTCGTTTATCCTGCGCGAAAAAGGTTCGTTGACGCGGCAGATGCTGGAAGCAACCTTTGCCGCGGAGTCCCAGACCTTGCTCAGCGGATTCGAACTGGGTTCACGCGAAGCCGTGAAAGAAGCAGTCGCCGCTGGCTTGGGGATCACCGCCTTGTTCGCAGGCGAGGACGGCAACGACGCTCGTTTCGCCACAATTCCGTTTTACACCCAGTCCAGGGAAACAGGAGTGTTCGCGGTCGCGCTTAAGGACTCACTGGCGTTGCCCGGCATACGTGCGTTCATGGCGAACGCGATCTGAATTTGAGCGTCACAGAGATGACATTAATTTAATTTATATTTAAGCAATAGCAAATTAATTATTAATATCACTCCAGGAGATGTCATGCACACACTCGATGCGTTTCGCCGCAGTGGGACGTTTTTCAAAGGCAATCTGCACAGCCATTCAAACCGATCGGATGGCGCCCATTCACCTGAAGAGGTTTGTCGCCTGTACCGAGAGGCTGGCTACGACTTTCTGGCGCTAAGCGATCATTTTCTGCCCGTCTATGATTTTCCGGTGACCGACACGACTGTCCACCGAAGAGAGGGCTTTACCACCTTGCTCAGTGCAGAGGTCCATGTCCGTGCAACATCGCTTGGGGAGACATGGCACATCCTCGCCGTGGGCCTACCGCCTGCCTTCGAGGCCACCCGTCCTGATGAAACCGGGCCGATGCTGGCGCGGCGTTGTCGTGAAGCAGGCGCCTTCGTGGGCATTGTGCATCCAGCTTGGTACAGCCTCTCGGTGGAAGACGCGCAGAGCATTGACAGTGCCCACGCCATCGAAATCTACAACCACACCAGCGCGGTAAAGAGCGATAGAGGAGACGGGTGCTCCTTGCTGGACCAGCTGCTGGCCAAAGGGGTTCGCTTGAGCGGATTTGCTTCGGACGACGCTCATTTCCACTTCAATGACGCTTTCGGTGCGTGGGTCATGGTCAAAGCTGAGCAACTTGACCCCGACCAACTCATCGATTCCTTGAAACTCGGTCACTACTACTCCTCGCAAGGTCCAATGCTCGAGGACATCACCATTCATGGCTCCGAGCTCGAAGTGCGTTGCAGCCCCGTGAGTTCGGTGATGGTGCTGGGCAAAGGCTCCCGGTCCGAATGCGTCTTCGGCGGGAACATGATCAACGCAAGTCTGCCACTTGAGCGCGTTGCTAAGGGTGGCTTTGGCCGGGTCGTGGTAATTGACGCCAATGGCAAGCGGGCCTGGAGCAATCCGATATGGCTTGGCGCAGATGCCTGAGCCCTGCATGGCTTGCAGCGACCAAAAGGCCAGCTGACCGATCTCGTCCGCACTAGCTTTATGCGGCATTTTTCACACTAATCATTCAAAGAAGAGTCCGCTCGTATGTCATCTATCAACCGTCGTGAAATTCTCAAACTCACCACAAACGGACTACTCATCGCGGGTGTGTCCGCTTCGGTTCCCTCGTTTGCACAACCTGCGGCACCACGCAAGGGCGGCACCTTGGTGTATGCCAACTGCTCGACAAATCGGCGCGGGGGAGACGCCAGCAACAGCAAGCACCCTTACTACATGATCGACCTGATCACACGCACGGCCTACAACGCGTTGACCTGGGTCGATGAAAACCTGCAGGTGCAGCCCGAACTGGCGACCGACTGGACCCCAGCGGATGACTCACTGGCGATATGGGACTTCACATTGAGACAAGGTGTTCTATTTCATAACGGCAGTGAGATGAGCTCAAAGGACGTGGTGTCCTCGTTCGAATATCACCGCCTAAAAACCGGTTTCGCTGCCCAGATCAAAAGCGCCGAGGCGACCGGTAAATACAAGGTGCGTTTCTTCCTCAAAGAAGGCAATGCTGAATTCCCATTCGTGGTCGCTGAGTACGACCAGATGATCATGCCCGAGGCTTCGCTCGACACCATCGGCTTGTCCGGGATCGGCACTGGGCCATTCAAGATCGCCTCTGTCGATCCGCAGCGCCGAATGGTGCTGACGCGCAACGACAGCTACTGGAAAAAGGGGCTTCCCTATCTCGATCGCATCGAGGTCGTGAACCGTGAGGGGCAAATGGAAGCTGCCATTAACGGCTTTCGGGCCAAGCAGTTCGATGCTGTGCTGAACATCGATCCGCGTCAGATCGCGCAGCTTGAGAAAGAAGCCGATACAGAACTGGTCAGTGCCAGCAGCGGCGATCAAGCCATCATCATTTTGCCGAAGCATGCGGGGTCACCGTTCTTGGACAAACGAGTCCGCCAAGCCTTTTCCCTCGCGGTAGATCGCGATGCGATCGTCCGTGTAGCCTACGGCTCAGCCGCAGGCTGGGTCGGCAACGACTCCCATCTGGTTGCCGCTGACGCAAATTTTTTCCCGCGACAGACCAAGCGCGATATTGCTCGCGCAAAGCAGCTGCTCGCGCAAGCCGGATACCCGAACGGCATCACTTTGCCTACGATGTATTACGCCCCTCAATGGCCAGAAATGGGCCGTGTGTTCCAGATCCTTCAGCAGACAGTGAAGGAAGCCGGCATTGCATTACCGATCGAAGAACGGCCCAGCGATGGCTATCTGAAGTTCCGACGGGGTGAGGAGGATGTGAGCAAGGGCAATTGGCACAAGTTCGCCTATACCGCCGTCGGCCCGCGCAACCCGGGGATCAGCCTATACAGGATGCGCCCGAGCAATAACGAGAGCGGCTACTGGAGCGGTCCTGACGCGGATACCTACATGAAACTCTATTCTCGGGCCATGGTGACGCGCGACTCTGCTAAGCGTAAGACTATCTACGCCGAGATGCAAGCCATCGTGCAGGAGGACGTACCGGCATTACTGCCCGCCGGGCGTAAGAACACATTGGTCAAGCGAGCAAGCGTGCGCAACCTGAAGAATCACCCGCAACATTGGTCCATTCGATGGGATGAAGTCTGGAAGGCCTGAAAGAAAGCACATAACCTGCATTTGGAGGGTATGCGTCCGGCCATCACACATTGAAGGCTTGCTGACATCCAGAGATAGTGTGCGCGATGAACATCATGCACACCATGACGAGCGATGCTCGCACCCCCCAAGCCCCCAAGAGACGTTTCTACAGCCCCGAACTAAAGCTGCAAGTTGTCGGAGCCTGCGCCCAGCCCGGCGCGTCCATCGCCGGGGTGGCGCTGCAGCACGGCATCAATGCCAACATCGTGCACCGCTGGTTGCGCGAATACAGCCAGGGCACACTGGTCAATCGGCCACAGACCTTTGTGCCTGTCACCTTGAATTCGGCTACAGATCCGGCAATCGGTAAGCGCGCGGTGAACCCATATTGACCGCAGGCAAACGGTCATGACTGGCGATCAGTCGTGGGTTTTGATGGACGGCTGCCAGCGATGCGGCAGCAACTCCCCGACCTTGCTGGCACGCTGCGTGGGCAGACGCGTGAGCACGTCCTTCAAATAGGCGTACGGGTCATGACCATTCAGCCTGGCTGACTGGATCAGACTCATCACCGCAGCCGCACGCTTGCCGGCACGCAGCGAGCCCGCGAACAGCCAGTTGTTCCGGCCAATGGCAATCGGCCGGATCTGGTTCTCGATATGGTTGTTGTCCACGGGCAGGCGCCCGTCGCCTGCGAACCGCGTCAGCGCCGTCCAGCGTTTGAGGCTGTAGTCCAGTGCTCTTGCCGTGGCCGAGCCGTCCGTGATCTTCTGGCGGGTCAGCAGCATCCACCGGTGCAGGGCATCGAGCACCGGTATTGAGCGGACTTGCCGGATGCGCAGCCTCTCGTCTGGCGCCAGGTCCTTGAGCTCGCGCTCAATCTCGTAGACCGCGCTGATCTGCTGCAGCGCGCTTGCGGCAACCTGGCTCTTGTTGGCCGCGTGCAGGTCGAAGAACTTGCGCCGTGCATGCGCCAGGCACCCGGCTTCAATCACGCGACCACTGGCAAACCCAGCCTTGTAGCCACTGGTATGTGGCGCACAACATACCTCGGGTTATGTTGGAGCCAAAGATATGTTGCGCCGACCCGTTCTCCGACGGGCGATCCACTCGTCCGTCCGATAACCTGTGCGCACATAAGTTCCGGGTGCTTGGTGGCTACAGCTGCTTCATAAAGTTCATGATCGTGGCCACCTGCCCCTGCGATCTTGTCCGCGCCGCTGGCAGGTCCGTGATATCAACGCTGGCCAGTGCTTTGGCCTTCATCTCCAGATCGACCTCTGCGTAAACATGGGTCGTATCCAGGGAAACGTGACCGAGCCAAGCTCGGATGGTGTTGATGTCGACCCCGGCGCGAAGCAGATGAACGGCGGTCGTGTGTCGCAGCGTGTGAGGACTGATACGCTTTGCCTGCATGGACTCGATCCGCATGGCCGCCACCGTAGCGTAGGTCGTCACGATGCGATGCACCCCGAACCGCGTCATCGGCGCACCGGTTCGCCCGCAGAACACCTGATCGTCGGCAACCTTGCCGACGACAAGCGGTCGCAAGGTCGCCACCGTGACGGGCCATAGTGGACAAACCCGCCATTTGTTGCCCTTGCCGAGGATGCGCACAGACGGCGACGTGCCCAATTGAAGGTTGCTCACCCGCAGTGATGCAGCCTCATCGGCGCGGGCGCCACTGTTGTAAAGGAACAGTATCAGCGCGTGATCGCGTAAGCCCAGACTTGTTCGGCGATCCGGCGCGCGCAGCAGTGCCTCCATTTCTGGCTTGTCGAGGTATCCAATGACAGTCTTGGCGGCCTTCTTGAACGGAACCGAACGCACCTGTGAACACCAGTCCAGATGCTCGGGTGAGCGGGTCCCGACGAAGCGGGCCAGCGAGTGAATGCTGCCCAGACGCTGGTTACGCGTGACAACGCCGCAGCCACGTTCGCGCTCAATATATTCAAGGAACGCCCGCACCCTGTCCGCTGACACATCATGCACCGTCAAGCGCTCGATCGGAATCGCCGCCTGGCGGCTGACGAATGGCAGCAGCAGGGTCAACGTGTCGCGATAACTCACCTGCGTGTTTCGAGCCAGATTGCGCTCGGCGACCAGGTACTCCAGCAGGAAGCGGCGAACCCAGGGCCCGAGCAAGCTGTGATCACGCATGATCGACCTCCTGCGCTGCCTCGTGCTGGGCATACGCCGCAAACCGACAACTGGCCTCCTGCAGCAACTCCGGCGTCATCTGCAGATAGCGCTGCGTCGACGCGATGCAGGCATGCCCGAGGTACGTTGCCAGATGGGGCAGGAGTTGTTGGACGTCCTTGCCCGAGCGATACCAAGCCAAGACGCGATGAACTGCTGCAGTGTGGCGCAGATCATGGAGTCGCGGAGGTCGTGGCTCCCCTGGTGGGCAGCCGATGCCCGCCGCCGAGCGGACCCGCTGAAACAACGTCACAACATACTGGTACGTCAGGCGACAGCCAGAACGCGAGCACAGGAACGCAGAGTCGTGGCCCTTTGGCATGGGTAATGTGCTGCGCTGGTCGTAGTAGGTCGTCAACATTTCCGTCAGTTGCGGTCCGATTGGAACCAGGCGAGTTTTGTAGAACTTAGTGTTCCGGACGGTCAGCATGTGCTCAGCGAGACTGACATCTGCTACCGTGAGCTCGAGGGCCTCTCTGATTCGCAGTCCCGCGCCGTACAGCACGAGTAGCAGCGTTCGATACGTCATGGCTTGAAGACGACTGAAGGCCGATTTCACAGTGGTGGTCGCATCGAGCAGGCGCTGCAGTTCGTCATGCGAGTACACATAGGGTGTTTGCGGTGGCGGCAGCTTCGGTTTGAACTCCGGCATCGGCGACGCCGTGACGTAACCACGCGCCAGCGCGAAGCGGTACAAGCCCGTCAGCAGTCTGAACTTCGTCGTCCATGCGGCACTGAGCGGGCCGTGACCACGCAAGAAAGCGACTACAGCCTGCGGCGTCACATCGTGCAATGATCGGTCCCCCGTCTCGCGTGCGAACTGGCGCAGCGCCCGGGCACCGCTGCGGATCTGGACGCCCTGGCCCCGCCGGGCAGCAAGGTAGTCTTTGATGACATCACTGGTCTTCATTGCAGACCTCCCAAATCGAAGTCACTCACTTGACGCAAAGATGCCAGGTCAACCTTTGTGTAGGTCATCGTGGCTGAGGTGCTGCGATGACCAAGGTGGTCACCGATCTCCTTTAGGGTCAGTCCGTCGGCCAGCAGCTTGGCTGCGCACGAATGCCGCAGTGCGTGAGGTCCGAGGTGAGCAGCCTGGATATCGAGTGCGCGCAGTCGTCGGCTGACGATGGTGTAGATGGCCGTGGCGAGGATGGGTATTCTGGGCGCCTGTGTTCGGATGAATACCTCGGCGTGTGCCACGTTCGGTCGGACCTCGTCGATGTATCGCCTGAGAGCATCCCCCACGGACGGCACGAGAGGGTAAATTTGGGGTTGGCGACGTTTGAGGCGCCAGATATGCAGCCGCCCGCCAACCGGATCGATCTGGTCGAGCCGAAGGGATGCAACCTCTCCTCGGCGAAGTCCGTAAACTGCCAGCAAAAGCAGGATAGCGCGGTCGCGGATGTCGCGCTCGGTATCGCTGCTGGCGGTGGCGATCACGCGCCTCACATCGTCCCAGCTCAAAGCGTACGGCAACGATTCCAAGGCATATCGCCGAATTCCCTGGATTGAGCTGGCAAGCGCCACACTGCATGCGCCGGTACTGGCGGCGTGGCGAAAGAACACGCGCAGCATATTGGCAATGTGGCCGGCAGAGAGACGAGACCACCGCTGCGCGCCGTAGGTGACGAAGTACGCGTCGATGTCCTGAGGCCGCAGCGTTGCCAGGTCACGGCCGGTGTCACTGCACCAGTGCAAAAACTTCGATGTACGGTACTGCCATTGATTAATCGTGCATTGCGTCAGGCCGCGTTCGTCGCGCATCCATGCAACGAAGTGCTCCAAGGCTGGTGCGAACGGAATGACATCCTCGACTTGCGGCCACCAGCCAAGGAACTTGAGCCACGGTCGCGCAAATCTAACGAGTGTGGAGGCCGTCGTCGGCGCGGGTGTTGCCGGGGAGACTGAGCCGTAAACGATCTCATGCAGCCGGGACGCGTCGACCGTCCCAAAGTCATTGGGCGACATGTGCTCGGCGACCCACAAAATCGAGCGCGCCCTCAGGCGAAGCGATTCTCGGGTACCACCCTGATCCGCGCAGTGCAGAAGATAGAGATTGCGTTGCTGAGCCAACGGGCCATCGCGATGGCGTGCCAGCGCCCGATCCGTGCTCACGAGAGTTTCAAACATGGCAGTCCTTTGAAGTTTAAAAGGACTGCCAGCAAGCACCACAAGTTATGTTGTGTCAATCGCTCAACAACCGCCTGGATGCCAAGGTATTCTGGACTGGTGCAACATATTTTTGGCTGAAACATAACCCGCGGTATGTGGCGCACAACATACCTCGGGCTACAAAGCCAGCTTCGGCGCGGCCATCACCGAGGTGGGCTGCATGGCGCACGCCCGGCGTAAGTTCTTTGATCTGCATGTCAGCAACAAGAGCGAGATTGCCCAGCAGGCGCTGACCTACATTGGGCAGCTGTATGAGATCGAGCGGGAAGTCAAACATCTCAAGCCCGATGAGCGAGGCCGCATCCGCCAAGACAAATCAAAGCTGCTGGTTGATGCCTTGCACCAGTGGATGCTGTTGCAGCGTCAACGTATTACCGATGGGACGGCCACCGCCAAAGCGCTGGACTACAGCTTGAAACGCTGGGTTGCACTGACCAGGTTTGTGCAAGACGGGCGCCTGCCCATCGACAACAACTGGATCGAGAACCAGATCCGGCCGATTGCCATTGGTCGGGGCAACTGGTTGTTCGCGGGTTCTTTGCGTGCGGGCCAGCGGGCGGCCGCGGTGATGAGTCTGATCCAAAGCGCCAAGCTCAATGGCCATGACCCGTACGCCTATTTGAAGGACGTTCTGGCACGATTGCCTACGCACAAAAACAATCGGATTGAAGAGCTGCTGCCCCATCGCTGGACGCCGCTACCCCTGTAGTCGTTAAACAATCAAGCTGTGTTCACCGGACGCATACTTTGGAGGGTGTAAGAAGTTTTGTGTAAACGGTCTTTTGGCAGGAAACTGCCGTCTTGCATGGAGCAAAGATGACCGTAGAACAAAAACCATTACCTACCGAGCTGATTGACGCACTGCTGGCCGA
>Ga0123337_10002501_pt1 | contig 20921 bp, 15 predicted proteins | sample frozenSSSSmetaG_FD_89792 | JGI IMG/M metagenome (GOLD analysis project Ga0123337, IMG submission 89792) | Glacier valley bacterial and archeal communities from Borup Fiord, Nunavut, Canada, to study Microbial Dark Matter (Phase II) -... | ecosystem: Environmental > Aquatic > Freshwater > Ice >...
CACCAACGCTTCGCTCATGCACCGGAGCAGCCGTTCTACGTCTTTCTGACGGGCAACGCGGTAGCGGGCCGCCGTTACGCCCGGACCAACTTTAAGCGTGTAGGCCCAGTTTGGCATTTGCCTAAACATGTCTTCGTCGGTGGTATCATCGCCGATGCTGATGATGAAATCAAAAGGCGTCTGCTCGTAAATACGCAGGGCTACGGTGCCTTTGCTATGCTGGGCGGGCTTTACCTCCACCACTTTGTTGCCCTGAATAACGGCCAGTGGCACGGCTGAGTCGGCCCGGCGCAGTTGGGTGGCCAGGTCAACAGCGTTGGTCTCGATGTCGTCGGCGTTGGCGTCGGCCATGCGGTAGTGCCAGGCCACGGCGGTTTCTTTCTCTTCGAGCGCCGAGCCGGGAAAACGCTCCACAAACTGACTGATAATGGCCCGCACCGGATCAACCCACTCGTTTCCTGAGAGGTCGAGTCGCTCCCAGTCCTCGCCGGGGTCTTTCATAAACGCGCCGTGTTCGGCCACTAACCGGATGGGAATGCCCGCGAAGGTCTTTTCCAGAAACGCCCGGCTGCGTCCGCTGATGATGACCAGATCGCTGCTCCCGGCCAGGTGGCGCAGGGCCGCAAGCAGATCATCGGTGGGTTTGGCGTCGGCGGGGTTATTTACGATGGGGGCCAGCGTACCGTCGAAATCGAAGAGCAGCAGCCGGTGCCGGGCTTCGCCGAAGGCAGTAATGAAAGCGGGAACGGGCAAATCGGTTTCTATACTGGGTTGGTTGGTCATGGTTTCTGAGAATGCGGTTAAAAAATCGTTGCTCCAGCGAAACACATTGTAGTTCTGGAGATGCTGACGCATGTACTTCATGCGCCGTTCCTGCTGCTCGGGTGGCATTTCCAGTCCCTTTTTAATGGCGTTGGCTACCTCCTGCGTATCGGTCGGGTTGATGATGAGGGCATCGGTCAGCTCAAGGGCGGCACCGGCCAGTTCGCTCAGGATCAACACCCCGCGCTCGTCCTGCCGACTGGCCACAAACTCTTTGGCCACGAGGTTCATGCCGTCCCGAACGGGCGTAATCAGCGCCACGTCGCAGACAGTGTACAGGGCCACGAGTTCAGAAAAGTTGAGCGAGGTGTAGGAATAGATGATGGGCCGCCAGCCAATGGTACCGTACAGGCCATTGATGCGCCCGACGGTCTCTTCAATGTCGCGTTTAAGCTCCTGATACTGCGGAATCTGGTCGCGCGAGGGGACTACCGTAATGACAAACGTGACTTTATCATGCCAGTCGGGATGTTGTTCCAGAAAGCGTTCGTAGCCCTGCAGGCGGTACGGAATGCCTTTGGTGTAGTCGAGCCGGTCGACCGAAAAAATGAGCTTGTGTTTCCTGAGCAGGTCCGCATTTCGTTCGCGGATAATCACGACGTCGGTAGCGGTCGCGCTGTTGCTGAACTTGGTAAAGTCGATGCTGATCGGAAAATCGCGTACCGTAACGGAGCGGTCGGGCAGCACGATGCGCTGCTCAATAACCGGCAGGTTCAGCACTTCGGTTACGCTCTGCAAAAAGTGCTGCACGTAGTCGAGTGTATGGAAGCCCACCACATCGGCGCCGAGCAGCCCCCGCAACAGCAACTGCCGCCAGGTGCGGGGCAGGAGTTTAACGATCTCGAACGTGGGAAACGGGATGTGAAAAAAGTAGCCGATCGTAGCGTTAGGATGGCTCTGCCGGACCTGTTCGGGCAGCAACATGAGCTGAAAATCATGAATCCAGACCAGATCACCGGGTTGAATCAGCTTGTTCAGTTCTTCCAGAAAGCGGGTATTGGCCTGTTGATAATGCTGAAAGTCAGCTTCGCGAAACTGGGCGTACGTCGGAAAATAGTGAAACAGCGGCCAGATCAGATCGTTGCTGAAGCCCTCGTAGAATCCGGCGTGTACGTCGTTGTCTATAAACACGGGGTGGGCCACGAACGAGTCGTTTTCCAGCGTGGACGGGTCTATTCCGTTCAGCGATGCGTCGGCATGGCCCACCCAGTGAATTTTGGACAGGGTACCATCGGCGTTGCCACCCATCTGCTCAGCCATCGACAGCACGGCAGATACCAGCCCGCCGGAGTTCTGCACGATTTCAGTACCGGCGTCGGACTGCTGAATTTTGAACGGCAACCGGTACGAAACGATGATGAGTCGATTGAACGAATGGCCGGTAGTAGTCATGTCATTTGTGTATGAGGAAGGCTGCATGCTGGCAAGAAATGAAATCGGTCTTGGCATCTGCTTAAGACAATATTATAAACTCCTTAGAGGGAGAAGGGTTATGATGAAGGTACCCCATCCCAACCCCTCCCTCAATGGGGAGGGGTTGGGATGGGGTACCTTCTAAGCAGTTTCTAAGCATGATGTAAGCCGCGTCTTATACGCTGAAGCCAAATTGCAACATGAATATTTTCCCTCAATCCGTTTCAACAACCCCATCTTTATGCTCGACAACCTAAAAAACGCCGATATACACAACAACCTGCGCTGGTACAAAGACGCCATCATTTACGAACTTCACATCAAAGCCTTCCGCGACAGTAACAGCGATGGTATCGGCGATTTTGAAGGACTTTTAGAGAAGCTGGATTACCTCCAGGAACTGGGCGTAACGGCCATCTGGCTACTCCCCTTCTATCCCTCACCCCTGCGCGACGACGGCTACGACATTGCCGACTACTACACCATCAACCCGTCGTATGGTAATATCGAGCAGCTTAAAACACTGCTTACCGAAGCCCACAAACGCGATCTGAAAGTTATTACCGAGCTGGTCATCAATCACTCGTCCGATCAGCATCCGTGGTTTCAGCGGGCCCGCCGGGCGCCCAAAGGCTCGCCCGAACGCGAGTACTACGTCTGGACCGACGACCCGACGCAGTGGAAAGACGTCAGGATTATTTTTCAGGATTTCGAAACCTCCAACTGGACCTGGGATCACGTGGCGCAACAGTACTACTGGCACCGCTTTTTTTATCACCAGCCCGACCTCAACTTCGACAGCGAACTGGTGCAGGGCGAGATTTTTAAACTCATCGACTACTGGTCCGAGCTGGGCGTTGACGGGTTCCGGCTCGATGCCATTCCGTACCTCTTTGAGCGCGAAGGGACCAACGGCGAGAATCTGCCCGAAACCCATGCTTTCCTGAAAAAACTTCGCAGACACGTTGACGACAACCACCCCGGCGTGGTATTTCTGGCCGAAGCGAACATGTGGCCGGAAGATTCGGCGTCTTATTTCGGCGATGGCGACGAGTGCCACATGAATTACCATTTTCCGGTCATGCCGCGCATGTTCATGGCTCTGCAAATGGAAGACCGCTACCCCATTACCGACATCTTCGCGCAGACGCCCGACATCCCGGAATCGTGCCAATGGGCCATTTTCCTTAGAAACCACGACGAACTGACCCTCGAAATGGTGACCGACGAAGAACGGGATTACATGTACAAGACCTACGCCAAAGACGCCCGCGCCAAGATTAACCTCGGCATCCGGCACCGGCTGGCCCCGCTGATGAACAACAGCCGCAAGAAAATCGAGCTGCTCAACAGCCTGCTCTTCTCGCTGCCCGGTACACCCGTTATCTACTACGGCGACGAAATCGGGATGGGCGACAACGTCTATCTCGGCGACCGCGACGGCGTCAGAACGCCCATGCAGTGGTCGCCCGACCGCAACGCGGGTTTTTCCAGTGCCAATCCGCAGAAGCTCTACCTGCCTACTATCCTGGACTCCGAGTACCATTATGAGTCGGTGAACGTAGAGACGCAGCGCCGGAATACGTCGTCTTTGTTCTGGTTCATGAAGCGGATGATTAACCTCCGCAAAAAGCATCCCGCCTTTGGTCGGGGCGACATGAAGTTCCTCGACGTTGAGAACCCCAAAGTGCTGGCTTACACGCGTTCTTACGAAGCCGAAACGCTGCTGATTGTGGTGAACCTGTCCAAGTATTCGCAGCCCGCCCTGATCGACCTGCCCGGCTTTACGGGTTACGTACCAGTCGAAGCGTTCAGCAAGAACCGGTTTCCGGCGGTTCCTGAGGCTGAGAATTACTTCTTTACCCTGGCCCCGCACGATTACCAGTGGTTCGTACTGGAGAAAGTCAATCCCGATATGGTTGTTCAGTTCGAGCTGCCCGCCGTGCGCGTTACCGACTGGAACAATCTGCTGGCCAACGGCAGTCGTGCCGAACTGGAAAGCAACGTCCTGCCCGGCTACCTGCGCAAAGTAGACTGGTTCGATCACCGCAAACAGACCATGCGCGAGGTCACAATCCTGAACCACGCGCCCCTCACCCTGCCCACCGGCACCGCCTACGTCCTGCTGGTAGAGGTAGCTTATGAACGTGGCCTGCCCGAAACCTTTCAGCTGGTGCTGACTTTCGCACCCGACGATCAGGCCGACAAGCTGAAGCGAACCTGCCCGCAGGCTATCGTTGCCACGGCTACTGTGAACGGCGAAACCGGTGCGCTCTGCGACGGCCTGTACCTGACCGAGGTGCAGATGGCCCTGCTTACCGAAATGACCAAAAGTACTGAATCACCCGCCCCAAAAAGTGTGGTCAGTAAACTGAACAGTCAGTTGGTATTCAGCAACAAAACCAATCTCTACGATTTTGTGCACGATACCGCAGACATCCGGCCCAAACTGCTGTCGACTGGCGCAGACTACGTGTCCATCGGCTACGACAGCAGTTTTCTGCTGAAACTCTACCGCAAAGTTGACCTGAACATCAACCCCGACGCCGAGATGACGTATTTCCTCTCCGACGTGGCCCAATACCCCAATGTACCGGCTCTGGCGGGGTCTATGGCGATGCTGGCCCAGGGCGAACCGATTATGCTGGGCAATATGGTGAAGATGGTGGCGCGGCACGGCAATGGCAGAGATTACGTGCTGGAGCGGGTGAGCAACTACATCGAGCGGATTCTGGCCCGTGATAAACAACAGCTCGACGAGGCCACCAACGTAGCACACAACAGCCTGATAAACCCCGTTGCCTTCGCTGACCTACCCGACGAAACGCAGGAGCTACTCGGTCGGCGGGGGGCCGAACAGGCACGGCTGCTGGGCGTCCGCATTGGCGAGATGCACCTGGCCCTGGCGTCAGACACGGTCAGCGCCGACTTTGCGCCCGAACCGTTTTCGCTCCACTACCAGCGGTCGTTGTTTTCGGGTATGCAGGCCCTGGTGCGGGAAAGTTATCAGAGCCACCAGCGAAACCTGAATCGATTAACGCCTGACGTTCAGGAAGATGTTAAGCAGTTGTTTCGTCGTAAAGAAGAGGTGCTGAATACCCTGCGCCGGATTTATACGAAGAAGCTGGACTCGACCAAGATTCGTATTCACGGCGATTTGCAACTGGAGAAAATCCTGCTGACAGGCCGCGACATTGCCATTCAGGATTTTGGGGGCGACCCTAACCGCAGCTACAGCGAACGGCGGCTCAAACGCTCGCCCCTGCGCGACGTGGCGTCCATGATCCGGTCGTTTTATTATACGGCTTACGAAGGTTTCCTGGCGAATCATCAGGTATCGCCCGATGGAACGCTCCGGCTCCTGCCCTATGCTGATTTCTGGGCGCATCACCTAAGCAGTTTCTTCGTGAAAGCGTACCTGGACACCGTACAGAACAGCCCGATCATCCCGACCGATCCCGTAGAGCGGCAGATGATGCTCGATACGTACCTGCTCGAAAAGGCCATCTCTGACCTCAGCTACGAACTCACCTACCGCCCCGATCTGGTGCGCGTACCGGTGCGGCTCATCAAATCGGTCATGGACGACGTAGTTACCGTTAAAGAGGAACCGGCTGTGGTATAAAGCAGACTATTGCGTCAGTTTGGGACGTATACATCATATTTACGGTCCAAACTAACCACCTCTGTTGATGAACATTTTTCCTGTCCGTTTTCTGGCTTCGAGCCTGTTACTGGCTTCGCTGGCCTACGTTCCTGTCAATGCCCAAAGATCGTTTGATGTTGCACCCGGAACGCCCGCCGTTCTGAATGGTATCGAATACGGTATTGAAGTCTTGAACGAGCAAACCAAAGGCACCAAAGAGGACGAGTACAACCGGTATGAGCTGGGCCTGTTTGTAGTCAATAAAAGCGGCTGTGCCAAACTGATTATGCCGCGTCAGACCCTGTTTGGTACCGAAACCAACCCGGCCCTGCTGGCTACTTTCGACTGTCTGAATGCCACCGGCAGGCGCATGACCAGCAAAAGCGGCAACCTGTCGGCCCGGCCTTTTGTGGTTCCTTATCGGCAAACGGTTAAGAACGCCGAGGGTAAAGACGTGACCACAACTACCAGCGTACCGGCGGGTTTTATCCTGCGCAACGGCGAGAGCGTTACCAGCCGCATCATCGTGATCGTGCCGGCGAGCGAACAGCCCCAAATGCGGGTGCGTATTCAGGAGATCATCGATAACTTCTAAGCAAATCTGGCGCGTAGGCCGTAGTTTAGCCGGATGAAAATGCAACTCAATGCCTGTCTGTTGCTGGTACTTGTGTGGGGTCTGATACCCGCATACGGCCAAACCAGCCACGTAACGGCTACGTACTGGATACTGCTCGACAAAAAAGACCCAACCACGGCCCCCGCCCTGTCGCCCGCGGCCCTGGCCCGGCGGCAGCAGCAACAACTACCCATAGACAACACCGACCGGCCCGTGTCGGCTGCGTATGTGCAGCAGTTAGGGCAGCTTGGCATTCAGACCCGGCAATGCTCGCGCTGGCTCAACGCGGTATCGGCCCGGCTTACCACGGCGCAGGTGGCACAGGTACGGACGTTGTCGTTCGTGACCGGCGTACAGCCCATCGACCCGGCCCTTATCATTACATCAATTGGAACAGATCCGGTTGCTCCGCTGCAACTGGCCCCAGTTATGACGCAGATTCAGGCGCCGGATTTTGTGCAGGCCGGGCTGACCGGTCGCTTCGTAAGCATCGGCGTAATTGACGCGGGCTTTTTCGGGGCTGACTCGACCAACGCACTCAAACACGTTTTTGCCCGCGACGGCGTCCGGCAAATCCGCGATTACGTGCATCAAAAGAAACCCGCCGGCAACCTGCTGCGTACGCTCGAAACGATGTCGGACATGCACGGCACCGAAGTGCTGGCGGCCATTGCGGGCAGCGACCCCACCGAAAACATCCAGTATGGCCTGGCCACCGACGCTACGTTCTACTTAGCCCGCTCGGACCAGGGCAACCGCGAATACCGGGGCGAAGAAGATAACTGGATAGCCGCTATGGAATGGATGGACAGCCTCGGCGTCAGGCTCATCAATACATCACTCGGCTATGCCAAAGGCATGAGCAACCCCAAAGAAAATTACGAGCCGGGTCAGATGGACGGCCACACGAGCCTGATTAGCCGGGCCGCGCAACTGGCTGCCGACCAAAAAGGCATCCTGATCGTGGTATCGGCGGGCAACGAAGGCGACGACCGTTCGTGGCGCATCATCAGCACCCCCGCCGATGCCGAGGGCGTTCTGGCCATCGGCGCCACCAATTCGCGGCTCTGGAACCGCATCGGATACAGCAGCATCGGCCCCGAAACGCTGCCGTACCTGAAACCCAACGTAGCGTGTTTTTCGCTGTTTGGCACCTCACTGTCGGCCCCGGTCATTACGGGTTTTGCGGCCTGTATCATGCAGGCAAATCCAAAACTGACCAACAAAGAAGTAATCGCCATCATCGAAAAATCGTCGCACCTGTACCCCTACGGCAACAACTACATAGGGTACGGTGTCCCGCAGGCGTCGCGGGCGTTAGCCCTGCTTAGAAACCAGCCACTCCCCCCAACAGCCCGACAGGTACGTGCCAAAGGAAAAACACTAACGGTAACCGTAAAAACCACCGAGCCAACGGTGTCGCTGTTTCGAAAAAAAGACGCTACCCACGTCCTGCGGCAGGAATCAGCAAAGGTCAGCAACGGCAAAATCATCCTCAAACGCGGCCCTGATGAGCAGCGTACTACCGTCGATCTAAAGAGCGAGGTGATTGAAGTAGTTTGGGAGTGATTAGAGATACGTCCCCGCTTTCAGGTAATTACCCACGTAATCAGCGATGCCTTCTTCGAGTGAACAGAACGGGCGGTCGTAGCCAATGGAGCGGAGTTTGGCCATGTTGGCCTGCGTATAGTACTGATACTTGTCGCGGATGTCGGCGGGGGTGTCGATGAAGCCGATGGCTGAGTCGAGGTTCATGGCCCGGAAGGTGTTCGTGACCAAATCCAGAAAGGTGCGGGCCTTGCCGCTGCCCAGGTTGTAAATGCCCGAATACCGCCGGGAGTGCATCAGAAACGAGCAAACGTCCACTACGTCTTTCACGTACACAAAGTCGCGCATCTGCTCACCGTCGGCAAAGTCGGGATTGTGCGACCGGAACAGGTTCATTTTCCCCGTTTTCTCGATTTGGTTGTAGGCGTGGTAAATCACCGACGCCATGCGGTCTTTGTGGTATTCGTTGGGGCCATATACGTTGAAGAACTTCAGCCCCGCCCAGAAAAACGGCTTGCGCTCCTGTTGCAGCACCCACTTATCGAACTCGTTTTTGGAATCGCCGTAGGGGTTGAGGGGCTGGAGTTGCGGAATCAGCGACTCGTTGTCGTCGTAGCCCAGTTCACCCAGCCCGTAGGTAGCTGCCGAAGAGGCATAGACGAGGGGAATCTGATAGTCGATGCAGCGGTGCCAGATTTGTTTGGAGTATTCAAGATTCAGGTGTTCGAAAATGGCCCAGTTAAACTCGGTCGTGTCGGTACGGGCACCGATGTGAAAGATGAACTCAACTTCCTGATAATTCTGATCGAGCCAGTCGAAAAACACCTCGCGGTCCACCCGTTCCTGAATACGTTTACCGGTTAGGTTAAGCTCCTTACGGGGATTGGAAAAATCATCGACAGCGATGATAAAATTGAAGTTTTCCTGATTCAACTTGCTGATTAAGCAGCTTCCAATAAAGCCGGCGGCCCCCGTAACAATAATCATAGAAGAAAGGAAATAAATGTGTTTCGTTGGTTAATGAGATAATAGTCAGACGATAGGCTATAGAACGGGCTGTAAAGGTACGGCTTTAGTGTGCATGAAAGGAATAGCATATCTGAGGATAAAATTGTACTATATCAAGCCTACTACCGTCTACCCATTCGTTCCGATGGCCAGCCGATTTGGCAAAGGTTATTTCTTCCCGATCCAGTTCTTCGTATTTTTGCCCACTTTTCACCGGCGTTTCTGGCAACCGCCTTTAATAAACCAGAAAAATGGTCTACGTAAATAGAATTGAACATTTCAATGCGGCCCACCGGCTTTACAACCCGGCCTGGTCCGATGAGCAGAACCAGGCCGTTTTTGGCCCCTGCGCTAACATTAACTGGCACGGACACAACTTCGAGCTGATCGTAACGGTCAAGGGCGAACCTGATCCCGACACAGGCTTCGTGATCGACCTCAAAATGCTGGGCGACATCATCAAACGCGAAATTATCGAGAAAGTCGATCATAAAAACCTCAACCTCGACGTAGATTTTATGCGGGGCAAAATGGCGAGCTGCGAGGTGTTTATCATGGAAATCTGGAAACTCCTCGACCGCGCCCTTCATTCCGTTACCGAAGCCCGCCTTCACCAGCTCCGGCTCTACGAAACCCAAAAAAATTTCGTGGATTACTTCGGCGAATAGCCGGCAAAAGCACCCATGCGTTATTTCCTCGAACTGGCCTATCGCGGCACCAACTACCACGGCTGGCAGCGCCAGCCCAACGGCCTGAGCGTGCAGGAAGTGCTGGAAACCGCCCTGACCACCATTCTGCGGCAACCCATTGGCATTCTGGGCAGTGGCCGCACCGACGCGGGCGTTCACGCGGCCAAGCAGTTTGCCCATTTCGAGGTCGAAACACCCCTCCCACCCCATTTGCTCCGGTCGCTCAACAAGCTGATCCCCAACGATGTGGTAGTGTATGATTGCTTCCTTGTCGATGACCGCGACCACGCCCGTTTTTCGGCCACGTTCCGGTATTATCAGTACAGCATCATCCGGCGAAGAGACCCGTTTCGGGATGGAATGGCCTGCGTGTTTTTTCTGCCGTTAGACATCGACCGGATGAACGAGGCCGCCAGTCTGCTGCTGACGTATTCGGATTTCGAGAGTTTCAGCAAGATGAAAACCGACGTCAGGACCTTTATCTGCCGCATCGACTTTGCCTACTGGAAAGCCGAGAAAAATGACGAACTGACGTTTCACATCCGGGCCGACCGGTTTTTGCGCGGCATGGTCCGGGCCATTGTCGGTACGCTGCTGCTGGTGGGTCAGGGCCGGATGAGCGTGGCCGAGTTTGAGCAGGTTATTCTGGCCCGCAACCGGCAGGCGGCTGGCCGGTCGGCCCCCGCCGAGGGGTTATCGCTGGTTGAGGTGGGCTACCCCGACGCGGTCTTTACCCACCGGCAGAACCCGCCGGAGCCACCAGCTGTTTATTAGGTAGCCCGGACGTCCACGTCCGGTAGCCATAAGGCTAACCCAGTATTTTATGGTCTTGCTGCCGGACGTGGACGTCCGGGCTCTAAATTTCGAATACGCTTGACAATAGGAACCATCATCTTAGCCGCCGGCGATTCGTCGCGGATGGGTCGGCAACCCAAGCAGTTGATTACGTACAAAGGGCAGACGCTCATCCGGCGTATGACCGAGAGTGCGCTGGCGCTGCAACGCGGCCCCGTTGTGGTTGTACTGGGCGCCAACCGCGACCAGATTGCCCCCGAACTGGCCGATTTACCCATTACGCTGGTCGATAATGCGGCCTGGGAAACGGGGCAGGCATCATCGCTCAGAACGGGTCTGGCGGCCTTGTACATCACAAAAAAAGATATTGAAGCCGTTTTGATCCTGCATGTCGATCAGCCGCTGGTATCGGTGGGTCTGTTGCAACACCTGCTGCTGGTACGCAGAGAAACCGGTAAAGGCATTGTAGCCTGCCGCTACGATACCCAACTGAGCGTACCGGCCCTGTTCAGCCGCGACTACATTCCCGAACTGCTGGCCATGACCGGCGACCGCAGCGTGAAATGGCTCATTGCCCAGCATCGCACCGACTGCACCCCCGTTCCGTTTGAAGCCGGAGCCATCGACCTCGATTCCAAACGCGATGTGGAAGAATTTTTAAGTGTTGTTTAGACCTTATGGAGAAACTCGCTACTACCCACGACCTGCAAACCCGCCTGACCGTTGTGCTCGACACGGTAGCGCGGGAGTTTGCCCACCTCTCCGACGCGCAGCTCCGCGCCCGCCCCGCCCCCGGCAAGTGGAGCATTGTCGAGTGCCTGCAACACCTCAATCTGGCCGAACGCTACTACGTGCGGCAGTTGCAGCACAAAACCGACCGGCTCGGTCTGGTGCAGCACAACCCCACCGACCAGACGCTCGAATCGGACTGGGTAGGGCGGCTGATGCTGAAATTTCTGGACCCTAAAAGCACGACCAAAATTCCCGCGCCGGGTCTGGTACGGCCCCGGTCGGCGTCGGACCTGAACCCGGCGGAGGTGATGAGCCAGTTTCTGGAATTACAGACACTGCAACGCGATGTTCTCAACAAACTGACGTATCTGGACTGGAATCAGGAGAAAGTCCCGACACTCTTTGGCAACTGGCTCAAAATGCGGCTCGGCGACGTGGTGCGTATGCTGGTGGTGCATACCGAACGGCATTTACAGCAGGCTCTCCGGACAAAAGCTGAAATTGCTACTTTTGCCCCTGTTAACAAGCCGTAACCGAATGAAACAATACATTAGTGAAGATGCGTGGTCCATTATCGAGACCGATTTTCACCGCGACTACAACGAGATTACCGAAAGCCTGATGAGCCTGGGCAATGGCCGGTTTGGGCAGCGGGGTAATTTTGAAGAACAGTTTACCGGCAAAACGATGCTCGGCAACTACGTAGCGGGCGTGTACTACCCCGACAAAACCCGCGTGGGCTGGTGGAAAAACGGCTATCCAGAATACTTTGCCAAAGTCCTCAATGCCGCGAACTGGATTGGTATCGATATCGAGATTGACACCGAAACGCTTGACCTCAATACCTGCGAGGTGCGCGAGTTTCGGCGCGAACTGAACATGCGCGAAGGCTATCTGGAACGCTCATTCGTGGCCACGCTACCCAGTAAAAAAGAAGTCAGAGTCAATGCCAAACGCTTCTGCTCGCTGGCCGACGACGATGCGGGGGCCATCCGCTACAGCATTACCCCGCTCAACTTCGACGCGCCAATTACCGTAACGCCGGCCATCGACGGCACCATCCGCAACCGCGACGCCAACTACGACGAAACCTTCTGGGACGAAGGCCGCAAGGAAACCGGCTACGGCGAAGCCTACCTCGAACTGCGCACCCGCAAAACCGACTACCACGTCCTGACCGGCATGTGCGTCGAGATTGAGCAGGACGGCGCGACAGTCGATTTTCAGAGTCAGCCCGTCAAGCGCGAGAAATACGTGGCCAGCCGCATCACGCTCAACTGCCGGACGGGGCAGGAAACAATCATTTACAAATACGCCGTGGTGCTTTCGTCGCTGAACGTAGCCATCGACGATTTGATGCAGGTGGCCCACAAAACCATTCGGCGCGTATCGCAAAAAGGCTTTGCGCAATTGCTGGATGAGCAAAAGCAGGCGTGGGCCGATAAATGGCAGATGAACGACATCATCATTGAGGGCGACGTGGCCGCGCAGCAGGGTATCCGATTCAACATTTTTCAGCTTAACCAAACCTACACCGGCGAAGACGAGCGGCTCAACATCGGCCCGAAGGGCTTCACGGGCGAGAAATACGGCGGCAGTACCTACTGGGATACCGAAGCGTATTGCCTGCCTTTTTACCTGGCCACCGCCAATCAGAACGTAGCCCGCAATCTGCTCATCTACCGGTATAAACAACTCGGCAAAGCCATTGAGAACGGCGAAAAACTCGGCTTCACGGGCGGGGCCGCGCTGTACCCGATGGTGACAATGACCGGCGAGGAATGCCACAACGAGTGGGAAATTACCTTCGAGGAAATTCACCGCAACGGAGCCATCGCCTACGCCATCTATGACTACGTCCGCTACACCAGCGACGATGCCTACCTGAGCGAGTACGGCCTGGAGGTACTGATTGCCATCAGCCGGTTCTGGATGCAGCGCGTAAACTGGTCGGCGCAGAAAGCGCAGTACGTCATGCTGGGCGTAACGGGGCCGAACGAGTACGAAAACAACATCAACAACAACTGGTACACCAACTACATTGCCGCCTGGACCCTGCGCTACACGCTCGAAGCCATCGAAAAAGTGAAGGGCATGGCTCCCGACGCCTACACCAGCCTGATTGAACGCGTCGGGTTCAGCGAAGCCGACGAAACCAAACAGGCGCAGCACATCATCGACAATATGCATTACCCGTTCGATGCCGGGCGGCAGGTGTTTTTGCAACAGAGCGATTTTCTGGACAAGGACCTGATGCCCGCGTCGGATATTCCGGCAGCGCAACGGCCCATTAATCAACGCTGGTCGTGGGATCGGATTCTGCGGTCGTGCTTCATTAAACAGGCCGACGTATTGCAGGGGCTGTACTTTTTTGAAGACGAGTTCGACCTGAAGACACTGCGCCGGAATTTCGATTTCTACGAGCCAATGACCGTGCATGAATCGTCTCTCTCGCCCTGCGTCCACAGCATTCAGGCGTCGAAACTGGGCATGGCCGATAAAGCCTACGAAATGTACCTGCGCACCGCCCGGCTCGATCTGGACGATTACAACAACGACACCGAAGACGGCCTGCACATTACGAGCATGGCCGGTACGTGGCTGGCCGTGGTAAAGGGTTTTGGTGGAATGCGGGTCAGTAAAGACGGTACGCTGTCGTTCTCGCCGTACTGCCCGGCGGGCTGGCAGTCGCTATCGTTTAAAGTGCGTTTCCGGGGGGTGTTGCTACAAATCACGGTAACCCAGCAGGATGTAACGGTACAAAACTTCTCGGAGCAACCCGTTTCGCTTACCGTACTGGGTCAGCCCGTAACGGTTGATACAAATGGCAGCGTCACAACGGCGGTGAGCGTCCGGGACGTTGTGGATGCGTAACCAAAACGCAGTTGGCAAACCCATTTTAGCGTATTTTTACCCGGTCTCATACATTTTGAAACCTGTCAGGTCTTTGAGACCTGACAGGTTTGGCCTCAGGCCATTATTGCTCAACTTGTTACGGGCCTGGCCAATCTGTACCGAAACGGTAAAACCCGGCTGATGGCGTATCCCGAAGCCATGATCGACCAAAGCCGGACCTCGCCCGTTCCCGATGTGCTGCTGACTGATCCAGACACTGAACTGACAGAGGTCCTGATCGAAATCACGCATACGCAGGGCGTAAAGCAGGACACGAAGAAGCTGAAAGAACTGATGACCGCCTACGACGTATCGGAAGGCTTCGTATACGATTACAAACTCGACATCTGGCATCGCTATGAACTCCACAATTTAGACGAGGAACAATCGTCGTCCTTTTGCCGCACCATCGGCGAATCGCTGGGCAACTTTCTGTTCTGATACATGGTGGGTTTATGCTTTACTAACAACATTTATTTGTTTCGCAGTCACTCGTTTTCAAAAGGATTAAGCTGATGAATTACATCAATGAGCGTTTTACAAAGTGTTTGCTTTGTGGTTTTTTCCTGTGCATCTCGTTTTGCTTATCATCAGGCCAGATTTACGCTCAGCATAACAAGGCAATACCTAATAAAGCCAAGAGGGTGATTATAGAATATGACTCTGACGGTCCTGTCTATGCCTTTGATGCTTCCGAGTACTTGAATAGCATTAAGAATTATGGGATTATTCCCGAAGCCAACATGAAGCGTCTTCGTATTGCTATTCAAAGAAATAGCATTCATCAGCCGTCGGATATAATGCCTTACTGCACAAATACAATAGCCGTAGATGTAAGAAATTATCGTGACTGGTCTGAAGAGCAGATAGCAACTGATCTATATCGTCGCTTTGCAGAAGAGCTTATTCCTAACCTATCAGTTATCAAGTGTTCCTCGAATCCGTACCAAATTGATTCTACTATCAATTTAGCCATATACTTGACCAGACTGGAAACAACTAAAGGCACTTACGAAGAATATACTGAATTTAAAAAGGAGGTGAGTAACGCTTTAAAGGCATACGATTTGCGTAGTAAGGCAGATTACTATCCCGGACTATTCGGAAGAACGCTCAATATTCTAAACAACTATCTACTTGACAATCACGTAAAAAAAGAAATATTAGTTACTGAAAATTCCAAATCTCCAGTCAAATATTTTTCGTTAATCAACAACCCATCATGGAGCTTACATAATGTAAACACCTCAAAAGATACTTTAAACAAAGAGATAAACACATTAATTGAGTATGGTGTAGTTCCTCCTATCTCTGTCTCTGAACAAAACGGATTGATTCGTAAAATTCGGTTAATTGGTTTTCACAATCTTACAGATAGATTAAATTATCAGTTTTTCTTGCGTAGTTTCCCTTCAGAACCCGTCGTTAATGTTCCAGGTGAAACCTCTTTTTATCAGAGTGGTTATGAGAATCAGTCTAAGTCCTTTATTGCGTTTATGGATTCACTACGAGTAGTTAGCAAGAGAGTATTCAACCCCCAAAACATTTCGGATAATTTTGCTGAAGAGTTGAAGAAAGGCATAGATCAGAATCGCAGCTTTAATTTTGGTTTTGAGATTGATGGCAATGAATATAAAAAAACAATAGAGAAGAAGTCAGTTGACGATAAAGACCCGCCTGAAAAACAATACAGAGCTTTCTTTTTGTTGAGTCCTAAGGTAGTTTTACCAATCGTCAATGAAGCTTTGGCTAACAAGTCGATAGAAAGCAGATTTTATGAAGTTGCAGAGTCAAATACTATGTCAGCGATTATGTTCCTCACAAAAAAGCAGTTTGACTATTTGAAAAATCGAGTGCCTGAACTTATGATTGACGAGAAATGACCATAACGGCCCCGTTCCCGCTTACCCTCGCCGAACGCGAACTCGCCCCGGATGTCATCCGGGCCAAAGCGTCGTTTGACGAATACCTCGATTTTGCCGAAGTCTGCCCCTACAATGTCGAGTATATCAGTGGTGAAATCATTTCCATGTCCCAGGCATCCCTCGCCCACGAATCGCTCGTTTCCCGTCTTGACTACCTGCTCGTTGGTTTATACGATGATGACGAAACCATGCAGGTATTTAGCAGCAACATCAAAATCTTCATAGACACCACCGGCGATTCGGTCAATGCCGATGTGAGCGTAGTACGTGGCAAACCGGATTATCTGACTTTACCCAGCGGAAACATCTCGACGGCTTCGGTGAAAAATCCGGTGCTGCTGGTGGAGGTATTGTCGAAAAGCACCCTGGCGTTTGATCTGGACGGGTCCACGCCGGGGGAGCAATTAGAGCTTTACAAGCAGATTTCCACGTTACAGCAGGTGCTCTTTGTAAGCCAGGATAAGCCCCGGGTTATGTCCTACGTCCGGACTGACACACCCAATGTGTGGCTCAACACCAGCGTACACGACCTGACTGAATCCATTGCCGTGCTTGACAACGACGTTTTGCTGAGCAGTATCTACCGCAAATTCCTGTTTGCCTGAACAGTCGTCGCTCTTTTTTCTGGGTTACTTCTTTTTTCAGGTGCGGTAGCAAAACGGTAGCGGTGCTAATGAGCGTGGCCAATACGTGAGGCAGTAAAATGGATATGAATAGTATGCAGCAATTAGAACTGGAAAAATCAGACGTTCGGACGGAAGTTCTGGCGGGGGTTTCGACGTTTCTGGCCACGATGTACATCATCGTCGTTAACCCGGCCATTCTGAGTCAGGCGGGGTTGCCATTTAGCGGGGTGCTGACGGCCACGGTGCTGCTGTCGTTTTTTTGCAGCCTGATGATGGGTCTGTACGCGCGCAACCCCATTGTGGTGGCACCGGGTATGGGGCTGAATGCGTTTTTCACCTTTACTGCCGTCAAGGGGATGGGCATCCGGCCCGAAGTTGCACTGGGGGCCGTGTTCTGGGCGGGAGTTTTATTTCTGATTTTGTCGGTACTGAACGTGCGGTCGGCGCTGGTCCGGATTATCCCGTTGCCGCTGCGCTACGCTGTTTCGGCGGGCATCGGGCTGTTCATAACGCTAATTGGCTTCGAGAATGCTCATTTCATCGTAGCTAACCCCACCACGCTCGTCAGCATCGCCCGGCTCACTGATCCTATCATACTGACGTTTGCGACTGGTCTTTTGCTAACGGCGGTGCTGGTGGTGCGCAACGTGCCGGGAGCCATTATTATCGGCATTGTGCTGACAACCCTCGCGGCCTGGCCCATTGGCCGGTACTGGGGTGACGCGTCGGCCATCAACTTTGGGCAGAAAACACTCGTTAATGTTGGCAGTCTGGTGGCCGCGCCGGACTTTTCGCTCATCGGCAGGCTCGACCTGGTGGGATCGTTGCGGTGGTCGCTGTGGCCGGTCATTTTCGCCTTTGCCTTCACTGACCTGTTCGATAGCCTGAGTACGTTCGTGGGCGTGGCCGAAGCGGGCGGATTACAGGACGACGCCGGACAGCCGCGCCACCTGAACCGCTCGCTCCTGACCGACGCCGTGGCGAGTACATTGGCAGGGCTGCTCGGCACCAGCCCCGGCACCGCCTATATCGAATCAGCGGTGGGTATTGCGCAGGGCGGACGCACGGGTCTGACGGCGGTGGTAGCGGGCTGTTGCTTTCTGCCATTCCTATTTTTATCACCCCTGCTGTCGGTCATTCCGGCCATTGCCACCGCCCCGGCACTGGTGCTGGTAGGTGCGTTTATGATGAAGCCCGTAACGCGCATTTCATGGACTCAGTTAGACGACGCCCTGCCCGCGTTTCTGGCGCTGGTCCTGATTCCCTTCAGCTATTCCATCACACAGGGACTGATCTGGGGATTCCTGTCCTGGACAGTAATAAAACTCGCTATCGGCAAGCGTCATGAAGTACCGGTGGGCTTATGGATCGTCGATGTGTTTTGTGTGCTGGCACTGGCTTCGACGTGACTTTTCGTAAAACATTGACTTTTAACATAGCCATCCGTATCGGCGGATGGTACATAGAGAATGGTGTGTTTGTCTCTTGCGTTTGTCTCTTCTCCATCTCTTCACAATTAACGTGGCTATATCATGCTCAAAAAACTCGCCTTTTTCCTTCTTATCGCCCAGGTATCTATTGCCCAGACCTATACACCTCAACCCATTACGGGCTTGCTGGGCGCGTTCGGAGCCGAGGTAACGCTCGTAAAACAATCGCTGCTGGAATCAGACACGGTGCGGGTTGATGGGGTTCTGTTTACAACCGGGCGCATTGGTCAGCAACGGGTGGTTGTAGCCGAAACAGGCATTGGCAAGGTGAACGCAGCCATGACCACCACGCTGCTGCTCAGCCATTTTCATCCAAAACAGGTGTTGTTCACCGGCATTGCGGGGGGGACCAACCCCAATTTGCAACCCGGCGACATTGTGATTGCCCGCCAAACCACTCACCACGACTACCAGTCGATTACCTTCGATCAGAAACCGACAAAACAAACGCGCAATGCCCTGACGGGTGCGATGAACCCCGCGTTTTTCCCCGCCGATTCGCTGATGCTGGCCCGCGCACAGACAGCAGCCCAGTCGGTAACGTTCGAACCTATCCCCGGCACGTCGCGCCCACCCGCAGCGCTGACGGGTATCGTTGTTACAGGCGATCAGTTTATCTCATCGGGGCAGAAGGGCGTACAGCTTCGGCAGGATTTCGGGGCAGACGCCACGGAGATGGAGGGTGCCGCCGTGGCGCAGGTTTGTTACCAGCTGCGGGTGCCGTGCCTCGTCATCCGCAGCCTGAGCGACCGCGCCGACGACAACGCCCGGCGCGACATGCTATCTTTTTACCAGACAGCCGCCCGTAATTCAGCCAAACTGGTCCTGGCCATTGTTGGTAAGCTATAAAAAATGGGGCCGCTTGATGAACAGACAATAAGTTTATCTTTCCTTGTGCGGCCCTGAGCAAACAGTTGGCCGATTTGACCGGTAGTAGTGAAGGTAACCACGTTTCTGCCTCATTATGCCTGACCTATCTACTTACGCTACCCCGGCCAATCCGTTTCAATCATTCTGGTGGGCGGGTTTTGAATGCACCGATCAGCTCAACTGCTTTGGCAACCGGGTCGATTTTTTACCGCTGACGGGTCATTTACAGCTTTTGCGCGAAGACTATGAACGACTGGACCGGTTCAATCTGCGCACCGTGCGCGAGGGCATCCGCTGGAGTCAGGTGGAGCGAACTCCGTATCGATATGACTGGAACGTAGCAGAAACAATGCTGACCGAAGGACACCGGCAGGGCATTCAGCAGGTCTGGGATTTGTGCCATTTCGGTTATCCCGACGATTTAACGCCCCTGCATCCAATGTTTGCCCGCCGGTTTACGAGCCTCTGCCGGGCGTTTGTTCACTTCTACCGCGACCGCTACCCCGATGATAGGCTCATCGTAACGCCCGTCAACGAGGTCAGCTTCATTTCCTGGCTCGGTGGCGACGCACGCGGAACGTCGCCGTATTGTACCGGGCAGGGTTGGGAGGTAAAAGTCGGGTTGATGCGGGCGTACATCGAAGGCGTAGCGGCCATGCGTGAAATCGACCCCGGCATTCGCATCCTCACTACCGAACCGCTGGTGCATATCGTACCGCCCCGCAACGCCACGCCGAAGCAAATTCGAGATGCGGCCATTGCCGACAACAACCAGTTTCAGACAACCGACATGCTGGCCGGACGGCTGATGCCCGAACTGGGTGGCTCGCCCGAGTTCCTGGATATTGTGGGACTGAATTATTACTACAACAACCAATGGGTACTGGACTTCGGCGATTTCCTGGGCTGGGCCGACGCCGTACCGGACCCGCGCTGGATACCCCTCCGAAACCTGCTGAAGAAAGCCTGGAAACGGTACAATCGTCCCATCGCCCTGACCGAAACCAGCCATCCCGGCATTGACCGCCCCGGCTGGATGAACATGATTGGCCGGGAGTGCCACGCCGTGCTGAACGCGGGCGTACCATTATGGGGGGTATGCCTTTACCCAATCATCGACCGCCCCGACTGGGACCATCTGGATCAGTGGCATCAGGCCGGCCTGTGGGATGCTGACCTGAGCCAAACTCCGCCAGGCCGAGTGCTTTCTGAACCGTATGCCGACGCGCTGCGCTGGGCACAACATACAACAGCACCGGTGGGCGAGTTACTGGCGTAGCGTTACAGGTACAATTGTACCATTTTTTGCCAATCGCCGGCCTGATGAGCGCGGCCTTGCCAAAGGTGAAGATTGTGCGCCACCTGCTTGATATTCAACGCATTACTGAGCAACAGATTACTGTTCAAAAACGGATCTTCGTTGCCAATGGTAAGCGTAATTTCCATCCGGCGCAGATTGGACAGCAGCGATTCGTCGGTAAGATTGGGCAAAAAATGGTTGGGCGTGTGGTAGTAAATATCGTCATTGTAGTACTCATCGAACAAACTGCGGAATTCGGCCACGGGTGTGACCAGATCGTAACGGCCACTCAGGGCCACTACCTTACCAAACCATTCTGGATGCCTGAAAGCAATGTTCAGCGCGTGATAGGCTCCCAAACTACACCCGTGCGACACCATGAACGGTTGCGGGTTCAGGCGTCGCGACAGGGGCAACACCTCGTTCAGGATATACTGCTCGTATTGGTTGTGCCGCCGGATACGGTCGAGCGGGTGAACATTGCGGTTATAAATACTTTCGGTATCAACGCTGTCCACGCAGAACAGGTGCAGCCAGCCCTTCTCG
>Ga0123337_10002505_pt1 | contig 20896 bp, 15 predicted proteins | sample frozenSSSSmetaG_FD_89792 | JGI IMG/M metagenome (GOLD analysis project Ga0123337, IMG submission 89792) | Glacier valley bacterial and archeal communities from Borup Fiord, Nunavut, Canada, to study Microbial Dark Matter (Phase II) -... | ecosystem: Environmental > Aquatic > Freshwater > Ice >...
ACTAAATTACTACTACTTGTAGGGTGGGCCGAAAAGCCCGCCTTTTGCTACGGGCGCTCGTGTCTCGTGTCGCCCAACTCCGTGGACGAGAGCTTGCGTAGTAGCAAATTATATTTGCCCAATACTTTTAAAAGATCGCACTTAGCGTATTGTTCATCAACCTTGCAGGTGAGTATTAATAGAAGCTGAGAATTTGATCACAAGAATTTTGTCAGAGACTGGTGCAATTGGAAACAAAGGATATAGTATTGACAAGAGTAATCGCCAAGGGAAAATGGGGTATAAAGAACTTCCTTCGGACAAACCTTAGGATATAATTTTGACCCCTTATGATGTTTAGGCGATGCACAGACCTTTCTAATAAGTGTCAGTTCATCGCCAAAACCCGTAGTAGAGGCTACAAATAGCAATAGATTTGCTGAAGTATCCACCGATGTAGCGGTCGCTCCTAGCTCAATCAATCTTAAGCCAAGTCAATACAGGCAATTCGCATCAGGAGAGTACACACACAATGAACAATATCTTTTCCAAACTCAGAGACTTTGTGGGTCTAAATGAGCAAGTTGAATACGAGTATTACGAAGAAGAACCAGAAACAGATAAGAATTACCAAAATCTGTATCAGCAAGAAAATCCCCAACCAGCAGCACAAGATAGCACAGCTGCTCAAAATCGACGCTGGCGGGAACCAGTGCCTACAATGGAAGATGATATAACAGCAGGTTCAAAGCCAATGGGGAATGTGATTGGTATGCCAGGAGCAAGTAACGGAATTTCGGAAGTTTTAGTACTCGAACCACGCACCTTTGAAGAAATGCCTCAGGCAATTCAAGCGTTGCGAGAACGGAAGTCAGTAGTATTAAATCTGACAATCATGGACCCAGATCAAGCTCAACGAGCAGTAGATTTTGTTGCAGGTGGTACTTACGCACTAGATGGACATCAAGAGCGCATTGGTGAGAGCATCTTTTTGTTTACGCCAAGCTGTGTGCAAGTTAGCACTCAAGGTGGCGTTCTTTATGAAGTACCACAACCGCCAGCACGTCCCTCTCGTCCTACAGGTTCTTCAAATCAAACCTGGGGCAACGAAACTAACCGAATGGCACAATAACAATTCAAAATTCAAAATTTACGCATTCAAAACTGTACCCTTACAGGGAAGCAAGCTACGTGCAGCGTCTGGTAGCAAAGACAGTTCCAGACGGGGTTTAAATCCCCGTCTGAAACTAAAGCTACGTGTAGCAAGTGGCGTTAGCCTCTCACGCCACTTGATACAACGGGGGAAACCCAACGCAGTGGCTCGCTTTGGGAGAAGGAGTTTTAAAGCCTTTAATTTACATATAAAGTTAAATTAGTTGTTAGTCCTTTGTCATTTGTCCTGGGTTTTGAGAATAATGACAAAGGACAAAGGACAAATGACCAATGACGAATGACTAATGACTATAAAATTTGGTTTAATTGGTGGTGGGGTAATGGGAGAAGCGCTCTTATCCCGGCTGATCGCGCGTGGAATTTATCAATCATCAGAAGTCATAGTTAGCGAACCGCTATCTTCACGCCTAGATTTTTTAAAACAGCAATACGATATTGCGGTGACGACAGATAATAGCCAGGTTTTCACTCAAGCAAAAGAGGTTGTATTTTTGGCAGTGAAACCGCAGGTGTTTAGCGCGATCGCTCAAGAACTAGCAGATATTGATATTATTAATACACAACACTCACCCCTGATCATTTCCATTTTGGCGGGTGTACCTTTAAGTCAGCTAGAAGCTGCATTTGTGCGATTGCCAGTTATTAGAGCAATGCCCAACACCCCAGCAACTGTGGGAGCCGGAATTACCGCGATTTGTTCAGGTGCATACACCAGCCCCAAGCACCACAAAATAGCACAGCAAGTTTTTTCAGCTGTAGGCGAAGTTGTGGAAGTATCAGAATCGCTGATGGATGCAGTCACAGGGCTATCTGGTAGCGGACCGGCTTACGTGGCGCTGTTAGTAGAAGCACTTGCTGATGGCGGAGTCGCCGCAGGTTTACCTAGAGTAATTGCCAATCAACTAGCCTTGCAAACCGTACTGGGAACAGCGAAACTGTTGGAGTCAACTAAAATGCACCCAGCAGAACTGAAAGATCGCGTTACCAGTCCCGGTGGTACAACGATTGCGGGGATTGCCAAGCTAGAACAGGCAGGATTTCGTTCAGCTTTAATTGAAGCAGTAAAAGCTGCTACAGAGCGATCGCAAGAACTGGGAAAATAATCAAGAGTCATTAGTCATTAGTCATTGGTCATTTGCAAATGACCAATGACTAATGACGAAGTTGACAAAAGACTCGTTAATATAGTAAAAAATCTGGTTGCAAATCTAATTGAGTGAATTATCCTGCGCCGTCTCCAGAACTTGACTTAGGATCTATATTTCCCTTTGAACTGGATCAGTTTCAAAAAGAAGCGATCGCGTCCCTAAACGCCGGACGCTCCGTAGTCGTATGTGCCCCCACAGGTTCGGGCAAAACATTAGTCGGGGAATACGCCATTTATCGCGCCTTAGCACGAGGAAAACGTGTATTTTACACTACTCCCCTGAAGGCGCTCTCAAATCAAAAATTACGTGACTTTCGAGAAAAATTCGGTTTTGATCAAGTCGGTCTGTTAACTGGAGATGCTTCCATTCACCGGGATGCACCGATTTTGGTGATGACTACCGAAATTTTCCGAAATATGCTCTATGGCACACCCATTGGGCAAGTCGGCATCTCATTAGTAGACGTGGAAGCCGTGATCCTTGATGAGTGCCACTACATGAACGATCGCCAACGGGGGACAGTTTGGGAAGAATCAATCATCTATTGTCCGCGTGAAGTGCAACTAGCAGCCCTTTCTGCAACCGTTGCCAACAGCGATCAACTCACCGATTGGCTAAATCGCGTTCACGGGCCAACTGACCTGATTTACTCCGATTTTCGTCCAGTCCCCTTGGAATTTCACTTTTGCAATCCCAAAGGGTTATTTCCCCTGCTGAATGATAGCCAAACCAAAATTAATCCCCGCCTTCAGAAGAAAAAGGCGAGAGGGGCAGAAAGGGAGAGGGGGAGAAGTGGTAGACCTGAAGCTCCTGGAATCATTTATACTTTGAGCCAGTTAGAGCAACGGGATATGCTACCAGCGATTTACTTTATCTTCAGCCGCCGGGGATGTGATAAAGCGGTGGCGGAAGTCGGTGATTTATGGCTGGTAAATAGTGAAGAGTCCCAAATTTTACGAGAACAGATTGATGACTTTTTAGCCCGCAATCCCGATGCCGGACGTGCTGGACAAATTGCACCCCTGTACCGGGGAATTGCAGCCCACCACGCCGGGATTTTGCCAGCCTGGAAAGCACTGGTTGAAGAACTATTTCAACAAGGGCTGATTAAAGTAGTATTCGCCACCGAGACACTGGCGGCGGGAATTAATATGCCCGCCCGGACAACGGTAATTTCCACCCTTTCTAAGCGGACTGACAATGGACACCGCCTGTTGAACGCTTCCGAATTTTTGCAAATGGCGGGACGAGCCGGCCGCCGGGGGATGGATAAACAAGGTCATGTGGTGACAGTCCAAACTCCCTTTGAAGGAGCCAAAGAAGCAGCGTATTTGGGCACATCCAAGCCAGACCCCTTAGTAAGCCAGTTTACGCCCAGTTATGGGATGGTACTCAATTTGCTGCAAACACACACCCTAGACCAAACTAGGGAACTGATAGAGCGTAGCTTTGGGCAGTACATGGCAACCTTGCATTTAAGACCAGAATATGATGAGATTGCCGAACTGCAAACACAATTAGCTCAATTGCATGAGCAAATCGCCACAGTTGATGAAAATGAACTGGCTGTTTATGAGAAATTGCGGCAACGCCTGAAAGTGGAACGCCAGATATTCAAAACCCTGCAAGAGCAAGCGCTCTCAGACCGACAAGAAGAATTGGTGATGATGTTGGGCTTTGCAGTGTCAGGAACTCTGTTGAGTCTTAAAGGCAAAAACATCACAGTGTCTTCACCCGTCACCGCAGTATTAGTGGAAAAATCGCCTGGTTCTGGTCAAGCTCCTTACTTGGTATGCTTGGGACATGATAATCGTTGGTATGTTGCAACCACAGGGGATGTAGTCGAGTTGTATGCCGAACTGCCGCGAGTTGAGGTGCCACTTGATGTACTACCACCGCCAGAAATGCCTTTGAAACCAGGACAATCGCGCCGTGGCAATGAAGAAACATTTGCGATCGCAGCACGTATTCCTGATCCGGTAGAATCTTTGAATCTGGCACCAGAAGTAGCAGAACAACTCAGTCGCCTTACCGCCGTCCAAGAACAATTAGAAGCTCATCCCCTACATGAATCAGGCAATGCGGCAACGCTTTTCAAGCGCCGCGCCCGCTATGTCGAACTAGAAGCCGAACTTGAACAGTTACAAGGGCAAGTAGAGGAACACTCACAACGTCATTGGGAAGAGTTTCTGAATTTAATCTTAATTCTGCAACACTTTGGCGGTTTGGATAACTTAGTCCCCACAGTATTAGGGCGAATTGCTGCCGCCATTCGAGGTGAAAATGAGTTGTGGCTAGGTTTAGTATTCGCTAGTGGTGAATTGGGCAACTTAGATCCGCAGCATTTAGCAGCAGCAGCAGCAGCTTTGGTGATGGAAACGCCCCGTCCAGATAGCAAGGTTAACTTTGAGCTTAGTAATGAAGTGGCAGAAGCCTTGAAAAAATTGCAGGGAATTCGCCGCCAAATGTTCCAACTACAACGGCGCTATAACGTAGCGTTGCCTATATGGTTGGAGTTTGAGTTAATTGCGATCGTGGAACAATGGGCGCTAGGAATGGAATGGACAGAACTTTGCGAAAACACCACTTTAGATGAAGGCGATGTGGTGAGAATTTTACGGCGGACGTTGGATTTATTATCGCAAATACCCCACGTTCCGCATTTGCCAGACTCTTTCCAACGCAATGCTTATCGGGCGATGCAGTTGATTGATCGATTCCCTGTGAATGAGGTAGTTGAATGAACAGGACACTCTTAGGGACTTTGAAATAAAAAAATACTCACAGGACTTATTGTGGGGCGGGCAAGATGCCCACCCCACAAGATTGGATAATTTAATTTATTTGTTGGAAATCCCTTACGCGCTTACACAGGAACGCACAGAGAGAGAATATTTGATTATTTAGACTTGAGTTCCGATCGCTAGCCGTATTCCCCAGAATAAGATTAAAGTTGCGATCGCAAGCCAGTCACGCGCTTTTAATCGTAAGTCGTGCCACTGGACTCGATGCTCATTGGGACTGGTAAAACCCCGCACCATCATTGCATTCGCCATTTGATCAGCTCGTAAGAGCAGATTTTCTAATAGTCTCTCTGCGACTGTCATCCAAACCTTGAATCCTCCTTTTAATCCTAGCTTTTTCCAATTAATTGCCCTTGTCATCACAGAGCGAAATAAATTTTGCACTTCTTCTAAAACCAGGGGAATAAAGCGCAAGGATAAGGTTAAAGTTAAAGTAATTTCTGTGACAGGCAAGTTGAAGCGTCGCAGGGGTTGCATTAAGCTTTCTATACCAGATGTGATTTCTTCTGGTGCGGTTGTGAGCAGATATAGGTTGGTGCTATAAATTACAGTAAATATAAGTGTACTCAGGCGTACTGCTAAACTTAAGGAGTAGCGAGTCACTTTGACTGGGCCTTTGTGAAATAGCACGTAGCTGTATTTTTTTTGATCGCCTACTTGCTCTTGAACAAGATTATTGGCGTTTGATGGCTGAGTTAATATTTGTTCATTAGCTGGTAGGCGTGACTGATAATTTACACCCATTCCATCAGGACTGATGGCTGCGATCGCTAAGACAAAAAACGATAGCATTAATAGCCACCCCATTTGCTGCCGCCATACTCTTCGGGGAATTCTCGCAATCAAGGTGGCAATAATTAATAATACCACCAGCAGCACCCGCCAAAAGTTGTTGGCCAAAACATAGCTTGTTAAAAAGCTCATTAACCAGGCAAACTTGACTCGCGGATCGATTTTATGCAGCCAAGTTTGGGGTTGTTCTAAATAAAGTCCAAGTGGTAGCGATCGCAATAAATCCATTATTTTAGAGTTATAAGTTAGGAGTTAGCAGTTTTGACTTTAACTCATAACTCCTGTACAGACGCGATTAATCGTGTCTCTAACTTATTTTGACGCGAGTTGCTCTATTGACATTACCACTTTCGGCATCACGGACTTTTTTACTCCGCCACAGTAAAATCATTGGCGTGCCTTTAAATCCTAGCTGTTGCCGGAATTGGCGTTCAATGTAGCGGCGGTAGTTGTCGTTGAAGCGTTTGGAATCATTCACAAATAAAGCGATCGTTGGTGGTTGGCTACTTACTTGTGTACCATAATAAATCTTACCCTGACGCCCACCACGGGATGCTGGCGGTGAATGCCAACTAACGGCATCTGTTAAGACTTCGTTAATAACTGATGTGCTGACACGGCGTTTGTGTGATTCCGCCGCCGTTTTTACCAATTCGAGAATTTTTTCTACTCGTTGTCCTGACAAGGCACTCACAAAAATTGTTTCTGCCCATTCGGTAAAATGTAACCGTGATTGCAGAGTTTTTTCGTAGTCGTAAATTGTGTAAGAGTCTTTTTCGACAGCATCCCACTTATTAACGACGATGATGCAAGCTCGACCTTCGTCGATAATCCGCCCAGCTAATTTTTGGTCTTGCTCGGTGACTCCATCTACGGCATCTATTACTAATAAAACCACATCAGCGCGGCGAATCGCTTTGAAAGCGCGGTTAATACTAAAGAATTCTGTGCCGTATTCTATATGTTTCTTTTTGCGAATGCCGGCGGTGTCAATCAAACGGTAGGTTTGTCCCTCTCGTTCAATGACGGTATCAATAGCATCGCGGGTTGTGCCAGAAATTGGGCTGACAATTGCCCTTTCTTCCCCGACAAAAGAATTGAGTAAGCTCGATTTGCCCACATTCGGGCGTCCCACAATTGCTACTTTGATTTCATTCGTGTCTGGGATGTCTTCAACAGCAGGTATGTGATTAATTAACTCGTCGAGTAACTCTCCTGTGCCACTACCATGAATTGCGGAAATGGCGTAAGGTTCGCCCAATCCCAATTCCCAAAATTCCGCAGCTTGGATTAAGCCTTGTTCTGGGGATTCACATTTATTTACAGCTAGTAGTACAGGTACGGGTTGTTGGCGCATCCATTCGGCGATTTCTAAATCTGCCGATGTGGGGCCTGTTTGACCATCTACGACAAAAATAGCGCCACACGATTCTGCAAGGGCTGTCATTGCCTGTTGGCGAATTAGTGGTAAAAATTCGGTATCATCATTAAAGACTAGACCACCAGTGTCTACAACTAAAAATTCCCGACCATTCCAGAAAGCTGGTAGATAAGTGCGATCGCGTGTCACTCCCGGTTCATCATGGACAATCGCCGTTTGTTCCCCGGCGAGTCGATTAACCAGGGTGGATTTGCCCACATTTGGGCGTCCGATAATTGCAACAATTGGCAGTGCCATAAAACCAGGGTGAGTGAGAGGTGTAGTATATCACGTACTTACATTTTACTCACTTTAAACTTGAAGTTTTAATAATTTCCCAAGTATTGGATCTTAACAATCGGAACTATCGTGCTACCCAGCGCTTCAGCAGACACGCTCAAGTCCAAACGGTTTTGAAAAAGGTTTATCTCGCCTAAAGGGATGACACGTCGGTTTGCTCGGTCAATCGGAGGTGAACGAGCAATCGCTAGTGTTCCTCGCAACAAGGGAGCAAATGTTATTACAGCAATTATTGAAATCCCTCAAAAGCTACCAGAACCTCCACCGCCAGCATCAAAAGCTTTGAAAGGAGGCAAAAGCCGGAAATCGTAAAGCGTCGAATTTTGTACTGTGTTAAGAAGATTCTACACCGGAAGTACAAATACTCCAAATTCCATTGTTATGCTACCTGTATAGCGTTGAAGAAACAGAATAATGTTGAAGTTTTTTGCTGACCGTGGTGGTACATTTACAGATATTGTTGCTATTACTAATAATCAAGCAATTATAGACAGACTATCAAGACATCCTGAACGTTTTTTAATTGTGACTCTGCCTAATCAGCAATGGATTATAATCTACAAACTGCTTTCAGAAAATCCTGAACAATATCAAGATGCAGCTATCCAAGGGATACGGGATATTATGGGTATTTGTGGCAACGATCCCATTCCTACTGAAGCAATAGAAGTAGTAAAAATGGGGACAACAGTAGCAACAAATGCGCTGTTAGAAAGGAAAGGAGACAGGGTTGTTCTTCTGATTACCAAAGGCTTTAAAGATGCGTTGCGAATTGGCTACCAAAATCGTCCTAACATTTTTGCCCGTCAGATCATTTTACCAACCATGCTATATGAGCAGGTGATTGAGATTGATGAACGTTATGATGCTAACGGAAATGAATTAATCCCTATAAATATTGAACTAGTTAAAAGTGATTTACAAGCAGTTTACAACACAGGAATTCAGAGTTGTGCTATTGTTTTTATGCACAGCGATCGCTATCCTGACCACGAACAACAAATAGCCCAACTTGCTTTAAAAATTGGCTTTACGCAGATATCCGTATCTCATCAAGTTAGTTCATTAATGAAGTTAATTAGCCGGGGAGATACAACAGTAGTAGATGCTTATTTAACTCCTATTCTACATCGCTATGTCAACCAAATAGCGACTCAGTTACCTGGAGTCAAATTAATGTTCATGAAATCTGATGGGGGTTTAGTCGCAGCCCAACAATTTCAAGGCAAAGATAGTATTTTGAGTGGTCCGGCTGGCGGGATTGTCGGTGCAGTCCAAAGTAGTAAGAGGGCAGGTTTCGAGTTAGTTATTACCTTTGATATGGGAGGGACAAGTACAGATGTCGCCCACTTTAAAGGAGAGTATGAACGACAACTAGATTCAGAAATTGCTGGGGCGCGGATGCGAGTTCCGGTATTAGCAATTAATACCATTGCTGCTGGAGGCGGTTCAATTCTCTTTTTTGATGGTTCTAGTTATCGTGTCGGGCCTAAATCTGCTGGTTCAAATCCTGGACCTGCTTGTTACCGACGTGGGGGGCCATTAGCGGTTACTGATGCCAATGTGATGTTAGGCAAAATCCACCCGCAATATTTTCCCTCAGTTTTTGGAATTGATGGCAATTTACCTTTAGATAAAGATACTGTCATTCAGCAATTTACCCAATTAGCCCAAGACATTCAAGCCGCTACATTAAATCATTGTACTCCCGAACAAGTCGCGGCTGGATTTATAGCGATCGCAGTGGAAAATATGGCGATCGCAATTAAAAAAATCAGTCTGCAACGGGGTTATGATGTCAGCCAATATGTGCTTTGTTGTTTTGGCGGTGCTGGCGGGCAGGTTGCTTGTTTGATCGCCGATACGTTGGGAATGAAAAAAATATTTCTCCACCCTTATGCTGGTGTTCTTTCTGCTTATGGAATGGGATTAGCTGATGTCAGGGCGATTAGAGAAGCGGGAGTAGAACTATCTCTCACTCAAATATTAATTCCTAAATTATACCAGTTAATGGAATATTTAGAAACTCAAGCTAGAAATGAAATAGGTGAAGTGTGTAGTCAAGTAGAAGTAATCCGAAAAGTTAACTTAAAATATGAGGGAACTAACTCTACATTGACCGTTAATTTTACTAATAGTGTGGTACTGATGCGACAAGAATTTGAGGCTGAACATAAATCTCGCTATGGTTTCATTCAATTAGAGAAAACCTTAATTGTTGAATCCGCCTCAGTCGAAGTCATTCAGAAGATGGAAACTCCCGAAGAACCCTTAATTATTCGTACTCGCCCTTTAGATCAAGCCCCCGTATCTGTTGAGACAGTAAGGATGTTTAGTAGTGATAGATGGTATGATACCCCTGTTTATTGGCGGGAAGATTTGCAACCAGAAGATAGTATTAATGGGCCTGCGATCGTTGTCGAAAAAATTAGCACAATTGTAGTTGAACCTAACTGGCAAGCGAGATTAACTGAATATAATCATCTCATTTTACAGCGTCTATAAACTGCTTATACAGTAAGTATTTGTGGTGTCCAGTTTAAAAAACAGCGATTATCTTTCTGCTCAGTAACTTTTGCACCTAGCCTATCATAAAAACTAAGCCCGCGACTGTTGCGAACATCAGCATTCCAAGCAAGATAGGTACAGTCATTGTCCTTTGCTACTTTAGCTAAATAACTCATTAACACGGCTCCTGCTCCCTGACTTCTCATATCTTCGTCCACATACAAATCATCAAGCCAAATACTCGGTTGCCCTACAAAAGATGAGTATCTAAATCCATATAAAGCAAACCCAACTACACGCTCTGAGCTTTCTGCAAATAAAACGTAAGAAAAAGGCACTGTTCCAAACATTGTTTTACGTATTTTATCCTCAGTAACTTGAAGTAAACCAGAATAAGCACCAATCTTTCTATCAAACTCAGACTTTTTTTGGATAAAGGAAAAAATTAGTAATACGTCATCAGCTATAGCAGACCGAATCTTCATTGAACTACTTTTAATCACTTTAGTAAATAATTTTAGCAAAGAATAGGAATCAAAAATGTACACAATATCTCAACCTGATCCCGTCCGCTTAGAAATATTCAAAAATCTCTATCAATTTATCGCCGAACAAATGGGAATTGTGTTACAAAACACGGCTACATCGGTAAATATCAAAGAGAGGCTAGATTTCTCCTGTGCTATTTTTGACTCATCAGGATTATTAGTAGCAAATGCCCCCCACATTCCTGTACATTTAGGCTCAATGAGTGAAAGTGTCCGCAGTTTAATTAACGATCAAGGCGACACCCTAAAATCGGGGAATGTCTATTTATCTAATAACCCTTATAATGGCGGAACACATCTTCCTGATGTAACTGCAATTACCCCTGTTTTTGACGGATACAAAAAACAAGTTATTTTCTACGTTGCTTCTCGTGGACACCAAGCAGATATCGGTGGAATTACTCCTGGTTCAATGCCTCCCCACAGTACCACAGTAGAAGAGGAAGGAATTATTTTTGATAATTTTCTCTTAGTTGAAGAGGTAAATTTTCGAGAAGCCGCAGTAAGACAGCACCTTTCAAATCATACTTATCCTGCTCGTAACCCTGACCAAAATATCGCTGATTTCAAAGCACAAATTGCCGCGAATGAAAGGGGAGTTCAAGAACTTTCTAAAATGGTTTCCCAATACGGACTTGAGACTGTCCAAGCTTATATGAAATTTGTGCAAGCTAATGCCGAGGAGTCGGTGAGAAAGGCTATCAATCTTCTCAAGGATGGCTCATTTATTTATGAAATGGATAATGGAGCAATCATTCAAATAAAAGTTACTATTCATCAAGAAAGTCGCAGTGCTACTATTGATTTTACTGGAACTTCTGAGCAAGTAAATAGTAATTTTAATGCTCCTAAAGCTGTAACTCAAGCAGCAGTATTATATGTCTTTCGGACTTTGGTTGATGATAATATTCCTCTGAATGCCGGGTGTCTTAATCCTCTAGAAATTATTATACCAGTCGGCTGTATGCTGAATCCAATTTATCCAGCAGCAGTAGTAGCGGGTAATGTAGAAACTTCTCAAACGATTGTTGATGCTTTATATGGCGCTTTGGGTATTATGGCTGCTTCTCAAGGAACGATGAATAATTTTACTTTTGGTAATGAGCAATATCAATATTATGAAACTATCTGCGGCGGCTCTGGCGCAGGAATTGATTTTGATGGAACTGATGGTGTTCATTCTCACATGACTAACTCCCGCTTGACTGATCCAGAAGTTTTAGAAACCCGTTATCCTGTACTTTTAGAAAGCTTTAGTCTTCGTCCCGATAGTGGTGGTAAAGGAAAATATTCTGGTGGTAATGGAGTTGTCCGCCGCATCAAGTTTCTAGAACCCATGACAGCTAATATTCTCTCTAGTCATCGGGTTATCCCTCCCTTTGGATTAAATGGTGGGGAAGCCGGAATTGTCGGACGCAACTGGATACAACGTCACAATGGAATTGAAGAGAATTTAGACAGCACAGCAACAGTAGAGATGAAATCTGGGGATGTTTTTGTGATAGAAACGCCTGGAGGAGGTGGATTTGGTAAAGTCTCCTAAGCTGTAAATGCGATGCACCAAGGTTTTTTCTCTATAGTTCCACCTCTAAGCCTGATCACTTAAGCTTTGAACTCGGAACGCCGAGCTTTTTTCCATACGTCGAGTTAGGAGGCTGGGAAATCTAAACTTTGCCGAAAATAGATCATTATTTCATTCAACCAATCTGTTCTGTGTCTGGACTTAACGGAGTCTCCATTGCTCTTTGTGCCGCTCAATCATCTCACCCAAAAGGGTGAGTCATATATCAACCGATCAGATGACCTGAATGAAGGAAGCTGAGATTAGTAATAAAGAGGAATCTATTACTAAAGAACACCGATCGCATTTTACCTAAGAATAAACTGATGAAAGTTGTTACCTTAATAAATTCTGCACTTATTTTTGCTTCGATTACTCTTGTACCTGGAATCATTAGCGCTCAAACACCCAATAGCAACAGCAGGCAAATAGCTATTAACTCTAACAATTTATCCAGTCACTCTACTTCTGTTAGTTACCTCCAACCTTTTAATCTAGTTAATTTTGCTTATCAGGGAGGTCTGAAGCAACACGGGATTCCTAGTGGAGAAACGCTAGTATTTCAAACTCAGAACAGGAATATTCTTGCAAAAGATTTGGTGAAGGCTGCTGTTAATGCAGATAAATTACCATCACAAGTTTTAAACGATCAAAATTATCTAAGTGCTGTTAATTTACAACTCAACGCATTGCCTAGTTATGCTGCTGCTGATTGATTTGGTTTCTCTTATATCTTTTGAGAAAGCTAAATTTATCAGCATACTATATTCGTGCGCTTGTTACCAAATATAAATAAAAGCCTTTTATATACAGATCGTAGGTTGGGTTGAGGAACGTAGCAAGATCCCGCAGGGTAAGCCAACATTTTCAGTGGTTTGTTGGGTTTCACTTCCTTCAACGCAACCGACGCAGTTTATGGTTTTTGACGCTAACCCAAACGTATTGTAATATATTCGTAGCGCTCTGTTTTCAGATTATTGTTTTGGCGAAGGTACTGAACTATTAACCCATTTGTACCAGTAGTAGGACAACAGCAAGCCATAGAATTACTCACTCAGGCTGTCAGACAAAACCGGGTTGCTCCAGCCTATCTATTTGTGGGGCCAGATGGTGTAGGAAGAAGTTTAGCAGCCAGGTGTTTTGTGGAATTGCTATTTTCTAGTGGGATGGGAGTTAGTGCATCTTTACAAAACCGTTTGCGTCAAGGCAACCATCCAGCTTTGTTATGGGTGCAACCAACGTACCAATACCAGGGACAACGATTAACAGCAGCAGAAGCCGCCGAGAAAGGAGTTAAGCGTAAGGCACCACCTATAATTCGCCTAGAGCAAATTCGGGAAATTACCGAGTTTCTCAGTCGGCCACCCTTGGAAGCACCGAGGAATGTGATAGTGCTGGAAGAAGCCCAAACAATGGCAGAAGCCGCAGCGAATGCTTTACTTAAAACTTTGGAAGAACCGGGACAGGCGACGTTAATTCTAATTGCACCTACACCTGAGTCTGTGTTGCCAACTTTGGTGTCACGCTGTCAACGCATTCCTTTTTATCGTTTAGATGCACAGTCTTTGGCTGTTGTACTCACACAAACTGGTCATCAGGAAATTTTGCCAAATCAGGCAGTATTGAGTATAGCAGCTGGCAGTCCGGGGAGTGCGATCGCATCTTACGAGCAATTACAAGCTATTCCCCCTGAGTTACTCGAAGATTTGAAAAAAGCCCCTGCTTCCTACCGCAAAGCCTTAGAGTTAGCCAAAAAAATTGATAAAGATTTAGATACAGAAGCACAACTCTGGTTAGTTGATTATCTTCAGCAATTCTACTGGCAGGAGTGGCATCAACCCAGCATAATTAACCAGCTAGAACAAACTCGAAAATACTTACTTGCTTACGCTCAACCACGGCTAGTATGGGAATGTCTGCTTTTATCTCTATACCAAAAATAAAATTGCATTCAAAAGTTTTTAGCAACATTAGTAATTTATCTAGGAAAACTTATTTATAGATTTAGGAAGAATGAACATTAGACTTCTTGCATAAATCAAAAAAAGAACCCCACCCCGCCTTCGACTTACGTCAAATTCTCCCCTAAGAGCCTGCTCTTAGGGGCTGGGGGTGGGGTGTTAGGGACTTTTGCAAAAGGTCTATTGCCAGAAGCAACCCTGATTAATTCTTCAACATTGTTTGAGATTGTATTGCAAATTGCATTTAAAGGTAAGTCATTGGGATCAAACCCGAAAGGTTCTTCGATTTCTGATCCCATTTGTTCAATACTTAATAATGTAAAACTTACAAAAGCCATTATTATCCCAGTCCACCAATTCAAAACGCTAACAATTTCTAAAGGTAATATTAGACAAAAAAGTAATAGCAGTTGTCTGAGTTTAATAGTATATATCAAAGGCAGTGGCGTTTTTAAAATACGTTCGCAACCACCTAAAATATCTACTAAATCATCTACGCAGTTATGTAAAGTAGTCAATTGATAGACATTTAGACAATTCACATTATGCTGATACTGCAAATAATCTCCTATCCAGTAAGCAATTTGTAGTGGAGGATGATTAGTATCTTTAAGTTGTAAATATTGTTTTTCAGACATTAAGGATGCTACCTGAATGTCTAAAGGTACTGATCTTAGATGTAACTTCATTGCAACTGCAAAAGCAGTCACTAAGCGAAGCATTGCCTCTTTTTCTAATCTATCTTGCGGTGTCTTCTCTTTAACTATTATCCAAATTCCGCGAGTTAAGTTGCGAGCTGTATTAACTAAACCTCCCCATAGTTGACGACCTTCCCAAAATCTCTGATGGGCTGTATTCGTCCGAAAAACTAATAGTAATGTAAAACCAATATTAAAACTTAAAACAGCATTAGTAAGAATACTGCTAGAATTTGAAAATGCTACTGGGAATTTTAAATAATATAAAAATAATATTAAAAACCCATATAGAGCACAAACAATTACCCAAGGAAGAATGATAGCAATAATTGAGCTTTCAAGCCGAAGAGTTAGTTGAAGCCAGTTCAATTTTTCGCCTTTGTAAAGGTGATACTTTTCTATTAAAGAGTTTTTGGAATTATTTTGAAAATAGTTAGGTAGTTTCATATTGACCAGGTTTGACGATTAGATCAATTAGCAAGATGGACGTTTCCAGATAGCGACTCTTGTACAACTATAATCAACATAAATTGTAACGTTAACATTAAAATTTATTTCTGTGAACCCTCTTTAGGTAGGAAAATTCATGATTGTCTTCCCATTCTTTACCATTAACTTGCTTTTATGCTTATATTGGTTAAAGTTCGCGGTATTTCACGATTTATGAGAGAATTAGCCAAAATTTTGATTTATTTACCCTAATAACTCACTTTTTCTTACTGATATAGTGATGTCTACCACGGGCTACACCTACGCATTTAGGTTAAGAATTAATACAGTGTAAGTAGGGCTTGCTGATCTCTCAAGCTATAAAAAGGAAATCAACTCTCTGAATTTTGGGATTGATATTGGACACAATTGCTTTCCAGATACAGCAGCAACAGATTAACCCTATCTAAATCATTCGTGAACAACAAGATTCCCGGCTTCTTAGATAAGTTGGGAATCTCAGCAGATTTTAAAATTACTATTCCAAGACTTTTTTAGGGGATAAAGTGATGTCATTACTAGATGATTTGGTTAATAATTATCTTCATCAAGATTTAGCAATAATCTTTACCAAAGTTGGCATTGAAGGTAAGAAAATTTCTGAGATAAATCGGCAGATTTTAAAAGAAGTTAATCTCGCTCAGTGGTTGCTAGAATCTGCTAGAGGGGAAAGTTATCTTGCTGTCAATGCTAATAATTTTGCGGGATTGAAATGGCGATATCCTGACATGAAGGGGTTTGCCGAGCCTTTTAAAATGAAAGTTCCTTCAGAGCCAGAAGAAGTTGAGTTCTGTAAATTCCCAGATGTTGATGCTTTTATTATTGGTTATTGGAAGTTTTTAACTCGTTCTGCTTATAAAGGCTTGGAAGAACATACAAATACGCCAGAAAACTTCCTTGGCTTTCTCAAAGGTAAAGGCTATTCAACTGATCCTAACTATGTCAGTAAAGTTGTGAACTTGCTTCCAGAAGCCCAGAAATTGCTAGCTAATGCAGAGGGAGTTGTCATTCCCCCATTAGTGGAAAAACTTCAGGTGATTCGTGCGCCTCAAGAAGTGGAAGTAGGGCAAAGTTTTAGAGTTGAAGGTTTAGCACGTTTAGCCGATAATGGTAAAGTTTTGTCGGTAATGATTGATGATAAATTTCCAGGCCCAAATGTACCAATCAAAGAAGATGGCAGGTGGAAATTTGATTTCGTTTTTAAACAAAAAGGCGATCGCCAGATGATAATTGCGATCGCTGCTCAAACTCTAAAGCTCCACATTAAAGTGATTGTTCCTTTCGCTCATCAGGACGATGAGAAGACTCAACAACCTACACCATCAAGTTTATCAACAGCGAAGGTAATTAAACTCAGTGGTAGTGTGGGAATTGGCGCAGTAAATAAAGCTGATGATGTTAAGGCAGTTAAAGCGCGATTGCATGAACTAGGCTACATATGGGTAGGCGATCCTAACAGTGCAGACAGGGACAGAGGACTATTTGACGCGATTAAACTCTTTCAGTCAATCATTGCAGGTAGCAGTACTGTTAATGGTGATGGTCGAGTTGATGTTGGTGAAAAAACTCATCGCTGGTTGCAAGCAGCTAACGCACCACGCTGGGTATTAATGCCAAACAGCGACCCCGACAATGGTTTGGTTAATGGTGAACTGGCAGAAATCCAAGATCACCACGATTATGGGACACACTGGCTAGCTAATGTGATCAAAGAAATTGCCCAAGACTATCAAAATAGTTATCGCAATACTCATCCCAAAGCTGCCTTCTTTGCAATTAATGATGTTAGTCTTCCTCATGGAGGAGATACTCCCGACCATCATGGACATGAAACGGGTATGATGTGCGATGTTTTCTTGCCCAAAAATAATGGGGCTTTTGGCGGCATTTTTTGGTCGAGTTCTGAATATGACCAAGATGCCACGCGAGCTATTCTCAAGTCTATTCGTAAGCACAAGCTAGTACAAGTGGGGGCAGTTTTCTTCAACGATAGAAAGCTAATTCAAGAGGGGCTTTGTACCCCAATGATTGGTCACGATCATCATATTCACTTTGAAATTAACCCACCAGTAAAAAGCTAGACGAAGCCCGATTTTAGCAGAAGAACTGAGAGCGCGGTTTTGTCAGCGAGAAAAGCACTGATGGAAAGAAGCGATCGCATTAATTGGCTACGCACAAAGGACAATGAACAAATGACAGTGGACAAAAGACAAAGTACAAATGAGCAATGTATTTCGGGAATTCCTGCAAAAAGTAGGTAGCGGAAACCATACAGCCGAGAATTTAACTCGCCTCCAAGCAGCCACCGCTACTAAAATGATCCTGCTGGGTGAAGCTACACCAGCCCAAATCGGAGCGTTTTTGATTGCTCATCGAATCAAGCGTCCTACGGGGGAAGAGTTAGCGGGAATGTTGGATGCTTATGAGGAACTAGGGCCAAAACTGCAACCAATCGGCTCTAGGCGACCAGCGATCGCTCTTGGTATACCTTATGATGGCAGAACACGCACAGCACCAATTAGTCCGGTAACAGCTTTACTACTCGCCGCAGCTGGACAACCAGTGATAATGCACGGTGGCGATCGCCTACCAACTAAGTATGGCTTACCCCTAATAGATATTTGGCAGGGTTTAGGAGTCAATTGGACTACCCTACCACTAGCAAGAACCCAGCAAGTATTTGAGCAAACGGGAATCGGCTTTATTTATCTACCCCAGCATTTTCCTTTAACTACAAGTATTTGGGAGTACCGCGACCAACTCGGCAAACGTCCACCCTTGGCGACAATGGAGCTAATCTGGTGTCCTTATGCTGGGGATGCTCACGTAATTGCTGGGTTTGTTCATCCGCCGACAGAAGGGATGTTTCAGATAGCTCTGGGGCTGCGGGGAGTAACAAAATTTACATTAGTCAAAGGATTGGAAGGTAGTTGCGACTTACCGCGCGATCGCACTGCAATCATCAGCTTATCTTCATCCGTAGCATCCCAAGAGGTAGAAAGATTGCACCTCGTACCGCGTGATTACGGCTTTACTACCAAGAACGTACCCCTTGGAACTACTGAAGAACTGGTGGCGGATATTCAGGAGGTTTTAGCAGGTAAACCAGGTGAACTAATGCAAACAGCCTTATGGAATGGCGGATTTTACCTATGGCGGAGTGGTATTTCTCCAGATATGCCAGAGGGTTTAGCGAAAGCAGAAGAATTATTAACCAATGGTGTGGTAGCAGCTAAACTGCAAGAACTCAGCCAGTTAGTAAATTCACAGTCAACATAATTCGTAATTAATTACGAATTACGTTAGCGAGTCCGCGTACTCTTACAGAGAAGCAAGCTACGCTTTTAGCGTCAGTCTGCGACACGCTGCACGAACGTAGAGAGCGTCATTACGAATTATTTCGTTCCCGACTTCTCCAAAATAGATTTTTGTTGCAACCAATCTTGACCGACTTGGATACTAATATCTGAAGCAAGGTTGCCAGTACTTTCCACACGCACTTCTCCAAATCCCAAAGTGTTGCGAATTGATTCGGCAGTGTCACCATCTCCTTGCTGGGCGACAATGTGAGTTACCTCTAGAGGTTCACCCCATGCTTTGGCAACATAGATGTTGCGATATCCAGATTTTTCCAAGGCTCTAATTAATGGTCGGAGGTTAGAGCGATCGCCACCTGTACTATCTTGAATTGCTACACGCAAAGAGCCTGGGTCAGTTGTAGTCGCCTGCTGTTCCTGTTCTGACTGCAAACCAAAGTGTTGAGCCATCAGTTTAGCAATCCCATTTTTGTTGGGCAACCAATAGCTAGCATCAAACTCGCCTTTCTCGCTAAAGCGACCTGGCAGCATTAACATTTGCATATTAGAGCGATTTGTCCGCACCCCAAAACCCATTAGCGCCACTAACTCCTCAACCGTCAAATTGGTATCGATGTAGTCTTTTACTACATCCAGAACTTTAGGTAATTGAGCAACAGTAGCTGGGTTGAGTGTTTGATCCATCAAAGCTCGCATGACCATTTGCTGGCGCTGAATCCGACCAATATCACCGAGTTCGTCATGGCGAAAACGCAGCAATTGCAGTGTCTGTTCGCCGTTGAGATGCTGCTTACCCGCCTTCAAATTGATGTACAAATGCTGAGAATCATCTTGGTACTTCATATTTTTGGGGACATAGACTGTGACGCCACCCAAAACATCGATCAGCTTGGCAACTCCCAGAACGTTAATTCGGACATAGCGATCAATTCCCGCCCCACCCAAGAGATTACTGACACTTCTAGCAGTCAAAGCTGGGCCACCGTCAACATTGGCAGCATTAATTTTTTTTACCCCATGCCCTTCTATTTCTGTGCGGGTATCTCTGGGGATAGAGAGAATAATTATTTTTTTCGTCTCTGGATCAAATTTGAGCAAGAGCATCACATCCGAAAGACCATCAAAGGAGTTTAGCTCGGGCTGGTATCTGAGGTTTTTGGTTTCTGGGGGAGGGTTTTGGATATCCGGGGGAAGTACGCTCATCCCCATAACTAACAGATTCACCGGGCGAGTTAATTCTGAAAATCGTAACACACCTCCAGAAATGCGATCGCCATCAAACACCGCCTCATCCTTTGGACTTAGCTGGGCTTGTTGCAAAGGCGTACTGGTCAAAGACACCGCTAAAAGCGCCCCCGCAGTTGCAGACACCATTGCAATACCACTCATACCTACCCAAAACCATAGCCAACGTCCTGATTTCGAGTTCCGGGAAATTTTTTCACTGGGCTTTGAGGCTTTTCCCGACTGGTTTTCTTCTGCCGAACTTCTTTGAATGGTCACAGACTTCCTCACTAATCAAATTCGGTAAATTTGCAGACTAAAAACATGCTGACAAATCAACTCATAATAGCTAACTCTTAATTATCACTGCTAACTTTTTTAATCTAGTGTCAACCACAACACTTATAGCAGCATTTATCCTTCTTTTGGGCAACCTGGAGATGTTTTACTGAAGTATCGCAATAATAAACTGGATTTGACTAGATATTATGGATAAATCAACCGTAATTTTCCGGAAATAAGTAAAAATACTGGCAAATCATCACCCGAAACAATTAAGATAAATACTTGCCAAGCACTCGTTCTGCTAAAGTACTAAACCCTGGCAAACGCCCAGATTTGCCCTGCATCAGCCGCAAAATCAACCAGACACTCACTAAAAAGTAACCCGATGTGAGAAAGCTATTGAGGATAAATAGACGTAGCGTCAAAAAATCTGAAGTTGCTGCTCCGCTAGCTAATAATAGATATCCCAACAGCCAAATAAGTGCCAAAGTAATAGACAGACGACTAATCGCAAGTTGTTCCCGACTACCCTGGCCGCGATAGAGAGTCCACAAGGAGGGAAAAAAGCCGATGATCGGAATCAAATATAAAAGCAATTGTGTTTTGGGCATGGGGCATGGGGCATTGGGCATTGGGCATGGGGCATTGGGCATGGGGCATTGGGCATTATTATTCTCCCCTTGCTCCCC
>Ga0123337_10002507_pt1 | contig 20891 bp, 17 predicted proteins | sample frozenSSSSmetaG_FD_89792 | JGI IMG/M metagenome (GOLD analysis project Ga0123337, IMG submission 89792) | Glacier valley bacterial and archeal communities from Borup Fiord, Nunavut, Canada, to study Microbial Dark Matter (Phase II) -... | ecosystem: Environmental > Aquatic > Freshwater > Ice >...
ACTTTGAACTTGAAACTCTTTACCTATGACCGATTTTTACGAAAAAGTATATGAGGTAGTGAGGTTAATTCCTGTGGGAAAAGTGACCAGCTATGGAGCCATCGCGGTATTTCTGGGAACGGCACAATCATCACGCATGGTGGGCTGGGCCATGAACAATGCACACGGGCAGGAGAAACACGTTCCAGCCCACCGTGTGGTAAACAGAAACGGATTGCTAACCGGGAAGCATCACTTCGGAACCCCAGCGGCCATGCAGGAATTGCTGGAAGCCGAAGGAATTCGCGTGGTGGATGATCAGATTTGTGATTTTGAAAAGCACTTCTGGAACCCTCTAACCGAACTTGCAATGGACTAATTTGTTATTTATAAGAATCTATAAAAACATAAAATAATGACAGATCAACCACGTAAATTAATCGTTCCCAAGAATATTACCGATGCACTACGAACTGTGAATTTTCCTGGCAGCACTCAGGATGTTGTTTCTCTTGATATGGCCCAGGAAATCAGGGTAGCCGGAAAGAAGGTGACCTTCTCACTGGTCTTCCAGCGTTCGGATGACCCCAACATTGCAGCTGTTATTGCAGCCTGTGAAGAAGCTATTCTGACCCATGTTGGTGCGGAAGTTGAGATTAAAGGAAACATTACCTCCAAGGCCATTCATCAGATGGAGCGCCCTATATTGCCGGGTGTAAAAAACCTGATTGCCGTGGCTTCAGGAAAAGGTGGAGTGGGCAAATCAACCATTGCGGTGAACCTGGCGATTGCCCTGGCAAAAACAGGCGCCAAAGTGGGGCTGATTGATGCCGATATATTCGGGCCATCGCTTCCCAAAATGTTCGGTGCCGAAGCTACTCGTCCGGCAGGAGTTCGTGTTGACGGCAAAGAGCGTATCCAGCCAATCAGCAAGTTCGGCGTCGGCTTTCTGTCCATCGGATTTTTCGTGGCTACAGAAGATGCCATTATATGGCGGGGCCCCATGGCTTCCAATGCCCTGAAGCAACTGATCAACGATGGCAACTGGGGATCGCTTGATTACCTGCTATTTGACCTTCCTCCGGGAACCAGCGACATTCATCTGACCCTTGTTCAGACCGTACCGGTCACAGGAGCCATCATCGTTACCACACCACAGGAGGTAGCCCTGGCTGATGTGATCAGGGGTGTCAACATGTTCAAATCCAAAGGAGTGAATGTGCCCGTGCTTGGGTTGGTTGAAAATATGGCATGGTTCACCCCTGAAGAACTTCCCGAGAATAAGTACTACATTTTTGGTAAAGGCGGTGGAGTAAAAATGGCCCAAGAACTTGATATTCCTTTACTGGGCCAAGTGCCCCTTGTGCAAAGCATCCGTGAGGGGGGCGATTCGGGAAATCCGGCAGCCTTTGACGAAAATTCACCCATCGGTAAAGCATTTGCTGTGATGGCACAGAATGTGATCAGGGAAGTGGAAAGCCGCAATGAAAGCATGGACCCTACTACAAAAGTGAAAGTATCGCGGAAGTAACATTTACAGTATTTAAAAATATTCACGGAACACCTTACAAATCAATTGTATGGTGTTCCGTTCTTTTTTTTGTACAAATTAAAAGCAACTTGGGAATAATTGGATTAAATTTTTAATTTTGCTCTGTCCCTAAACTAAATTAATAACTACTAACCCAACAGCTAACCACGATGACACAACAATCAAACAGCAACCTCAGGCTTGGAATGACCTTCATGGCATCCATCTTCTTTGTTTTTGGATTTATTACCAACTTTAACATAGCAATGAAAGATCAGGTGCAACTTGCATTTGATCTGAAAACCCTCTATCCGGGATGGGAAAACTTTTTTGCACAGTTAGTGAATGGGGTATTCTTCTTCGCCTATTTCTGTTTCAGTTTCGTATGTGGAATGATTATTAAAAAGATAGGCTACAAGAATGGAGTGATCGCCGGGCTACTTTTAGTGGCCACGGGTAGCTATTTATTCTTTCCCGCAGTGTCTGTTTTATCCTATCCCCTCTTTTTGGGAGCCATATTTGTGATGGCTACCGGAGTTGTATTCCTGCAAACGGCAGCCAATCCGTATGTGGTAGCATTGGGCCCTCAGCAAACGGCCCCTGCCCGCCTGAACTTGACCCAGGCCTTAAACGGGGTAGCCACTACCATTGCTCCTTATCTGGCCGGTATCCTTGTACTGGCCCCGGCAGTGCTTGCACTTAAAAGTGGCTCATCGGCTCAGGAAGCGGCTGATTTTGTAAAAATGCCCTTCGTGATCATCGGATCAATAGTAGTGTTGATTGGTGTTGGGATTTTATTCATAAAATTACCTGAGATAAAAGGAAATGAAACTGTCGGCAGCATGTCGGCCCTTAAGAAACCCCAGGTATGGCTCGGAGCAATCGGAATTTTCTGTTACGTGGGAGCCGAGGTAGGAACAGCCTCCCAAATAAGCAGCTACATGACTGAGTTGCTGAATATGGCTAAAGATGAGGCAGTAAAATTAACAGCCATTTATTGGGGTGGCAATATGATTGGCAGGTTCATTGGCTCGGTATTACTTGGCACCTTGCCTAAAAATCAGAAATATAAATACTCAGCATTTATTTTGGTATTTGCCTTTTTTGTGGGTTGGTTTATCTTCTCGGCAGGAGTCATCAACGGAGTATTTGTATTTGAATCAAAACCGATTTATGGCCTTATTTTCTTCTCCATTGCCGTTGTCAACTTCTTGCTGATGCTGTTAGGAAAAGGGATTGCCAATGTTTCACTGGGAATTTTTGCTGCAACGAATATGTTGCTTGTGTTGGCCGGATTCTTTTTGCCTCCGCAAATCGGAATGTGGTGCTTACTTTCTGTAGGGTTCTTTAACTCTATCATGTTTCCAAATATCTTCACCCTGGGAGTAAGTGACCTTGACCCTGGTGAAATGCCTATCGCCTCGGGCATCATCAATACAATGATCGTGGGTGGATGTTTTGTTCCCCTTATTATGGGAGCGATGACAGATTCGGTCGGTTTAAAAGCGGCTTTGCTAGTGCCCATTATTTGTTTTGCATATATCACTTTCTTTGCATTAAAAGGAAGTAAAATCAGATAATTTAATTTTAACCATGAAACCAGTCTGCCGGAAACATCAACAGTGATTTCCTGACGAGACACTCAAAAAACAAATTAATTATAAGTATGAAAAAAGTAGCAATAGGTGTTGATATAGGCGGAACAAATACCGCTATCGGCATGGTCGACGATTTGGGAAATGTAATGGTGAAGGGTAATATCGTAACTCCTTCGCATGGTGACATTAACCGTTATATCGATGATTTATCCCTGGCCATCAAAGAACTGATCAATTCAGTCAAATTACTGAATCCAGATATTGAAATTCAGGGGATCGGAATTGGCGCCCCCAATGGTAATTATTATACAGGAACCATTGAATATGCCCCTAACCTCTCATTCAAGGGTGTGGTGCACCTGGTAAATTTACTGAAAGTTAAATTTCCGGAGTTGGAAGCTATTGCCTTGACCAATGACGCCAATGCGGCCGCTATTGGGGAAATGATCTATGGTGGAGCAAAAGGAATGCAGAATTTTGTGATGTACACCCTTGGAACAGGCGTTGGCAGCGGTATTGTTGTCAATGGTGACCTTGTTTACGGTCATGACGGATTTGCCGGAGAATGCGGACACACGACCCTTATTCCCGGTGGGCGCGTATGCGGTTGTGGTGCATTGGGTCACCTGGAAGCCTATTGCTCGGCCCCGGGAATGAAACGCACAGCTTTTGAACTCATGGTGAAGTACAATGCCACCGACAGTTTACTTGCAGATAAATCGTTCAACGAGCTGGATTCAAAAATGATTTTTGATGCCGCTGAAAAAGGCGATAAGGTAGCCAACGAAGTATTTGAAATGACAGGCAAATGGCTTGGACAAGGATTGGCTGATACGGTTCATCATCTGAGCCCTGAGGCCATCTTTCTTTTTGGCGGACCAACAGCTGCAGGAGAATATATTTTCAAGCCAACCAAAGAAAGCATGGAGCAGCATTTGCTTCCTATTTTCAAAAATAAGATTAAAATCCTGCCCTCTCAATTAAAATCAGGCGATGCAGCCATTGTGGGTGCAAGCGCTTTGGTGTATAAGGAACTTGAGAAACATTAGAATTGTAACAGGCTGATTGTTAGCAAATATCGTGTAGCCTGTTAAAAAATAAAGAAGGGAAGTTGGACCATCAGGGCTCAGCTTCCTTTTTACTTTTTTTCTTAAAAAGTGTTAATGGTTCTGGTTGTTTGATACATTTTTTATAATTTTACAAATCAAACAATATATTCAGAGGCTTGAAAAACATAAAAAGACATATCTGTTATTGCTTATTTCTGCTCATCTCAATGAGCATTTCATCACATAAATCCTTCGCTTCACCGAAGCTAAAAAAAGTAAAATACAATTACCTGATCTCCCTTCCTGAGAATTACGACAAAGAGCCGGGGAAAAAATGGCCTGTCATCTTTTATCTGCATGGCCGCCATGCAAGTGGTACAAATCTAAAAAGTATTGAACGCTACGGGCTACCTTATTACCTTTCAACAGGAAAGAAAATGGACTTCATTGTGATTTCTCCACAGTGTCCATGGAAAAAGAATTGGTCATCGGACGACTGGTTTAACCCGGTATACGATGAAGTGGCTGCTAAATTTCGGGTAGACGATTGTCGTATTTATATGATTGGAATGAGCATGGGCGGATATGGTACATGGTCACTGGCCAACCGGATGCCTGATCGTTTCGCTGCTATCTCGCCCATGTGCGGAGGAGCAGATGTAAAATGGGCCGATAACATTAGCCGTATTCCAACCTGGGTTTTTCATGGAACTGCCGACAATGTAATTCCCATCAGCACCTCAGAGGTGATGGTAAAAGCCCTAGAAAAGAAAAACAAGTATCTTAAATTTTCCCGTTTGATTAATAAGGGCCACGATATCAGTACCCAATTCAAAAGCGACGAATTATATTCATGGCTCCTACAGTTCTCACTTAAAAGAACGCCCTTCTGGGAAGAACCCTTGCCCTTTATGAAGATCATTACAGCCTCAAGGGTGACCATTCAACCTTCAATAAGTCCTGATAGAAATTCCACTGCACGGATCAATTGATACCGGCAGACTTGTCCTGACTTTTGTTTACTTTTCCTATAAACCTAATTTCTGAACCAGACACTCTTCATAATCCTGTTGTGAGTTTACTTTCACTATAAACCTATTTCAGGATAAGACACATAGGAGGTTCAAATTTTCATTTCCTACGAATCCTACGTCCTATTTCGTAAAAACTGCGTTTTATTGATCAATACATGGCACAAAAAACGACTTTCACCCATGCGGATGGTTTTTTCTGCGCTTAGCCTTATCATACCATTTCACTTCAAGAGTTTAAATCAGGTATTGAACTATAAAACGTCAAATTTACGAAATAGGACGTAGGATTCGTAGGAAACGTAGGAAATGAATAATTAATAAAATAATTATCATTGTACTTGTTTTTATGATGAACATTGATTTACTTTAAAGTCAATATAACAAACGACCAAAGTAGGAAGACTTTAAAGGAGTATTTTTGATGTGGTTTTTGGTATTATACTCCCTGATGATCCTTCCGCTTTAAGATATAGATGGAGCAATAGAATTTACAGGGAAATTTAATATCTAAATCATATGAGAGCAAATTTTGATGTCCTTTATTGGTTACATTATGGTGAAACGCAGAGGAATTCTCTACCATTGTCTTTTAGGACCAAAAACCGGTCATGGTACCTTGAACCCGTTTGCTTTTCGAGTTTCAACAACGACATTGGTATCATTGTTTCCAGGATTGAAGAAACTAAAACCGACCTTACGGCCAATTACAGTCATTGGCTGGATATAGGTTCTGCCCTGGCCCAGGGGTTCGGTGAAAGAGGCCGGACTTATTACCATCGTATCAGCCGCTTCAATCCCCGTTTTTCACCCGATCGTTGCAACATTCAATACGACACTTGTTTAAAGGGTAAAGGCCCTGTAATTGCTCTCAACACTTTCTTTCACCTGGTTAAACAAGCAGGGCTTATTTTATCTGACGCAGGTTCAAACTTGCGTATTGTTCCCAAAGATACTGTGGATCTTCCAATAAATGAACCTGCTGTAAGTGTTATCATTCCGCAAGATTCCTTAAATGATGAAACCCTTATTTTTAACACTCCACAGTTGCCCACCCATATTTATTCACAACTACCTGAAATACTTATGGATAGTTGTCGTCTGTTTGAGGAAGGAATTGAACAGGATGTTTTTTTAATCAGCTCACTGACTGTTTTAAGTGGCTGTTTGCCCAATATCGAAGGAACCTACTTTGAAGAAAGTTACTCGGCCCATCTGTTTACATTCATTACTGCACCGGCAGGCTCTGGAAAAGGCAAAATGAATTGGGCTAAATATTTCGCACAGGCCATTCACACCCACCTCACGGAGCAGTCGGACAAGAAAAGGAAGGATTATGAACGGAATCTGGAGAAGTATTACAACCTAACCAGGTTTCAAAGGCAAAAGATGGAAAAACCCATAGAACCGCCACACAGAATGTTTTTTCTACCAGGTAACAGCAGTTCCGCGGCTTTCATCCAGGCACTGGCTGACAATGATTTCTGTGCCGTTATTTTTGAAACCGAGGCCGATACCCTGGCCAACACCTTAAAACAGGAATGGGGTAATTTCAGTGACGTGCTCAGAAAAGGATTTCACCATGAGAGTACGAGCCTGTTCCGCAAAAAGGACAATAAATGCATCGAGATAAAAAACCCACACATAGCCCTTTGTGTAGGGGGTACACCCCTTCAGGTACACAACATGATACCGAACGTTGAAAACGGATTGTTCAGCCGTATCCTGTTCTATGCCTTCGAAGACCACAGCGAATTTAAAAACCCGTTCATCTCCCATTGCCCTGTCAACTATGCAGATTTTTTGACTGAAAAGGGCAACCAGATTTTTGAATTGTACAATCAACTGAACCTTTTGGCTCAACCCATCCAGTTCAAACTTACCCCGGAGCAAGCAAACAAGTTCACTGCCTTATTCGCCGCCATGCTTTCACGGAACGAACTGCTGGTTGGAAGGAATTTTAATGCCAACATCAAACGCCTGGGCCTGATCACTTTCCGCATCGCGATGATCCTTACTGCCCTCCGGTTATTGGAGAACGAGACTCCTGGTGGGGATCCTGAGCGGGTGACTCCAAGTCACCCGCTCAGTCCAGATAAACCCCTAATTTGCAGTGACCGTGATTATGAAACAGCCATCATCATTGCCGCGACGCTCGAAAAACATGCCATTGCTGTCTATCAAAATATGCCCAACACTGGTTTGAAAGGCATGAGCCTTACCTTCTTTGAAAAGTTGCCACAGCAGTTCGATCGCCAGGGTTATCTGAAAGTGGCCCTGGAGTTGGGCATTCAACCCAAGGCAGCCGAAAAGTACATCGCCCAGTTTAAGCCAAGCCTACTCGATCACGAACACAACCTGTATACTAAGATTTTAAAATAGTCATCAGCTCAGAAGAAATTTTATATTTTAATTGTTCCCTTATATAATTGGACAAGTGGGAATATTAAATCCCAATTGTCTCCCCAAACAAGGTTGCCGGCTTCTATTTTGAATTGTTTGAAAAGTTCAATGTCATTGTATTTGTTGTATTGCGGGTGTGGGTGCTTTACAAGGAAATTACCAAAATCAATTGTCTTGACGGTATGGTCGTTAAACTCTATTTCTATGCTATAACCTTCCATATAAAGTGCTTTTTTGATTTGGATAGGCGAAAGTGTCACCTGATCTTCCTGGTGATCTTTTCGTTTTCTGGTTCTGTTTTTAATAGATAGAATTGAGTCCATTTTTCAACAATTTTAAGATAATAGGCAAAAACAAATTTTTCTAAGTCCTTACGGTAAATAGTTGGTACTTGTTTATAACCTGCCGAACGCTTAAATCTGATATTTACAAGCTTCCCTTCCAAAATTTCAAGTTCAATAACCGATTCATATTCTCCATAACGTACATGCACGTGTAAAGGTTTGTGATCGTTTGAATAAAAGAAAAATACAAATCCTAAGTATTCAAATATTTTAGGCATTGACTGAATATATGAGATACAAAACTAATTAATTATTTGACTTTTAATCCATACAATCTTCAATAAAGCACTCCAGCATTACCGGATTTACATTCCTATTGTTCAAAGCCGCTTATGCCCTTAGCACTTTGGTCACCAGAAATTGACAACTTGATGCATATCCGTAGGAGCAGGATTTCGTATAGTTTATTGTTTTTGTTTTCTAATTCCATGGAATACAATTAGATTTGGTCTTTTGTTGAAAAATGCACAAAGAGTATTAGAAAGCAAGATTTTTATGAGATTAATTTCTAAAACCTTGAACCCTTGACTATTTTCGGGAGCCTTTTCCATTTGCCAATGAAATGGCCAAAGGAAAAGGGAAATAGATCCTGAAAGAATTAAAAATTGAAACAGAAATAAGTTACCCGGGAAAGCCGAAGCACAGAGATTCCGGAACTTTCCTTATGCCGCTGTTGAAGAATCAGTTTCAAATGCGGTGTATCATAAAAGTTATGAAATTGGTTCACCCATAGAAATTCAGATTTGGCCTGATAAAATAGAAATTCTAAGCTATCCGGGACCAGTGCCTCCGACATGGAACAGGATTTCCTACCATCTACAAGGCCATGCGGAACAATGGTTCGCCTGATCCTGTTTTTAAGACTGACGAACATTCTACCTATTTTCTCACAACACTTTCTGCTATTGTAAGTAACCAAGTAAGTAACCAAGTTAAAATGCTTGTATTTAATGATTTGGAAAATATTATAGCATATACTAACGAAGTAAGTGATCAAGTAAGTGATCAAGTAAGTGATCAGGTAAGTAAGATCATTTTATCATCATATAGGCGTATTTGCAAAGGATATTATAATGAGCATAGGGAAAGTTCCAAAGTCTAAAAGAAGTATTCTTGAAGAGCTGGGATTAAGTAATCATATCAATAATAAACACCGGCATATCGATCCATTATTGGCTATTGGCTGGATTCAATATACCCATGCGGAAAATTTAAATGACAGAAACCAGAAATACAGGTTGACACATGCAGGCTTAAAATTAATAAATCTGATCAAGGGATAGAAAAGCAGATGAAACTTCAATTTTAAGCAACGATAGGTTTATTATAGCAATTTAATGGTTTCGGAAGGTGAGAAAGTGGGAAGATGAGAAAGTGGGAAAATGAGAGGGTGGGAAAAAGAGGGATTGCGTAATTGGTCACCTGCTCAGGGGCCTCTGTTGTCACCTACTCAGTATTTTTAGCTGATCTGGTGACTAATGAACGGGTTGGAATTACTGAGCAGGTGATGGACTCATTCAATCAATCCTTCATCCAGGCACAACCGTTCCACCTTTCAAAACGAATCCGAGGTGTAAAAATAAAAATTTATTGTCCCTTTTTAAAGCCTATCTGTTTACGTGGTTGTGGGTTTTTCTGTTTCTCAATCAGTTAGTCAAGGTAGTTAAAGATCAATTCAATGTTTTTGTCTTGGTTTTCAAGCTTCATTTTGATTTCTTCTATTTCAAGCCTGACACTTAAATTATCGGTAAACAGTTGGCGCACTTTTGTAAATATCCGCATAATCTGGATTATTTACTCACCTTATGCAAGAACAAGTTAAACACAAAGACACAAAGCACTGGCATTCAATTATTTTTTTTCTTCGTGTCTTTGTGTCTTAGTGTCTTAGTGTTTAATTTGTTCTTTAATACACCCTGAGTATTACTTTTTTTAGTGTTCTTGCGTAAGGTGAGTTATTTATTAAAAATAGGCCCTAAGGCCAAATTCGCCGCTGATGTTCTTTTCAAGATAAACATTGCCTTGAACCCAACCATTTGTTTTGGCTGAAACAGAAATATAGGGATGGATATGTTTGTTTACAGGGTAATAGAATTTTGTTTCAGCAAAGCCTCCAACAGCTCCTTTATTTGCAAAGAACAACTGATTATCAGGTTGAACCCAAATCATTGCTCGTGCAGAAAAAGGGATTGGACGTTTCAATTTACCCGCACCAATCAGATAGCTGTAGGTTTCAATTTCTAAACCTGGAGACCATTTATAATAGTTTGCATAGTTATGAAATGTAAATGCATAGTTATGGTGGTTGGAATGAAGCAACCCAGTTGTGGATATATCGAAACCAAAAGGTGCAAGCCAATGGTTGAAGTAAAAATTAACCCTAGTATTATCTCCATTTTCATTTTTCTTAAGAGTATAGGAAGTATGAAATAATGACAATGGGTTAATGAAATTGATTAGCTGTAAATATCCTTGCTGTTTGAGATAGGATAATTCCCGGTGAGTTAATTGAGAACGCTTTATATATCGGTCGATACCGACTCCCGATGGATGGGTTCCCCTATTTTCATAAGGCTCCCCGGGACGAAATAAATCATAAGTCCAGGTTAAAAAATCAAATCCAAGCAGGTCGCGTTTTGTAATGTCTTCACCTTCTGCTTTGTATAATTTATCCATTTCATTATCAGCACTTTTGCCAGCACTCATAAAAACATAAAGGGAACTATTTAGTGTTGCTAAGATTGGGACAAACGATTTGGATTGGACATTGTAGAAAAATGCCATTTTATTCATATTATTTGCTAACATGTATTCACCTTCTATGCCTGCTTCTGCCATGCGAACCATATCTGCCGGGTTATTTTTTTTCAATGCAATCAAATCTTCGTCTTTAACGTCACGTACAAAAATCAAGGACTTGGTAATAGGGAAATTGTTCATTTCGTTATAACTATTTCCGCCGTGTTTGGCTAAAACCGATCGATGAAACTCTTCGTGTACCCACCCGCTTGTTAAGGGAATAGGAAAGTAGGCCAAAAAATCAACCATCATTGCAGTAGGTCTGTAGTAGCGTTTTGTTGAGCTGTTTTTTGTCATTACACGATACAATCCTTCGCGGGTTGCATTATAAAACGATGAACTAATATTTAGTGATTGTGACATGGACGGATTTGTAAACAGCCCGCCAATGCCTGATAATTCAATACTTTTTTTTGAAAATGGGAAGTCAGCAAAGTTATAATCCAGGATGATAGGGCTGTTGCTTGCCTTGTCTAAACACTCTTTCTGTGTTGATAATGATTCAGGTAATATAACTGCTTGTAATTCAAGTACATTTTTTCGTTTTTTCTCGTGGTAATTTTTTAAGGTTTCTAAAATAAATATCTTTTGACTGGCGTTTACTTTATGTATTTCTTCCGCAGTAATAGTAACTGCGTGTTTCCTTTGTATTTTATTTACAAGATAATTAAACTCAGAATCATCTTTATTTACGAGGCTTAATTTAACCTTTCCCTTATATAACCGCATTAAAAAATCTGCCTTTACTATGTATGTTTCGCCTGCTTCGACATTTAATTCCAGGAAATCTTCATTTCCAGCTACTGCCCAAAACAATTGGGATCCAGGGCTGCATTCATATTTTAAGTAGCTTAAGCCTCTCAATTTTCCAACAAATTCATTATTATGAAAGAAATTGAATGAAAAAAAAGAGCCATAAAATTCATTTCTGATAAAGTAAACATCAGCTTTTTGTTCGGTTGGTTTAAATAATTCTTGCGCGGATAAAGAAATAAAAATAAAAAAACAAAAGAGGGGTATTACAAGAATTTTTTTCATAAAAATATTTTAGTTCGTAGCTATCATTCTAATTTATTAATGAGTTATTTACAGATAAAAACAACGTCTACCAAATTCCTTTAATTATTCGAAATTTGGTCGTTGTAGAATATTTGTAATAACCTTTTAGCTCCTTAATGAGAGTTATGTCTTCGAAATATGTTCGTATTAAGAATAGTGTTATATAAATTATTGATGGAAGTCCACACCAAAGAGAGCCTAACAACATGGGTAGTCCTATCGTTGAAATTATTGAACCTAAATATCCAGGATGACGAACAAATTTATAAAGTCCAGTATTACAAACAGTATGGTCTCGCTCCGTTTGAATGCGAACAACGCTTGAGAAAAAATGATTTTGTTTTTTAGCAATATGAAAGATAGTTTGTCCGAGGACGATTAAACCTATTCCAAGTATGTAAATGCTATTGGGAAAATAAGGCGACCAATGATATCGACCGGAGTCCATTCCTGCTACAATTAATATACTAATATAAGTAGGTAAAGATAAAATCATAAATAATAAATCCCACCATTTAGTACCGGGACCTGGATTGAAACGCTCGTTGATAAGCTTTATATCCTTTTGCATGGAAAGAAAACCAATCACAGTTATTAAAATATTTAAAGTCAAAAACAACCAACCTTGCCAATAATTTAAATGGCCAGAGCTAACAAACAAGATTAAAAAAAGAACTATTGTACCACAAAGGTTTATGATTATGAATTGTATTATTTTCAATATTATTAATTTTGTCATAACAGTAAAAGTTTGTTGTTCTATATTTATATTTTTTGTCATCCAATATTTACCAATTCGAGTTGGGAACTGATTTTATATTTATTGAAACAACATGAAAGCAAGGAGAGTCTTTAAATAAAGCTACTCCTTGCCTTGCAAAAGAGGAATTCACAAATCAATACTACGAATTCCTAAATACTAATACTTATAAATTAAACTGACATACCAATCGCAACAGCAACGGGAGCTATCCACCATATATTTCTTCCAAACCAGCTACCACCTTCGATTGCTTTTAACTCTTTTTCGCTCAACTCTTTCATAATATAAAGGTATTAAAATTTTCCTACTCTATTCTATAGGCTTTTCGGAATCTGCCTAAGTCTTTGTGCACTAAACTTAGGGCTAAGGTATTTATGCACAGTGCATAAAAAAAGCATTCTGCATATTAAATTCGCAATAACCACCAAAAATTTCTTTTGTCCTTTCTTTGGAGATTATTTTGAGCGAATAACTAAGTTCAAGTTCTTGCCCGTTCGAAAAATAATACGTATTACGCTGTTTCGAATAATCTATTTGTACTCCCATTTCCCTGAAATTGTCTAAATGTTCGTACAACCGCCTTTTGCCTATATGCAAATAGTTTGCAAATTCTTCGGGTGTACCTGTCTTCTCACACTTAATTAAATGAATGATTCGCTGAATTCTTTCCAATTGTTCGATTGCTTTCATGTTTTTGAAGATATAAGATGTTTGACTTTTACAGATTATTAAAGATCAGCTAAATTCAGGTTGTACAACCAATGGCATTTGTCGTTTCCACATTCGGTAATAGTATCCTTTTTGTGCAAACAACTCCGCGTGAGGACCACGTTCAATGATTTTTCCATTACTCAACACTACTATTTCATTGGCATCAACAACTGTGCTTAAACGATGGGCAATTAATATCACCGTTTTGCCCGTCGTTACCAAATGCTTTATGGTTTCCTGTACTACCTGTTCTGATTCTGAATCCAGGTTGGATGTGGCTTCGTCCATAATTAGGATTTCGGGTTGGCGATACAAGGCGCGGGCAATGGCCAGCCGTTGTTTTTGTCCGCCTGACAGGGTGGCCCCATTTTCACCAATATAGGTGGCAAACCCATTGGGCAGTTTTTCAATAAATTCTATCATACTTAATTGTTTGCACACAGCGAATAGCAGTTCCATATCGGGAGCAAGTTCGCCTACTGCAATGTTTTCGATGACACTTCCGGCAAACAGTTCAAGATTTTGTGGCACAATACCCACCAAATGGCGAAGGCTTTCAGGGCTGACATAACGGATGTTGACATCGCCTATTAAAATCTGGCCTTTGTTTAAAGTATAGATTCCTTGTATCATTGCGGCGATGGTGCTTTTCCCAGATCCGCTTTCACCAATAATAGCTGTCAACTGTCCTTTTTTGAGTTCAAAATTAAAATCCTCGAACACATCTGTCCGGGTGCCATAACTAAACGAAACATTGCGGAAGGTGACATTGCCCAACATACTTTTATTAATTTCGACCGTGTGTTCCATTTCATCGTCCCGCTCCAAATCCATAATCTCAAACAAACGGTCAGCCGCTATTTTTGCATTCTGAATCGTTTTATTCATCCCAATTAGGGAAGTGACTGGCCCTGTAAAATACCCAATAATGGCATAAAATGACATGAGTTCGCCAGGCGTAATAGATTGTTCAATAACAAGATAACTTCCGGCCCATAATAAAATGATAGTAAAGGCACGTGTGAGGAATTGCGAAGCATTGCCCGTAAAAATACTATTCAATCCTGATTTATAGGTATTGTCTAACAAGCGCATAAAACGGGTTTCAGTCTTCAGATTGTTAAATCCTTCAAGGTTCAATTGTTTAATGGTTTTAATAGAATTGATCGATTCAACCAGTTGCGTTTCCAACTCGGCTGCATTTTCCATTATTTTGCGTTCTCTCTTTTTATTGAGTTCATTGGTAATCCAATAAAGAATGCCATAAAGTGGTATTACAATGGCCATCATCAGGGCCAGTTTCATGCTATAAATAAACATCAGGGTAAACGAGAATACAATGATGAATAAGTTGACCAGAATGTTGATCATGGTATCATTGATAAATGCACGTATTTTAACTGCATCGTTGATCCGCGAGATGATTTCGCCAGTACACATGGTGTCGAAAAAGCGTTGAGGCAGTTGAAGTAAATGTTTATAGTATCCCAATATCAGCCTTGCATCAATCAACTGGCCTGTTTTTAATATAAAAATACTTTGTAAGGAGCCAATCACGATTTGCAGCACCAGAATTATCACCATGCCTACACTAAGCAGGTTCAACAAGTTGCGATTACCATCAGGCAATACAAAGTCCGTGATTTTCTGAATATAGATGGAAGTTGATAATCCAAGTATAGTATAAACAATGGCGCCAATCAGTGCCTGAACTAATACTTTTTTGTGTGGAGAAAGCAGAAAACGGAAGCGTGTAAGAACTGGTATTTTTTCATTGCGGGCAATAAATTCATGGTTAGGCGATAACAGAATAAGGACCCCTGTCCACTCCTCTGCAAATTCGGCATGTGTTTTCCGATGCATAAGTCCATCACCGGGATCCATAATTTCCACGTAACTTTTTGTAAACTTGTAAACTACAACGTAATGTTGCAGTACTTTTTTTATAATTACGTGAGCGATAGCAGGTAGTGGAACTTCACTCATGGCCTCCATTTCCCCTTTTACACCCTTGGCCGAAAAGCCTAATTTTTCAGAAGCCTTGATCAGTCCCCAGGCATTGGTGCCTTTTTTATCTGTTCCGGCCCATTGCCTGATACGAGCAATGGGAATCTTCAGGTTATAGTGTGCTGAAACCGAAGCCAGGCAAGCAGCCCCGCAATCTGTAATATCGTGCTGTTTAATTTTTACGCTCATAAAAGTGGATATGTCAAATATAATTGTTGAGAATACTAATCGGATTATTCGTCCATGGCAGTCATAATTTTTGGGTTTAACCAATCATCGGCTTTGTCGAACAGCAGATCATATAAACTCCGACGGTTTACCCGGAACCGGGAAGTAAGTGTCAACCCGTTTTTCAGTTTTCCTTCATACCCTGATTTCAGGAAAAGAGAATTTTGATTCAATTTGCATTTCACCTTAAAATAAACAGATTTGTCTTCCTGATAAGGTTGGTTGGAGATGTCGATAATCTTACCATCTGCCAATCCCCATTGGTTGTAATTGTAAGCATCTACCTGAAAAGTAACAGATTTGCCTATTTGTAAATAGCCAATATCATTTGGGCTTACATAAAATTCAACTACCAGGCTGTCAGAGGGCGATATAGTTGCAATGGTTTGATTGGGGAAGATAAAACTTCCGGCTTGTATCCCTGAAAAATTTGAAATGTATCCATTGGCCCTGGCAATCACCACATAAAAACGTTCTTCAAACTTTAACTGATCACGGTTATCTGCCAGCGTTTGGAGTTCCGATTTATATTGAAATAGCAGTTGATGCCAGCCAGATTTCTTCTGACTGATATAAAACTCCTTTTCTTTTATCAATTGATTTAATTCCAATTCTTTTTTCTCAAACTCAGTAGCAGCAATAACCTCTTTTTCAAACAATATCCTGGTACGCTGGAAATCCTTATTGGTGGTCTCGATGCGTAGTTCATATTCCTTTAGCTTTTGATTGTATTCAGAGTAACTGCTTTTCATTAAATCGCTTTGCAGAGAATTGTCTTTCTCTATAGAAAGGATTTTAAGATCGTGGATGTAGTCCGAATACAGGGAAATCTTATCAGTAAGCATTCTTAATTGTTCGGTAATCTTTTCAGGTGCAAGCCAAATTAAAGTATCCCCGACTAATACTTTCATGTTCTCGCGAATCCGGATCTCCTGTACCTGACCGGTAACGGGCGTTTGCAAATTGGTTGGTTCAGCCTGCGAACGGATAATTCCTCTCGATTGAACCGTTATGTCAAGCATTAAAAATGGCAGTGCACTCAGCAAAACAATAACCATTCCAATTACTATCAGGTAGATGCTTTCGAACCTTTGGAAAACCTTGAATAATGCCGCTCCACAGAAAACTGAATAATCTCTTTGGGGAAGATTTTTTTATCCATATTGTAATTGATTTTGATGATCTATTCTTTAGTATCGAATAACATAAAAAAGTTACACTCAAAAGCAATTATTTAGTTATAAATATTAATGTATTATGTAATATTTTAATTATAAGTTATTTATGAAAATGAAGGATCTTATTTGGATATCAAAAAAAAGCAATCCATGGGTGGCCGGGTAGTTGAGTGTCTTATAATGTAAATTTATCCTGCTGTATTATTCGCAAAAGTATATCACTCCTTATAGGATATGACAGGGGTATGACAAAGAAACTACTCATAAAAGTTCTAATCTTACGGTTCCTTTTTGGGTAAATAAATCAAAACAGTTATTTTCAGAAGACCAATTAAAGATTCGATATTAAATTGATGGAAAATAATCAAAGATTTTAAAAGAAAATTACCGCTTTTTGCAAACGTTTGCAATGGGGTATTTTTAATATGAAGGCTGCTTTACTTGTAAAATAGAGCAGTCCGATGGTTTTAGGATTTGTTTTATTGGAAAAAGCTTCCTTATATTTGTATAGTTAATTCCGTTTTTTGTAATTCCATTTTACGACTTCATTTTGGTTTCCCCGAAAGCTTTCGGGACTAACTGTTATTAACTCCAGGCATCAAATAATGTCGGAGGATATTTATTTTGATAAAATAACAAGTGGCTGTTTTATTTCTTCTCCGATTGTACAACCTTTGGTGAAAACCAGCATACCGCAATATTCAATCAAATATTTGCTTTAAACCATTCAATTGAAGAAGAAACCTGCTTTACGCTTTTGGCAAATCGGGAATATGAGTTTTGGCTTTCTGGGTATTCAGTTTGGCTTTGCATTTCAAAATGCCAATGCCAGTCGCATATTTGAAACCCTTGGATCCAAAGTGGACAGCATCCCTATTTTATGGATTGCTGTCCCCATCACCGGATTGATCATGCAACTCATCTTCAGTAACCTGAGCGATAGTAACTGGGGCCAACGTTGTACTTTTTTTATGCTAAGCGTCCTTCTGGCTTTGTTGGCATTGCTGATGATGACCAATTCTCCATCACTTTGGATAGCAGTCGGTATGCTCTGGATCATTAATGCCTTTATCAATATTTCCATTGACCTTTTTCATTCCTTTGTTGTCCACATTTTTCTATCAGAGCAGCATACCGGCGGGTTAGCCATGCAGAGTTTCTTTATTTGTTTGGGCGTACTAATTACCTACGGGTTACCCTATATGCAGAGCGAATGGCTGGGAGTAGCCAATGTAGCCGAAGCGGGTGAGAAAATTCCCCCATCAGTGAGGGTTGCTTTTTACCTGGGGGGCGCAGTTTTCTTTCTCTCTATTTTGTGGACAATGTTCAAAACCAAAGACTAGTCTACCGATGAATTGAAAGAATTTAAGGAAGAGAACATTCAAAGCCAGAGAATGTCTCATTTCATTTACCGTACTCCGGTTGAACTACTCAAAAGCTTGACTTCTCCTGACTTTTGTTTACTTTTCCTGTAAACCTATTTCTGAACCAGACACTCTTCATAATCCTGTTTTGAGTTTACTTTCACTGTAAACCTATTTCAGAAAAAGACACTCTTCATAATCTTATTTTGAGTTTAATTTCATTGTATACCTATTTCAGGACAAGACACAAGGAGATTCAAATTTTCATTTCCTACAAATCCTACGTCCTATTTCGTAAAAACTGTGTTTTTATTGATCAATACATGGCATAAAACACTACTTTCACCCATGCGGATGGTTCTTTCTGCCCTTAGGCCAATTAAATCATTTCACTTCAAGAGTCTAAATCACGTATTGAACTATAAAATGTCAAATTTACGAAATAGGACGTAGGATTCGTAGGAAACGTAGGAAATGGAAACCGATTGCTAATAAAAAAAAGATGCACCTGACATGTAAGCAGGTGCATCAGAAGATATTTTTTGGCTCGATCTCTTACTTTGGATTATTCTTTTTTATGCGACCAACCGGTTTTCAATCCAATCACAAAATAGATCAGCACAACTACACCGGCGGCAAACAGGGTATCCCCTACAATGCGCATCCAGCGAAGTGTGGCCATCCAGGGCAATTGCAGAAAATCAGCTGAACGTGCATACCACAAACCATGTTTGACACTTGCCCATGTTTGAGCCAGCCCAACGGGCAACACACTGAGCAGAACCATGAGCAGCAAACCTATATTAATTGCCCAAAAAGACATTTTAATGACTTTATCATTCCACTCATTCTTGTGGTTCATTTCACGCAGTACAAACAAAGTCAGACCGATTCCCAACATTCCATAAACGCCAAACAGAGCCGTATGTGCATGAACGGAAGTGGTATTGAGACCCTGCATGTAATAAAGTGCGATAGGTGGGTTGATCACGAACCCAAGAATTCCGGCGCCCAAAAAATTCCAGAAAGCAACCGCTAAAAAGAAATTGATCGGCCATTTATAAGCTTTGACCCAACTGGCCGCTCTCTTAAGTTGAAGATTACTCCAGGCTTCAAAACCAATCAGTATCAGCGGAACTACTTCCAGAGCACTAAAGCTTGATCCAAGGGCTAAAATGGAAGTGGGCGTTCCAGAGAAATACAGGTGATGAAAGGTTCCCAGAATTCCACCAAACAGGAACACGATGGTTGAAAAAAGCACAGTCGTGGTGGCGTATTTCACTTTTATAAGTTGCATGCGTACAAACAGATAGGCAATGATAACGGTGGCAAACACTTCGAAGAAGCCTTCAACCCACAGATGAACCACCCACCAACGCCAGTATTCTGCAATGGCCAGGTTGGTATGTTGACCCCACATCATACCTGCGCCGTAAAAACCGGCGATGGCAATACAGGAAATCAGGAACAAAACCAGTAATTGCTTACTGTCCGAACGACCTTTCAAAGCCGGTATAATTGCCCGGGTCATCAGGAATAACCACAAGAATAGCCCCACCAGTAGGAATATCTGCCAAAAACGGCCTAGATCCACATATTCGTATCCCTGATGTCCAAACCAGAAGTTGGTCACGTAACCCAGTTTCTGCATAATGGCAAAGAACTGTCCGGCCATTGATCCGCCGACAATAATCAGCAATGAAATAAACAGGAAGTTGACGCCCCAGGTCTGATATTTGGGATCTTTTCCCCCGATGGCAGGGGCAAAAAACAATCCCGTGGCCAGCCAAGAGGTTGCAATCCAGAATATGCCCATCTGAACGTGCCAGGTCCGCGAAAGGGAATAGGGAAGGAATTCGGCCAGGTTGAAGCCGTAAAAGGAAGTTCCTTCAACCCCGTAATGGACTGTAATGATGCCCATTCCCACCTGAACGATGAACAAGAGCATCACCACGTAGAAATATTTGAGCGTTGCCTTCATCGAAGGAAGTATTTTTAACCCTATCACGGGATTGGTGGCAGGGATGGTATCGGATAAATCCGATTGGTGGTTCGATATATAATACCAGCTCAACAAACCTATTCCAGCAAGTAAAATAATAACACTGAAACCTGTCCAAAGGATCAGGGCACTTGTTGGCCGGTTACCCACCAGCTCTTCAGCAGGCCAGTTATTGGTGTAGGTGATGTCTGAACCTACCCGGTTGGTGACCGTAGCCCATGATGTCCAAAAGAAAAAGTGGGCCATCCTGGCCATTCTATCGCCATCCTTCACTGTGTTGGCAGGCATTCCATAGGCTTCGCGAAGAGCATGCTGATCAGGGCCGTCGGTAAACAGTTCAGTGTAAAATTGCTGAACCTTTGCCATGGCTTCTGCCCTGTGATCAGAAACAACTAAATCGCCATTGGATTCATTGTAAGTGTTTTGACGAATTTCACCCTGTAACCTTGCTTTTAAGGCAGCCTGCTTTTCAGCATCCAGCTGATCGAATGCAGTACCATAGTCTGCTAAAGCAAAGTGATTTAACATGGCCACCGCCTCTTTGTGAAGCCAATCGGCCGACCAATCCGGCGCCTGATAGGCCCCATGGCCCCAAATTGTCCCTAATTGCTGCCCGCCGATGGATTGCCAAACGTTTTGACCATCCTGGATGTCCTCCCGGGTGAACAGTACTTTCCCTGAAGTCGTCACTACCCTTTCAGGAATGGGGGGAGCCTTGCGATAAATTTCCCTTCCGAAAAATCCCAACACGGCAAATGAAACGACCATCACGACCGTAAATCCAATCCATAGTTTCTTTGTATCCATACATTCTTTTGTTTAGAAGATTTATTTGTCTTTATTTC
>Ga0123337_10002509_pt1 | contig 20883 bp, 21 predicted proteins | sample frozenSSSSmetaG_FD_89792 | JGI IMG/M metagenome (GOLD analysis project Ga0123337, IMG submission 89792) | Glacier valley bacterial and archeal communities from Borup Fiord, Nunavut, Canada, to study Microbial Dark Matter (Phase II) -... | ecosystem: Environmental > Aquatic > Freshwater > Ice >...
CGGAAGAGCGCGATGAGAAGTGCCAGGCCCACCGCCGCTTCCGCGACAGCGTCTGCTATCACGAAGAGCGCGAAGATTTGGCCGCTATCGCTGTGAAGGTGACGCCCGAAGGTGACCAAATTGATATTCACGGCATTGAGCACCAGTTCCACCGACATCAGCAGGACCACTAAGTTCCGGCGCGTGAGGATACCGGCGGTGCCGATCACCAGAAGCACGGCACTCAGCGCGACGTAATGGACACTGGTAATCATGCTTCAGCGCGTTTGCGCGCCAGAACCACAGAGCCTATCAAAGCGGCCAGGAGAAGTACCGAGGCGATCTCGAATGGCAGCAAATACGTGGTGAACAGCGCATTTCCTATTTGCTCCGTGTTGCCCTGCACAATGGACGGCGCTTGATTTATCGGCGCGAACTGGAGCGGGCGCGAGAAAAGCAAGTAAAGGATGAATCCTCCCGCGCCGAGCGAGACGGCCGTTGCAAGTTTCGCGTTGTGGCTGAAGCGATGCTCCTGTTCCGCACGGCCTACATTGACCAGCATGATGACAAACAGAAACAGAACCATGATGCCGCCAACGTACACGATCACTTGTGCGACGGAGAGAAACTCAGCACCTTCCAGAAGGAAAATGCCGGCGACTCCGATGAGCGAAGCCGTTAAAGCCGCCGCGCAGTGCACGGGGTTGCGGAAAGTAACCGTGCCCAACGCGCCTGCCACGACAACGAGGGCAAAGGCCCAAAAGAAAACAGCGTCCAACATTTAGTTGCGGTAATCCACCGGGCGTGGGCCCTCTTCGAGCATCTGCCGGTCCCAAATCATGCCTTCCCGCGTGTAACTGGCAAGTTCGAAATCCTGCGTCAGCTCCAGCGCATCCACGGGGCAGGCGTCTTCGCAAAGGCCGCAGAAGAGGCAACGCGAGAGGTCATAAGTAAACTCGGTCAGATCTTTACGGCGCGTTTTTTCATTGCGTATACTCGATACGACAATCAGGTTTTCAGGGCACGCCAGCGCACAGAGATTGCAGGAAATGCACAGAGTTTCACCGGAAGCGGGATCTATGTTCAGACGGGGCGCCCCGCGGTAACGCTCCGACACCTCGGGGCGGGCAAGGGGGTACTGTTCCGTTTGAACCAGCGATGGTTTTTGATGGCGGAAAGTAAGCCAAAGTCCCCGAAGAAGGCCAGCGGGAAGCAGCTTTCGGAAGAAGTCCATTCCTTAGTACTAGAGTACAGCATCAACAGGAGCGCCGAATCGTTACAATAGGGTTGTCGATGAGCAGTGTGGAAGCGCCTCCGGCGCAGTTGAACCAGTTCGCCCTGGTAAGTTATATTCCCGATCCGCTGGGAGCTTTCCTGGACGGTTTACGTTTAGAGCTGGTGCCGGGTTGCAGCCCGCATGCGCATGTTACCGTTTTGCCGCCGCGCCCTATTCAGAGTTGCGCGGACGAAGCGGCTGAGGAGTTGCGGGACCTATCGCGGCGCTTTACCGATTTTGAAGTGGAATTTGGCGACGTGGAGATGTTTCGCCAATCGAAGGTGGTCTACATCGGGATCAAGCAGGGTGAGCTGGAACTACATCGCATGTACCGGGAGTTGAATCAGGGTGCGGTGAGCTATTGTGAACCGTTTCCCTATCACCCGCATCTCACGCTGGTGCAGAATGTAGAATCGGATTTAGTTCCGGGCATGTTCGATCTTGCCACGCAACGTTGGGCAGAGTACGAGGGCCCCCGGAAGTTCGCCTTGCACACTCTCGATTTCGTCAAGAACCTGCAAGGCAGTTGCTGGAAAGACCTGGCCAGCATCCATCTGCATTCTTAATCGAACAGTGTCGGCTGGCCCTCCGCAGGCGGCTTTCGGCGGGCACCTTTTGTTAGCGGGCTGCCGACAACACCTAGAATTTGAATGTCGGTCAAGGCTTCACGCGGTACGAACACGCGCTGGTTGTTCGAGTACGGTTCGGGCGGAATGATGGAGTAACCATAGCGATCCCATTGCAAAAGGTTGTTCGGGAGAATGCCGTCCATGACATCGCCATCGCGGTACTTCATCCTCACCCAGAGGCCGTCCATTTTGGGGCGGGTTTGGAATTGCCGGGCGGGCTCCCCGGGCGAATCGAAATCTTTGACGAAGCAAACGTTCTTCAGGTCGTAATAGCCGACGAAGAGCACGCTTCCAGCCGGCGTTATTACCTCAATCCCATTTTGCTGTAGGTAATCCTGGGGGTTGACGAACGCCTGGAGCGGCTCACGGTCAAAGCGCCGCACAAAGGCTTTCTTGGTGGTGGACCCCGCCAAATCACCCTTTATCCCGAAACATTTTCGTCAGTATTGTATCATTGACAGGATGCCGGAGAGCCGGACGGGCGAGTTTCTGAATTTTTGCGCGCTGGAAAAGGGGCTTGCGAAGAACTCGCTGGAATCGTACCGGCTGGATCTGGATCGGTATGAGGCGTTTGCGGAGTCGGCGGAGGCGGGTGGTATTCCGCTGAAGGAACTGCTCCGGCTCTATCTGAACTCTTTATATAGAAGTGGCTTGGGGAGCCGCTCTATCGCCAGGCATTTGACGACGCTTCGGAATTATTACGGATTTCTTCAGCGCGAGGGGCACTTGGCGGAAGATCCGACGGAGCATCTGGAAAGCCCGCGGCAGTGGCAAACCATTCCGCACTTCTTGAATATTGAGCAAGTGGACGCATTGCTGCAAGCTCCCGATGCCGCAAAGCCCAAAGGTTCGCGGGACCGGGCCATGCTGGAACTGCTTTACGCCAGCGGACTGAGGGTTTCTGAACTGTGCGGTGTGAGGGTGAGCGACCTGGAAAGCGGCCTGGGTGTGCTGCGTGTGAACGGCAAAGGCAATAAACAACGAATTGTGCCGGTGGGCAAATCAGCACTCGCGGCCATTGCGGACTACCTGAGACAGGGGCGCCCCGCGCTGTTGAAGAGCCGCGCGAGCGAATGTTTGTTCGTTACGGCCCAGGGCGGAGCGATGACGCGCCAGGGTTTCTGGAAACTGCTGCGGGGCTATGGGAAACGCGCCGGGATCTTTCATAACCTGACCCCTCATGTGATTCGCCATAGCTTCGCCACGCACCTGCTGGAAGGCGGGGCGGACCTGCGGAGCGTGCAGACCATGCTGGGGCATGCCGATATCTCTACGACTCAGATTTATACGCATGTGATGAAGAGCCGCCTGAGGAGCACTGTGGACCAGCATCACCCGCGAGCCTAGATCAAAATGAGCGACTATCTCTACCTGCTGGAGAATCATCTAAGCGCGGCTCAGAACAAGGTTGCGGCATTATTTGAAACAGCCGCTTCGGCCGCACACCAGACGCTGTATCTGACCGGCGGCGCCATACGCGATTTGCTGGGTGGCTTTCCCACCCGTGATCTGGATTTCACACTCTGCGGAAATCCGAGGAAACTCAATCTGGCCGCGATCGAGGAGGCCGGAGGATGCGTCATACGGAAAGACGAATTGCGGAACTTGCTGCAGTTCCAGTTTGCCGATGGCGCAACCGTCAAGATCAGCATGGCGCGGACGGAACGGTACTCCAAGCCAGGCGGCAAACCGCAGATTGTGTCGTCCGATATACGCGAAGATTTGCAGCGGCGTGATTTCACGGTAAACGCGATTGCTCTTGGATTGAACAGATCTGCCAAGGGCATGCTGGCGGACCCTTCGAACGGACTGGCCGATTTGGCCAGCCGCGAATTGCGGACCACGAATTCTGGTGCTTTTGCCGACGAACCCGGGCGATTGGCTCGCCTGATCCGGTTCAAGCACCGGCTAAACTTTACAGTGGCGGAAAGAACGGAGCGGCAATTTCAGAATGCTTGCGATGCCGATCTTCAACGGCTGATTACGCCGGCCTGCTGGTTTGAGGAACTTTGCGCTTGGGGGGACGAAGCGGCACCTTCCGTGATGTTGCACGAACTGGAGGAGCGCGGCCTACTTAATCTTCCCGGCCTGAATTACGCGGCTGTTCAAAAGTGGGAGAAGTTGAAACGCAGCGTACCTCTTCCGGGTAGAGGTTGGGCGCACGGCTGGCGTTCGCTTTACCTTGCTATGACGGAAGGCGCCGCCGCGCGCGGCAAAGCGGGCATTGCAGCGGGGTTGGGTCTGGCTCAAGAATCGAACGATAGCTTGAAGAAGTTGGCTGTGCGCGCGCGCAAGTTGGAAACGGCGATTTCAGCGCCTTCGGTGAAGCGCCCGGCGGACTTCTATCAGATTGTGGAGGCGTTTGCGCCGGACGAAATCCTCTTTGCGTTGAGTACATCGGCGCAGCGCGTGGTGCAGGACCGTCTGCGGACAACTTTGCAAAAGCACTTGCCGATCGCGGTTGAAATGCGGGGCTCCCCGGAAGCAGAAATTCTTCGAAAGCTGAATGAGAAGCCGAAAAAGCCTGACGCGGATTTAACTGCGGACGACTGAACTAGTTACCGTTTGAAGAACTCACAGCGGGCGTTTGACCCGGCAAGGAAGTTGAACCCCCGAACGGTGCGCCTTGGTGGCGTGGGTATGTACCTCACCCAATTTCAAACCTGTCAGTAGCAACACGACCGCTCCGGCAATGATGGGAGGGATCGTATGCGCGAAGTATAAGATAACTGAAAAAATCTTCGCTTCCATGGGTCCCGCAGCCAGCATTTCCAGGCTGATGGTAGCCGCCCATTGAAAGGCGCCAACATTCGCGGGCGCTCCCGGCAGAGCGGTGCCCATGTGAATCACCACCAGGACGATGGCCGCTTGTTGAAAGGAGAAATCGAAGTTGTAGGCGCGGAAGAGAGCCCACACGGAGAGAATCGGCATCACGAGATAAACGATGCTGATTCCAAACGCCTTGCGTAAAACCTTAGCATCGCCAAGGCTGTGGATCTCATGCAGGATGGAGGCGAATCGCGAACCCCATTTACTATTCGAAACGAAAAGCTTGGCATGTTCATGGCGGAACAGTACGAACAGAAGCAGGCATGCAAGTATGGCAACGATAACAGCGAAGACAAACGCGACGTCGCGCAGATCGCGCCGCATGTCGGTGAGGCCCCACGTGAACAGGTAAAAAGCCAGCACCATGCAAATGCCATCCATCACGCGGCCGATGGCATCGGCGGTCAAGGCGAGCGTGAACGGCGTATCCGTCCAGAAGGAAAGCAGATAGCAGCGGACCACCTCGCCGGCTTTCGCGGGCAACACCGCATTGGCAACCTGCCCCACAAAGACGGCTTTCACGCATTCGGCCACGGGAGCGTCTTCAGCGGGGCTCAACAGAACCGCCCACCGCCATCCATCCAGGACATAGACTGTCAGGTTCAACAGAATTCCAAGAAGCACCCATCCCCAACTGAGCGCCCGGACATCCTGCTCCATCAATTTGTAATCGAAATCGTGGAATACGCCGTAGAGACTGGCAATGGCGATGGTGTAGCCCACCGCCGGCACCAGCCACTTTTTGATATTGCGCTTGCGCGCGGGCGGTGTTTCAGACGAATCCATACGGAACCGTCCTCATCATAACTTGCGCACTCATGTTGTTTTCTGAGCGATTGTGATCTTAGGTGCCAGGCACGAAGTGATAAGGCTACGAACCTCACTGAGCAGCAGTTCGATAGCGAGACCATCCTTCGTGAGAATGCGTTCCACATGGCCGTTTAGCCGCGCACGTTCCTGTTCCGTCAAATTTTTCGCGGTTACCACCAGCACGGGAATTTTGCGCCACTCTTCCCGTTTCGCAAGATGGGCGGTGAACTCAAATCCGTCCATATTGGGCATCATCAGATCCAGCAGGATTACCGTGGGGATACGCTGTTCCATTTGCGCCAGAGCTTCGACGCCGTCGGCCGCTGAGCGGACGTCCCATCCTTCGCGCGCGAGCATGGTGCGCATCAGATCGCGGGAATTGAGATCATCTTCGACCACCAGAATCGAACAAGGCGGAGGATCGCACTTGTATTTGGCGAGGGCGGACTGTAATTTTTCCCGGGTCACGGGCTTCATCAGGTAGTCCGATGCGCCCAGCGAATAACCCAAACTTCGGTCCGTGATCATGGTGGCCATCAATACCGGGATGTTCGCCAGTTCGGGATCGCTCTTCAGTTCCTGCAATACCGCCCAGCCGTCCATGCCGGGCATCAAGACGTCGAGGGTAATCACTTTCGGCTTCAGTTGACGTGCAAGCTTCAGGCCTTCCTCACCGGAGGAGGCAAGGGCCGCGGTCAAGCCGGCGCGGACCAGATTACGATTCATCAGATCCCGCGCGGTTGCGTCGTCATCGATCACAAGGACTAAGTTTCCACCCGGTTCGCAGGGAGCACTGGCGGCGGGCGATTCGGTGCCCTCGGGAGCTTCGTGCGGCTGATATTTGCGCGGCAGGCGGATGGTGAATGTGCTGCCCTTTCCCATTTCGCTGGTAACGGAGACATCGCCGCCCATCATCTGGCAGAATTTCCGCGTGATGGTGAGCCCGAGTCCCGTACCGCCAAAATCGCGTGAAATGGATTTATCCAATTGAGAGAACGGAAGAAATAGCTGGTCCATGCGCTCCGGCGGAATTCCGCGGCCGGTATCCTCAACGGTGAACACAAGATCATCTTTGCCGCCTTCGCGATTCATGGCGGCAGTCAGGGTGATTTTCCCTTCGCTGGTGAATTTGGCGGCGTTCGAAAGCAGGTTAAACAGGTTCTGCCGCATCTTGGTCATATCCGCGAACATGCTGCCCAATTCGGGCTCAATCTTCACATCGAGCTTATTTTTATTGCGCGATATGAGAGCTTCCACTGTGGACGAAACATCGCGCACCAGCATCTCAACGGAGAACGTTTCGGGATAGAGGTCCATCCGGCCGGCATCGATTTTGGAGAGATCGAGGATATCGCCGATGAGCGCCAGCAAGTGCTTACCGGCGGAATTGATGCGCGTTAAATCCTTCGAAAGGGTTTCATCATCGCTCTCCCGCGCTTCTTCGAGAAGCATTTCGCTGTATCCCAGGATCGCGTTGAGGGGAGTACGCAACTCGTGGCTCATGTTCGCCAGAAAACTACTCTTGGCCGTGTTGGCGGATTCGGCGGCGTCCTTGGCCTGTTGCAGATCCTCCTGAGCTTGTTTGCGATCCGTGATGTCGCGCAGGGTGGCCGTGAAAAGAGGAGCGCCCTGTAGGCTGATGCGGTTTACGGCAAGTTCCACCGGAAATTCCGATCCATCGGAACGCATGCCGGTAATCTCAATGCGGGTTCCGATGACCGGTCCCTCGCCGGTCTCCAGATAATGTTTCATGCCGAGGCGGTACGCCTCGCGCAGGCTAGGGGGAATGAGTATTTCCGAAAATTGCTTTTCCAGTACCTCCTCTCTGAGGTATCCAAACGTCTTTTCCGCGGCGCGATTCCATTCCAATATGCGGCTCTCGGCATCGGTCATCACGACACAATCGAGTGACGTTTCGAGAATGGAATTCTTGCGGGCTTCGCTGCTGCGCATTGCAAATTCCTTGCGCTTCCGCTCAATTCCCAAGGCAATGCTGTTCGACACGGTACCGAGGGCGGTAAGCGTTTCCGGCTCCAAGGTATGCCGGGCGAAAAGGGCCGCAACACCAATCAATTGGCCATCGACCACTAGCGGGTACCCGGCAAAAGATTTCATGCCTTCGCGCACGGCCCATTCATGATCGGCCACCCGGGGGTCGGTAAGCACGTCATTGGTCAGATGGGGCTTTAGTTCCTGAGCGATCCACCCGATCTTGAATTTGCCCACGGGAATGCGCGCGTGGGCGCCGTTGATGTGCGTATATAAACCGGCACTAGCTTGCAGTTCGAGCGTCTTGCCGGCGGCGTCTAGAGTCCAGATGCGGGCGAAAGCTGCGTCCAGGTGCCCTACGATTGCTTCCGCGCACCTGATCAGCATCTCAGGCAGATCATTGCTGCGCGTGAGTGCCAACCCGATATCGGCGGTCAGCAGGGAAACGCGAGCACGCTCCTTCAGGATTGCCTCAGACTTTTTGACGGCCCTCAAATCACGCAAGGTGATGGTCGCGCCGGCTTGGGGCGTGCCGGTCAGGAAGGGCCTTACGATATAAGCGACAGGCAAGGCTGTTCCATCGCTACGCCACATCACATCGTCGTCCAGTTCTGCTGGTTGCCCACTCTTGACGGAAGCATTGATGGGACAGTCGCTTACTGAAAACGGCGAGCCGTCGCGCTTCGTGTAGTGGCTTAACTGATGCATGTTGCGGCCCAGACACTCGCTGGCAGTAACCCCCAATAAGGTGGCGGCCACTTGATTGATAAACGTGCAGAGACCGTCCTGATCCAAACAGTAAACGCCTTCGCCCACGGATTCCAGCATCGCCTGGAATATGTGTTCGTTCTCCGAAACCATGGATTAAGTCTGACAGCTTTTTAGCCGCGCGGTCTATCGGTATGGTTCATTGATAAGGTGCCTCCGAAACGCCGAAACTTTTCTTCCAATCGCAGGAGCGCCTCCTCCGGGAAAAGCGCGATCGGCATCATACTGATTGGAATTTTCAAGCTGGTGAAGGGCTTAGCACTTCTGTTTGTGGGCTTCGGGTTACAACACCTGTTGCACCGGGACTTGGCGCAAACGGTGAACCACTGGGTGGAGATACTGCGCGTGGATCCGGACAACCGTTATGTTCATCAAGCCATCAATCGCGCGACGAATATAAGCCCCAAGCAACTGCGCGAACTCAGCGTGGGTACGTTCGTTTATGCCGCGTTGTTGCTGACCGAAGGGATTGGATTGCTACGGCGCAAACATTGGGCGGAGTACTTCACGGTGATCACGACGGGGTTGCTGTTGCCGCTTGAAATTTACGAGCTTGCAAGACATGGCACACCGGCGAAGGTGGTCGTGTTGGTCATTAATATTCTGGTGGTGGTGTACCTTGCCATGCGGCTGAGACGAAGTGCTTAGCAAGCCCGCACTTGTGAAATGATAGGCAGGTGTTCTGGCTAACCCTGCTGCTTGCGGCCAACCTTGTTCCTGGCACCACGACCGACTTTCGCCAGCCCCAGCTTGCTGCTTCCGGCCAGTTGGTTGCGATGACATTCGGTTCCGACCGGGCGATTTACTTCGAGAGTTCCCGGGATGCCGGGAAGACCTGGAGCGAGCCTGTGAAAGTGGATGAACCCGGTGTACTCTCGCTGGGCAACCATCGCGGACCGCGGGTTGCGATGACGTCGGGAGCGATTGTGATTTCAGCAGTGGCGAGAAAAAACGGTAAGGGTGCCGACGGCGATCTGCTGACGTGGCGATCGACCGATAACGGCAAGACATGGCATGCCGGGGCAACCATCACCGACCTTCCCGGTGCCGCCCGCGAAGGATTGCACACCATGACCGCCGCGCCCGAGGGAAGGCTCTTCGCGGCCTGGCTCGATCTCCGCAATTTGAAGCAGGGCAACCCCGGGACCGAGTTGTGGGGGGCGTATTCGTCAGACGCCGGTCTTACGTGGTCTAAGAATTTTGCCGTTTACAAGTCACCTTCAGGCAGTATTTGCCAATGCTGCCATCCGACGGCGATGTTTACATCGGAAGGTACGCTGGCGGTGATGTGGCGCAATGAAATTGGAGGTAACCGGGATCTGTATTTGATTCAGTCGCGAGATGGTGGGCATACGTTCGGGCAAGCGGCCAAGCTAGGCGAAGCGAGCTGGATGCTAAATGCCTGCCCGATGGATGGCGGCGGCATTGCACAGACAGCCAAGGGCGGCCTGGTCACCGTTTGGAGGCGCGAGAAAAATATCTACATGGCCCGCGAAGGCGGGAAAGAGACTCTGATGCACGAAGGAAAGAACCCTGCCATTGCGGCCGGCAAGGGTGGCCTGTACACGGCATGGAATTCACCCCAGGGACTTTTCGCGAGCATGCCCGGCCACGCGGAACCGGTGCTGCTTGATTCAGACGGGGCGTTTGTTACTCTAACGACTGTCCCGAATGGCGCGGTACTTGCGGCGTGGGAACGAAAAGGAACCATACAATTCCGCACGCTACAGTAACGGGCCCCCTTCTACTGCTACTCACGTTCGGATCCATCGCGCTGCTGCTGGCGCTGATCTTAACTGTGCGCCTTCACGCATTCCTTGCTCTGCTGCTTACCAGCATGGCGCTTGGGTTGGCGTGCGGGCTCACTCCCGCGGCCTTACTGAAATCCATTCAGACCGGCGTGGGGGAAGCGCTCGGATTTATTGCGGTTGTACTGGGCTTAGGCGCGATGATAGGCGCATACCTGGAGCAGTCAGGCGGCGGCCATGTGCTGGCTAACTGGCTGCTAAAAATTTTCGGGCGCGAACGTGCGGTCTGGGCGGTGCTGGTCGCTTCCTTCCTTGTGGGTATACCGATCTTTTTTGAAGTTGGATTCATCATTCTGGTTCCGCTGGTTTGGAATTTGGCGAAAGAATCGAAGAAGTCCGTTCTGCTGTATGGGATGGCGATGGCGGCGCCACTCACGGTGCTGCATTCGCTAGTGCCGCCGCATCCCGCCCCGGCGGCTGCCGCGCAATTACTTGGCGCGGATTTAGGCGGCACCATCATATGGGGGAGTTTGCTTTCCATACCTATGACACTGGCCGGCGGCCTGTTCTATGGTCGTTGGATCGCCAACCGGATTTTTGTGCCGGTGCCGGAGATTGCGCGCAAGCTGGAAAGCGAACATGTGGAATCGTCGCACCGTCCTCCGCCGGTAGCGCTTGTGATCCTGCTGTTGGTGCTGCCGGTGCTATTAATTGTTGCTTCAACCATTGCTGGTCCGAAAAACCAGACTCTACTATTCCTGGGGCATCCGTTCACCGCGCTCACGGTGACGGCGCTGGCGTGCATGTACTTCTTCGGTGTGCGGCGTGGCCTGAATCGCGATGAGCTAGGAAGGCTCGCCCTGGCCTCGTTCGCGCCCGTTGGTTCGCTGCTGCTGATCATGGGGGGCGGCGGAGCGTTCAAGCAGGTGATTGTCGATACGGGCGCGGGTGCTTACGCCGGTAAATTGCTGGCCTCCACCAACGTTTCGCCCATTCTGCTGGCGTACCTGATCGCGGCAGCGATGCGTGCTGCTCAAGGTTCCGCAACGGTCGCCATTATCACTGCCGCGGGGATTGTTGCGCCGCTGGTGAAAGGCATTCCCGGCTATCGGCCTGAAATGATTTACCTGGCTGTCTGCTGCGGCGGCACAATGCTGTCTCATGTAAATGACGCCGGCTTCTGGCTGGTAAACCAGTACCTGGGCATGACTGTGCCGCAGACACTAAAGAGCTGGACTGTAATGAAGATCATCACATCGGTGGTGGGTATTGCGATTCTGCTGGTGGTTCAGATGTTTCTTTCCCGATCGTGACTCCTCCCCGGCAATTTGAGATTCAGGCGCGCGGATTGGTGAAACGATTCGGCGATTTCACCGCGGTTCGCGATGTGACTCTTGAGATTCCGAAAGGCATTATCTTTGGATTCTTGGGGCCGAACGGGTCCGGAAAATCGACGACGGTCAAAATGCTTACGGGGCTGCTGCACCCTACCGATGGCGAGATTTCCGTGGCGGGTATGGCGCCCAACCCTTCAGACCCAGAATCGCGGCGCATTATTGGCGTACTGCCGGAGGGCAATGCACTTTTTCATTCCCTCACGCTGATGGAACACTTGCGCCTGAGCGGTCCACTTTACGGTTTGACGGAAGAGCAGACCGAAATCCGGGCGGAGCAATTGTTCACTGCACTGGATCTTTGGGATGTGCGCGACACTTACTCCGATCAAGCGTCCTACGGAATGGCAAAGAAGTGCTCGCTCGCGATGGCGATGCTGCATAATCCTCGAGTGTTGTTTCTCGATGAGCCCTTTGAGGGCATTGATCCGGCATCAGGGCGCAGCATCAAAGACCTGCTCACGCTATTAGCCGGCCGCGGCATCACAATTTTTCTGACGTCGCACATTCTTGAAATTGCCCAACAGCTGGTGCAGAGTTTCGCCATCATTCGAGAGGGGCAGATTGTTTGCCGCCAGGATATGGTCGATGTGGCGCGGGAAGGCCGCACGATTGAGGACTACTACTTCGAACACGTGGGCCGGCCCGAGTTGGGCGAGTGGGACTGGCTTGGCTGATGCATGAGCTGAGGGAGTTACTGCGATGGCAATGGCTGGCGTACTGGCGTAAAATCTTGCGGGGCGGCACTGCCGCAAAAACGAATCTTCTAGTGCTGGGGCTGATGGCTGCCGCCGGTTTCGCCCGTTATCTTACGTTTTTACATGACGTGGCGAAACAAACGTCGGCTGGCAATTCATCGCTGCTGGAGTTACTGCTCGCGGCGATTCTGCTGCTGTTGTTACAACCTGGTTGGGATGCTACCAGGCTTGCATTAGGCACCCGCGAACTGGCGCGTTTTCCCCTTTCAAAACGGAGCCGGTTCGGGATGCGGGTTTTGTCCCGTTTCGTATCTCCGGTCTCCTGGGCATTTGTGTTGTTCGTAGCCGCCGGTATCTGGCCGGTGCTTTCTTTGCCGCATCCGGCGTACGCCACGGCGGCATACCTGTCCATGGCGGCGGGTGCATTCGCGGCAGGGTTGGCCCTTTCCGATCTTTCACAAACGGCTAAGGCGGTGGCGGCAGTTCGGTTGAGCTGGCTAGGTGTTGCGGTACTGGCCGGAAGCTGGTGGGCCGTTCAGCGCAGTTTGCCACCGTTACCTTCGCGCCCGATCATCGCTGCCGGTGAGGGGCAATTGCCTTTCCTTTTTGGCACTGTAATGCTGGCCGCAATCTGTATTTACATGGCATGGCGAGCACTTCCGTGGATGCTAGGGCAGTCTCCTCCCGCGGAGCGTTCCCGCGAAGCCCGCAGCGCGCGAACGGTGACACTATTCCGTCGCGAACTCAGAATGCAATCGAAACTAACCGAGGTGCGGACCAGCTGGGCGATCAGCCTGGCTCTCGCCGTTTACCTGATTTCGGCCAGCCACCCTGAGCCGGATGCGCTGCGGGTGATGCTTGGCGTTCTTGCATACTTCGGGATCGCTGTTGCGATGAACTGCTTCGGTTTGGATGGAGTGGCCGGCCTTGATCGCTTCCTGCTTCTCCCCGTGACCAGCGGCGGAATTTTTGCCGCAAAGAACAAAGCTTTCGCCATCGCTCTAACTTCTTCCGCTATTCCTCTGGCGGGTCTTGCCGCCTGGCGGTTTGGCTGGCGCGAAGGCACCTCGGATCTGCTGGAGGCGGCGGCGCTTTGCTTTGCCATGCTTGCCTGGGGCAATATCACTTCTGTTCTGCGGCCGGAAAACGGGGAAAGCGGTGCGGGGGGCAACGTGATCGATCAGTTCATAGCGACTGTGGTGATCGGAATCACGACGGCGGCTGCGATCGGTGCCTTGCGGGGCACAGGGCCGGCGGCTCCGGTTTATTTGTTCGGGCTGGCAATGGTCTTTGGCGCCCTCTACCTTGCCGCATTCTGGTGGAGCTCGGCATACTTCGCGCGGCAATACGAACAGATACGCCAAGCGATCAGTTAGAAAGGTGTGCACTGCCCGCGCCCCGATACAGAAGAAAGGGTCCCCAGTAGTAAGGGTCCGCATATTTGCTGCCTGGCTTGAGTAAAGCCAGCTTGGCGGCGCGGAGCGCTTCAGGCGCATCCTGCCCGTGCGCCAACCCACCGTAGAGCGCGCCCATGACCAGCGGTGACGAATAGTCGCTCACATCCCAAAGTCCGGCCACTACGGAATGTGCGCCCGCCCGCAGGAAAGCCCACGCCAACCCAACCAACCCCTCGCCCGCGTAAGTCCGCGCCCCCGCGCTGCGGCACGCGGAAATGGAGACCAGATCTGCGTGAACCGGCGTCCGCAACACATCACGGGCCGTCAGCTTGCCGCGGCCAGAGGATTGCGAAAGGATGATGGCAGATTCCAGCGGCGCGCTCAGGTTTCCATCAGCATGCGTCGCAAAGTGGATGAATCGGAAACCCGCGGGGGCCTGGCGCTCATATTCCGAAGGAGTTGCGCGCGCGCCGGTCAATCTGGTTTGCTCCGCTTGGGGAAATTGCGCTGCGATCTTGTCCAGTTCGCCCGGAGAATTCAGCAGCCTGGGAAAATCGGTACTCCACTCCGTCGCATCGCCCAGAAGAAGCACGTTCTTCGTGTGCGCCGTCGCTTGGTGATCGCCAAGCATCAGACTCAGATAGGGCGCAATGCTGAGCGTCACGTTTTCAATCCAGTAAGGTGCCGATCCAGTTCCTTGCCGAAGCGTCTCGAAGTTCAAGCCATACAAAGGACCGTCTGGAACAATCACCACTTCACGTATGCCGCGGAGTTGTTTCAGGGCGGGCTGTACCAATGTACGAAAAAGTTCGGCACCTTCCGCAGAGGCGTCCTGGCGCGATTGCACCAACTTCTGAAAGCTATCGACGCGGTCACGCAGTTCACTCTCACCAGGCATGGTGTAAGAGGAGTAACTCTGTGGCGCGATCACCCACAGGTAAGAGCTTTCGGGCGCGACCCAATAGGCCAGATATGCGGAGCCGGTGCGTCTTGCCAGCGCGCGGAACGCATTCAGAGTGTTCGCTTCCAACGGCTGCTCCGGCAGATTCAGGTCGTCCCGGAGCGTACGCGCCCGGCTTGCTTCCGCTGTTCCAAACGCCTTTTCGTGGCCACCGCGCTGCATCAGCCCAGCTACGTATTGCTGATTCAACTTCATCGCACTAGCCGCGAACGAAAGCTTGTTGTCTAAACCCTGCAGTTCCGTACGCTGGCGATCTATCAAAGCCAAGCCCGCGGAATAAGCAGCTTCCGCTTCCGCCGCTTTTCCCAAACGCTGATAGATCTGCGTCAATTCCGAGTACGCGTCAAGCGTGGGCCCGGGCTCGCTCGCGGCAGTAACCAGAATGCGCAACTGTTTCAACGCGGATGCTATATCGTGTTCGCCAGCGGCAATCCTGGCCTGATTCACCATGGCCAATTCCCTTTCCGACATCTTGGGAAGGCGGTCGCCTATCGTGAGCGCCTGTTGGTTGCTTTCGTTGGCAGCATGCCACTCACGCAATTCGATCCATGCAGTCGCTTCGTTGGTGAGCCAGCGGGCGCAATAATCCGGGTTATTGGCCTGTGCCGCCGCGGCGGCCTGCTTGTAATAATCGGCCGCTTTCTTAAAATCCCGCTGTTCAAAAGCAAGGTTGCCTAAATGACCCAGGTATAAATGCTGGTCCTGCGGAAGGGCCTCGGCCTGAGCCGCAATGTACTCTTCTTTTGCTTTTTCAAAGTTTCCAAAATGGTAATAAGCCCAACCCAGACTGATGCGGACATTTGCGGCAAGACCTTTTTCTTTAGCCTGTTCGAAGAGCTTCAGCGAGGCGCTCAACGGTGCAATGGATTCCTCAAAGCGACCTGTCTTTTCAAGTAAGAGTCCGGTATCGTGCAAGACGAAACGGTCCAGCGAAGTGTCATGTGAAGTGCGGGCATAGGAACGCGCGGCTTCCAGAGTTTGCTCCGCTTCGCGGAGCCGGTTTAACTTCAGCAGCGGGTTGAAGCGAGCAACTTCTACTTGCGCCATGCGCTTGGCATTGTTGTCGGCATTGCTCAGCTTCAGGCACTGCTCAAGATGCCGATCGGCTTCTTGCCAGTAACCCAGGTGATCTTCTAGCTTGGCAATCGCGCGTAGCCTGCGATACTCGCCGAAGTTGGTGGGATGCCCGCCTGGCGGGAGTTGCGCGGGCAACGATAAAAGATACTGTAAGGCCGCTTCCTGGCCCTGCTGATCGCGTACTATCGCAGAACGGGCGATCTCCGCCTGCCAGAAAAGGTCCGGATTAGCCGTGCGGGAACACGCACCCAGCAGCATTGCCGCCGCAAAGACGTGCAGAACCCGTTGCATTCATTACATTATGGGTGCTAATCGCCCCCGCTGGGTACGGGAGGATCGGTTTGTCCACCATTTGCGCCTACGGAACAAGCCGTCACATAGCCGCCAGTTGGGGAGCCTAAATCGACGTGCAAGGCCGTCACCCGGCGCTCCACGGCAGTGATAATCAGTTCACCCAGGTGAAGACGCCCGAAATTTTCAATGTGGATGACGTTTTGCACCACTCGGAAGCCGGGACCGGATGGCGTTAACACGCGAAAGAGAGGCAGTATCGCCGCATGCCGTGTTTCGTGTAGTTCGTCGCTGGGCTGTCTGCGGCAAAACGGAAAGTAGCGATGCAATCGGCTCTCCGCCAGCTCTGCAAACCTGCCCACCATGGTGTATTCATGGATCCGCCCGCGAAACTCCGGGTCGTTCCGATGCCGGTCCCGAACCTTTTCGAGGGTGTTCAGTTCCGTAAACAGGTCGGAGAGGTTCTCTAGTTCGATGGAAGTGCCCTTCACCTTCAAATTAATGATTGCGGAACCTTCCGGAACGATGGAAGGTGGGACATGTTCCTGTTGCGAGTGGGAACTGTGAACTTGCGCGCGAATCAGATCCGCCGTTATGACGCCCCCCAGATTGAACTGCTCCGCTACAGCACTCACGCGCGTTTCATAGGTGCCGGTGGAGGCTTGAAACTCACCCGTTGCACGGCTAATCACGGAATCGCACTGCAGAAAATCGCGGATTTTCACTCCCTTGCTGCTGCCGCTGCTTACTCCGCCAGATGGCGGCAGAGCGCTTGGGGCCTGCACCTCCAGCAAGTGTTCGTAAGGGCGGTGAATTCTGCCGGATAAACCGGCGGCATAGGCGTGAAAGAGAAACCTCGTTCTGCTCATCGTTCTTTTTTCCCCTGAATGGTGAATGGATATCTTGCCACAAGTTCCGGCTCCGCACCGTCGCGATCGCCGAATATTGTTAGCTCGAACGTTCCAGCACCCAGGCGGGAAACAGGCACCAGGACCATTAGGGAACCCTCGCCGGCGGCGGCTTGCGCACGCAAAACCTCCTGCCGATTACCTGAATTAGCGATTCTTGCTTCATATCGAGGATATTTTTCCGGCCACTCATTCGCGATCAACAGGGGAGCGACGCGCTGCTGAAGGGAAAGCGTGTTTGTACCTGCACTCCGACGGGCGGTTAGGGTTGGCGGTGCCGGTGAAAGTTGTAAATCTTCCTGACCGGCTAAAGATTTCAGGCGCGGAATTTCAACCGCATTCTGGTACCCCGCAACCATTACCAGCAGCGCAAGCGCCCCCATGGCAAATTGGGGCACCCAGGGCAGCGCGAACCAGCCCCGGCCCGCTTGCTCCCATTTCCACGTGCCTTTTCGCTCCAACTGCGGCAATACGGCGGGTGAAGCGAGCCGGATGGCGGTCAGGTCTTCCACATCTTGCGCGCAGGCGGCGCAAGAGAAGAAATGCTCTTCGAACGCGAGCGCTTCCGGCTCTGTAAACTCTCCCAGCACGTATCGCTCGGCGGCGAACTTGAACTGGCTGTGATCTGCGCTATCCATATGCTGTTTACTAGTGATAGCAGAGTTCGCAATCGTTACAAATTGCCAGGGCTATTCCGTCAAAACCACTGCGCGATAAAGGTATTTGTCCGTTTCAAGCTGGGCAATCGTCCACTCCGCCGCGTCCGCGCGCGAGATCTTGCCCGCCTGAAGACCCCTCATATTCTGCACAACGCTGAACCTGTTCAGGGCCTTTCCATTGGTCAAGCGGGCTGGCCTGATGATCATCCAATCGAGCCCGCTCCCGGCAACCTGCTTCTCCTGGCGGTCCTTATCCTGGTACATAGTCTTCAGGAAAAAAGGCTGAATCAGCCGGTTGTAAAGAAAACCGCCGTGACCGCGGCTATTGCCAGCTCCGATTCCTGTAATGCAAAGCAGCCGGCGGACATTGTGCCGCTGCATCGCCCGCATCAGGTTATGGGTCCCGTCTGAAAGAACGGAAATTTTCTGGCGAGTTGCTTTTACGCCCAAGCTGCAGATTACGGCTTCCTGCCCCGCCATGGGCCTGTCGAGCGCTCCCGGACGCAGCACGTCTCCTTCGGTGACGGTAAGATGCGGGTCGCGCATACCGGTAAGCTGTTTCCCCTCTCGAACCAGAGCTGTTACGACGTGCTCTTGTTTCAATGCCTCGCGTACCAACTCCTGGCCCAGCGGTCCTGCGGCTCCCACAATCAAAACTTTCATGACGAACCTTGCATTAGACCGACTATGGTACTAACCGCTTAAAAAGCGCGGCAAACCGGTCCATACTCAACGTCTCCGCGCGTTCCCCAGCTTCAGGTTGCGCATCTACCAGCTCACGCCCGTAAAAAGGAGCCAGGTTGTTACGCAATGTCTTCCGTTTCTGGCGGAACGCTTTGCTGACGAAATTGAGGAACTCATCCGGATTCGTGAGTGGCAGCGTGGGGCGGGGCACTAACCGGATCACCGCTGAATCCACTTGGGGCGGGGGCCGGAACGATCCTGGTTTTACGGTGAACAGAATTTTAGCTTCGGCGAAGAACTGCGTATCGAGCGAATAGTATCCATAGGCCCGTGTGCCCGGCACGGCCACGATCCGGTCCGCCACTTCTTTCTGGATGAGAAATACGGCGGGGCGGCGCAGCCTGACAACGCGCGAGATGATCGGGGTGGCAACGTAATAGGGCAGATTGCCTGCGATCGGCGCACCTGCCCAACGGTTCAAGTCAACATGGAGCGCATCGCCCGAAACAACCTCAAGCGACGGGAAGCGCACGGCCAGTTCCGCAGCCAGTTCCCGATCCAGTTCGATAGCGGCAACGTGCATCGCCCGATCCAAGAGATGCTCCGTGAGTGCGCCTTTACCGGGACCAATCTCCACCAGCACCGGTTCGCCCGTATCGCAGGCAGCAGCGGCGATACGCCGGAGAACCGATTGATCCGCTAAGAAGTGCTGCCCTAGTTTCTGACGCGGCATCAACCGCGGACGTTGATGCGATGGGAACGGAGCAGAATCTTTCCGCTGGTAGGCTGGCCGAAGGCAGTTGCCGGCGCAAAGCTGGTAAACAAAATCAGATTGCCCAACTGTTTCATGTCGTCGCGAGTGACGGACCCTCGCGCCGCATAATCTGCTACTTTGCCATTCTTATCTATGGTAAGTTCCATCACCACATCGTGGCCGGTATAGCCGAAGGGCGAGAGTTGATCCACCTGCACCTGGGTGGTGAAGCCGAGCGGAATATCATTGGCAAACTGTTGAGGAAAGGTCAAAGAACTGGCCAGCATGCTAAAGCAAGCCACCGACGAAAGCACGCCGCCCGCGGCTGGCAAGGCAAGCGGACGCATCAAATCGCGCATGGAGATCTGCGCACGCATCCACCAGCGCCGCGTTGCGGATGAGAATTCCCGCCGGCCCTGAACGCGTTCAATTTCGTGAGACGCCAGCACCTGCAAGCGGGTGGCGAGTTCCCTGGGAGCAGGGAGGGCCGGCAGGGCGTGAAGTGCTGATAAAAAGCGAGTTCGCGAATGCCGTGCTTCGGTCATTTTGGCCGCACAGGTGCCGCACGTGGCCATGTGCTGGTTCACTTCGCTTGATTGCGTTTCGGAAAGATCGCCTTCCAGAAAGCTCGACAAATGGTGTTGAATAGCGCGGCAGCTCATAAGCATTCCCGTAACTGCAGTTCTGGACTGATGCGAGCGGTCAATTGAAGACGTAACGCTTCCCGGCCGCGTAAAATTCGGCTTTTCACCGTGCCCATCGAGATCTGCAGAATTTCGGCAATCTCGTCATAACTCAAATCTTCCACATCGCGCAGCACCACGGCTTCCCGAAAGCTCGGATTGATGCGAGACAAGGCTTCCTCCAAAAGAACCTGTTTCTCCCGGTCGAAGGCACGGTCATAGGGCGAACGCGCGCCATCGGCAAGAGATCGGTCCCGAGGCTCCGATTCATCGACAAAATCTTCCTGTAGACCGACTTCCTTGTGCCGGTGCCGGAACAACCAGCGGCGCCGGTTGTGGCTCTCATTGACGGCGATTCGATAGACCCACGTCCGCAAGCTGCTCTTCCCTTGAAACTGTTTGACGTTGCGGAACACTTTCAGGAAAACTTCCTGCGTCACATCGCAGGCATCACCGGAATCGTTCAAGAGCCGGTAAGCCAGATTGTAAACAGGCTGCTGAAAACGAGAAATCAGCATTTCATAGCTGCTTTCGACGCCCTCCCGAAGACCCGCAATCAATTGCGCATCCTCATACGAGAGCATGGCTTCGGAAGTTCTTGCAGCTAAATCGAGCGTGATCGGGGTTGTCACGAGTTATCTAAAGAAACTGCTCCTGTTTGATTTGACCACCGCAAGGGTCCATAAAGTTCCCGATGCCACCCTTAATTCGCCGGATAGCCTGGCGACGCCTTCACTTCTGCTATCTGAAGGTTATGACGGTGATTGTGCAAGGGAACCGCAATGAGCCACTCGTACCCATTCAGCGGCCCGAAAAAAGGATGGGGCGAGACATGTTCTTTAAGCGGCAGCCTAGTGGATTTCGTGAACGCAATCGTCTTCTGGCGTGCAGCTCGATAGCCCTCGATGATCTGGTCCCGGGTTAACTTGCTTTGCGGCTGCAACATTTCCGGTGCCTTAACCTTTGTGCTCCGGTCTGGCAATTCGCTTTCCAGCAGGGCTACCTTCGAGCCGGTTTTCGCTTCCCAGTCCGGGTCCACGGGCGCTTTCATGGTGCCTGTAACGGCAGAGAAGATCAGCGATTCGGAAAGCATGATGTGCTCCGCGGTCTGGGCAATGCTCCACTTCTCAGGTGCCGCTTTGAAGTTCCACTGGGCGTCTGACAAGCCACGCACCGAACCTAGAAACTCAGTTTCGGAATCGGTCATCAACGTCAGGGCTTTTGCGCGTTCGGCATCCGTCATGGTTGCTTCCGTGGCATAGCCAAACGCGGCAGTGACAAGAAAGGCAGTGATGATTCGCACCATGGAATGAGTTTCTCACAGGCAATCAGGTGTGGCGCGCGCGGGC
>Ga0123337_10002510_pt1 | contig 20875 bp, 22 predicted proteins | sample frozenSSSSmetaG_FD_89792 | JGI IMG/M metagenome (GOLD analysis project Ga0123337, IMG submission 89792) | Glacier valley bacterial and archeal communities from Borup Fiord, Nunavut, Canada, to study Microbial Dark Matter (Phase II) -... | ecosystem: Environmental > Aquatic > Freshwater > Ice >...
ACGCGCTGGATCACGAACATCACGTCGGGGCGGCCGGCATCGTATTCGTCGAAGACGAGCGCGATGTTGTTCTGCACCGCCCACGGCAGGATGCCGTCACGGAATTCGGTGATCTGCTTGCCGTCCTTGAGCACGATCGCGTCCTTGCCGACGAGATCGATACGCGAGACATGGGCGTCGAGGTTGACGCGGACCAGTGGCCAGTTCAGCCGCGCCGCAACCTGCTCGATATGGGTTGATTTGCCGGTGCCGTGGTAGCCCTGCACCATGACGCGGCGGTTGAAGGCGAAACCTGCCAGGATCGCCAGCGTGGTGTTGCGATCGAACAGATAATCCGGGTCCAGCGGCGGCACATGCGAATCGGCCTCCGCATAGCCCATCACCTTCATGTCGCTGTCGATGCCGAAGGTTTCGCGGACAGAATATTCCTTGTTCGGCAGATTGGTGAAATCGGGCATCTCAGGCTCTTGGAGAGGGAATAGGTCAAGACGGCTGTCGTCTCGGTTTTCGGTGGGCTCTATAGCAGTATCGAGCGCCCGGGGGTAGGGCGCATGATGGCTCAGTGTCGCTTCCGTGACAGCTCAATCGCCGGACGAAACGCCTTCGCCACAAGGCTGTCCGCCGCTCCGATCACCGGCGCGAATACACCCATGAGCAAGTTTCATCGCCGAACCGATGGGCTCAGCGCGCCACGAAGCCCTTGGTCTTGAGATGAGCGTAGGCGGCGATGATGGCGCGGAGCCGGTCTTCGGAGCTCTTGTCGCCGCCATTGGCGTCCGGATGGTGAATTTTCACCAGCGCCTTGTAGGCCTTCTTGATCTCGTCGGATTTTGCATAAGCCGAAAATCCCAGCGTCTCGAAAGAGCGGCGATCCAGCTCGTTCAGCGGCTTGGCCCGCTCTTCCTGCGGGCCGCGCTTCTGGTGCCGGGCATAGCGGGCGAAGACGCCGAACGGGTCGTGGATCGGCCTCTGGGCTGCGCCCGGACCGGGCGCCGCACCGGGCGGCATGCGCGGGCCGGCCGTCTTGGCACTCACCTTGGCGCCGATGCCCCAGCTCGGGCGGCCGTCGGTTTCCCGCTCGCGCCGCAGTTGCGCTTCCATCTCGTCGGGCTTCATGCCGGCGAAGAAGTTGAACACCTGATTGTAGTGCCGCACGTGCTCGAGGCAGAAGTGGTGGTACTGGCCCACCGCCCGATTGCCCTTGGGCGCGCGGAACTCTCCGGGCTGGTCGCAGCCCTCCCAGTCGCACGCCCTGATCTCGGGGCGTGCTTCGGGTTCCGGGTGCCGCGAACGGATCCGGATGCGGTCAAAGTACTTGGAATCCAGCTTCATCAATCCTAATTACAAGCCTGTTCCGACGCCCCAAGCTGAACCGGTAGACATATGTCAGTTCGCGCCGCCATCGAAAGAAAACTTTCGCTCAAATTCTCGCCAAGCCATCTTGAAGTGCTCGACGAGAGCGAGAAACATAGGGGTCACGCGGGTTCGCGCCCCGGTGGCGAGAGCCATTTCCGTGTCCGCATTGCGTCCCCCGAACTCGATAGCCTCAGCCGCGTGGGCCAGCACCGGGCGGTGATGGAAACGCTCGACGCCGAACTGAGGTCCGGCGTGCATGCTTTGGCGATCGAGGTGGTGAAGTCCGGCGCATCCGCCGGCTGACCCGATATGGGGTCAGCCTGTTCCCACGCCAACCCCGGCACACCAGCGTCGCCAGATCGCCCGCATGACGCCGTCGAAGTCTGCGGCGAACGATGCGGCATCATAGAGCGAGGATTGCCTCACCTGTTGCCGCAGGCCACCGCGGAGGGCAACGAGTGCCCCGAGGTTCGACGCCGCACTCCTCGCCTTCTCGATGTAGGTGGCTTCGTCGCTGGCGATCCATTCATCGAGCCCGGCCGCCGATAGCAGGCTGGCGCTGACGCGGCTGATGAACCGTCCCTCATCGAGCGTCAGCACAGGCACGCCCATCGACAATGCCTCCATCGTCGTGGTGGTGCCCGAATAGGGCCAGGGGTCGAGGGCGAGGTGGACCCGGCTGTAGAGTTTCAGATGCGCATCCCGGGTGGCCGTGTGTCCGACCAGGATGATCCGGGCCGGATCAACGCCTCGAGCCACGAAGCGCTCGGTCGTGTGCCTTCGGATCTGCTCCGAATTGAGCGCCTTGGTCTTCAGGAGCAGGTCGCTGCCGGGAACTTCCGTGAGGATGCTGCTCCACAGGCCGATCGTGCGGTCGCTCAGCTTGTTCAGGGTGTTGAAGCTGCCGAAGGTTATGTTCCCGGTGATCTGGGTGTCGTCCGGTTCGGTCCCGGGGGCCGAGAAGCACAGGAAGCCGCGCGGCATGCGCAGCGCCCGCTCGGTGAAATGAGCTTCGTTCTCAGGCGGCAGCACGCGAGCATCACCCAGCACGTAGTCGATGCACGGATTGCCGGTCGTTGCCGAATAGCCGAGCCAAAGGACCGCTATGGGCGCTGGTCGCATCGCGAAAAGCCGGTGCCGGCGTCCAGCCGTGTGGCCAGCGAGGTCGAACAGGATGTCGATGCGGTCTTCGCCGATCAGCGTTGCTGCAGCCTCGTCGGACATGTCGGTGATATCCCGCCACTCCGCGAACTCGGACTTGAGCGTCTCGGTCAGTGAATCCGTCTTCGGCGAGGTCGAGTATGCCACCAGTTGCAGCCCACGCCGCCGCAATGCCGGCAGGATGGCAAGGAGGAAATAGCTGACCGAATGCTCGCGCAGGTCGCCGGATACGAACCCCAGCCGAAGCACCTTTTCGCCGGCCTCCGGCACTGGCCGATGCGTGATCGGGGTCGCGGACGCTGCTACGGCTTTGGCAAAAGCGCGAAGGCTGTCGGCTCGCACGGCGTCGGAGAGCGTTTCCAGGTAGTTCTGGTTGAACAGCAGCCGGGAATGCCCGATCAGATCGGAGGGCGCGAGTTGGACGGCGCGGGCGAATGCCGCGTCGGCCTGCTCCACCTTGCCGCTGGCCCCGAGGATGGACCCCAGGTCTGCCTGCGCAAAGCTGGACCCGGGAGCGGCTGCGACAAACGCCCTGGCTGCGAGCAGCCCCTCATCGGGGTCCTCGATGCTTCGCACCGCTAGTGAGGCATTGTCGATTGCCGACGCGAAGTTCGGCGCGACCCCGATGAGCCTGGTGAAGGTGGCAGCCGCCGCCGCGAACTGTTTGGCCCCTTGTTGCGCAAGCCCGAGGTTGCACAGGGCGCCGATGTGGGTCGGCGACAGGCGCAAGGCCGCGTTGGCATCGGCCATGGCGAGATCGAATCTCTCGAGCCCACATTTGACCAGCGCCCGATTGGAGAAGAAGTCCGGCTCGGCGGGGTTGAGCGCTATCGCCCTGCTTATTGCCCGTTCTGCGTCGTCCAGCCGACCCAGGCGTTGCAGCGCAATTCCGACCATGTGATGGGCGGGTGCGGCGCGGGGCGCCAGCCGCGCGGCGTTCTGAAACGCCGACAGGGCCTGCTGAACCCGGTTCTGGCTCAGGGCCGTCAGGCCGGTCTGGAATTGTGCCTGGGCGCTGTTCATTTGCTTCCGTTCCAATGACTTGCCGGTAGCATGCCGGGCGGCGGCAATAAACACCGCCTTGTTTTCGTCCCGTCTTCGCCGCCGATCCGGCGAAACATGGCCGGGCCGCCCCGTTGTGCCCGAACTATTGCCGCACCTCCTCCCTAGCAATCGGCGTGCAGACAGACAGGGAGGGCACCATGTCCATCGTCAGGCCGGCGGCATTCGCCGCCATTTTGCTATTCGCCGTGTCGAGCGGCGCGCTCGCCGCTTCGAGCCGGCTTCAACTCATCATCGGGGGCGAGGCCTATGACGGGCCGCCGAAATTCGAGGTGAGCTTCGATGGCAAGCCACTCGGTGAGGGCACCGTCAGCGACGCGATCGATACCGCTTCCGCCGGGCGGTTTGCCGACGCAGCCGACAAGACGCCGTTCGTCCAGAGCTTCGACTTCGATATTCCGCAGGACCTGTTCAAGCCCGGTGGGGAGGTGCGCGTGCGCCTCGTCAACGAGGCCTATGGCGGTGACGGCTCCAACCACGACCGCAACCTCTACCTCGCGGCGGTTACGCTCAACGGCCGCGCCGTGACCCTCTCGGGGCTGCAGACCCGCGGCACCAGCGCCGACCAGCAGAACGAGCTGCTCGGCGAGTTCCTGGTGCTCCGCGATGGCAACATGGAGGGCGTGTCGCGCGCCCCAGAGGGCGGCTGGCCGATGCCGGAGACGGTGGAGGCGCAGGCCCGGCTGGCACCCGAGCCGGTCAAGGCTGAAGTCGCCGTGGCGGTAGAAGCCGATGCCGGGCCGGCGAAGCCGCCGGTGGCGGTGGCATCACTGAAGGTGCCGGAGACCCCCGGGGTGCGAACCGTTGAAGTGGCAGCAATCGAACCTGACAGCGTAGTTTCATCAGCGGCGGAATCGCCCGAGTGCAACCGCGACGAACTCTACAATGTCATCGGCTTCAACGAGAACTCCAACGACCTGACGCCGAAGCTCGAAGCGCGGCTCAAGCAGATCATCGAGGATATCGGGCCGCAAAAGTGCAAGGTGCTGGTCACCGGGTACTCGTCCATGCAGGGCAACCACGCCACCAACGCGCTGTTCGCCATCGAGCGGGCGCAGAACGTGCTGACCTACCTCAAGCAGGCCGGCCTCAGCTTCGAGAAGGCCACCGCCACGGGAGGCGGCGCCACCGAGCAGTTCGGCGAGGGCTTTTCGGTCAACCGCCGCGTGGTAATCGCGGTCGGCCCATAGGGCTCAGGCGGCGTCGCGGGCGGTAATGGGCTTTGCCGGAACGACGGCAAGCTCGATATGCAGCTCCGCGGCGCCGATCATGCCGACCAGCGCATCAATGCTGAACAGGTTGATCTTGCCGCGTTTGAGGTCGGAGATGCGCGGCTGGGTCACACCAAGATGCTTGGCTGCCTGACTCTGCGTCCAGCCTTTGCGCTCAATGTGCTTCTCCACTTCGATCATAAGGGCCGAGAGCATTTTCATTCGCTCGCGATCTGCCGGATCGTCCTCCAGGGCGTCCCATACGTTCTCATACGGGCCGTCAAATCTGAAATCGTCCTCTGACGAGATCTCTGTAACGGCGGGTTGAGAGATCGAGGTCGGTACGACTGGTTTTCTGCTGCCTCTTTTCGAAGCAGTGGAGGACATAGACGGCTTCCTCAAACTTGGCGACGTAGATGACACGAAAGGCTCCTGTTTCGTCGCTGATGCGGATTTCGGCCACGCCTGGGCCGATAGTTTTCATCGGCTTCCAGTCGGACGGCTCGTCGCCGCTCTGAACTCTCAGCAACTCTCCACCCGCTTCGCGCTTCGCACCAACGGGAAAGCCGCGAACGTCATCCTGAGAGCGACCGAGAAAAACGAGCTGCTTCATGGCGATTTATACAAGTACTTGTATATCGCGCTGCTCATCCGGTCAACTCAGCGCATCTCGTCGAGGTAAGCGCGCACCGCGGTGGGGTCGACGTTCTTTTCTATGAAGGACTGGCCGATGCCGCGGGTCAGAATGAAGGTGAGGGCGCCGCGCACCACCTTCTTGTCCTGGGCGATGGCGTTCATCAGGAAATCGGTTCCCGGCAACTCGCCCGGGACGTCCGCGAGCCGGGTCGGAAGGCCGGCCGCCTTGAGGTGATGCTCGATGCGGCTCGTGTCCTGGCTCGCCGACAGGCCGAGTTTCGCCGAAAAGCCATGCGCCAGCACCATGCCGATCGAGACGCCTTCGCCATGCAGCAAGCGCGAGGAGAAGCCAGTGGCGGCCTCGAGCGCGTGCCCGAAGGTGTGGCCGAGATTGAGCAGGGCGCGGACGCCGGTTTCATACTCGTCGGCGAGGACGAAGCGGGTCTTTGCCATGCAGGCGCGGGCGATCGCCTCGGCCCGGGCCGGGCCGCCGTCGAAAATCTCGCGGCGGTTGGTGTCGAGCCAGTGGAAATAGGCTTCGTCGTCGATCAGCCCGTACTTGACCACCTCGGCGTAGCCGGCGGCGAACTCGCGCGGCGGCAGGGTGTCCAGCGCGTCTAGGTCGGCGAGCACCAGCTTGGGCTGGTGGAACGCGCCGATCAGGTTCTTGCCGCGCGGCGAGTTGATGCCGGTCTTGCCGCCGACCGAACTGTCGACCTGGGCCAGCAGCGTCGTCGGCATCTGCACGAAATCCATGCCGCGCCGGGTGATGGCGGCGGCAAAGCCGGCGAGGTCGCCGATCACCCCACCACCGAGCGCGATAACCAGGTCGCCGCGCTCGAGCCGCGCTTCGAGCAGGCCTTCGACGGCGGCTTCGAGGTGCACCATTTTCTTGGTCGGCTCGCCGTTCGGCAGCACGACGATGGCATGGCCGACGCCCGCCGCATCGAGCGAGCGGGTGAGCCTGGACAATTGCGTCCGCTCGACCTCGGTGTCGGTGATGATGCCGAAGCGGCGGCCGGGGAACATGCCCTTGAGCCGTTCGCCGGCGTCTTCCAGCAGGCCGCGGCCGATGATGATGTCGTATTCCCGCCCCGGCAGCGGCACGTGCACGACGACGGGATCGGTCATGGCTGCTGCTCTTCGACGATCGTCGCTGCTGGCGCACCGAAATGGGCGACGATGGCGTCGATCACCTCGCTTGCGACCTGGTCTTGCGGCACGTCGCGGGAGGTAATGGTGATGTCGGCCTCGGCATAGGTGGGGTAACGCGCGTCGATCAGCTTCTGCAGCGTTTCGCGCGGGCTGGCGGTCTTGAGCAGCGGCCGGTTGGAGCGGCGCGACACGCGCTGGAACAACAGGTCGAAATCGGCCTTGATCCACACCGATACGGCGGTCTGCTTGATCAGCTCGCGCGTTTCGGCGTTCATGAAGGCGCCGCCGCCGGTGCCGAGCACCAGGCCGCCTTCCTTCAGCAGCCGGGCGATCACCTTGACCTCGCCGGCGCGGAAATCCGCCTCGCCGCGGGCGGCGAAGATGTCCTCGATCGACATGCCCGCGGCCTTCTCCACCTCTTCGTCGCTGTCGACAAAGTGGCGGCCGAGCCGGGCGGCGAGCCGGCGGCCGACGGTGGTCTTGCCGGCGCCCATCATGCCGATGAGCACGATCGGCCTGTTGCCGATAAGCTGTTGCAGCATTTCGCGCTTATGGTCCCCAGTGGCGCCACGTGTGGCGCTGTCGCGTGACATGGCGCGTGCCCTCCGTTCGCGGTTTGAACCGTTAGGGCGGCATAAAGTCAATGGCTGGTATAGTCCGGCTGCCAACTTAGCGCTCCCTTGATCGACACTTCGAAACAGGGGACATTCCTCCCCGCGCCAAGAAATCCCCGCGCCCGAGAAGCGGACTGCCAGATGCCGACCCTGATACGCCTGATCGTCGTCCTGCTGGTACTGGCGGGCATCGCCTTTGGCGCGATGTTTGCGCTCGTCGCGACTGTGACGCCGCGCGACAAGCAGGTGACCATCCGCATCCCGGCCCGCGACCTCGTGCCGACCGGCACCAACGACCCGCTGGTGCGGCGCGAGATCGATACGACGCGGCCGGTCGCGCCGGTTGAAGTCCCGGCCACCGACACTCCGGCCGCGGACACTCCCGCTGCTCCGGCCGAAACGCCCGCCGACACCGGTGAGAACCAGGGCGAGGTCGTGACGCTGGAGCAGGGGGTCGAATGAGCGGCGGCCACCTGGTCGGCGCCTTCCTCGAAATGATGAGCGCCGAGCGCGGCGCCGCCAGAAACACCATCGAGGCCTACCGCCGCGACCTCGCCTACTATTGCGGTTTCCTCGGCCGCAAGGGCGTCTCGGTCACCTCGGCCGGCCGCGAGCAGGTGACGCAGTATCTCGCCGAACTCGACGCCAATGGCATCGCCGCGAGCTCGAGTGCACGCAAACTCTCGGCGCTGCGACAGTTCCACAAGTTTCTCGCCGCCGACGGGATCCGGGCGGACGATCCAACCCGCATCATTGCCTCGCCCAAGGCGCGACGCTCGCTGCCCAAGGTGCTGTCGATCGAGGAGATCGACCGGCTGCTGCAGCTGGCCGAATCGGAAGTCGAACTCGAAACTGCCACCGAGGCGCAACGCGCCATGTCGCATAGGCTCTACGTGCTGCTCGAACTGCTCTATGCCACCGGTATGCGCGTTTCCGAGCTCGTCTCGCTGAAGCGGGCACAGGTGATGCGTGATGCGAGCTTTCTCACCATCCGCGGCAAGGGTAGCAAGGAGCGCATCGTGCCGCTCACCGACCGCGCCCGCGATGCGGTGAAGGCCTACCTTGCCACGCTGGCGACCGGCAGCCCGTGGCTGTTTCCGGCCAATGGCGAGACCGGCTACCTGAGCCGGCAGGTGTTCGCCCGCGAGCTCAAGGGGCTTTCCGCCCGTGCCGGCATCGGTGCGGCACGAATCTCGCCGCACGTGCTGCGCCACGCCTTCGCCAGCCACCTGCTGGCGGGCGGTGCCGACCTGCGGGTGGTGCAGACGCTGCTGGGGCACTCCGATATCTCGACCACGCAGATCTACACCCACGTGCTCGACGAAAAACTCCGGACGCTGGTCGAGAGCCACCACCCGCTGGCAGAGGGCTGAGCGCTCAGGCTGCTTCGTCGGCCTTGCGATCGTCGAGACGTTGCAGCAGGGCGTCGAGTACCAGCAGCACATCGGTCAACGTGCGCGGAGTATCAGCCACAGTCACGGCCTGCGGGGGCGGATCGGACCAGCGCAGCCTCAGGTTGTTGAGCTTGTCCTTGCGCCGACGGCGCGCCGCCTTGGCCGCCTCGAGCACCTGCCGCATCGCCTCGTTGGTCTCGTCCAGGGCGAAGAGCTGCTCGCACTCTGGGCACCACGCGTGCCCCCCGGGGCGGACGAGCCTGGCATTCTCCGTGAACTGCTTGTGACAGTGCGGACAACTCAGATCGACCTGGGCATGCAGCGACATTTACTCGTGGTCCGAAATCGACAAGGCCAGGCAACGGCTTGCCCGCCGCTCAGGGTTGTCATGAAAGCGTCATGTATTGGTTAACCCCATTCGGGCGCCCGTCAAGGTTGCCCAATAGCGTGCCGAGCCGCGGATTTCCGGCCCTCACTTGACTCAGGCACCGCCCATCGCCACTTTCCGGCCACTTTGGGGCGCCACGTCGGCGGCCCTCATGGGCCATTTGGCGGGTTGGATGCAGTCGTACCTCGATTTCGAAAAGCCGGTCGCTGATCTCGAAGGCAAGATCGCCGAACTCAAGGCCATGGCGGCCTCCGACCACGCGGTGTCGATCGACGAGGAGGTGTCGCGGCTGAGCGCCCGTGCCGACGAGGCGCTAACAGATATCTACCGCAAGCTCACCCCGTGGCAGAAGACGCAGGTAGCGCGCCATCCGCAGCGCCCGCACTTTTCCGACTACATCAAGACGTTGATCACCGAGTGGGCGCCGCTGGCTGGCGACCGCAAGTTCGCCGAGGATCCGGCGCTGCAGGCCGGCTTCGGCCGCTTCAATGGCCAGCCCGTCGCCATCCTGGGGCAGGAGAAGGGCTCCAACACCGAGACCCGGCTCAAGCACAATTTCGGCATGGCGCGGCCCGAGGGCTACCGCAAGGCCGTCCGCATCATGGACATGGCCGACCGCTTCGACATCCCGATGATCAGTTTCGTCGATACCGCCGGCGCCTATCCCGGCATTGGCGCCGAGGAGCGCGGGCAGGCCGAGGCCATCGCCCGCTCGACCGAGCGCAGCCTCATCCTGGGCGTGCCCAATATCGCGATCATCATTGGCGAGGGCGGTTCGGGCGGCGCCATCGCCATCGCCACCGCCAACCGCGTGCTGATGTTGGAGAACGCCATTTATTCGGTGATCTCGCCTGAAGCCGGTGCCTCGATCCTGTGGCGCGACGCCGCGCGGGCCCAGGACGCCGCCAACAACATGAAGATCACCGCCACCGACCTCCTGGGCCTCGGCGTCATCGATGGCATCATCCCCGAGCCGGCGGGCGGCGCGCACCGGCATCACACAGAGGTGATGAACTCCACATCGCGCGCCATCACCCAGTTCCTCGGCGACTTCGTCGGCAGCAAAGGCCGGCTGGAGATCAGGGAACACAGGCGGGACAAATTCCTCGCCATGGGGACCAATTTGGCTTGAACCCCTGTCGGGGCGGGCGCAAAAGCCCCGGATAAGGGTTTGAGTAACCAAGCGCGGTTACCGTCCGGTAACCCTCCCGCCGTACCTCGGTGGGATCGGGCAGACAAGTATTCGGGTTGGCGACTTTGAGCAGGATTCTCCGGTCCATTCTCTACGCGTTCGCGGCGTTGATCGTCGCGGCTACACTCGCCGCCTGTGGCGGGCTTTCACCGCCCCCCAACATGAAGGCCATCAAGCCGCTGCCATCGGCGCTGACGGGCAAGATCGCCTCGATCGGCTCGACGCCCGGCGCGCCGATGATGATTCGCATCTTCAAGCAGACCAACGAACTCGAGGTCTGGAAGCGGTCGAGCGCCGGCGGCTTCAAGCTCCTCAAAACCTACGAGATCTGCTCCTATTCGGGCGACCTGGGTCCGAAGGTCAGGGAAGGCGACCGCCAGTCGCCCGAGGGGTTCTACAACATCACGCCGGGCCTGCTGAACCCGAACTCCAACTACTACCTGGCGTTCAACACCGGCTTTCCGAACAAGTTCGACCGCGCCTACGGCCGCACCGGCAGCGACCTGATGGTGCATGGCGACTGCTCGTCGCGCGGCTGCTACGCCATGACCGACGAAGGCATCTCCGAGATTTATGCGCTCGCCCGCGAGACCTTCAAGGGCGGCAACGCCTCGTTCCAGCTGCAGATCTTCCCGTTCCGGATGACGGCCGAGAACCTCGCCAGGAACGCCAAGAGCCCGAACATGAGCTTCTGGAAGAACATCAAGGCCGGCTACGACCGCTTCGAGATCGCCCGGACGCCGCCGACCTGGGACGTGTGCAACAAGCAATACGTGTTCGACGTGCCGTCCGGCTCCAGCCTCGATGCCAGTGCGGCGTGCCCAGCCACCGTTGCCTCGCTCTCGCCCGACTTGCAGGCCAAGCAGGCGGCGGACGATGCGGCGATGGGCAAGGTGGTAGCGGACATGGCGGCGAAGGATGCGAAAGCGGCAGCCGATGTGCAGAAGGCCGCCGAAGCCGAAGCCGCCGCGAAGGCGCGCGGCGAAGCCATTGGCGATTTCATCGGCGGCGTGTTCGGCGGTGGCGACGGGCAGAAGGTGATCGATCCTTCGGTCGAGGCTCCGGTGCCGGCGCCGCGGCTGAATCGCGCCTGAGCTTGCGATGGCCATCCGGCCGCACCATCTGGTGGTTGTCGCCGTAGCGCTGCTCGGGCTTGGCACAGTCGGCCTCGCGACCTATCGGTACCTGGGCCAGCACCGGCCGGAGGCACGCAGCATTCCCGATCGTCAGGTCTTCGACCGCAGCGCACTCATTGCCGAACTGGGGGATGCCGGCTTCAGGCTCGGCGCGTCGGCGCATGTCCGCATCTTCAAGCGCGAGAAGCGGCTGGAGCTCTGGCTCGCCCGTGACGACGGGCGCTACGGCCTGTTCAAGGACTTTGACATCTGCACCTATTCGGGCGGGCTCGGCCCCAAGCTCAAGGAAGGCGACAAGCAGGCGCCCGAGGGCTTCTACCGCGTCGGCCTCAAGCAGCTGAACCCCGCCTCGCGCCACCACCTGAGCTTCAACCTCGGCTTCCCCAACGCCTTCGATGCCCAGCTCGGCCGCACTGGCTCGGCGCTGATGGTGCATGGCGGGTGCTCCTCGGTTGGCTGCTTCGCCATCACCGACGAGGGCGTCGATGCGGTCTATGCCGTGGTCGAAGCGGCGCTGAAGCACGGGCAGGAGGCGGTCGATGTCGCGGTGTTCCCGTTCCGCCTGACGGCGACCGCCCTCGCCGAACAGGGCAGCAGCCCGTGGCTTGGGTTCTGGCGCAACCTCAAGCAGGGCTATGACCTGTTCGAGGCCGATTTCATCCCGCCCGCGGTTGGCGCCTGCCAGGGCGAGTACCGCTTCGGCCGAGATTTCACAGACAGTGCGGAGGATGCGCGATGCGCCGCTATCGCCGCCTGGTCCTGATCGACCGCGTCATCCCGTTCCTCGCCGCCTTCGTCGGGCTGATCGCGCTCGCCGGCGCGGTGACGGCGCAGTTGGGTTCGGAGGCGCGCACGCAGAGCGTCGCCGCCGAGATCGCCGCGATGAAGGCCTCGGTCGCATCGCTCGTGCAGGGCACGGCAACCTTGCCTGCCCCCGCCGCCGCAGACGACGGGACCGCCGAGGGCCTGCTGGCACTGCAGGATCGGATGAACAGGCTGGAGACCGACTGGCAGGCGCAACGCGAACTGGCCGTCTCGCTGCCCGCGACTCCCGCCGCCGACAGCCCGGGCGCCGCGCCGGCCGATCAGCCTGCCGCTGCCGCCGAGATCGACCCTAACCTGCCCACCACCGACTGCATCCCGCTCGGCACCCGCTTCATGGTTACGCCCAACGAGACCTACCCGCTCTGTCAGTCGAAGCAGCAGGTGAAGGTCGGGATGATCACCGGCGATACCGTCGAGGTCACCGGCGCCGGCACCATCGTCGAAACCGGTTTTGGCGCGCTCGCCGGCACCACCTGCACCGTCATGGTATTCTCGGCCGACGCGGCTGGCTTCGCCGAGATGCGCGTCAGCTGCACCTGATTCCTGCACTGCTGTGACACGCTGCCACTGGCGGCGCGCGCGGCAAATCACTAGAGCTTGCCCACCTCCGGCGAAGCTTCCTCCCCGTGTCCGCACCCACCCTCACGTCTGGCAATTCGTCGCTCAAAGGCATGGCCCTCGGGCTCGCCTCCTATTCCACCTTCGCGGTGCACGATGTGCTGGTGAAGGCCGTGATCCACGACCTGCCGGTGGTGCAGATCCTGTTCGTGCGCTCGGTGGTGGTGGTGATGATCTGTCTTGCCATCGGCCGTACGGCGGTAGTGCGGGGCCTCGTCAGGTCGACCAACAAGCCGATGCTGATCCTCCGTGGCGTGCTGACGCTGGCCGCGTGGTGCATGTACTATCCGGCTGGCCGCGAGCTGCAACTCGCCGAGATGACGACGCTCTACTACGTCGCACCTGTCATTACCGTGGTGCTGGCGGTGCTGTTCCTCAAGGAGCGGCTGACGCTCGCCCGCGTCGGCGCCTCGGCTATCGGCTTCTTCGGCGTCGTCGTAGCCGTCAACCCGGCGGGGATCACCATCGGCGTGCCGGCGCTGATGGCGCTCGGCGCGGCCTTCCTCTGGGCGGTGGCGATGATCGTGATGCGCACCGTGTCCAAGTCCGAGAGTTCGCTGGTGCTCGTGTTCTCGATGAACCTGTTCTACATCGTCGTGTTGGCCGGCTTCGCGCTGCCGTTCTGGGTGCCGATGGATTTGGGCCAGATCGCCTTCGTCGTCCTCACCGGCATTCTCGGCCTTCTGGCCCAATATGCGCTGATCGACGCCGCGCGACTCGTCCCGGCCAGCGTGCTCGGCACGGTCGAATACACCGCGCTGTGCTGGAGCTTCATCTTCGGCTTCCTGTTCTATGCCGAGCTGCCGGCGCCCTTCGTCTACGTGGGTGCGGGCATGGTGGTCGCGGCCGGCATCATCCTCGCCGTCAGCGAACGCCGCCGCCGCCCGACCCCGATCGATACGCCCTGAAGCCTGACGGCTTCAGAACGGCGCCGGGCTGGTGTGGCCGGTCTCGACCAGCGTCTTGAGGTTGCCGCGGATCAGCCCGCCCCAGCCGCTCGAGCAGGCCTCCCAGCACTCGCTCATCGGATTCAGCCCGTGGTGGGTGAAGCATAGCTCGGTGCCGCCGCCCTTGGGCGTCAAGTCGAAGGTGATGGTGGTGCCGGTCCATTCCGACTTGTCGGCGAGGAAGCTCAGGTGGCTATCGAGCACCTTCCACGCCACCCGCCGGCCGGACACCTGCTCGATCACTTCCTGGGTCGAGCGGTGCACGTCCTTGTAGCGATAGCTGAAGCTGTCGCCGACCACCGCGCTTTCGCCTTCGATGATGCCGCTCCACCAGCCGCGGACGTTGTTGATGGCCGCAAACACCGCTTCCGGTCGGGCCGCGAGCGTGATGGTTTCGTTCAGGTCGTTGCTGTTCATGGCGTTCATGGCAGTTCTCCTTGGCTTTAGGGATCAAAAGGCTCAGCGGAGGCGGGGGATTCTGGTCCACAGCACGGCCCCATCGCCGTTCATCGCGTCGGCGACATGGTCAGGGTCGAGGCCGATGTCCTGTAGCTGGACCGCGTCGAGGTGGGCGATGCACTGCAGCGTGCGGCGACGTTGCCGATACCGGATGATCAGGGCGAGCAGCCGTCGGGGGCCGCGCAGGACGTCGGGCGCGGGGCGTTCATTGACGAAATCGGAACTCTCGTAGGTAGTCATTTTGCACAGCTCCTCTGGGTCGCGGGGTTGGTGTTCGTCGTTGCCGGGCTAGACTTACGGCCGCGCCGGAGGGGGACGGGAGTGACAAGTGTGACGGGAAACCGATGGACTCGCTGATCACCGCCGCGGCGCGGGCGCTGTCGGCCGGCGATCCGCTCGGGGCGCTGAAGCGGGTCGCCCTACGCGACGATCCGCCGGCACTGGCGCTGCGCGGCATCGCCATGGCGCAGCTCGGCGATTTCGTCCGGGCCAAGGCGTTGCTGAAAGCCGCCGGGCGCGGATTCGGGCCGCGCGAGTCGGTGGCACGCGCTCGCTGCGTCGTCGCCGAGGCGGAGATCGCGCTGGTCTCCCGCGACCTCGGTTGGCCGGCGCGAGCCCTGGCCGCTGCCCGCGAAACGCTCGCCAGTCACGGCGACCGCACTAATGCGGCGCATGCCGGAAACCTCGAAGCCCGGCGCCTGCTGCTCGTCGGCGACCTCGACGGGGCGGAGGCGGCCCTCGGCTCTTTCGATCCCACGCTGCTCCCTGCCGCGGGGCGGACGGCGTACCACCTTGCCGAGGCCGGCACCGCCATCCGCAGGTTGCGGACTGTCCCGGCACGCGACGCTCTCGCCCTAGCCCGCGCCGCGGCGGCGAAGGCCGATATTCCGGGCCTCGCCAGCGAGGTGGAGAGCGCGGCCCGAACCGTCGCCGAGCCGGCGGCCCGCGTGATCTCGCGGGGAGAGCAACGGCTGCTCCGCCTCGACGAGGTGGAGACGCTGTTCGCCTCCGGAACGCTGGTGATCGATGCGACGCGCAACGTGGTCAGGGCAGGGGATACCGCCATCCCCCTCGGCAGCCGGCCCGTGCTGTTCGCGTTGGCCCGAGCCCTTGCGGAAGCGTGGCCCGGCGACGTGGCCCGCGCGGCGCTCATCGCCCAGGCTTTCCGCGGCAAGGAGGCCGACGAATCGCACCGCGCCCGTCTCCGGGTCGAGATCGGCCGCCTGCGTGCCGCGCTCGGTGCCGTCGCCGCGATCACCGCCACCAAGGACGGCTTCGCCCTCGCGCCGCTGGGGGCCGTCGAGGTCGCCGTGCTCACCCCACCGGTCGAAGACGCGCGCGGCCCGCTGCTGGCGCTGCTCGCCGACGGCGAGGCCTGGGCCAGTTCTGCTCTTGCCATCGCGCTCGGCACCAGTCCGCGTACGGTGCAGCGCGCCCTCGAGACCCTCGCCACCGAGGGCAAGGCCCAGTCCTTTGGCCGCGGCCGGGCGCTGCGCTGGATCGCGGCCAGCATTCCCGGTTTCCCGACGACGTTGTTACTCCCCGGTCCGTTGCCGGGAGACTAGGCTGTGCCCACCTGGAGAGACGACATGAAACAGGCGCAGGCCGAAATCATCCGCGAATACGGCCCGTTCCCCGATGCCGGCAAGGTGGCGGGTGTCACCTATGACGGCACCAATGTCTGGTTCGCGTCGGGCGACCGCATCAACGCCTTCGACCCAGAGAGCGGTGAGCCGGTGCGCTCGATCGATGTCGCCGCCCATGCCGGCACCACGTTCGATGGCACGCACCTGTTCCAGATCGCCGAGGAGGTGATCCAGAAGATCGATCCGGTGACCGGTAAGGTCGTCGCTACCATCCCCTCGCCGTCGGGTGGCGCGTCCGGCATGGCATGGGCCGAGGGCTCGCTCTGGGTCGGCGAGTACCGCACCAAGCAGATCCACCAGGTCGATCCGGCGACAGGCAAGGTGCTGCGCACCATCAACTCCGACCGCTTCGTCACCGGAGTCACCTGGGCCGATGGCGACCTATGGCATGCGACGCTCGAGGACGGACAGAGCGCGCTGCGCCGCATCGATCCGCAGACTGGCGAAGTGCTGGAGCAACTCGACATGCCGCCCGGCGCCGGCGTCTCCGGCCTAGAGTCGGATGGCCGGGACCGGCTTTTCGCCGGCAGCGCCAGCGGCGCCACGGTTCGCGCCGTCCGCCGCCCCAAGCGCCAGATCGTGCCGGCCTAGGGCATCTGCCAGTTACTGAACAGCGGCGCCGTCTCGGGCTTGGGGTTGGCAACGAGGCTCACCCGTATCTGCGGGCCGTTGCCCCGGCCATCATCGGGCCGGGTCACGGGCTCAAGCGGCGTGACGCTGTCGTAGTAGAGCCGGGCGACTTCAGCGGGGCCGAGGAAGATGGCCTTGTCGGCGGCCATGTCGGGTGTCGCCGAAGGGAAGCCATTCCAGCGCCGCCAGCGGCCATACTCGGCATCATAGCCCGGGTTATTCAGGTTGAACACCGGGGCATCGACGCCCAGTTCCAGCTTCAGGTATCCGGGGTGGAAATAGCGGTCGGTGACGATGTAGGTCGCGCCGTTCTCGACCCGCAATTGCTCGATGCCCCGCGCCGCCTCGGGCCAGCCGCGGAACGGCTTGCCGGGATCGGCGAGGTCAGCGGTCACCGAGATGGGCAACGACAGCAGCAAGTAGTAGGTACAGCTGACGAACAGGCCCAGCGCCAGCGCCAGCCCGGCGAGCGTGCCGTTCCACCAGCGCAGCCGCGGTGCCATGGCGAGGCCGGCGGCAAGCGCGACGAAATAGGTCATCGGCCCGACCCAGTGGAGGCCCACCTCGTCGCTTTGCGAGAAGACGCCGAGGAAGATGGCCAGCGGCACGATCGAGAGCCATAGCCAGCGATACGGCCCGCGCACCAGCGCCACCAGCGCCAGCACGACGATGGGCGGCGACGAAATCAGCAGAGTGTTGGTGATGTAGATCCGTAGACTATCGGCCTGGGTGATCTCCAGCCCGTCGCGCATGGTCTGCATCACCAGCGATGGCCAGCCATTGGCGGCGTTCCACAGCAGCACCGGCGAGATCACGAGGCCGGCCGCAACCAGCGCGAGCCACGGCCAGCGCGTCCCGTACCAGCGGCGCATCGATGGTTCAGTCAGCGTCCAGGCGAATAGCCCGATGGCGAGGAACAGCGCGGTGTATTTCGAGGCTCCCGCCACGCCGATCATCGCGCCCGCCACGATCCACCAGGCCGGCGAGCCGCCGCGATACACCACGACCAGCGCGTAGAACGCGACCAGCCAGGCGAGCACCATCGGCTCGTCCGGCCAGGCGACGAAGCTCAGAACCACGATGCCGGTGAGGTTGGCGAAGATCGCAGCCCAGGCCGCCACCCGGTGGTCACCGGTGAGCCGCCGCGCGATGCCCCAAACCGCCAGCACGCAGGCCGTCGCCGAGATCGACGGCATCAGCCGGATGCCGAGCGGCGTGTCACCGAACAGCAGAGTGCCGGCCCGGATGAACCAGGCGATCAGCGGCGGATGGTCGAAATAGCCCAGTTGCAGGTTGGTCGACCATTGCCAGTAATAGGCTTCGTCGAAAAACAGCGGGCTGCGGCTGCCCGCCAGCAGCCGGAAGGCCAGCAGAAACAGGCTCAGGGCCGCCGCGAACGCGGTCAGCCCTCGTGCTTGCCCACTCGCCCGTCCGCTGACGGGCGCTTCAGCCGCGGCTGCCGCCACGGCCTAGAACGCGCCGTGGCAGTGCTTGAACTTCTTGCCCGAGCCGCAGGGGCAGGGGGCGTTGCGGGAGACGCCGACCAGGAGCTTGGGGTCGATCTGCCGCAGTGCCGGATCGGCCTCGATCACGTCGCCTTCGGCGGCGCCGGCCGCGGCGAAGGCCGCCAGCGTCGGGGCGGGGCCGAGGGCCCGCGGCATCGTGCCGGTGAAGTCGCTCGCCGCGTCGTTCTCGCCCGAAGTGGGATCGATGTGGATTTCGCTCAGGCCGGAGAAGTTCGGCGTCGGCGGCGTGGGCTGGCGCATCTGGATTTCCACATGGCTGAGCTGGGTGGTCACCAGTTCGCGCAGTTCGGACAGCAGCTGCTCGAACAGCTCGAAGGCCTCGCGCTTGTATTCGGTGAGCGGATCACGCTGGGCGAGGCCGCGCCAGCCGATCACCTTGGAAAGGTGGTCGAGGGTCACCAGATGGTCGCGCCAGAGACTGTCGATCGACTGCAGCAGGATGGACTTCTCCACCTGGTGCATGATGTCGGGGGTGAAGCGCTCGAGCTTGGCGGCGGCGAACGCGTCGGCGATCTTGACCAGGCGTTCGCGGATTTCGTCGGCGTCGATGCCTTCCTCTTCCGCCCAGGCCTTGGCCGGCACCTCGACGTTGAGCTGGGTCTTGGCCGCTTCCTCGAGCTGCTCGATGTTCCACTGCTCGGCGTAGGAGCGCTCGGGGATTGCCTTCGAAATGATGTTGTCGACCACCTCATGGCGCATGTTGGCGGTGGTTTCCGACACGTCCTCGGAATCCATCAGCTCCAGGCGCTCGGCGAAGATCACCTTGCGCTGGTCGTTCATGACGTCGTCGTACTTGAGGATGTTCTTGCGGATGTCGAAGTTGCGCGCCTCGACGCGGGCCTGCGCCCGTTCGATCGCCTTGGTCACCCACGGATGGGTGATCGATTCGCCCTGCTCGAGGCCGAGCTTGCCGAGCATCGAGTCCATCGATTCGACCGGGAAGATGCGCATCAGCTCGTCCTGCAGCGACAGGAAGAACTTGGAATGGCCCGGGTCGCCCTGGCGGCCGGCGCGACCGCGCAGCTGGTTGTCGATTCGGCGGCTTTCATGGCGCTCGGTGCCGATGATGTAGAGGCCGCCGGCGGCGAGCACCTTCTGCTTGTCGGCGGCGATCTGCGTCTTGATCTCGGCGATGCGCGCATCGCGCTCCGGACCCTCGGCAATGTCCTTGAGCTCGCGCTCGATGCGCATGTCGAGGTTGCCGCCCAGCTGGATATCGGTGCCGCGGCCGGCCATGTTGGTGGCGATGGTCACGGCGTTCGAAACGCCGGCATCGGCGATGATATAGGCTTCCTGCTCGTGGTAGCGGGCGTTGAGCACCTGCAGGTTCTCGACGCCCTTGTTGCGCAGCAGTTCGGCCAGCATTTCGGATTTTTCGATCGAGGTGGTGCCCACCAGCACCGGCTGGCCGCGCTTGCGGCAGTCGGCGATCAGGTCGCCGATCTCGTCGAACTTCTCGGTGGCGGTGCGGAAGATCGCATCATCCTCGTCGATGCGCTTGACGCCGACATTGGTCGGGATGGTGACGACGTTGAGCCCGTAGATGTCGCCGAATTCCTCGGCCTCGGTCGCCGCCGTGCCGGTCATGCCGGCCAGCTTCTTGTAGAGGCGGAAGTAGTTCTGGAAGGTGATCGAGGCCAGCGTCTGGTTTTCCGGCTGGATTTTCACGTGTTCCTTGGCTTCCAGCGCCTGGTGCAGGCCTTCCGAATAGCGGCGGCCAGGCATCATGCGGCCGGTGAACTCGTCGATGATCACCACTTCGTCGTTGCGGACGATGTAGTCCTTGTCCTTGGCGAACATCTTGTGGGCGCGCAGCGCCGAGTTCAGGTGGTGCACCAGGGCGACGTTCTCGACGTCGTAGAGGTTGCCCTCCTTGATCTGGCCCTGCTCATTGAGCGCGACCTCGAGCTTCTCGATGCCGGCGTCGGTGAACGTGGCCGAGCGCTGCTTGAGGTCGATATCGAAGTCGCCCGCTTCGAGCGTCGGGATCAGCGCGTCGGCCAGTTCGTACAGCGCCGAGCGGTCGGCCGAGGGGCCGGAGATGATGAGCGGGGTGCGCGCCTCGTCGATGAGGATCGAGTCCACTTCATCGACGATGCAGTAGTTGTGGCCACGCTGTACCATCTGGGCGCGGGCGTATTTCATGTTGTCGCGCAGGTAGTCGAAGCCGAATTCGTTGTTGGTGCCGTAGGTGATGTCGGCGTCGTAGGCGGCCTTGCGCTGGCTGTCATCGAGGCCGTGCACGATCACGCCAATCGACAAGCCGAGGAACTGATACAGCCGGCCCATCCACTCGGCGTCGCGGCGGGCGAGGTAATCGTTCACCGTCACCAGGTGGACGCCCTTGCCCTCGAGCGCGTTGAGGTAGACCGCCAGCGTCGCCACCAGCGTCTTGCCTTCGCCGGTGCGCATCTCGGAGATCGAGCGGTTGTTGAGCACCATGCCGCCGATCAGCTGCACGTCGAAATGGCGCATGCCGAGCGCCCGCTTGCTGCCCTCGCGCACGGTGGCGAAAGCGGGCTCGAGGATGTCCTCGAGCGTCTTGCCCTCAGCCAGCTGAGCCTTGAACTGTTGCGTCTTTTCCCGCAGTTGCTCGTCGGTCAGCTTCGAATACTCTGCCTCCAACGCATTGATCGCCTGCACCCGGGGAAGGTACTTCTTGACCTGGCGGTCGTTGGACGAACCGAAGATCGCCTTGGCGATTGCAGCCAGCACCATTGAAATGTCCTTTGATTGCGGGGCCGAAGGGCGCTCGGGCGCCAACTTTCCGGCGGGGCGGCGGGGTCCTCACCCGTCAACACTCTTTGAAGTGGTGCACCATGTAAGAGCGGGTCTTTTGCTTGTCAACGGAATGGGAATGGGGCAAACCTCGCGGCCGTTGCGCCAGCCGGGGGCCCAGCGCCGTCCCGAGGAGAATTC
>Ga0123337_10002511_pt1 | contig 20865 bp, 21 predicted proteins | sample frozenSSSSmetaG_FD_89792 | JGI IMG/M metagenome (GOLD analysis project Ga0123337, IMG submission 89792) | Glacier valley bacterial and archeal communities from Borup Fiord, Nunavut, Canada, to study Microbial Dark Matter (Phase II) -... | ecosystem: Environmental > Aquatic > Freshwater > Ice >...
ACAACTCGTCGTAGTTAACCTGGCTTCTGTTATAACGGGCGTAACGCCCCAATAAAACCCCATCCGCTGAAATGAGTTCTGAGGAAAGATCGTTTTCAGGGTTTTCGATTTCTGCCAGACTTGGCATTTCTCCAAATAATCCGAATAGGTCAGCGCTTACCGAAAATAGGTAAAGTGGCAATCCAAGTATAAAAACGATGAAAAGTATCCAGCAATATTTAATTACGACTGAAAACCATGAACGCTTTATGCTTAGAAAATCACTGATTTTCTTTTTGATAGTGTCGGTCGAAGAAGCTGAGGTACTCATCGAGTGCTTTGTTTCGGTAGAAGATATTGAAGTTATCTTTTGTTATAACAAAGTTATGGAAATTTAAGGTGGAAAATGGTTTTCCTCCCGCCACGGTGCCTTTAAACCGGTTGAAATATTCCAGGGCTTCTTCCTTATTGGCAATGTTGCTCACAAAGGTCAATGCATATTGATCGCCCATGATAAGATTACTCGTTTCAAATTTTTTAGACCTGTAAAATTCTGAGTTAAATTTCTCAACCGCTAAAGCTATTGCTGTGCTCGCATTATCTTGATATTTATGAACGACCACAAAATAATGCGGCTCATCGAAAGAAGCCACGAATCGAATTCCTTTCGAACGCTCGGCCTTTTCAATAAATGTTTTTGAACTTGCGAGAAGTACTTCGGCGTATCTATGAATTGAGTCCTCTTTATATTTTTTTATAAATTCACCTAACTCATATTGATATTGAGTTACATCTTCTGTCTTCCCTGTGATAAGTATTTGGAGCAGGTCCAATTGCGGAGTAAATGATGTTTCGCCTACATTTCGTGCTAGTTTAATCTTATCCTGTGCCCCACGAAGATTATTTTTTTGGAATGCCATATATGCTTCTTTGTATATGATCTTTTGTTTCTCCTGGGCTACGCTTGTTTCTTTTAAATAATTTGGATTCAAAAGGATCTTGGTATAAGTAGAGTTTGGAAATTCGTCTTTTAGAGTTTGAGCAAGAGCTTCTGCTTTATTATCGCCACGTTCTTTATGAATGAGATATAGCTTATAAAGAACTTCCGGTTTGAATGCAGAAGTTGGGAAGCGATCTAAAAGTTTTTCATAAGAGGCTTCCGCATTATCCTTTTCGACCAATTTGAAATAATAGAGATCTCCAAGTTTAAAGTAAGCTTCTTCAATCATGGTCAGCGTTTTTTTCTTTTGATCTTCAGTTCTTGGCAACTGACTATAAAGCTTATTGGCTGCTATTTCAGCTGGGCTAACGGTTGCAATATTTTTCGGTGTATCGGCTGTAGTTCCTGAAGTTGGTGCGCTATCATTATTGGCGATAGGTGCTCCCGCCGTTATTACCGTTGTCTTCGAAGATCGTCTCCAGTTGTCCTCGAGTGCAATATTGCCCCAAATTCGTTGAAATTCGCCCTGTCCTGAGGACACTGCAGCGGCGTTTCCGAAGTACCAGTCATCAGTGCTGTTTGATTCAGTTTGAAAGAAAGTGCTGTTTCGATTGCTGCTTCCGGAGCCACTATCTGACCTGCGTCGTTTCTTTTTCCTGCCTTCTTCTTTTTTATCATTAACAGCATAAATAGAATCCATCATTCCGCGGATAGTCGCAGAATCTAACGATGCCATAAGCAACAAACTATCCTGAAGCTGTATCGTCTCGGTATACGTTACAAATTCACCAAGAACTTCATGTCGCTTTTTAATTAATTCAAAGTTTTCAAATTCGGGAGGCAGTGAACTGATCGCGCTATCGTAATATGATTTTGCAAGGGAGAAACGTTTTAGTGAATCAAAGTATAGCTGACCAATCCGTAAGAATGCATTTCCCTGGATGCGTTTGTTTTTTCCGGCATGCGCAGATAATTTATACTGATCTATTGCTTCCGGAACATTTCCTTGCTTGCGTTCAAATTCGCCCAGCTCAAAATAAATTTTATCTCTGAACTCCAGGTTCTTTGTATCGGCAAGCATTTTTCCAAACTGCTTTCGGATTGTTCGAACATTCTTTGAATTGTCGATATTAGCAACCTGCGCCATGTTGAGACGCGCATAAAAATCTATTTCGTAATCAGGATTGGTGGCAAGACATTTTTGATAAAAATTGTACGCCTCAGAACCAAAGCCAAGTTTTTGATACACCTGTCCAATAATAAAATATATTCTTCCCTTTCTATCAGCGCGCGTAAGAAGTGAATCTGCGTTTGTAAGATTCCGGAGCATGTTATCATAATCAACTCGTACCTGGTAGTAATAAGCCTTTTCCAGGTATAGGTTTTTCGCATTTTTTTTATTGAGTTTTTCCTTTTGAAGAAACTGAAACGCTTCTTCCGCTTTTGCATATTCACCTTGTTCTGTAAATGTTCGTATCAAATGTACAAGGGCCTGATGTCTTACGTTAGGATCATGACTTTTTGTATTTACAAATTTGAATGTCTGAATAGCATTCTGAAAATCGCAATCGTATAATCTTGCAAGACCAACAAGTAAGTAATCATTGTCAAGCCATCGGCTATTAGGATGGCGTTGAATAGAAATCGATGCCATTTTAATTATCTCTTCTGTGTCTTTGGTGTACGTTTTTGCAAGCACAGTGTCAAGCTTGGGATAAAGCCTTAAAATCATGTTCGGATCATCATCAAGGCTTTTGAGGATTTTTTTTTCAACCTCGCGCACTTTTTCCTTTGCATAGAAATATCCGTTGAAACGGGCCGTTGTATTATGATAGACATCACTTGTAATCGTATTTTGATTAGAGGAGCAACTCCACCAGAGCATCCCCGTCACAAAACAAAAAACCATACTAAGTGACTTCCGTACTAACTTCATAGATAGGTTTGATATGCAAACGTAAAAAACAGATTTTCAATATTATAATCGCCTAGAATATCTAATTTTACGAATATTTTTCCAATTTGAAACCGAAAAAGACAATATCTGAACGCCTGTCCGCCCGCTACCAAATGGTGGTCCGGAACGAGGAAAATCTTGAAGAGAAATCGAGCTTTGGATTCACCTATGCAAAACTGCTCGTTTTCTCCATCATTGTATTCATAATCGTTTTTATCGGGAGCCTGTACTTGGCGCAAACACTCCTGGCCAAATGGTTCGATCCGCGATACGCACAACGCGAAACAACAAAGAAGCTAACTCAGCTTGGACTTAAAGTGGATTCACTTACTCTGGAGTTGGATAATAAAGATGAATTCATTGCAAACTTTAAACGAATTCTAAACGGTGACACTACTGGTACAGCAATTGATTCTGAGACAGCATTAAAAGAACAGGATAAGCCTGTTACGTCAGTAAGTAATATGAGGCTCGCACCAACAGATTCTCAATTCAGAAAAGATTTCGAACAGTCAGAGCTGTCATTGATATCATTGACAAGCAGTAAATATCGCGAGTTACGCGAGACATTTTTCTTTACACCCATCACTGGATTTATCTCGGATAAGTATGATGTTAAGAAAGGTCATTATGGTGTTGACATTGTTGCTAAAACAAATGAGCCGGTGAAATGTATTGCAGATGGTACGGTGATAATGTCTTCGTGGACACAGGACGCCGGCTATGTTATTGCGATTCAACACCGTGGGAACCTTATTTCAGTGTTCAAGCACAATGCCGAATTATTGAAAAAAGTTGGTAATTTTGTCAACGCAGGGGAAATTATCTCTATTGTTGGCAACAGTGGCGAGATGACCGATGGACCTCACCTGCATTTTGAATTGTGGTACAATGGCAACTCCCTTAATCCGGAAGAGTTTGTTACATTCTAAAAACAATAACGACATGTTTACGACAAAAGAGGAAAAAAAAGCAGCTGAAGAGATCAGTAACTCAAGCAACGTCATTGGTAAGGGCACCGTGATCGAAGGAAATATTGAAACCTTTGGAAACATTCGTATTGAAGGGCGCATCAATGGCAACATAAAATCGAAATCAAAAATAGCATTAGGAAACTCAAGCCATGTTGACGGAAACATCACAGCTCAGAATGTAGATATTGAAGGTACTGTAAAAGGTAAAATTGAAATATCAGAGGTACTTGTGTTAAAAGCTACGGCTGTTGTTCATGGAGATATCTCAACTGGTAAGTTAGTAGTTGAGCCAGGCGCAGTATTCAACGGAACTTGTAAAATGGGTGCTGCCATTAAGGACATAAAGTCAGCAGATAATGGAGCAACCACACACGCCTACAGATCCGAAGCCGTCTAATTCATTTTTAAAATACGGTAATCTCGCTTTTCAGCTTTTTGCAGGAATGGCCTTGGCGGGATGGCTGGGATATAAACTTGACAATTATTTTGAACTCGGATTTCCTGTATTCCTATTGTCATTTATAATACTGGTATTTGGTGGTATGATGTATCAGATTTACAAAAATCTCAATAAGGACTAATTGATACGATTTGTAATCCTGACGCTTATTACAGCGGGAATCATTGTTTTCGGAGTTGTATTCGGGGTATCTCAAAGGTATTTTTCATCACCTTCCTTTTTTAAGGAAATTATTATTTTTCTAGCCTTCTCAAACATCTTGCTCTATTCGTTCTCAAAACAAAAGGCGAATGAGGCCCCAACTGACTTCATAAAAATATACCTCGGCTCAACTGTACTTAAAATACTTTTTTTTGGCGCTTTTATCTTTACAGTGATGCGAATGGACGTGCCAGGAGCAAGTGGAAACACCGCACTTTTTTTGATCTCCTATTTTGTGTTCACCATTTTAGAGATCACGATTTTATTCCTTGAGATAAATTCTCAAAACTCCCCAAACAGGAGGCAAAAAGATCTGTAAGAATTTTTTTTTGGCTTATTAATGAATAGTTTTGCGGTCGATTTAAAGCGACTGTGAAAACCTACCCAAAAAAGCCCTTTTCTTTAGCAAAAAGCCTGTTTTCAGCCCTTTTTCTAATCCTATTTATTGGCTCATTTGCGCCTGCATTTTCCCAGGAAGAAGTTGCTCATGACACTACCAAAGTTGAGATAGGAAACGAGGAGCACACTGAAACTTTCAATGTCAGTGATGTAATCATCGAGCACGTGATGGATAATCATGTTTGGCACTTTTTCAATGGTCATTACGGGACGTTATTCCTGCCTGTAATTGTGTATACAAAGGAGCGCGGGTTGGATGTGTTCTCTTCAAAGAATTTTTACAATGAACATCATCAGCTTGTATCGTACAATGGATATAAGCTCAAGTATAACAAGATCCATTTAGGAGAGACTGCTGTTATTGATTTCTCGATCACAAAGAATGTAGCAATGCTTTTTATCAATGCCGCTCTTCTGTTGTTGGTATTCACATCAGTAGCTCGTTCATTTAAAAAGAATGAAGGCAAAGCACCGAAAGGATTACAGTCATTCATTGAACCGGTCATTCTTTTTGTAAAAGATCAAGTGGTGAAGCCAAACATTGGCCCGAAGTATGAGAAGTTCCTTCCTTACCTTTTGACATTATTTTTTTTCATCCTTTTTGGAAATTTGCTGGGCTTGTTGCCAGGAGCTGCGAACCTTAGTGGAAATATTGCAGTTACGCTTGTGCTCGCTTTGCTAACGTTCATCATTACCAATGTAAATGGTAACAAAGAATACTGGTCACATATTCTCTGGACTCCGGGTGTTCCACTTTGGTTGCGACCAATCATTTTATTAGTTGAGATAATCGGAATTTTTACAAAGCCATTTTCACTGACAATTCGTTTATTTGCTGCGATTACGGCAGGTCACATCGTGTTGTTAAGTCTTCTTGCATTGACATTCATTTTCAAAAGTGGATTTGTTGGAGTGGGATCATCAATATTCGTATTGTTTATAAGCTTGATTGAATTATTGGTTGCTGGTATTCAGGCATACGTGTTCACATTGTTCTCTGCGCTGTACATCGGTATGGCAGTAGCAGATCACAGTCATGGACATGAGCATGAACACGAGTCACTTATGTGATATTAACAGGCAGGTACCTGCTAAAGATACTCCAGGATAACCCTGGATTTTGTTTCACTTTAATTTTTAATGTTATGTCATTTTCAATTTTATTAGACGCAAGCTTCGCACTACTGGGTGCTGGTGTCGGCGCTGGTCTTGCCGCGATTGGCGCAGGAATCGGTGTTGGTCGTATTGGTGGCTCTGCAATGGAAGCGATGGCGCGTCAGCCAGAATCTGCTGACAAGCTTCAGGGTTCTATGTTGATCATCGCGGCTCTTGTCGAGGTGGCAGCTCTTTTCGCTCTTGTAATTTGTTTCCTGCTTTCAACCAAGACTGGCGCGGCTATCGCGTAAGTTTGATTTGAATTCAAGTAACGGTTAACCATGAGTAAAGAATAACTGAAACTTGCCTTAGGCAATGGGCCGGGCAGGTTTCTTTAATTGAACAAAAAGATCATTTGTTTGATCAATAAAATACAGAACTATGGAATTACTTACCCCAGGCTCCGGCCTTCTTTTCTGGCAGTTTATTGTCTTTGTTGCCCTTGTTTTCCTTTTGGGGAAAATGGCCTGGAAGCCAATCTTAAAGTCGTTAAAAGAGCGTGAAGATTCTATCCAGTTTGCGTTGGATTCAGCTGAAAAAGCAAAGAATGAAATGGCTTCACTGAAGTCAGACAATGAAAAATTATTAAAGCAGGCGCGTGAAGAGCGTGACATCATGTTGCGTGAGGCAAGAGATGCTGCGAATCGTATTCACGATCAGGCGCAAGCTGATGCCAAGAAGAATGCAGATAAGATCATTGAAGATGCAAAGGCAGTTATCAATATAGAAAAGCAGGCAGCGTTGCGCGATGTACGCGCGCAGGTTGCTATATTCTCAATTGAGATCGCTGAGAAGTTGATCAAAAAGAATCTTTCTACCGATAAGGCACAGAAAGAAATGGTAGATGGTTTCATCAACGATTTAAAATTAAATTAATTCATGGCTGATCTACGAGTAGCCTCCCGATATGTAAAATCACTGCTTGGACTTGCGGTAGAGAGGAATGTTGTGGAAGAAGTCCACAATGATATGCTGTTATTTTCGAAAGTAACATCAGGGAATCGTGATTTTGCTATTATGCTTCGCAGCCCGGTAATACGTCATGAAAAGAAGAGAGCCATTCTTGAGAAAATTTTTGCTGGTAAAGTGAATGCACTTACTATGGCGATCATCGATATTCTTACAAGAAAGAACCGTGAGCCACTATTACCGGCAATTGCTACAGAATTTCATAATGCTTACAATGAATTCAAAGGAATCGGTAAAGCCTATATCACAACCACTATTCCAATGGATAAGGAATTGCGTGAAGCGGTTGAACAGATTGTAAGAAAGCTAAGCGACAAGAAACAAGTTGAGCTTCATGAAAGGGTTGATAAAGACCTCATTGGGGGTTTTATTCTTAATGTAGGAGATCGTCAGATTGATGCGTCCATCAAGAGTAAGCTGAAGTCACTGAGTATGAAATTCAACGAAAATTATTTTATCAAGGAATTCTAGTAACAAATAACAGACAACGATTAACAAGATTATATGGCAGAGATAAGACCAGAAGAAGTATCAGCAATTTTACGTGAGCAGCTTTCAAGCGCACGCACAACGGCGGAGTTGGAAGAAGTCGGCACGGTACTCACAATTGGTGACGGTGTTGCGCGTATCTATGGCTTAACAAAAGCACAAGCCGGAGAATTGATTCAATTCGAAAACGGAATACGTGCACTCGTACTTAATCTTGAAGAAGATAATGTAGGAGCTGTATTGCTTGGAGACCCTCAGGGCATTAAAGAGGGTGCGATTGTAAAACGCACAGGCCAGATAGCTTCTGTAAAAGTCGGAGAGGGTGTTTTAGGCCGGGTCGTTGACACACTTGCAAAGCCAATCGACGGTAAAGGACCATTGGCAGGTGAACTTTATGAAATGCCATTGGAACGCAAAGCTCCTGGTGTAATCTATCGTCAACCGGTAAGTGAGCCACTTCAAACTGGTATCAAGGCGATCGACGCAATGATCCCCATTGGCCGTGGTCAGCGCGAGTTGATCATCGGTGACCGTCAGACGGGTAAAACTGCGGTCGCTATTGATGCGATCATCAATCAAAAGGAATTCTACGAAGCAGGTAAAACTGTTTATTGCATATACGTGGCGATCGGTCAAAAGGCATCTACTGTTGCTTCTGTTGCCAATACACTTGAAAAAGCTGGTGCATTGCCTTACACTGTTATTGTTTCAGCATCAGCTTCTGATCCTGCTCCAATGCAATTCTTTGCCCCTTTTACAGGTGCAGCGATCGGTGAATTTTTCCGTGATACCGGTCGTCCTGCTTTGGTTATTTATGATGACTTGTCAAAACAGGCTGTATCATACCGTGAAGTTTCATTGTTGTTAAGAAGACCTCCGGGCCGTGAAGCGTATCCAGGTGATGTATTTTATCTTCACTCTCGTCTTCTTGAGAGAGCGGCTAAGATTATAAATAATGATAAGCTGGCAAGTCAAATGAATGATCTTCCAGCTTCTATCAAGCATTTGGTAAAAGGTGGTGGCTCATTGACTGCTCTTCCGATCATTGAGACACAGGCGAATGATGTTTCTGCTTATATCCCAACAAACGTGATCTCGATTACCGATGGTCAGATATTTCTTGAAACAAACTTGTTCAACTCCGGTATTCGTCCTGCGATTAATGTTGGTATCTCGGTATCACGTGTGGGAGGTTCTGCACAGATCAAGTCAATGAAGAAAGTTGCAGGCACATTGAAGTTGGATCAGGCGCAGTTTCGTGAGTTAGAAGCCTTTTCTAAATTCGGCTCTGACCTTGATGCATCGACTAAGCTTACAATCGAACGTGGTCGCAGAAATACAGAAGTTTTGAAACAGCCACAATATCAGCCCGTGCCAGTTGAAGAGCAGGTTGCAATTCTTACGGCTTCGACTCGTGGCTATCTTGATAAAGTTCCGGTTGAAAAAGTAAAAGAATTCGAAAAGGATTTCTTAGGCTTATTGAGAATATCGTACAAAGGTATCCTGGATAATTTCAAGGCAGGAAAATTTGAAGACAAGGATATTGATATGCTGAAAAAGCTATCTGCTGAGTTAGCTTCAAAGTATTGAAATGAAAATTATAGCTGAGGGTTCAGGCTCTCGCTTTGATTAAAATATAATTATGGCAAGTTTAAAAGAAGTTAAAACACGGATCACCTCGGTGACGAGCACGCAGCAAATTACCAAAGCCATGAAAATGGTTGCGGCGGCGAAGTTGCGCAGATCACAAGACAGGATCTGGCAGATGCGCCCGTTCGCGCAAAAGATGACTTCTATTTTGCAGAATCTTTCATCAGGAAGTAGTGATGGTGATACGTGGTACAATGACGTAAGACCGGAAGAGAAAGTATTGATTGTTGTCATAAGCTCCGATCGCGGATTGGCAGGATCCTTTAATACGAACGTTTTCAAAGGAGTTAATGCACTGATCCATGCTAAGTACGCGTCACAACTGTCAAAAGGAAATATCAGTATTCTTCCTCTCGGTAAGAAGGGTTTGGATTACTACGGCAAAAGAAAATTTCCAATCATAGGAGAATTTGTAGGAGTATTCCAGGGACTTTCTTTTGACAAGGTTGCGGAAGTAGGAGATTATCTTATCAACGTATATCGAAAAGGAGAGTGTGATAAGATCGAACTTGTTTATAATGAATTTAAAAATGTTGCTACTCAGATTTTGAATGCAGAGCAATGGCTACCGGTTGTTCCAGTAAAATCTTCTGGCAATCAGACGGCATTGCAGATCGATTATATTTTTCAACCGAACCAGGAAGAAATTCTCACAGGACTTATTCCAAAGTCATTAAAAGTTCAACTTTATAAAGCTGTATTGGACTCCAATGCTTCTGAAAATGGTGCGCGAATGACAGCCATGGATAAGGCAAATGAGAATGCTGGTGAGTTGTTGAAAGATCTTAAGCTTATGTACAATCGCACACGTCAGGCAGCTATTACGACGGAAATCCTCGAAATTGTGGCTGGAGCGGAAGCGCTAAAATCGGTGTAACAGAAAAAAAATATAAATTTAGAGCCTCCTGCGTAAGCGAGAGGCTTTTTTTATTTAGCGATAATGAAATGATATTGAAGGCTTACCGGTTCCTTAACCTGATCAGTATTGATGTTGCTTGCGGGGCGATGGTTGGTGCTTGTTTTTTTGCTGCCATTCTTAAAACGCAACTAAGATCTTATGGCATTGCTTCACTGGGTATCACCGTTTGGATGATCTATACACTAGACCATTTATTGGATTCACGCCGATTAAAAAATGAAGCATCAACGTACCGGCACCAGTTTCATCAAACGTATTTCAATGCATTACGTGTGATGCTGATCATAGCAGGTATAATTAATATCTACATGATTCTGCATGTGAGAAGATCTGTTTTTGGCTGGGGATTGGTTTTAGCCGGAGCGGTAGTTCTTTACTTGCTTTTACAGCGATGGCTGAGTCCTTTTAAAGAAGCCGTGGGTGCAATACTGTATTCAACCGGTGTTCTATTGCCGGCGCTATCTCTTCAAATGAAATCAGTCACAACTCCCATTATATTTCTGATTGTGATCTTCACATTGACGGCACTGATCAATTTGGTATTATTTTCAATGTTTGATGTTGAAAATGATTTAAAGCAAATTCAATCTTCGTTTGTTACTTCTTTCGGAAAAAGTACTACGAGGAAAATCTTGTTTTTTCTTTTCTCAGCTCAAGCTATTTTTTCTTTAACACTCATTATTCATTCAGATTACAGAATTGAAGCACTCATTTTGATACTAATGAATTTCGTTTTGTTGCTACTCTATCTTTCCCCTAGTAAATCCAAGAATGATGAGTGGTACAGATTACTTGGTGATACAATCTTTCTTTTTCCTTTACCTTACTTGATTCTTCATGCCTGGTAACAATGGATTTAATCCTGTTGCCGGGTATTACGATCAACTCGTCAACTTGGTATTTGGTAAGTCCATGAGACGTGCTCAGTTGAACTACCTGCATAAAATTTCAAAGAGCTCCACTATTTTAGTTTTGGGAGGAGGAACAGGCAATTGGTTAAGTGAATTACTGCGTATTAATTCTAATTGTAAGATTACGTACATTGATCAGTCGGCAAGAATGATCGCGTTGGCCAGAATTAATTCCAATAATAGTGATCGTATTGAATTCAGGATTGGGACGGAAGACGTTATTACAGAAACTAATTATTTTGATGCGATCATAATGTATTGCTATCTCGATCTGTTTCCGGATAAAATATTGACGGAAGTGGTCTCAAAAATCAGGAACTCCTCCAGAGTTGGATCTCGCTGGCTGATAGTTGATTTTGTTTCAGGACCATGTTGGCAGATATTGCTATTATATGTGATGTATAGATTTTTTCGGTTTACCACAGGACTTTCAAATCAACAACTTCCGGACTGGAAGAGGATTTTAGAGCAGAACAAATTGACCAAAACGGATGAGCAATTCTTTTATATGGATTTTATTAGCAGTTCGTGCTGGAAGTTAAATAACTAGTTAATAAGGCGATATCATGCAATCGATATAAAGCCTGCTTTTTAGTCAATTTGGGATTGTAATTTGTCGAAGGCCTGCTTACCTGGGTATAATAATTAAATTTAAAGTACTTTATTACATGTGCGCTTAAATAAATCGGTTAACGTTTATCTTTATTCGTTTGCCGCCATTCATGATACAAAATAAGGGAGAAAGCCTACAGCGATTGATTGACCAACTTCCGGTTGTTGTGTATGAGTATACATTTTTCCCGGATGGTCATAGGGATTTTACCTTTATAAATCCCCGGGCAGAGGAATTACTTGGAATTAATCCATCAATATTCATGAGTGAAAATTTTTCCATGAGTCCTTTTATTCATCCTGAGGATCTTCCACATTTTAACGAGAGTATGAGTGAGAGTTATAAAACGTTAGGTCAGTGGAAATGGGAAGGCCGGTGTAAAAGTGAGGAAGGCTATTTATGGATTCAGGCACAGGGATTCCCAATCAAATCAGATGATGGAAGAGTGGTTTACAGTGGGATTTTCTTTGACATTACAGATCGAAAAAAGATAGAACAACAACAACAGGAAACCGAACAGAGATATAAAGAACTTGTTGAGCAACTTCCGCTGGGTATAATTATTTACGCAAAGGGCAAACTTAAATTTGTTAACGCTGCCGCAGTAAAGATGGTGGGAGCTTCGAGTGCAGATGAATTGATTGGAATGGATGTTATGAAGTTTGCACATCCGGATTCACTGCAAAAAATACAAGAAAGATCGCAACAGATTCTCAGGGGAGAATCTACCTCACTCATCGAACAGAAATATGTGCGACTGGACGGGACAGTCCTTAACGTTGAAACCTCAGGGAAACCTCATACGTATTTAGGCGAACCCGCAGTACAAATTATCTTCAGTGACATTACTGAACGAAAAAAGAAAGAGGCAAGTTTAAAAAAAACAGAGACTCTCTTCTTCCAACTTTTTCAAAACAGTCCATTGGCTGTTACGCAGCTTGATGAAGAAGGGAATGTTGTTGAGATCAACAAGGGATTTGAAGAGTTATTCGGTTTTTCACTGAAAGAGCTTAGTGGAAAAAGTCTCAATCAATTTATCGTTCCTAATGATTTGAAAGAAGAAGGAAACGATCTCAATAACCTGATCTCCAGCAATAGTGTTATTCGTACCGAGACAATCCGTTATCGTAAAGATAAGTCCATACTTTCGGTTATCATTTATGGTGTTCCGGTTTTACTTCAGGATCAAACAATAGGAATTTTTGGAATGTATGTTGATATCACTGGTCAAAAGAAAGTTGAAGAGGAGTTAAAAATCAGAAATACGGAGCTTGATAATTTTGTATATAAAGTTTCACATGATCTGAGAGCTCCGTTATCTTCTGTTTTGGGATTAGCGCATCTTGCCGCTCTTCCTGGCAATGATGATAACCTTGTTGATTATATTAAATTAATGGGACAAAAAGTTGAGCAACTTGATCATTTTATCAGTGATGTTTTAAGTCATTCAAAAAATCTTAAGATGGATGTGATGGTTGAGAAAGTCAATCTTCAGAAAATAGTAGACCAGGCATTTGGTGATCTTAATTATCTCACTGGTGTTGAGGAGGTCCAGAAACGAATCAGTATAACAGGAATTGATTTTTACAGTGATCCGTGGCGGGTCGCTGAAATTTTTCGAAACCTGGTTTCAAATGCAATAAAATATAGAAGATTAAATCATTCTGAGACCTTTATATCGGCAGATATCATGGTGGACGTTAAGCATTGTTCAATTACTTTTAAGGATAATGGAATTGGAATTGAGAAAGCGAGCCTGGAGAAAGTCTTTGAGATGTTTTACAGGGCAAGCGATCAATCAGAGGGAAGCGGGCTTGGTCTTTATATTGTAAGAAATGCTATTGAAAAACTTGGAGGAACTGTAAAGGTTGAAAGCGAGTTAGGTAAGGGAACAACGTTTAAGATCACTTTACTTAATCAGCAACCTACCTGATACATTGTTGTTTGAGAGGACTATGCAAATACAAGAAGTAAGAAGTTTGGATGATATAAAGCAATTTATAATGTTGCCTGTGCAACTTTATAAATCAACACCACAATGGATTCGCCCACTGGATAAGGATGTAGAGTCAGTATTCGACAAAGAGAAGAATAAAGCGTATCGACATGGAGATTGTATCCGGTGGATTTGCAAAAATGATGCAGGGGAGACAATTGGAAGAGTTGCAGCGTTCATTGTAGAAAAAAGCATTCACAAAGGTAATGATCAACCTACAGGGGGAATGGGATTTTTTGAATGCATTAATGATAAAGAGGTTGCGTATGCGATGTTTGATCGCTGTAAATCATGGCTTATAGAGAAAGGAATGGAGGCAATGGACGGCCCGGTTAATTTCGGAAGCCGTGATCGGTGGTGGGGATTGCTGGTGGAGGGTTATGAGAACGAACCTAATTATCAATGCAACTATAACTTTCCCTACTACAAGGAATTTTTTGAGTTGTACGGATTTCAATTGTATTTCAATCAACTGACTTTTGCCCGCAAGGTAATGGAGCCACTTTCTGAAAAACTTGATAAGAAGGCAAAATTGATTTCGCGCGATCCGGATTACAGTTTTCGTTTTATTCCGAAATCAGAGATCGATAAACTTCCGGAGTATTTACGAACAGTTTATAATAAAGCATGGGCCAATCGTGCAGAAAATCCAGAGCTTAGCCACGCGCAGGCTGTGCTCCTGGTAAAACAGATGAAGCCAATTATTGATGAGCGATTACTCTGGTTTGGATTCTATAAGCAAGATCCGGTTGCTTTTTTCATTTCACTCCCTGAGATCAATCAAATATTTAAGCATGTAAATGGAAAACTTGATCTGATCGGAAAGCTAAAATTTTTGTGGATGAAAATAACCAATAGCAATAAAAAAGCATTTGGAATTCTATTTGGTGTAGTTCCCGAGCATCAGGGCGTTGGAGTTGACGGAGCATTGATCATGGCTGCACGTGAGCTATATCAATCCAACAAGATGCCATATATTGATTATGAAATGAATTGGATTGGAGATTTCAATCCAAAAATGATCCAGGTAGTTGAGCAGGTTGGTGGATATATTTCAAAGAGACATATTACGTATAGAAAGCTATTTGACGAAGCGAAGGAGTTTAAGAGACATCCTTTTTTGCGATAAGTGGTAAGTAAGCTTCAGATTTTTTAAGAGGCTTACACGAAGTGCTTGAAACCTGCATCCTGAAACATTAAAATATTTATCTGGCTATCGTTAAAAACTCTTTGTGAAGTTCCAGCACCTGTGGAATAACCATCTTCCTGTCATCATTGTAAATTACGAAGTCTGCTCTCCTTAACTTCTCCTCCTCCGGCCATTGACTGGAAATAATTGCTTTTATTTGATCGATGTTCCGATGAGGGTCACGTAATAAAATTCTTTTTATCCGGAGCTGCTCTGGAGCTGAAACCATGATCATTTTATCAACTGTCAGGTGGGCCATTGATTCATACATCAAGGCAGCCTCTCTCAATACATAAGGAAATGTTTTATAAAGATCCGACCAGTTTGCATAATCCGCACCAACACGCGGATGAACAAGGTTATTCAATTTTTCAAGTCTCTCCTTTTTGCCAAATGTTTGAGAGCTTATGAAGGCTCTGTTGAGCGAACCATTTATAGTATAAGCTTCTTCACCAAATTCCTTTTTTATCAGATCTACAAGGAGAGCATCTTCTGTCATCAAACTTCTGGCATGACTATCCGAATCATAAACAGGAATGCCTAATGTTTTAAAAATAGTAGAGATAATACTTTTTCCTGAACCAATGCCGCCTGTAATTCCAATCTGGAGCGGATGCATATTTTAATATTTTTTGATCCTGACTGAATCTACCTGAACTAATGTTGCGTATTCAGGGACCCCGTGAACAGTTGGTAAAAAGGATTTTGTTTCTCCTTTAACAAGGATAATTTTGTCAAGCGATAAAAAGAGTGTTATTTTTTCAGAAAAAAAGTGCGTGTGTTCTTTTTGGGGAACTAAAAAAATACATCTTACGCTGTCATCGTTTATTTCTGTTCCCCATGGAGGTTTTGGGGTAATCAACTTCAAATAACGTATAAGCTCTTCTATAGTTCCAACTTCAAACATGACCTCTGCTACAGGAGGGTTACGGCTCACAAGATCATTATTCACGATTACCTCAATACTCTCTTTCACATTACTGTCGACTCTCGATGAGTTCACTCTAAGAAATAAGGTGTCGGAAAGGCTTTCGATAAAACTTTTGGGGCCTTCCAGTAAAACCGAGTCAGGTTGAATGACTACAGAACTTATTCTTCCGAAATCTTTTTTGAAAGAGACTCCACTAAGATCAGCGCGAAGTTTCATTTTACGTCTTGCGATAGGTTCAATTTTTAATCTTAGAGTGTCGGTTACAATAAAATTTACTTTGAGATTACCCAACTGGCTTGCAACGATGGGGGCGAGTGAACTTGCAACGATCTTACCTGTTTCAGTAGGACGTTCGAGCGGCATTGAAACTGCTGGAACTTTTACGCCAAGGCTTTTGCGAAGCAGGTCCCAGCCATTGCCACTTACGTTTAATGAAAGAGTAGCCGGCAAAGGATCTACTGCAACAAACTTTTTTTTGTTGAATTCAAAATGCAAAGGAATCTTCACGTTGGTCGCGTAATTTTTATTCAATGCATTAAAGATCCAGAATACCGCGGCCGCGAAAACGCAAAGGGTCAGTGCTTTCCAGTTAGTTCGGTCAAACCGAAGTAGGTTGCTGAGCGCACGAAAGAAGTTCATGGCTTGGTGATCGGCACTATCAGGCAGTTGTCTTGCCTGTAGCCGCCGCTTTAGTTGAGTCCATTGAGACAGCAGACTTCGAGAATTTGATACGTACTCCACGTTCAAACTCGAGAATAAAAGCATCGCTTTCAATTTCTGCGACACGTCCGTGTGCACCGCCGATAGTAACTACGAGGTCGCCTTTCTTTATTTCTTCAACAAATTTTTTGGCGTCTTTCGCTTTCTTTTGCTGAGGACGGATCATGAAAAAGTAGAAGATCACGATCATCAGGCCGATCATGACATAGAAGCTTATACTTGAACCTGGAGCCTGAGCTTGCAAAATAATGGTAGGAATCATAAATAAATTTTTAGCGCGTCAAAGGTAGGGGTTTTTGAACTGGGAATAGTAACCATAAAAAAGTCTCCCGTTTATTAACAGGAGACTTTTGGTGTTGAAGGTTTTTGAAAAATTATTTTGTAGGACCGTTTTGCTGGTCCTTAGGAGTAACCATCGCTTTGAAACGAAGCGTTGTCGTCTTAGGCCATGTGTTTGCAGTAACAGTGATGGTTTTATTTTGAATTCCACCTTTTCCATTAGTATCAAATTCTGCCGTAACAGATCCGGATCCGCCAACGGGTATTGGCTCTTTTGTCCATGTTGGAACAGTGCAGCCGCATGAAGGTTGTGCATTTTGAATGATCAGAGGAGCTTCACCGGTATTTTTTATTTTGTAAACATAAGATACTTTAGCTCCTTCGTTAACAGTTCCGAAATCATGCTCAATTTTATCAAACTGAGCAATGGGAAGCGGTCCTTCTGGTTTTTCTTCCGCCACGGGAGCAGCAGTTGCATCGAGACTAGGTGTGAGCGCTGACGGAGTAGCGGTTGCTCCTTTGTTGGTTTCTAGTTGAGCGAGTCGGCTCTCAAGTTCGGCAATTCTTTTTTCTGCTTTTCTATCAGAGCAGTTGGTTAATAACAGCACAATTCCGGCCATCATTACCAGCGATAAAATCGTCCTCTTCATATACATAAAAATTTAAAACCTCTGTTTGTAAAAATATTTATAAAAATTCACTGAAATCAGTCATTAACAAAACATTAACTCTTTTTGCTGCCGCGTATTTGCTCAAGCAAATCATCCACATCCTCCAAAAGGCGCTCTGCTTTACCTTTTGCTTCCGATACCACTTTTTGACCTTGTGCTTTTGCTTCCGTTGTAAGTGGCGTTTCCTTTCCTGACACCAGGTCATCGAGAAAATCTTCCAACACCTTTTTGTATTTATCTAAGCGATAAGAAAGTTTTTCACGCGTATTAGAACCTTTGTCAGGTGCATATAAAACGCCTAAAATAGCTCCGGCGGCTGCGCCTGCGAGGAAGGCCATCAATGTATTGCTGCTTTTTTTACTCATGACAAATAGTTAAGACCCAAAGATAATTCATTCAATTGATAGTCGAAATACTGGCTATTGGAACTTTGCTATGGATTTTGCGCCACTCAAGGGTCGCTATACTAAGCTAATAGTCAATTATTTATTGTCCATCAATCCCCGTCCGCTCTTCTTAATTCTTCCATCCTGCTTGAGCTCTTTGGAGATCACGTCGAGGATACCGTTGATAAACTGACGACTTTTTGGCGTGCTGTATTGTTTAGCCAACTCTATATACTCATTGATAGTGACCTTTACCGGAATATTTGGAAAATCTATCATCTCGGCGATGGCCATTTCCAGGATAACTCTATCGGTGAGTGGCAGGCGATCAACTTCCCAGTTCTTAGTATTGTTAGCAATTAATTCATGATATGGTTTTTCAAGCTTACTCGAGGCAACGAAAAGTCGTTCGATGAATATTTTATCTTCTTCCCAGTCAAGCGATAGTTTCTGAATCTCAATAGCTCCTGTTTTTTCGTTAAGTGATTTGAGTGTCTTATCCGCCATACTTTTTACGATTTCATGATCTTCTGCCCAACGCAGATCTTCTTCTTCAAAATGAGCATTGATGGCAGTATCTCCTAAAATAATTTTACGAATTAAATATTTAGTGAAAGCTTTATGAGCATCAAGATCGGTATCTGTAAGTGCTGCATAGCGTAAGAATTCTTTATCAGGCTTCACACAGTCTCTAAACCACCCACGAACAACATCATTTTTTTGATCCCAGCTCCCACCACTTCTCAACGTATTCTTTTTTAACTCAGCGTTGTCACGAAGAGCAATCATTAAAGGGTTTGAATTGAAATTCTTTGGAGAGATTTTTTTATCCTGACTTGCGACTGCTGCAAATACAGGAACAAGATTCAATACAGAAAAATAGAACAGGTTGATCTTTTCAACTTCAAGAACAATATTCTTTCTGAAAAAATCAAAATCCTTTTTCGACAGTTTTTGATTGAGCGAAAAAGCTTCATCCACAACTTTATTGACACGGGCATCAGCATTCTCCTTAAAGGGTTGTTCGAGAAACTGTTTTTCAAATTGTTTTGTTGCAGCGTGACGTTGAATTTTCAGAAGAGCTTTATCCTGAACTTGCATCGAATTGAGATCAGGTTGGAACACAGCTTCAATATGCTCAAGGGCAATTTGGTAATCAGCTTCTTTACATTGCTCATAAGCAAATAAGCTTTGCATGATCTTTATTCTGAGGGTACGTCTGTTGAGCATGGCAAGGAACGGTAAAAAAGAGAGCCGCAAGTTACATTTTGTACAGGATAATTGGTTGATTTGAACTAAAATTTGGCGGTGTCGTTTTAAACACCATTCTCACTGGTTGTCGATGAAAGAACTTTCTTATCTCAATAAATATCTTTGGAAATACAAATGGCATTTGTTTTGGGGCCTGATTTTTATCCTGATCTCCAACGTATTTCAGATTGTTCCGGGTGCCATGGTACGCAGATCAATCGATCTGGTGATGGACAACATCACAGTTTATCGTTCCTTTGGAAAAAGTCAGGCGCAGGATGCTTTTTTTGATGTTTTTGCAAAAGGCATATTAATTTTTGCTGTTCTAATACTCTTGATGGCATTGCTGCGAGGTCTGTTTTTATACTTCGTTCGTCAGACGCTGATCGTTATGAGCCGGTTAATTGAGTACGATCTGAAAAATGAAATTTTTGAACACTATCAGACTTTACCGTTAAGCTTCTATCGCAGAAATAATACAGGAGATCTTATGAACAGGATTTCTGAAGATGTAAGTCGAGTGAGAATGTATATCGGCCCCTCTATCATGTATGGACTTACACTTGTTACATTGTTCCTCATGTTGGTTCCCTTTATGTTTATGATAAGCGTAAAGCTTACGTTATTCGCTCTTCTTCCATTACCGTTCCTTTCTTTCAGCATCTATTACGTTAATAATATTATTGAACGGAGGTCAGAAGAAATTCAGAAGAGCCAGTCGCGGCTAAGCACTTTTGTGCAGGAGGCCTTTTCCGGAATTCGGGTATTAAAATCGTTCACACGGGAAAAAGAATCTGTTAGGAAGTTTATAATCGAAAATGACGAATATAAGAGACAGTCATTGCGGTTAACACGTGTGCAGTCGCTTTTCTTTCCACTAATAATGGGATTGATTGGGTTGAGTACAATTTTAACAGTATATGAAGGAAGTGTTCAGGTTATCAATGGTTCACTTACATTCGGTAATATCGCTGAGTTTATTTATTACGTGAACTTACTTACCTGGCCTGTAGCAGCTTTGGGTTGGACAAGCAGTCAGGTTCAGCGTGCGGAAGCTTCACAGAAAAGAATCAATGAATTCTTAAATACCAAGACAGATATTATTTCTGAGAAAAGCATCGTACATGTCATTGAAGGAAAAATTGAATTTAAGAATGCTTCATTCACGTATCCGGATACAGGAATTAACGCGTTGAAAAATATTTCATTTGAAATTCAACCTGGTGAGTCGCTTGCAATTATTGGTGGTACCGGTTCAGGAAAAAGCACCATTTCAAATCTTGTATCGCGCTTGTATGATGTAACGGCCGGTGAGATACAAATAGATGGGCTTCCCATAAAAGATTTTGATATCACAAATCTCAGAAGTCAGATAGGTTATGTTCCGCAAGATGTTTTTCTTTTCAGCGACACAATATCCAATAACATAGCTTTTGGCCTGCCTGTTTCTGACGAAGAGAAAATTTTGAAAGCAGCCAAAGATGCTGATGTATATCAGAATATTATGGACTTCCCGCTGGGGTTTCAAACAAGAGTGGGAGAGCGCGGAATTACGCTTTCGGGAGGACAGAAACAAAGGGTTTCAATTGCAAGGGCTATCGTGCGTGAACCCAAAATTCTAATGTTAGATGATGCGCTTTCAGCAGTAGATACTAAAACAGAGAACACAATTCTTAATAGCATGAAGCGTATTATGAAGGATCGTACAACTATCATTATTTCACATCGTGTTTCATCAGCGAAGCTAGCGAATAAAATTATAGTTCTAACGGATGGTGTTCTCGCAGAAGAAGGAACGCATGAAGCTTTATTGGAACTCAATGGGG
>Ga0123337_10002513_pt1 | contig 20856 bp, 20 predicted proteins | sample frozenSSSSmetaG_FD_89792 | JGI IMG/M metagenome (GOLD analysis project Ga0123337, IMG submission 89792) | Glacier valley bacterial and archeal communities from Borup Fiord, Nunavut, Canada, to study Microbial Dark Matter (Phase II) -... | ecosystem: Environmental > Aquatic > Freshwater > Ice >...
CAGTCAAATGGTTTAGTAATAGTTAATATCCTGGAGCACCAATTTAGTATGAACAAGGATTTAGTCTTGATTCCTGGCTCTTGATACTCTTCAGTTGTTGGTTATCAGTTGTTGGTTGTTAGCCATGTATCGTAACAGTCAAATGATTTACTAATAGTTAATATCCTGGAGCACCAATTTAGTATGAACAAGGATTTAGTCTTGGTTCCTGGCTCTTGGTTCTTGATACTCTTCAGTGGTTAGTTGTTAGCAATGTATCGTAACTGTCAAATGATTTACTAATAGTTAAAATACTTGAGCACATATTTAAAATGAACAAGGATTAAGTCTTGATTCCTGGCTCTTGGTTCTTGATTCTTGATACCTGGTTCTTGATACTACTTTATAAAATTCTCATACAAACTATTCACTCCAGCCCTCAGTACATCATTAATACCATTAGTATAGGTAGGATTACAGCCATTGGTAATTACTACAATTCCGAATTTCTCTTTAGGATTGAAAAACATTGCACTGTATAATCCATAAGCCGAACCGGTATGACCAACCATCATTTTCCCGGGAATTAGGTCATCAAGATTTGTAAGGGCAAGGGCATAACCTTCTTCATCAGCAATCTTGGTTTGCATAAGTTTTGCACTCTTTTTAGACATGATTCTTTTGCCTTTATATTTGCCCATATTCATGTGCATGCTCATGTATTTTGCGAGGTCTGTAGCTGAGATCTTCATACCGCCGGTTGGAGAAAATATAGGGGTTGAATAACCCATCACATAATTTCTTATTTCCTCACTTCTTGGATTATAGGCTGCAGGAGAGGGTTTAAATGTTTTTGTAGCGACATCATACTCATGCAAGGTTGCAAATCGATTTGCATCCAGCGAGTCAACATTGTAACCGGCATAAAGTCCGAGTGGATTCAAAATATGATTTTTAACATAATTGTCGAAGCGCTCAGCACTTAGTTTTTCTATTACTGCCCCCACCATATTATAATTTAAATTACAATACCGGTATCCCTCACCAGGAGCGTAGTCGCTGTAGCATTTAGCCCAATTAGGATTTTTGGATGGATCAATAGCATCCAGTGTAAAATAACCCTGACTATCATTTATGCTGGACGTATGTGATAGGATCATTCTCAATGTGATTACCCTTTCAGGAAATTTTGGATTCCTGATTTTAAATCCTATGAGATCACTGAAATCATCATCCAGTGTAAGCTTACCGGCTTCCCTCAACTGCATGATAGATGTCGCAGAAAAAGACTTGGATATAGAAGCAATCCGGAAGATATCTGTGTCCGAAAGCGGGGCTTTTGTTTCGATATCCTTCAAGCCAAAAGACTTGATGTAAATAATATCGCCCTTTTTTACTACGGCAACAGAAAGTCCTACTACATCCAGTTTTTTCATTATTTCACGCAAATCGGCTTCGGCTTTTTCATTTTGAGCAAAAACTGATAAAGAATAGAAGAGTAGAAAAAGGATAGTTAAAATTTTTGGGGGAAATGCTTTGATCATTTTTTTTATTTTTTATAAATCTATAAATATTTTTTTTGCAGGCTTAGAACAAAGTTTTAATCTTAACAATACATTTATATGTATAATTCATTCTGAAAAATGAATGTAATAGGGAATTGATCTAAAACAGAATAGCTTATTCTAATTAGATCAGGGGAAGGGCAGTTTCTATTGATTTTATTGTAATTATGAGTCCAAATATTGATACCATAGTCATCTTTGTTTTTTCGGCATTCGTATTATGCATAGGGCTTGTTTTCGCCAGAACAGGAATTAATTTAAAATCCTTTTTTGCTGGAGGAGAGTCTGTTCCATGGTTTATCGGAGGTTTATCACTCTTTATGAGTTTTTTCTCTGCAGGAACATTTGTCGCATGGGGTTCAATAGCTTATAAATACGGCTGGGTAGCAATTACCATCCAATGGACCATGTGTATTGGGGCATTGATCAGCGGGATGTATCTGGCACCACTATGGAAATCTACCGGCAACCTTACTGCTGCAGAGTTTATCAAAGAACGCCTTGGTCCACAAGTGCAAAAGACCTATATCTATATTTTCATGCTGGTTTCTTTATTCATAAAAGGAACCGTTCTGTATCCGGTAGCAAAGTTGGTCAGCGCTTCTCTGGGTTATCCATTGATGCCATCAACCATTGTTTTGGGCTTATTTATGATCGCTTATACTGCTGTTGGCGGACTTTGGGCGGTTATGGTAACTGATATTCTTCAGTTTGTAATTCTAACTGCCGCTGTACTCATTATACTTCCACTTTCATTTGATGCAGCAGGGGGGCTGGCAAAGTTTCAGGCAAATGCACAGGAAGGATTTTTTGATCTGATAAATGGGGAATTTACACTTGGATTTATCATTGCATTTACACTTTACCATATTTTCTATATAGGAGGTAACTGGACCTTTGTTCAGCGTTATACCAGCGTTAAGGACAGTAAATCAGCCAGAAAGGTGGCTTACCTTTTTGCGGGATTATATCTGATCAGTCCGGTGCTTTGGATGCTGCCACCAATGATCTATAAGACCATAAATCCTACATTAAGTGGTTTAGATACTGAAAATGCTTATTTAATGATCTGTCAATTGGTTCTACCTCCCGGATTATTGGGTTTGATGCTAACCGGAATGTATTTTTCAACCTCTGCATCCGCTAATACAACCTTAAATGTTGTTTCAGCAGTATTTACGAATGATATTTATAAAGGCAGGATCAATCCGGCGGCAAGCGACCGAAAACTAATGCGGGTGGCCCGATTGTCATCATGGGTAATTGGCCTTGGAATGATCGCAATTGCACTGATGGTGCCATATATCGGTGGTTTGGTGAATGTTACGATCAGCGTAGGTGCAATTACCGGCGGTCCGATTTTAGCTCCACCGATCTGGGCTTTGTTCTCCAAAAGGCTGAGCGGAAAAGCAACACTGATCATCACATATGTCAGTTTGGGAATCAATCTGATATTTAAAATAGTTTTACCATTCCTTATCGATTTCAAGCTTAGCCGGGCAGAAGAAATGCTGGTTGGGGTAGGTGTACCGCTTGTACTTCTTATAGCCAATGAAATCAGGGCTTATTATTCTAATTATTTAAGTCCGCAGTACCAGGAATTTGAAGCCCAAAAAAGCTCAAGAAAAGCACAAAAGGCTAATTTAACGGAGGAAGAGATCAGTGAATCATTACAGCAAAATAAGTTCGGTTTGAAAATAACTGCATTTGCTCTTGCCTTTACTGCATTTCTCTTATTGGTTCTGGGCTTAGTTACCGCAGATAATCTTGGTCTTTTGGGTACGATAGCGACATTGATTTTTGTTCTTGCAATCATTCCATGGAGGGCTTCAAAAAGGATTGTATATTATTCAAAAAATTAGTTTGTTTATTAGTATTGTATTATAATTTATGATTAAAAGTGAGTTTTCTTCTGTCGGACGTTCAGTCAATGAACGCTCTTTGAATGCTGATCTGGTTTTCATTGGTGGTGGTATTGCAGGAACCTGCGGAGCCATTGCTGCTGCAAGGGAAGGTTTAAAAGTTATCCTGGTTCAGGACAGACCGGTACTTGGTGGAAACGCTTCCAGTGAAGTAAGATTGTGGATTTTAGGAGCTACTTCGAGCATGGGAAACAACAACCGTTGGTCGAGGGAAAGCGGGGTATTGAGTGAGATCCTGATTGAAAATATGTACCGTAATCCCGATGGAAATGCAATCATTCTGGATACCATTTTGCTGGAAAAGGTAAAGGAGGAGCCTAATCTAACTCTTCTTCTTAACACTGCAGTATATGAAGTTGTAAAATCAGCTCCCGATGTAATAAGTCAGGTAATTGGCTTTTGCAGCCAGAACTCCACCCGATACATTTTATCTGCACCTTATTTCTGTGATGCATCCGGCGATGGGATAGTGGCTTTTCAGGCAGGTGCTGCATTCAGAATGGGAGCGGAGGCTAAAGATGAATTTGACGAGGGATTTGCACCGGATAAGGAATACGGAGAACTTTTAGGACATTCCATTTACTTTTTTACAAAAAATGCCGGGAGGCCAATTACGTTCACTGCACCTTCTTATGCTTTAAAAGATGTTTCTTCAATTGTTAAATACCGTTCATATGAGATCAGCGAACATGGCTGCAAACTATGGTGGTTGGAATACGGGGGCAGACTGGATACTATTCATCAGACTGAAGAAATTAAATGGGAATTATGGAAAGTGATCTATGGGATATGGGATCATGTAAAGAACTCTGGGAAATATCCTGAGGCCGAAAACCTGACTCTGGAGTGGGTTGGACATATTCCGGGTAAGCGGGAGAGCCGGCGCTTTGAAGGAGATTATATTCTGTCTCAAAAGGATGTTGTGGAACAGCGGGAGCATCCGGATGCAGTCTCTTATGGAGGCTGGTCATTGGATCTGCATCCCGCCGACGGGGTTTTTAGTGATCGGCCGGGTTGTAATCAATGGCATTCAAAGGGAGTTTATCAGATCCCGCTTCGATGCATGTACAGCAAAAACATTAAGAACCTCTGGTTAGCCGGCAGGATTATCAGTGCAAGTCATGTGGCATTTGGTTCGGCCAGAGTAATGGCAACAGTATCTTATTCGGCACAAGTATTAGGCCTGGCGACCCAATATTGTCTGAAAAACGGAATTACTCCATCTAACCTTGCCAATTCTGAAAAAGTTCAGGAATTGAGGCTGGAATTGATGCAAAGAGGACACTTTATTCCCGGACTTGAGCCCCAAAAAACAAATTTAGCCCATAAAGCAGGTCTTGGTGCAAGTTCTGAATTTAGACTTACCGAACTAATAGCGGATGGAAAGTGGCAAAAACTTGAATATTCTACCGCACAGTTATTGCCTGTTGCTCAGGGGGATCAGATAAAGATCAGTTTTGAAATTGATGCAGTAGAAAGCACGAATTTAACACTGCAATTACGCGTAAGTGCCAGTGCGATCAATTATACTCCTGAGCTCATACTTGAGAGCCGTGATATGACTGTCCCCGTCGGAAAGAGCAAATTAAACATTGATTTTGATCATACCATCAGCGAAGAACAGTATGTTTTTGTCTGTATTCTAAAAAATGAGCTTGTTTCAATTCAAACAAGCAATATGTTTCTTAGCGGGACAATGATGTTAATGAACCGGTATAATAAAGCTGTAGCAACAAGTGGTGTTCAGCTACCTCCTGATGGTATTGGAATCGACTCCTTTGAATTCTGGCTTCCTTCAAGGCGACCTGCATCCCAAAATCTGGCATTTAAACTGGCTGAAGGACTCAAACCATTCAAGGTTTCAAACCTGGTTAATGGATTTTGCCGTCCAACAAATGCTGCTAATGCCTGGGTGGCTGATCTGAATGATAATAATCCTAATGTCATCTTAAGATGGGATGAAGCAGTTCAAATTAAACGAATCGTATTATTCTTCGATTCAGATTTTGACCATCCACTGGAGTCGACCCTGAGGGTTCATCCTGAGCGTGTGGTACCCCATACAGTCAGAAATTACAAAATAATGGATGATGAAGGTAAACTGATCTTTGAAAAAGCAGGAAATTATCAGAACGTTAATGAGATTATTCTTAACCAGGAATTAAGTACTTCTTTCATCCGAATTCACCTGGAACACCCTGCAAATAATGTTCCGGCAGCATTATTTGAGGTTCAGATTTTTTAAATGAGTTGAAATTCTAATGCCTGATATATTCTAATCAGGCTTTGGACAGTTTTCAAGTGCTGACTCTTGTCAATAGCCTCCAGCTTTAGCTGGAGGGTTTTTGAGGTTTTTTGACGGGATTTAGCACAAAAATTGAAATTTTATTAAATTAAGGCTGAAGCAAACCCAAAATTTATACAAAAAAGGCGCTGACGACCTTGCAAGTCTTAATTTTTCAACAAGTGATCAAATTATGAAAGATGTTTCCTGAATAAAATCCAAGCCCGGTTTTATTCCAAAATTAATTCCCCAAGTGCAGCTTTCGTAAATCCTTTTAACTCATTACTCTCACCATTCTTAATCTTTTTTACCCAATTAGGGTCAGCAAGCAGGGGACGGCCAACAGCAACCAGATCAAAGTCCCCGCGATCCATACGCCTCATCAGCTCATCCAGATTACTGGGTTCAGAACTTTCACCTGCAAATGCAGCTAAAAATTCGCCTGTTAAACCAACTGAACCAACTGTGATGGTTGCTTTACCGGTAATTTTCTTGGCCCAGCCTGCAAAATTAAGATCTGATCCTTCAAATTCAGGTTCCCAAAAACGGCGTTGAGAACAATGGAAGATATCGACTCCGGCGTCCGAAAGGGGATTTAGCCAATATTCCATTTCCTGAGGAGTTTTAGCCATTTGATTGGTATATGCAGCGGGTTTCCATTGTGATAATCTTATGATTAAGGCAAAATCCTCACCCACCTGTTTACGCACTTCTTTGACCACTTCTACAGCAAATCGACTGCGTTCTGCGAGCGTTTTACCACCATATGCATCTGTACGCTTGTTGGTACCTTCCCAAAAAAACTGGTCAATTAAGTAGCCGTGTGCCCCATGTAACTCAACACTGTCAAAACCCAAACGCTTTGCATCAGCAGCAGCTTTTCCATACGCTAAAATCGTATCTGCAATATCTTCTTCGGTCATCACATTACCGTTCTTGAAATCCGGCCTGTTTAAGCCAGACGGACCTTCAAAGGGCTGTGCAGGCAGCCAGCCTGAACGATGATTATCCATTACACCCATATGCCATATTTGTGGTGCCATACTGCCTCCTGCCTGATGTACCTGATCAATTACTTTTTTCCATCCGGCTAAGGATTGTTCACCATAGAAATGGGGGATATTGGGATCGTTTGATGAAGATACCCGGTCGATGACCGTTCCTTCCGATAGAATTAAGCCTACTTGACCTTCGGCACGTTTTTGATAGTATTCTGCAACTGTATCGGTTGGAACGCCATTCGGAGAAAATGAACGCGTCATGGGTGCCATCACAATCCGGTTTTTTATATTGAGTGATTTCAGACTGAATGGCCTGAATAAGTTGTCTGTATTCATTATATTAATGTTTATTATTAAATTTCTGTTTGAATAATTTGGCTTAAAAGCTCAAAAGCCTCTTCATTGCGCTGGTAATAGGTCCACTGACCAATTCGGGTAGATTTGATGAGTCCGGCACGCTGCAGAACAGATAGATACTCAGAAACGGTAGATTGAGTAAGTCCAGCCTTTAGTTGGATCTGCCCAACACAAACACCATATTCGAAACCGGCATGCTGTTTTTGATCAGGGAAGTTTAATTCAGGTTCTTTAAGCCAGTTAAGGATTTGCAATCTTGTCTTGTTCGACAATGCTTTAAAAATTTCTACCTGATCCACGATACAAAGATATATCGGAAATTCCCGATATGTCAATTAATTATGAGAGATGACATGGGGGTGATATTTTACGGGAAAAACTATTAGGCTGAAGCCCGCCCGGATGAACTCCGTTCGGACTGGCCCGAAAACGAACAACCTCATTGACCCCAGCTAAAGCTGGAGCCTATTGAGCAATCGTATTGCTGTGATGTCATAAACACTTTAACGAACTCATTGGAATACTGAGGAGGCTAAAATACTGGCAGTTTTGGCGGTGCAAGAGTAAAATCATAATCACTTACATCCCGTCACTTTCCAGATTTTCCCGTCAGTTTTAGTAAAAAGATAAAATTGTTTATTTGCCCCTAAACCAAAACGTAGGTCGCTTCTGCGATTATGGGTGATATCTTTAAAAGTGGAAGGAACTCCATTAAATACCAGGTCAAATTCTAAAATTTCTGCCGGTTTTCTTGTTGCAATTGCCTCATTTTCAATATAAAATACCCGTCCAGTGGCCACATCACCAAAAATGTATTTATTCTTTAGCGGCCCAATATTGCCTTCATAAACATAGCCTCCGGATATTGCATTCCCCTCATCATGATCAAATTGAGCAAGTGGATAGACAAATTTAAATTTTGCATCATCAGGCTGTAAAGCATATACTTTATTCATTTTGCCTTTATTATTGAGGAAAAAAGTTCCTTCTCTTCGTGGCCAGCCATAATCAGCTCCTGCCTGAATTAGATTTAGTTCTTCAACGCTGTTTAAACCAATATCAGAGACCAGAATCTTCCCTTCAGGAGTCCAGGCTACTCTGTTTGGATTACGGAAACCTCTGGCATAAACCTCTCCAAGTGTTTTATCATCATTATCTTTGGCAAATGGATTGATGGATGGGATGCCATACTTTCCGTTTTTGCTGTTGTTACCCCGAGGATCTATGCGTAAAACAGAAGCCCTGATCTGAGTATTTGAATTGCACAGGAAAGAAAATCCGGCTTCTGCTGAACCACCATCACCCATGGTGAGGTATAGTAAGCCATAATCCGGATCTTTGGGCCGGGAGAGCGGATTAAAGACAATCTCCTGCATGCTATGAATTACTGTAGGCATGTCAATCCGCAAAAGCTCTCTGCTTTTACCCTCAAATTTTCCTGATGTTGGCTCATTTATTTTCCATTCTGTCAGAACACATTGTATGAGAACCGGAATGGAATCCGCATATGCGAAATCTGAGGGAGCAGAGCGCGGCTTTTCAGAATGTATCGTATAAAGTAATCCATTCTTATAAAAACTTGGGTGGAAGGCAAAACTTCCAAAACCGGTTGCATAACCCGGGACTGAAATAAAGGCTGGTCTTTGAGTACTGATATCCATTACCTCTGACAATTCCCTGCCCTTTAGTTCATATAATTTGCCTCTCAGATCTTCAATAAAGCTGCGCTCTTTTTTGCCTGGTAAAACCCGCATTTGATTTATTCTCGCCAGGGGTATTTTATCGCCACTGGGATTTGCGGTTACTACTTCCTCAAGCTCAAGCCTTAAACCTGATTTTTTAATTTTTTCAGGGATTGGATCATTCAATACTGGCCCGAATCTTTCTGTTGATGCTTCGTTTTTTACCTTAAAGGTATTGATATAAGCTAATACTGACAGCATTTGATCATTGTTCAGGGCCTCGAATGAAGGCATTGGAACTTTATATTCCTGAAGCAATTTAATCCCACGGGGGTTTCCACCTTCAATGACACTTTGTGAATTGCGAATAAAGCGAAGGAGCGCAGGCTTTGTTAGCTCAGTAGTAACCCCTGATAAATCCGGACCAATCCCTCTCTGTGTAAAGCTATGGCAGGAACTGCAGTTCTGTGTAAACAAGGCTTTTCCTTCCTCAATTGTTTTTTTATCCTCCGGATAATCATTGATAGTTTGTGCTCCTGCATTGAGGATAATGACCTGCATAAGACAGAAGACAATAAATATTTTTAAAAAAGCCATATTGATTATTTTATTTGCAATGAATCTGACCTGATCCTTTTTCTTTTAATAATTATTATATGTTGCCAATTCTATTTTATTACCAATGGATGAGCATAATCATCCCACATCCTGTTGATGAAGGCCGCATCAGATGCTCCATCGTAAACAATAAAGCGATATCGGGCTATATATCCCTGGTCTGGCCTTATTTCAAAGTCGCCTGCTTGTGATGGTGCATAACAAAAGAAAGGTTCTGTAGGATGGATACGCATGGGTTGCGGAGATCGGAAATTATCCGGATGGGAAAAAATGCTGATACCGCTTAGCTTTCCGCCAATATTACCACTGATGTGAACCCATTTTGATGTGGTAGCGTGTCCATTGCTTCTGTCCTTGCCTTCTGAAGTCAAAAAATAGGCATTATCCTTTCCATTCCACTCTCCATTGCCTCTAAAGCCGATTCCTCCATATAAATATTCCGGAAGTTTTAAGACAGAAGAGCTGGAAAGTTGCTGTCTGAGTTCCAGGTCAATGACATAATAAGGCTTTTCATCACCTTCTGTGTTGTAAACTTTAATCTGCCATTCCTCAGTTAATACCTTCCTAATGGGACTTACTGATAGATCATAATATGCATTTACAGATTCTGAAGACGCAAATACTGATCCTGCTTCCGTATTTTTAATTCCCTCAAACAAAACAGTACCGGTTTTATCGGCCATATTCCAAAAATCGGGCTTTCGCCCCTCAAATTCAGTTTTTGTCCATGCTGCCCAGATTCCATGATGATGTTTATGATTTAATGGATAATCATCGGCAACTGAAAGACCGGAAGGGGAGAGCACCGGAAAAATATATCCTCCGCGACGGAATACAGGTTCAATTTCAGCCGGCAGATCTTTTTTACCCGTTTGAAGGCCGATTACCTGCTTACCATTTACTGTGAATTTAGCTTCAGCCTCTGTTAATGAAACTTCTGCTTTGCTTACTGAACCGGATTTTCTGACCGTTTTAAAGGTTTTAACTTCCCCCGGACTAAGACTCATAATCGCACAGGCATAGCCATCTCTTAGAAATTGTACAGGATACTTCTTTTTGTCTTTATCGATAAGATATATATTCTCTGTACCCCCTGCAGACTTTAATTTGAACCTGACAATACTGTTGTTTCTAACAATATGATCATTCACAATCCGAACCTTCTCAGACCCCTGGGCAGATGTATCCAATACTACCCCCAGTATCAAACAAAAAATCAGTAATGTCCTCATATATAAATATTTATTTCTGGAAATCTGTTTGTTTCATTCTCCACCCGATAGTTATCGGGTCTCAACTCTCCATTCTCAATTACTTGTTATCTTCCTCCACATAATTCAAATCCTTGTGAAACGTCTCATCCAAATACCTAAGCGCAATCACAGCAATTACAAACGACAGTAAACCAACTGCGGCTGCCGCATAAATAATGCCCCAGCTCCCTTTAAATTGTAAAAATAGTGCCGTTAATGGTATTACAGAGCCCCTGACAAAATTAGGAACCGAAGTAGCGACCGTAGCACGCAGATTTGTACCAAACATCTCCGCTGCAACAGTCACAAACAGCGTCCAGTAGCCGTTAGCAAAGCCTAAAAGTGCGCAAATAGCATAGAAAACTACAATATCCTTTGTCGGGAATAATAGGTAAACTGCTGCCATAAGAGAGGAAATCAGCATAAAGGTTAAAATAATTTTCTTTCTGCTCTGGAAATACTGGCTTAGGAATCCGCTTGCCAGATCACCGAGCACCTGACCTGAAAAGGCAAACATAACGGCCTTCCCTGCATTGACCGGTTCTGTGATGCCAAGGGCCTTACCAAATTCAGGAGAGAATGTAATCAGTATCCCGACAACAAACCAGATAGGTAAACCTATCAGGATACATTTAAGATATTTTAAAAACCTTTTTTTATTGTTAAACAGCATTAAAACATTACCCCGTTCTATATTCTTATCCTTGATCTTTACAAAAATTCCAGATTCAAATACTTTCATCCGGAGTACTAATAATAATAATCCAAGTCCGCCACCAATGAAGTAAGAAGTCCGCCAATCGAAGAGATCTGCCATGAAATAAGCCAGAACAGCCCCCAGGACTCCCATAGTTGCCACAAGTGTCGTTCCATATCCACGAATTTTTCTCGGTAATACTTCAGCCACAAGCGTAATACCTGCCCCCAATTCTCCTGCCAAACCAATACCCGCAATAAATCTTAACACAGCATATTGCTCAAAGGAAGTCACAAAGCCATTCGCAATATTAGCCAGAGAGTAGATTAAGATCGAACCAAAGAGTACAGAAAGTCGTCCTTTTTTATCACCCAGGATGCCCCAGAATATTCCTCCGATCAGGAGTCCGGCCATTTGTAGATTCAGCAAAATGATGCCATCGTCTAACAAGGCCTCCTGGGAAGTTCCCAGTGACAACAAGCTAGGTACACGCACCACACTGAATAAAAATAAATCATACATGTCAACCAGGTAACCCAGTGCTGCAACCATTACCGGAATTTGTATCAGTTTTTTGATGATATAATTAAAATTAACAGGCACAGTAGAGTCCTGATCAGTAGTTTGAATATCAATAGGATTTTGCTTCATTTTAATGGATTTTTGATCCTGATTTTTTATAAACGGGAGAGGGTTAAGCCACCATCGACCATAATGACCTGACCGGTGGAGTAGGGGAAATAACCTGTTGCCAGTGCAAGAACCGCTTTGGCAACATCAGAAGCTTCACCCCAGCGCTTTTGAACACATAAACCATCTGCAATTAATTTATCATACTTTTCGGTAACCCCGGCTGTCATGTCGGTATGGATTATACCTGGCCTTACTTCATAAACCGGAATGTTAAATTCACCCAACCGGGAAGCAAAAAGCTGTGTAGCCATACTTAAACCCGCTTTTGCAACTCAATATTCCCCACGGTTAACCGAAGCTACTGTTGCAGAGATTGATGAAACATTGATTATACAGGCTTTATAATCTTTATCACTCTGCTGTTGTGCAATCATCCAGTTTGCTGCTGCCTGGGTCAGAAAATAGGGTCCCTGGAGATTGGTGGACAGCAGATACTCAAAGCTTTCTTCGGATGCCTCCAGAATATCCTTACGTTCTTTTGGTGCTACCCCTGCATTATTGACCAAAACATTCAGACATCCATAATGAGCCTTGATTTTTTCAATCATTGCATTGCGATCTGCTTTTGAAGCGATATCCCCCCGGCAATAAATTACTCGTCTGCCATGTGTTTCAAGTTCCTGAATTACCTCTTGTACTGCTTCCTCCTGACGGACACCATTAATGGCAAGGTCGAAACCAGCCTTCGCCAGTTCCTGGGCAATGCCAAAACCAATTCCACGCGTTCCCCCGGTTATAAATGCTATTTTCTTTTTCTGCATATGCTATGCTAATAAATGCCAATTAATTATTATTGATTGTGCTGTGGGATTTGAGCTTTGGGCCTTGGGCCTTGGGATCTGAGCTTAGGCAGCACTTATGTCTCATATCTCATATCTCAAATCTCATGTCTCAAATCCCATAACTCATATCTCTACAGCTCTGGTATATCCACCCAACACCTCTTCTCCCAGCTTTCAACACCCTTTTCAGCTAATTGCACCCCTTTTGCACCTTCCCGTAAATCCCATGGGAAGGGTTCATCTTTTACAACATGTCTTAAAAATAGCTCCCATTGTACTTTGAATGCATTTTCAAAAACTTCCTGCTCAGGCACTTTAGACCAGCCCTCGAAAAACTTAATAGGTTGTTCGATATCCGGATTCCATACCGGTTTAGGGGTGTTTCCATAATGCTGGGTATAACATTCCCTTAAACCTGCAACAGCCGAGCCTTTTGTTCCATCAACCTGCAGGGTTAGCAAATCATCGCGGCGGACGCGAACTGCCCAGGATGAATTAAAATGTGCAATTACGCCCCCTTCTAATTCAAAAGTGGCATATGCAGCATCATCTGCAGTACATTTATAAGCTTTGCCTTGTTCATCTATACGCTCAGGAATATGGGTTGCACCCAGACATGATACTGCTTTTACCTTTCCAAAAACATGATCGAGCACGTAGCGCCAGTGACATAACATATCTACAATGATACCACCATCATCTTCCTTGCGATAATTCCAGGAAGGCCTTTGAGCAGGGATGGAGTGGCCTTCAAAAACCCAGTAACCAAACTCGCCCCGAACAGAGAGGATTTTCCCGAAAAAACCATTTTGAATCAACCTTTTTAGCTTCATAATACCCGGAAGCCATAGTTTATCCTGAACCACGCCGTTTTTTAATCCTGCAGACTTGCATAGTTCGTATAACTCAAGTGCAGTTTTGGTATCTATGGCAATCGGCTTTTCGCAATAAACATGCTTGCCTGCCTGTACCGCTTTCCGAACGCCTTCTGCTCTTCTTCCCGTCGTTTGGGAATCAAAATAGATGATGTTATGCGGATCTGCCAAAGCTTCATCCACATTTGTAGTCATTTTCCTGACCCCCGAAAGCTGACTTAACTTTTCCAATTTATGAATATCACGGCCTACCAGTATCGGATCAGGCATGATGATTTCGTCAGCACTCACCTTTATGCCGCCTTGCTTAATAATTTCTGCTATCGACCTTAATAAGTGTTGATTGGTGCCCATGCGTCCGGTGACGCCGTTCATTATGATACCTATATTATGTACTTTCATTTTTCTTTTGTTCTTAAGAATTTTTCAAATATGCTTCTGTAATTTTTTTCAGGAATAAGGATTGATCCTCTTTCCAATATAAGTTAGAGAAGATTTCAACCTCATTGAATCCATTAAAACCGCTATCCTCAACCCAGCCCCGAATTTCTTTAATATTGATGCAGCCTTCGCCCATTAAACCCCGATCGTTGAGCATATCCAATGTAGGGGTTTTCCAATCGCAAATATGAAATGCTGAAATATTGCCATTCAGACCAGAGCGTTTAATTTCCTGCTCCAGATCAGGGTCCCACCATAAATGGTACACATCCAGCGCAATTCCAAGCCAGGGAGAATTCAGTTCTTCAGCCAGTTCATTAGCCTGAGCAAGGGTATTGATCGCTGAGCGGATATCTGCATACATTGGGTGGAGAGGTTCAATGGCTAATCTTACCCCTGCGGCTTCAGCATGAGGTAAAACAGCCGCAATTCCGTCCCTTATTTGCTTGCGCGATTCAGTTAAAGGCTGTCCTGGCACCGCACCGCAGACTAAAACGATCAATGGCGCTCCCAATGCTTCGGCTTCATCAATTGCCTTACGATTATCATCGATCGCTTCCTGCCGACCTGCAACTGAATTATGCGGAAAGAAGCCTCCCCGGCATAGTGAGACGATATCCAGATCATAATCCCGAAGCATTTGCCCCGTTTTTTTTATATCCCTTCCATCCAGCGCATCACGCCATACCGTAATTCCCCCAATTCCGGCCTCAGAAAAGTTCTTTGCTGACTGTTCAATAGTCCAGGGTTTTATGGTAATTGTATGAACACATAAACGTGAAAGATCCCTCAATTGTTCCGGCTTCATTTTAAACCTCCAAAAAATGATAAATAGGATTCGTTGTTTATTTCCCGCTGAAGATATAAGGCAGCTTCACGCGCATGATAATCTCCCCACATACTGGATTCCCCATTCGGGATTTTACTTCCTTGCGGGACATGGTCCCATCCATTTGGACGGTGATAAATAGAATGTAAGATCAAACCCTGATGCTCCGAACCTGTGCTCAAATAAGGCTCCTCAAATAAAGTATTCAAAACGGTTAAACCGGCTTGCCAATAACGCTCGCCCGATGCTTTATCGCCTTTGCTGATCAAATACTTTCCCAGGCGAAGTAAACCCTGTGCTCCAATCGCAGCTGCTGAACTATCCACAGGTTCAAAATTATTAAATGGTTCCGCCGGGCGGTTTAAATAATCACCCAGTTTATGAAGATCCGGAGCACCGGTATCCCAATAGGGGATGCCATCCGATGGAGTATGTTCAATATAAAAATCGCAGGTCGCTTTTGCTGCTTTCAGCATAAAGGCTTCCGTTTCTTTGCGGCCACCAAAGAGGTCAAGTTCAGCATCCGATAGCTTTTCAAAGCATTCAAGTTCCTCGGCAAAACCGCACATAGCCCAGGCTAATCCGCGAGTCCAGGTGCTGAAGCCTGTATAACCCTGCTGCGAATTCGGGCAGCGAAAGTTCCCATCCTTGGTATTAAAAACACTTTCATGTGCCGCTCTGCCCCATAAATCGTACATATCCCGACCTTCACCATAAAAAACTGAATAATCTGCCGTGGCTTTCAAATGTAAGATAGCCCGTTCCAGTAAATTGATCTTTACATCACCCTCAGCCTGAAAAACATGACCCAGAAGATGGCTCACCAATAAGGCACGGCAGGAGCGGATCGTATCCACAAATAAGGAATGTGGTCCGTTAAAGGAATGAATAAACCCGCCATTTTTGATGTTTGTCCAGCGACTTGCCTGTACTGCACCCGAAATTTTAAGGGCTAACTGATAAAATTCCTTCTCCCACTCGTTAAATTCTAATTTTCCTTCGTTCATCAGGCGCAGGAGATTGCCGTAGGTGCTTACATTATTGAATCCGTGATCATGCACTCCGATATGGCTGATATGCGGGGCCATCACCGCCAGAGTGTTCTTACGACCGATCTCCAGAAATTCTTTATCACCTGTTGCATCAAACTGTAAAATGGCAGAACCGAACTGAAAGCCCTGGGTCCATTCCGTCCAGCCACGGGTGCTGTATTTACCTTTTACGGTAAAAACAGGGGATCCTTTTGAAACATCGTAGTTCTTATCCAGATCCATGATCTTTTGACCTGAGAGCTTCCAGAATTGTTTTAGCTTAGTTTGAAGGTCAGCAGGCTTCAGAGTTTTATTTATTCGTATCATAAGGTATCTTTATCGTGCGTAAAGCGATTACATTAAATAGGGTTAATGATTTGATTTATTAGCTATTCAAACGTTTGAATAAATGTATATTTTTAATTTTCAATTTTCAAATCATTTAATGCAATTTAAATAGAATGGCAAAGAGAACCACACTCCGGGATATTGCAGAAGAATTAAACCTGACGATTTCGGGAGTTTCAAAAGCCCTGAGCGGGCATCCCGGTATCAGTGCCACGACTAAACAGCGGGTTGAGGAAGCAGTTGCAAGATTAAATTACAGGCCAAATAAAATTGCTTCTTCGCTGCAGTCAGGACAAACCAAAATTATAGGTGTCATTATTCCGAGTGCAGATAAAAGCTTTTTTGGTTCAATTGTATACGGCATGGAAAATATCATTAACCAGAATGGTTATAGTATTTTATTATATCAGTCGCATGAACTGCCCGAAAATGAGATCAAAGGCATAGATACCTTTATCCAGTCGAGCGTGGATGGGATCATTGCCACGATGGGTAAGCAGACCATAAACTATCAGCACTACCTTGACGTTAAGAAGCGCAATATTCCGCTGGTCTTATTTGATACGGTGAATGAAAATATACCTGTGCCTACTGTTACGATAGATAATTATAAAGGCGGTTTTATCGCAACTGAGCACCTTATTCAAAACGGATATAAGCGGATTGCCTATATTTCAGGTTTAAAGCATATTCCAATTTTTAATGAGCGCTTGCGCGGATATCTGGACGCTTTGAGAAAATATAATATCCCTGTTGAAGAAGAACTGATCATTTATGGTAAAAACACCATTAAATCCGGGACAGAATGTATGGAAAAGCTATTAGAGCTTCAATCAGTCCCGGACGCGGTAGTTGCCGTTGAAGATTTTACTGCTCTGGGAGCAATAAAGGCCTTAAAAGCTCAAAAATACCAGATTCCTGAGGATGTTGGCATAGTTGGTTTTTCGAACGAAGGATTTAGTGAGCACATTTCCCCAAGTTTAACAACTATAAACCAAAAGACAGTCGAGATGGGAGAGGAGGCAGCCCGATTACTTTTTAAAATGAGTAATAAAGCAAATCCCTATGAAGGAGAACCTGATAAGATTGTACTTGAGCCTTTATTGATTGTCAGGGAATCGTCGGTTAAGGGTTAAATAAAAAGTGATTTTTATTAATATAATAACGACCTGAAACTTAATTTTAAAAAGGGAAATGTAAAGATTATGGTGAAGTATCTGGAATACTGAGTAATCAGTTGGGTTATTATTCTCATGCCATGATTTTATTGTTTACAATTTGTGAACTATTGTTTATCTTTGCAGAGCATGAATTATTTTAGAATAATAAAGCGTTCAACACTGATTGCCTATTACGTTAGGCATCCTGAAGCCAAAAAAGCCATTGAACTATGGTATTCAGAAATAAAACAGCATGAGTTTAAGAGCTTTAATGAACTCAAGGAAGTTTATAAATCGGCGAGCATTATTGCTAAGAACAGAGTAATATTTAATATTAAAGGCAATGATTTTAGGTTAGTTGTTAAGATAAACTTTCATACCAAACAGATCTTTATTATTTGGTTTGGTTCACACAGAGAATATGATAAAATTGACGCTGCAACAGTAAGCTACAAGAATTAATACCAGGAATATGAAACAATGGAATATTTTAAAGACAGAAAAAGATTATAGCTGTGCTATTGAGCGGCTTGATGAGATTTTTGATGTTGCACCAGGTGACCCATTTTTCGAAGAAGCAGAACTTTTGGGTTTGCTCATTAATGAATATGAAGATGTTCATTTTCCTATATCAAGTCCTGATCCATTAGAGGCTGTTAAATTAAAGATGGATGAGTTAGGACTGAAGAGCAAAGATTTACAGCCATATATTGGTTCTAAAAGTTATGTATCAGCAATATTAAACGGGAAAAGAGAAATTACCCTCCGAATTGCGAGTGTGTTGCATCAAAAATTAGGTATACCCGCAGAGGTGTTTTTAAGGAGTGCTATTAATTAATCACAGAGTTCGGTATAAAATCTTGTTTATTCCGGTTTAGATTCGATATTTTTTTCTTGCTTTTGAAAGCAAGGTCTGTGCCTCTTCGGTCACGCTAGTCACATGTTCTGCCGTTTTTTTTTGCCCATAAATTCCTTTGTAATATAAAAATCAGCCCGGGCAAAAATCTACAGCTGCCACGGGTTCATTTCAAATGGCCTTGTTAGCGCACGCGTGTCACGTGTACTTCTATATTTTTTTCTGGAACGCGCGGCACGCGCGCACCAGCAGTTCCGGGTAAAATAAACCTTGCCGGAGGAGGTATCTTCCGGCTGGTGGTAACTTGAAATAGAACGTGATTTCTTGCCGGAAATACTCCGGATGAAAGGGCTGACCCGTCCTATACATTACAGGTATTGTTTTACAAAATCGAATTATTTTGGCACCTGAGCCTAATTGTAACCGTAATATTTTAATTTTCATTAAATTGAATTCAGGTTAATAAGTACAGAGTTTAGAAAATTTAGGGTGATTGAAAGAAATAAATCCAACTCATTTATCCCAATCATTTATCGTCATAATGAAACCTGCATTGAATTACTGAGCATTTTTGATCTTTCCCTTTGCTTCCTGAGACCTGATAAACTAATCTATGTTCTCCTATTATCCTTCTAGACCAGAATCCTTTTAGGCTGTGCTTCAGCGGCTCCGGTTTTCCAATACCATGAAAAGGAGTTCGTTTAATTTCTTTTAGTAAATCACGAATCTTCTTTTCGGCCTCCGGATCATTATCCATCCAGTATTCAAAATCCTCCCAGGCTTCAGGAGTAAATTCTATATTCATTTAGGCCTTGACTAGATTTTCATCTGCCAGAGTAAGAGTTCTGGTATTACCTTTTTTCAATTGCTCAATAGCACTTTCCAAACGTTTCCGGTTAGTTTCAGTAGACAATAGGTGAGCCGTTTCTGTAAGGGCATTATATTCTTTAATAGAAATAACCACAACAGCATCATCCTCATTGTTATTTCTGGGAATGATAAGAATGTCTTCTGATGCACTTACCTCATCGAAAAAGGTTTTCATGTTTGTTCTAAGAGAAGAAATGGTTACAGCTTTCATAGTTTTATATTGTACATACAAATGTACCATTCATTGTACAACAATACAAATAACTAGCCCTATAATTCTAAACTTGCCAATTGAAGAATTGAAAAGGGAATGTTGGCCTTTTGAAAATCCCGAATATTGAATCCCCGAAATATAAATGATGATGTACTGACAATTCTCCTAACGGTCCCGGTAGGGGAAGTTGATGTTAACACTGGTAAATGCTTGGAATTTAATTGGGTTCGATATTCCTTAAAGGTTAAAATGCTTTAAGAAATCATCGGGATCTTCGTGCGTTCATTCAATTGCTTGATATGTACATCAAATCTAAATTATGAATATAAAGCAGAATTCTAAAAGGGGAGGCTGATACGAAAGGAAAATGGATTTTAATTACATCGTGAATAGTGGGATTTTGTACGCCTTCCTCTTGTTTAACTGCGTTAAATGATAATGACATGTATAATTCACATAGTTTTGAGATCTGAGTATCCTTTAAATATGATAACACTAATCGGCCTCGTGTAAATTTATCTGGCGACCAATATCATTTACCTCAGGATCCTCATCAAAAATTGGCAGGTCGGTTTCATAATCGAGTTTCAACCATACGCCTTCTGTATCCTTTTGAATGTGGATATATTCTTTGCCTTCTTTGAAAATAGTAAATGTATGATCCTCTTCCGGAAATACGGAATAGGTTGTTAATCCTATAAAAATATCAAAAGGTTCTTCCATACACAAAGATAGGAGAATTGCTTCTTAGGTTTCATGACACGTTTGTAATTGTAGGTATCTTATCTTTATATTCAACCATAAATCTTAGATGTTAAATAATATTTAATAATTTAATTAATAAGGTTTATCGATTTTTTTGAATGTTTAATAAATAAATAATGGAGACCAGAGATTTTTTAGAAAAGCAGATCGACCAATTAGGGCAGATGTTAACTGCACTTTTTAACAAAGTACTCAAGAGGACAGAGCAAGGCATTTCAATAAAGGATGATGAAATTATCCAAACATTTCAGGATGAACTATTAATCGACCTTACAAAGGTAAGTGAGCTAAACCAGGATGAATTAATATATTTTTTGATAAATAAACGAGGTTATAATTTTGAAAACCTTGAGAAGTTAGCAAAAGTTATATCCCTTTTCAGTTCTAAGAAATATGAGCCCTTATTAACGGATAATACTCTGAGAAGCCTTGAACTCTCAATACTTGATTATTTAACAGCTAATGATAAGAACTTTTCCCTTGAACGCCAATTGCGGGTTGACTATCTAAAAAAATCTAATATCGATGGTTTGTAAGCAATGTTGAGATCAAAATTCGCAGATAGTTAATCAGCATTAATTATTAGTAGGAAGGGTATGTATTCTTTTTTAAACCTGGTTGTCAATAAAATTTC
>Ga0123337_10002515_pt1 | contig 20845 bp, 18 predicted proteins | sample frozenSSSSmetaG_FD_89792 | JGI IMG/M metagenome (GOLD analysis project Ga0123337, IMG submission 89792) | Glacier valley bacterial and archeal communities from Borup Fiord, Nunavut, Canada, to study Microbial Dark Matter (Phase II) -... | ecosystem: Environmental > Aquatic > Freshwater > Ice >...
AAATCCATAGGTTAAAAATAATAGAAAGGCAGTTATTTATTTGATTAAAAATTGTTGAATACCATCCTTCTGAAGCAAATAGACTTTGTTGTTGGCAACTTTTATTTGCAGAGCATTTTTAAAAAAAGCCGGGGTAGGGTATTCCTGCAATTTTAATGAGCCGGTCTGGTATAGGTAAAGAACACTGTCACCAAAGCCGTACAAATTTTTACCAATCACTTCCGCATTGTTCCAGTTTAAAAATGGAATATTGTTTTTTAAGGCACCATAATAATCGAACGTATAAAATCCTTTATTGGGATCGTAGAGGTAAAGGAATCCATCCTGGTCTGTTATCTGAACAGGCGAAGGAACGGTATCAAACAAGGTTCTGAAATCTACACTCTCCATGATCACTTCGCCGTTGTCATCTATTTTTTTAAGCTTGCTTTCCCCCTCATCAAAAAGCCAGATATTATTGTCATAAGATGTGGCAATGGCCTTTACTTTAAATATGTTTTTTTTGCCGAGGTTGATGGTGTTGCGAACATTGAGAAATCTGTCGAGCACCACAATTGTCGAGAAATTTTTGTAATAAAGTAAAAGCTTTAACGGGTTGGTTGCATCTATCGAAAACAGCTTTCCATATTTGCGCACATTGTTAAACACCCCCGCTGAATCGCCATTGGCATTCAGCTTTTTTAACTGATTGGTTTGGTTATTTACCAGGTAAATATTTTCGAGATTATCAACAGTGAAGTAAGAAAAATCACCTGTAATGGTTTTGTTTAAACTAAATACAGAATCCTTTTGGGCAATGGCATTTAGTGCCGGCAAGCTGAGGCAAACAGTGAAGAATATTTTAAATAGCTGTTTCATGTTTTATTGTATTGCCGGCATTTTTTCAGGTGAATTTTTATAGGAATGAAATGTAAAATCAGGCCTCCTCTGTATAATATTTTAATTCCACCGTTTCGCCGTTAAATACTGCGTAGCTGCTATAATTGATCCATTCTCCCAGGTTGATGTACCGGCTTTTTTCATTGATCGTAAAATCAATCGGCAAGTGCCGGTGACCAAAAATTAAATAGTCAAAATAGCTTTTTTGCAATACTTCTTTTGAATAAATCAACAACCATTCATTCTCTTCACCCAAAAAACGTTCCGGTTCCTTTGTAGCAATGGCCCTGCTTTTTCTTGAAAAATAATTGGCAATCCCCATCCCAATAGCAGGGGGAATTATTCCAAACATCCATTGACAGAGCGGATTGCGAAATATTTTTTTTAAAAACTTATATCCTTCATCGCCGGGACCAAGTCCATCACCATGACCGATAAAGAATTTCCTGTTGTTGAATTCAAATGTTTTGGGCTCAAAGTAAACCGGAATATTTAATTCAGTTTGAAAATAATTCCTCATCCACATATCATGATTGCCAACAAAAAAATGAATGCGAATCCCCAGGTCAGTCAGTTCTGCCAGTTTACCCAGTATTCGAACAAAGCCCCGGGGTACTACAGTTGAATATTCAAACCAAAAATCGAAGAGATCTCCTACGATAAATATTTCTGCTGCATCATGCCGGATACTTTCTAAAAACCTGACAATCTTTTTCTCCCGTTGCAGGCTGGAGGCTGCATCGGGAGTACCAAGATGAAAATCGGAAAGAAAATAAATTTTTTTATCAGGGGCTAGCGTCATTACTTGATATTTTAAGCCTTGCAAATAATTAAGAGCAATAACAATCAGGAAGTGGCACTTTCAACCAAAAATAAATATACTTCTTTTGGGCCATGCACACCTGTGACCAATGTTTTCTCAATATCTGCCGTGCGGCTCGGGCCGCTGGCAAAAGTAATTAAGGAGGGCATATTGTTGTCAAACCGCTCCTTTATTGATTGCAGGGCATCCTTTAAATCATACACTAACTGGTTGGTGTAGGCGATGCAGATATGTATTGGTGCATACACACTAACAGTTCGGCCACTTTGCTGCGCTGCACTCATTACGATAGTGCCGGTTCGGGCCACCAGGTATTCACAACCCGTAACGGATGCATCACATCCCGGCAGATTGATGGTGTTGCTGAATGGCAGGTTCCATTGATCCTCATTGCAATAAATTTTTGACCATTCTTTGGAGGTGATCAATTGGTTTACCTGTTGGTGAAGTTCCTGCTCATTTACACAAAATGCGAACTTACCCTGCAGCTTTGTAAATTCTTCTGCAAATAATATTTCAAGATCGTCTGTTGCAGGATGGTAAACCGATGTAGCGCCTTCGCTTTGGGGAAAAGGCAAAGGCACTGGATTACTCAGTGCCTGCCTTATTCTTTTCAATATGTTTTCTTTTGCCGTTGAAGTACCCATGGCAGTATTTAAATTTTAGGAGGATTCAGCAATTCTTCCGGTAAAGCAGTGGAAGGTTCTTCTGATACTTTTTCTTCCGGTGACGGCTCAATGTCCAATGCTTTCTTTTCTTCATAAGGCCTTTTGCCTATTAAAGTTTCCACATCACTTTTGAACAGCACTTCTTTTTTTAGTAATTCTTTCGCTAATAATTCTACATCTCCTTTCTTCTCGGTCAATAATTCTTTTGTTCTGATATAGGCCTTGTCAATCAGTTTACGAACCTCCTCATCAATCATTTTACCGGTTTCTTCACTGAAGGGTTTTGTAAACACATTCTCCTGGTTAGGATCGTAATAACTGATATTACCAATCTTTTCATTCATGCCATATACCGTAATCATGCTGTAAGCAATTTTGGTAATCTGCTGTAGATCATTACTTGCACCGGTACTTATTTTACCAAAGAAAATATCCTCACTTGCCCTTCCGCCCAATGTCATACAAATCTGGTCAAGCAACTGGTCGGTATTGTATAGGTATTGTTCCTTTGGTGTGTATTGCGCATAACCCAATGCTGCAGTACCTCTTGGCACTACGGTTACTTTTAATAATGGATAAGCATGTTCAAGATACCAGCCGCAAATCGCATGTCCTGCTTCATGATAGGCAATGATTTCTTTTTCTTCCGGAGAAATGATTTTATTCTTTTTCTCCAATCCGCCAATTACCCTGTCAATCGCATCCTGAAAGTCGCTCATGTCAACCGCATCTTTTCCTTTTCTTGCAGCAATTAAGGCTGCTTCATTACACACATTTGCAATATCAGCACCCGCAAAACCTGGTGTTTGCTCTGCCAGTTTTAAAATGTCGAGTGTAGTAGATATTTTGATTGGCTCCAAATGCACTTTGAAAATTGCTTCACGTCCAACTAAATCCGGACGATCAATGGAAATCTGCCTGTCAAATCTACCTGGCCGCAGCAATGCACTGTCCAATACATCTGGTCTGTTTGTGGCGGCTAAAATGATAATCCCCAAATCGGTACCAAAACCATCCATTTCCACCAGCAATTGGTTCAGGGTATTTTCCCTTTCATCATTGCTCATCATCATATTCTTTCCTCTTGCCCTGCCGATCGCATCAATTTCATCTATAAAAATAATACAAGGTGCTTTTTCTCTTGCCTGTTTAAACAAATCTCTTACACGGCTGGCTCCAACGCCTACAAACATTTCCACAAAATCACTACCGCTTAAACTAAAGAATGGAACCTGTGCTTCACCTGCTACCGCTTTTGCCAGCAGGGTTTTACCGGTACCGGGAGGACCAACCAATAAAGCTCCTTTGGGAATCTTACCACCCAATGCAGTGTATTTTTTTGGATTTTTCAGGAAGTCAACGATTTCCATCACTTCCACTTTTGCTTCATCCAAACCAGCAACATCACCAAAATTGATGTTTACCCGGGAGGCTTTATCAAATAAAGTTGCTTTTGATTTTCCGATATTAAAGATGCCACCTGGGCCGCCACTTCCACCACCTGGGCCGCCAACTTTCCGCATCATCATTACAAACAACAAGCCCAGTAATAAAATAGGTAACAGGGTACTCACAATCTGTCCAAACAATTCACCTTCATCTGTAGGCGAATCTGGAACGGGACTGATCAATGGATTTTTGTTGTAGAAATCCTGCATGTAGGAAGCAAAAGTTTTGTCTTCTACAATGCTAAAATAAAGCTGTGGCTGAGGCAGTTTAAGTGCATTCTCATACTGCTTATCCAGGATTGATTTATAATAAGTTTGCTTTTTTGCAAGACTATCTTTTCTTAAAAATACACGGACAATTTTCTTGTTTCGGATGGTGGTTATTTTTTCAATATCGCCCTGCTTTACCATTTCGGTAAATTGAACCTGGTTCACTTCAAGACCTGCGCTGGATCCGCTTCTATATAAATTGTAGCCAACAATAGCCGCAAATACAAGACCATAGATCCAGTAAATATTGAAACGGTTTTTAATTTTTGATGAATCGTCGCCGGGTGAAGGGGTGTTATTAGGATTGGGTTTCCTGTTAGTGTCTGATTTCTTATCTTCTGCCATAACTGCTTGCTTACAATATTTATTGATGTTTTGCTACCTGGTTAAAAAATAGTTTAGTATTAGTCTCTGTGCTCGGTTTGTGGTGCATCGCTCCACATTTCTTCAAGCTGATAAAATTTTCTTGGTTCGGGCAGCATGATATGTACTACTACGTTTACATAGTCGATTAAAATCCATTGCTGTGCCTGCCGGCCTTCATGTTTATACGCAGACTCTCCGCATTTTTCTTTCACGTCAAATTCTACGAAATCGGCAATCGCTTTTAATTGGGTATTGTTACTTGCCTGGCAAATGATGAAAAAATCTGCTACAGCTTCAGGGATTTTCCGAAGGTCAAGACTAACAATATTTTCGCCTTTCTTTTCCAGAATGGCGTTGATGATTGATTTAAAAATTTTGCTGTTTTTGGTTAGCTTTTTAACGGTGCTTTTTTGACGATTGGCTAACAAAGTAAGATTGTCCAAATTTTATACTGTTTTAATTAACTGTTCATGGAATTACCATGATTGATTTGTGTTGTTACTACTGATTAACTTTTGTTTTCTGGTTAACAGCTTGTAGCTTGCATTTGTGCTCAAAAGTACTATTTCTTTACCAATCGTTGCGTTATGCCCTTTACCGGTTATCATTTTGAAGTTTTAGAGACAGTAGACAGCACCAACAACTATGCCATGGGAAAGGTTCATGCAGGAATGGCGAAACACGGCGATGCTTGCTTTACTGACCACCAAACAGGAGGTAAAGGACAACGTGGGAAGACCTGGTTAACAGGAAAAGGGCAAAACCTTGCACTGACTGTGATATTGAACCCAAAGCAGTTAAACCTCCTACAACCATTCGAACTTTCAACCGCTGTTTCCCTTGCTACAGTTGATTTTTTTGGCAAGTATGCGGGCGATGAGACTAGTATTAAATGGCCCAATGATATTTACTGGCGTGACAGAAAGGCAGGGGGGGTATTGATAGAAAATAAATTTAATGGCAACAAATGGAAATGGGCCATTGCAGGAATAGGCTTCAATATTAACCAAACTGAGTTTGCCCATGCTCTGGTGAATCCGGTTTCACTAATGCAGATTACCGGGAAGCGTTTTGAGGTAGAGAAATTAGGTAAAGAATTACATCAGTTAATTTTAAAAAGAACCGATGAACTTTTAACAAAAAGATATGAAGCCGTGCTGGACGAATACAATCAGCATTTATATAAAATACATCAGCCGGTCAGGTTAAAAAAAGACAATATTGTTTTTGAAACCGTCATCAAAGGCGTTTCCGCCCAAGGGCAATTGCTAACAGAAGACGCTATTGAAAAGCGGTTTGAATTTGGCGAAGTGGAATGGGTGATACTTTAATTTTCCACCGGTTCTTAGCGGCTGCCTAAGTTGTTGGCTTATACATTTCAGCAGAAACCAAATTCCCCTTTAGGGGTTAGGGGCTTTCCTCTTCTGCCTTTCTCGCCTCCACCTCAAATTTATTATTGTAATATCCTTTGCGAATGCTTTCCCATAAATACTGAACTAAAAACCAAATAAAGCCATGCCGCTGATATTGTCGAACATGGCATAACTCATGCCTGAGCAGCCGCTTGTTTTGGAGAAAGTCAGTTTTGGAAATATTGTGCAGGTGAATGGTTTTGCCTAATACCATTGCCACTGAAGTGCTACCCAATTTTCGGGCAGCTATGCCAGCCAGCCATGAATTTGGTTTGACAACAAACTCGTCATTATTTAATTTCTGCCCAGGCATTTAGTATTTCTTCTGTATGATTTTTGGTATCTGGCTTGTTGATGATCTTTTTAATTTTGCCCGCCTCATCAATTAGGAAAGTAGTGCGTGTGATGCCCAGGTAGGTTTTGCCCATAAATTTTTTTTCACCCCACACACCGTATTTCTCTACAATCACCTTGTCTTCATCCGCCACCAGGGGAAAAGGAAGCTGGTATTTATTTTCAAATTTTTTGTGATTTTTTACCGGATCTGCGCTGATGCCTATTACAAAAAAGCCTTTTTTGATCAGGTCTGAATAATTATCCCGCAGGTTGCATGCCTGGGCTGTACAACCCGGTGTATCATCTTTTGGATAAAAATATAGCACTACTTTTTTACCTTTAAAATCGGCCAGAGAAATTTTGTTGCCATTTTGATCAAGCCCTTTAAATGCAGGCGCTTTTTTTCCTTCTGTTAATGTTGTCATTTAGTTTGTTTATTAATTTCTATTCTTATACCTTTTTAAAAAGCTTAATAGAAAAGTTGAATAGTATCTGGGTTTTATTTCTTACCTCGTAAAATGATAAGTTCTTTCTGTTTTATTTCCCACACAATCTTCCACACTTATTTTTAATTCATGTGCACCTGGCTGACAATGCTCATCAAACTTATAGATAAATGTACTGCCTTTATCATTGCTAAACCGCAGCCATTTGCCATCCAGGTAGGCGTTGAAATTCACCAATTCTTTTGTATTGTCTTTAATTACAAATGCAATGCGATTTAGTTTAGCGGCATTCATACCTTCCCTGATTCCAACCGGCGTAACCGTTGGAGGCGTTACATCTTCAATCAATTGAAAATTGCCAAAAGCCCTGAAACTGGCTTCGTACCAATTGTTTTCGTTTCCAATTTTTACTGGGACAGCTTTAGCATAATCATTTTTATCAGCCCATGAACGGTGCATCACCATCTTGTCGGGATTTTTTGTATTGGTATTTTTTATTTTCACCGGAAAAATCGATTGCACCGGCACATGACCATTGTGCAATTGGAAAATCGTATTACCCACTGCAGGAGTAATTTCATTGTATTTAAAACGGATGGAATCATACAAGGCATTTTCCGGCAGGTAAAAACTGATCTTACTATTTTCAAAAACATTTACAAAACCCGGATGAAATTCTTGTTGTTGATAAAATGCTGGAAGGTCAGCGTCTACAGTTTGCTGTTTTATGGGTGTTTGCTGCAAATCGAATTTCAACAAAGTGCTATTACCCGCCGCATCTTTTACCTCAATCTTTATAGGATGCACAAATCCATCTGTTATATCAATAACCCCATCGCTGCTAACATCTTTATAAATCCCATTTTGGTAACCGGGGAGACGGCTTAGGTGCTGAACCCAGGATCCGCCGGTGCTGCGCAACTTGTAATCTACATGTGCATTTAAATACCTTGTTTCATCATAACTGATGCTATCCAACTGAAAACCGCTTACAGGCTTATCATTTTCGTATATCACCGCCTGGTAAATGCCATTTTTATTGGTTGATCCCGTGTAGCGGTCATATGTAGTGATGGCGAAACTAACCTTGTCTGTTTTGGCCAATATCAATGCAGGTGAGGTAGTATATACTCCATTTATTTTTTTTAGCGGGTAAAATCTGGGGGTTTGTTCAAAGGTGCTGATGCATCTGTCGTAAACTGCCAATCGAAGGATATCAGGAGGGATATTGTCTGCTACCGGAAAGTCAAATAACAGCGGATTCAGTACTTTATCTGTTTTGGTATCTCTTATCTCAAAATGAACATGCGGACCTTGTGATCCGCCGGTGTTGCCACTATAAGCAATAAACTGTCCCTTTTTTACAGGGAATAGGCCGACGGGTATATCTAGAAATACTTTCCAGCTTTCCAGGTTATACTGTTGTTGGGTTATATATTTTTCCAATAACGGGTTAAAGTCATTCAGGTGGGCATATAGCGTTGTTAATCCGTTGGGATGATTGATATAAATGCATCTGCCAAAACCAAATGGTTCAATTTTTATTTTAGCGATGTAGCCATCTGCCGCAGCCAACACCAGTTTGTTTTCAACCTGCTCAGTCCTGCAATCGAGCCCCATATGATAATGATTGGGCCTTAACTCGCCAAAATTTGCTACCAAGGCTTTCTTCGCCGCAACCGGCCAGGCAAAATATCCTCTTGGGTAATTCTTGGCTGGAAAAACCTGTGCAATAGAAATTGTGGGAAACAGTAATATGAAAACCAACGCAGCATTTATTCTTATCATCCTGTATAAAATTGAAAAAGGGCAAATTTAATTGATATAATAAGTAAAAATGACAGATTAAGTAATATGAAATGATAAAATTACAACCTTCAAAAAACTGCCCGTTTTTATATACTTTTGCACGCCAATAAAGAAGCACAACAAATTATGCCAAAAGACAATTCAATAAAATCAGTATTAATTATAGGTTCGGGCCCCATCGTAATCGGACAAGCCTGCGAATTTGATTACTCCGGAACCCAGGCTGCCAGAAGCATTCGGGAAGAAGGCGTAAAAGTGATTTTGATTAATAGCAATCCTGCTACCATCATGACCGATCCGATGATGGCCGACCGTGTTTACCTGCTGCCATTAACAGTAGAAAGTATCGAGCAAATACTGGAAGAAAATGAGATCAGTGCTGTATTGCCAACTATGGGCGGACAAACTGCACTTAATTTGTGTAAAGAAGCGGATGAATTGGGCGTTTGGGAAAAATACGGTGTTAAACTAATTGGTGTTGATATTAAAGCCATTGATAAAGCAGAAGACCGGGAAAAATTTCGTCAGTGGATGATTGAAATGGGCATTGCAGTTTGCCCGGCTAAAACAGCCAACTCATTTTTGGAAGGAAAAGAATTTGCGCAGGAAATTGGATTTCCTTTGGTAATTCGTCCATCATTTACGCTTGGTGGTAGCGGTGGAAGTATCGTATTTAAAAAAGAAGAACTGGATGAAGCGCTGAACAATGGATTAACCGCCTCTCCCATTCACGAAGTTTTGGTAGAAAAAGCAGTATTGGGTTGGAAGGAATATGAACTGGAATTATTGAGGGATGCAGAAGACAATGTAGTAATTATATGTGGCGTAGAGAACTTTGACCCGATGGGCGTGCACACTGGCGATAGCATAACCGTTGCGCCCTGTATGACTTTGAGCGATACCGCTTACCAGGATATGCGGAACACCGCCATCCGTATGATGCGTGCACTCGGCAATTTTGCAGGCGGCTGTAACGTACAGTTTGCATTGAACCCACAAACAGAAGAACTGGTAGTGGTAGAAATTAACCCAAGGGTTAGTCGCTCCTCTGCTTTGGCCAGTAAAGCAACTGGTTATCCTATTGCAAAAATAGCGGCTAAACTGGCGCTGGGCTTTAATTTGGATGAACTGAAAAACCAAATCACCCAATCTACCTCTGCTTATTTTGAACCGGCCCTGGATTATGTAATTGTAAAAATCCCACGCTGGAATTTTGATAAATTTAAAGGTGCAAATGATACACTGGGTTTCCAAATGAAGAGCGTTGGTGAGGTGATGGGTATTGGCCGCAGCTTTGCTGAGGCTGTACAAAAAGCTTGTCAGAGTTTAGAAAATGAAGCGGTTGGTTTGGGTTATTACGGCAAAAGCCTGATGCATGCCGATGAACTGATTGAATATATTAAGATACCAAAATGGGACAGGATATTTAGAATTAAGGATGCGCTGATGGCAGGAGCCAGTATCAAACGCATTTGCGAAAGCACCGGGATTGACCGCTGGTTTATTTACCAGATTCAAAAAATATGTGACTGCGAGAAGCAAATTGCTAAATACGATTTGAAGACTTTGCCGGATGAACTCTTAAGAGATGCAAAATTTTTAGGTTTTAGTGACGAACAAATTGTTCGCATTATGAACGAAGAAAATGGGGAACAGATCTATGAGAGAAGAAAGGAAATGGGCTTAACAAGGGTGTTTAAAATGGTAGATACCTGCAGCGCAGAGTTTGAAGCAAAGACGCCTTATTTTTATTCAACCTTTGAGCAAGCGCAAGCCCCCCAACTCCCCGATGGATTTGAAAAAGCAGAATCATCGTCTTTACTGGTCTCTAACGAATCAATAGTTTCTGCCAAAAAGAAAATCATTGTGTTAGGAAGTGGACCAAACAGAATTGGCCAGGGTATTGAGTTTGACTACTGTTGTGTGCATGGTTTGCTGGCGGTAAAAGAAGCGGGCTATGAGGCCATCATGGTAAACTGTAATCCTGAAACAGTTTCAACTGATTTTGATATTGCGGATAAATTGTATTTTGAACCAGTGTTCTGGGAGCACTTATGGGAAATTATTGAGCATGAAAAACCCGAAGGTGTAATTGTACAGTTAGGCGGCCAAACTGCTTTGAAACTTGCGAAGAAACTGCACGAAAAAGGCATCAAAATTATCGGTACTTCTTTCGACAGTATGGATATTGCGGAAGATCGTGGCCGCTTTAGTGATACCTTGAAAGAACTGGGGATTCCTTATCCAAACTACGGTACGGCATACGATACGGATGAAGCAATTGAAGTTGCAAAAAAAGTAGGTTATCCGGTGTTGATCCGTCCGAGCTATGTAATTGGCGGACAGCGGATGAGGATTGTATTGAACGATGAAGATCTTGAAAAAGGCATTTTAAGTTTGATCAAACATTTACCCGGAAACAAAATTTTAATCGATCACTTTTTAGATCGTTGCCAGGAAGCTGAGATTGATGCCATATTTGATGGAGAAGAATTTCACATCATGGGTGTGATGGAACACATTGAACCTGCCGGTATCCATAGTGGTGATAGTAATGCAGTGTTGCCACAGTTTAACCTGTCGCCATTGATTGTAACAACAATGGAGCATTACGCAGAAAAAATTGCAAGATCGCTGAATATAAAAGGATTGATCAACATACAGTTTGCTATTAAAGATGGCAATGTGTATGTGATTGAAGCTAATCCAAGGGCAAGTCGCACAACACCTTTCATTGCCAAGGCTTACCAGATACCCTACCTGAATATTGCTACAAAAGTAATGTTGGGTGTAAATAAAGTTAAGGACTTCACCTATGAGAAAAAGCTACAGGGATTCGCCATTAAGGAACCTGTTTTCTCGTTCAATAAATTCCCCGGTGTAAGCCGTGAGTTAGGCCCTGAAATGAAGAGTACCGGTGAAGCCATCCGCTTTATCAAAGACTTAAGGGATCCATACTTCAGACAATTGTACAAGGAAAGAAGCATGCATTTAAGTAAGTAGTTTACGAACATAAATCTAAATTTTTTCAAAAGTCCTGCCTGCTTGTTTTAGCTGGCAGGACTTTTTGTTTTAGGAGATATCACCCCTTTACATCCCGGTATTAAAAATTGCAATTGTCTGCCGATAAAATCTTTGACACTCACCATAAGTATTCTCATGAAAATTATTGGTAAAAAAACGGGCTACGAAACTTCAATACCGTTTCTTCTTCAGGGACTTTAAATTTTTTTAAAAGACAATGTTGGCATATAAGTTGGTTGATGATTTTTCATTATTTTTCCGGCACCATTTTCTATTTTACCATAAAGTAATCATTAACAACTCGATTCAATATCAAAAGATGAATATAATCCGATGGCTGGTATTGGTGTATTTAATAACGAATGATTTGTCTGCTTACGCAAATGCTTTTTCAGGATTGAAAGAAGTGGAAAATAAATTCTTGGATTCGTCATTTCGCCAGCAGGGTGGTTTTTGCAGGGATATTTTCAAAGGATATGAAACGATTTCAGCTTCGGTGATTGCCTGCCCGAAGAACCAATTTTTTTATCGAAATGACAGCCTGCCCAAAACGATTGACGATACTGTTTTGATTCCTTTTGAATACAAACAATCCTCCTTAAATTATCGTTCCACCTTCCGGTTAGTTGATAGCGTGATCAAAATACTGCATACCGATGATTCGATTACCTTTTCAATAGATGGCTATGCCTATTTTGAAGAAGCCAGTGAAGATATTTGTTATTGGCTTTCAATGAACAGAGCCATTGCCGTAAAAAATTATGTACTGGGGCAGGGGATTGATAGTTTAAGAATGCTTGCATTCAGGGGTAATGGCAACCAACGCTCAATTCAACGGAAGCTGAATAAGCAGGAAGTGCAATATCATTATACTGCGGAGATCACACTTAATTATCCAATTCCACCGCCCCCTGTTACCATTCAAGATATGGATGGCGATGGTATTACAGATATGGAAGACAGCTGCAGCAGCGAATACGGAGAAAGAGTTCGCAACGGTTGCCCGGATAAAAATGCTATCATAGTGCCATTCGAGTTACAGCAGTCGTCCTTGTATTCATCCACGTATCATGTGCTGGATAGTGTAATCGCATTGCTACAAAATGATCCGACTCTCAGCATTGCGATACAGGGGTTTGCCTACAAAACGGAAGGAATAAAAACGGTTTGTCAACACCTTGCAAAAGAAAGGGCAGATATAACCAGAAGATATTTATTAAGCCGCCAGGTAAACACTTCAAGAATTAATCCTGTAACCAATGTTAATCATTTAAGGCAATTGACTGCTGGCAGAAATCCCTGGGAAATATCCCGAAATGCAAGGGCTGAAATAATTTTACTGCATCAGTAAATTCGGTTGCAAGCATTTAGAGCATTCGTCATTGTTAAATAGTACTTGAAAGGCTTTTTATTTCAAGCTTGAAGTTTACATTCAGTATACTGTTGGTCAGAAACCGGCTGAACCAATATTTTCAGCAATTGAATAAGGATCAAGGTAAACAGTTGGATAGATAAAAATTTGTACATTTAATAAATGAAGGTAACAATTGAAAATATTAATCTTGAAGTAAACGGCATATTATCAGATGATATGTCTGAAGATGAGTTTTTTCATTTTTGTACTGAAAACAGGGACTTGCGGATTGAAAGGGATAATAAAGGTCAAATCTATATTATGGCACCAACCAGTTTTGAAACCGGCAATTTTAATGCAGATATAATTACTGACCTGAATATTTGGAACCGGAAAACAAAATCTGGTAAAGTCTTCGATTCATCTACAGGTTTTACACTTCCCGATAAAGCGGTATTTTCTCCTGATGCATCCTGGGTAAGCCTGGAAAGAGCAAGTAAACTGAATGACAGTGATAAAAAGAAATTTGCTCCGGTTTGTCCCAATTTTGTAATTGAACTTAAAAGTAATTCGGATAGCATCAACCAGCTTAAAAGTAAAATGCTGAAATGGATTGAAAATGGATGTGAACTTGCCTGGTTGATTAACCCTGAAAAAAAGGAAGCCATTATTTACCGTAATAATGGCAGCATAGAAATTGTAAAAGGATTTCAAAATAAGCTATCCGGCGAAAACACACTACCCGGATTTGAACTGGATCTTCAAATTTTTCAATAGACACTTTTATTCCAATTTTATTATAGGTATATTAGTACATGTCAAAGATTTTTGATGTGCCTATATGGAAAACGGCTCCCTTTACAAGGTTGCTTCTGCCACTGGTGGCGGGTATTCTCCTGCAATGGTATTTTAAAATTCCACTCCCGGTTTGCATCGTTGGCATCATTAGTTTCTCTATCGCCTATTTGTTATTGTTGTTATTGCCCATTGCTGCCAGGTATAAACTCCGGCAACTTCAGGCCATCATTTTACATTTAATAGTACTATGTTTTGGGCTGCTACTTACCTGGCAAAAAGATGTTCGCCACTCCAACGAATGGTTTGGTCAGTATTATCACGACAGTGATTACCTGGTAGTAAGGATCAATGAACCCCTGATTGAAAAAGCAAAATCCTTTAAGGCAGATGGTTATGTAGAAGCAGTGATTCACAATGATTCGGTTATTAGCAGTAAAGGGAAAATTTTGCTCTACTTCTCTAAGGATTCATTGTTGCCAGCGTTGCAATATGGCGATAAAATCCTACTCAATAAAAATCTGCAACGCATCAGGAATTCAGGTAATCCGGGCGCATTTAATTATGAGCGTTATGCTGCCTTTCAGTCTGTTTTTCACAATGTGTTTCTGGAAGATAAGGATTGGGTAAAGCTGGAGGATAAAAACGCACACTGGTTCAGGCAATTCATTTTTACCGCCAGGGAAAATGTATTGGCCATCCTGAGAGAGAATATGCCAGTGAGTAAAGATGAGCTCGGCATTGCAGGAGCCTTGCTAATTGGCTATACCAACGATCTGGATAAGGACCTGGTGCAGGCCTACAGCAACACAGGGGTAGTACATATCATCGCCATTTCGGGTATGCACCTGGGATTGATTTATGTAATGCTGGTATGGTTATTTGCGAGAATTCCTTTCATTAAAAAATCAAACCTGCTGCAGGTTGTACTAATATTAAGTTGTCTTTGGCTTTTTTCGTTATTAACCGGTGCAGCCGCATCCGTTGTTCGTTCGGCAGTGATGTTTACTTTCATCGCCATTGGAAAAAGTTTTGCAAAACGATCCTCCATTTATAATTCACTGGCTGCATCCGCCTTTGTAATGCTTTGCTACAATCCGTATTATTTATGGGATGTTGGCTTTCAATTGTCTTATTTAGCTGTAGTGGGTATCATCGTTTTTCAACAGCCGATTTACAATTGGTTTTATGTAAAAAATTATTGGTTAGATAAAGCCTGGAAACTGATGGCTATTTCTTTAGCTGCGCAGTTATTTACATTCCCCATCTGTATTTATTATTTTCACCAGTTTCCCAATTTATTTCTTTTCACCAATATCATTGCGGTGCCATTGTCCAGCATTATTTTATTTGGTGAAATTGCTTTGGTGGCATTTTCATGGATTCCTTATTTAGGGTTTTTTCTCGGAAAAATAATTGGGTGGCTGGTTATGATGATGAATCAAATTATACTTTGGTTTAGCCAGCTTCCACATGCGGTTTGGGACAGGATTCCAGCTACCGTACTTACTACCTGGCTATTGTATGCAATTGTGGTTGGACTGGCTGTGTGGTTGTTGAAAAAAAATAAGGCGGCATTCAGGTTGGCATTGTTTTGTTTGTTTTGCTTCACCTTATTGCATGCTTATGGAAACTGGCAAATACAAAAACAACAGAAGCTGATTGTTTACAATGTACAGCAACACCAGGCCATCGATTTTGTAAAGGGCAACGACTACCGGTTTTTGGGCGATAGTATTATGCTGGTAGATGGGGTGTTGCAAAATTTTCATTTAAAGCCTGGCCGGATAGCGCTTCAATTAAACAATCGGGTAGATTCGATCCCAGGGGTTTATCAGCGGCAATTCTTTCACCAGTTTGGAAAGAAGCGGGTGGTTGTAATTGATCAGTCACTCCAATTTGAGCCGGTGCAACAAAAAATTGATGTAGATATTATAATTATTTCCAAAAACCCCAGGCTCTACATTCACCGGCTGGCAAGCGTTTTCAACTGTGGTCAATATGTTTTTGATGCTTCTAACAGTTTGTGGAAAATTGATAAATGGCAAAAAGACTGCGAAGAATTACATTTGCGCTCTTATTCAGTTCCTGAAAAGGGTGCATTTGTTGCAGATGTAAATTAGTTTACATTTTTGTGTTGATGGTATTGTTAATAGTTTAAACGATGAGGTTCGATTAAGCCAGTCAACGATCAACCAGAAATAAACAACATTTCAATACAATTAAAGCTGCTACACCAATCCCCAAAACAGGTAAGTAATCAACAAAAAAATATCAAACACAATCATGCAAAAAAAAATCAACTCAGCACTTATCTCTGTTTTTTATAAAGATGGCCTGGAAAATATTGTAAACGAATTACACCAATTGGGTGTAACCATTTATTCCACCGGAGGTACACAAAAATTTATTGAAGATTTGAACGTGCCCTGTGTGCCGGTTGAGTCGCTCACTACTTATCCGTCTATTTTAGGCGGCAGGGTAAAAACATTGCATCCTTCTGTATTTGGCGGCATTTTAGGAAAGCGGGATGATGCACAGCATGTGGCAGAAATGAAACAATACAATATTCCGGAACTGGATCTGGTAATTGTAGATTTATATCCTTTTGAAGAAACAGTGAAATCAACCACAGATGAAACACTGATCATTGAAAAAATTGACATTGGTGGTCCATCTATGATAAGAGGGGCTGCCAAAAATCATAGGGATGTTGTGGTAATCGCAGCCAAAAAGGACTACGCATTGCTGGAGCAAATTTTAAAGGATCAAAAAGGAGAAACCACTTTGGAGCAACGTCGCACATTCGCTATTAAAGCCTTTGATGTTTGCACCGGTTACGACCTGGCAATCTCCAATTACTTTAACCAAACTGAATTTGCCAATCCATTTGATAAAGACAAAACAGTGTTGCGGTATGGCGAAAACCCACACCAGCAGGGCATTTTTTATGGCAACCAGGAAGAGATCTTCGATAAGCTACATGGTAAGGAATTATCCTACAACAACCTGGTAGACGTAGATGCAGCAGTACAGTTGATCAGCGAATTTACAGGTCACTCGAATGATAAAGATTCCAAGGCCCATGATTTCGGAGAAGAGTCAGCAGCAGTATTTGCGATCATCAAACATACCAATCCTTGCGGAATAGCCTCCAGGCCAACGGTGAAGGAAGCATGGGATGCTGCACTGGCAGGTGATCCGGAAAGCGCTTTTGGAGGCGTGCTGGTTTGCAATTCACCGATTGATAAAGAAACTGCGGATGCCATCAACGAAATATTTTTTGAAGTATTGATTGCTCCATCTTTTGATGCCGATGCACTGGCTATTTTACAAACAAAGAAAAACAGAATTTTATTGGTACAAAAAGCCGGCTTAAAGACAACGCACCAGTTTAAGAGTGTGTTAAACGGAACGCTTACCCAGCAAAATGACAAAGGTAATTACACAGATTGGAAAGAAGCTGGTGGCAGAGAAAGCAATGGCCCTGAAAAAGACGACCTGGTATTTGCCAATTTGGTAGCCAAGCATCTGAAAAGTAACTCAATTGCCCTGGTAAAAAATAAACAATTAATTGGGAAGGGTTGTGGCCAAACCTCCCGTATTGATTCGCTGAGGCAGTCGATAGAAAAGGCAAAGCAATTTAGTTTTGACTTAAGAGGAGCTGTATTGGCAAGTGATGCTTTTTTCCCTTTTGATGACTGTGTGAAAATTGCCCATACGGAAGGAATTACTTCATTTATTCAACCGGGTGGCTCGATTCGTGACAATGATTCAATTGCGTATTGTAAAGAAAATAACCTCGCCATGGTTATTACCGGCCTTCGTCATTTTAAACATTAATGGAACATCTTCGTAAATGATCAGCAGCAATAATTTACCCAAAGGTAAAACCGGTGGTTACCTTGCGTTGGCAACCACCAGTATTTTGTGGGGTACCACCTGGGTTTCCAGTAAAGTTGCTGTATCTGAAAACTTACCTCCATTTCAAATGGCCTCCATCCGCCAGTTTGCGGGTGGATGTTGTTTCCTTATTTTCTTTATCGGGTATAAAAGATTGCCCCTGCCAACCCTGAAACAATTTGGCTGGCTGTTCATTTTAAGTTTATTGATGTTTGTGCTGGCCAATGGGCTCAGCACCTGGAGCTTAAAATATATACCAACGGGCTTGAGCGCTTTAATTGGTGCATTGTATCCCTTTAGTGTTGTAATTACCGAACGGATTTTCTTTAAACAGCGAAATCTAAATACGCTTACGGTGGTGGGTTTGTTGCTGGGTGTTGCAGGAATAGCCATCGTTTTTTACGAGAACATTTTTGAGCATCACTCGGAGGGGTTTTTGTTTGGAGTGGTATTGTCGACCCTGGCAATGCTTTCCTGGAGCGGGGGTACGATGTTTATTGCGAGAAATAAACTGGACATCAATCCATATTATGCCATCGGCTGGCAAATGTTGATCAGTTCTGTTGTGTTATTCATTATTTCACGAACTGTGCAAACGGCCATACCACTTGAACAGGTATCTCTGCGGATCTGGCTGGCCATTGGATACCTGGTTGTTTTTGGCTCCATCATCAGTTTTATAGCCTTTGTTTATTCTATGAAAAAGTTGCCGGCTGCTATTTCATCTTTGTATGCTTACATTAATCCGTTGGTGGCAATGGTTACTGCCGCAATAGTAGTAGATGAAAAATTGACGATGAATATTTTATGGGGTGCCATTGTAACATTGACCGGTGTATTTTTAGTCAACTATAGCATCAAGCGAAATAGCCGGGCAATCATTACAGAACCCGAGCAATAATTCCATGAATGATTAAGCCGGAATTACCGGGCCATACTGGAGTTTAGCCGATTCCAGGGATTTGCCGGGAAACAAAATGTCATGCGCCGTTTCGTATCCTTCATCTGCAATTTGATTCAGCATATTTTTTCTTTCTATCTTTTTTGCAACATAAACAGCTACACCGGCAACTGCTATAACGGCCAGGCTCAATCCTATTATTTTTGAAATTTTCATACAATTCAATTTTTATAAAGATAAAATAGTGTGTTTAGGATCGGCGCTTTAATATGTTAAAATATTGCCGGCAGCATGTAAATCTATTGATTCTTTAATGATGCTGTTTTCTGTGGGCTAACCTTTTCAATAAACCTTTGATAGACGTTTCTCCATTCCTCAAATGTGGGATCGGTTCCCAGGAAATTATTGTGCCAGATAGTAATCAGTTGACCGCCAATTGCTTTACAAACTGTATAATAATGTATCAATTCATCATAAGCTTCAGCAGCTGCTATCTTTTGTTCGTAATAGGAATTGGCTTCCATAAAACAAAATGGATGAATGCGTAGTTGGGTGGCCTCGTTTTTTTGTAAATCGTACCAATCAAACGAAGTAGCTACCGAGGCCCTGAAGCCATTGATGCTGCCATAGCCCATGGAGTAATCGTCGGTTATTCCATTTTCAGTCAATAGCCGGTAGCCTTTTGGCAAAGCAAAGCGAATATAATGTTGCCTTGAATGTGTGACTGGCTTTTGACAGATGGTTTCCAATAGTTTTTTTTCCTGTTGAGTTAATTCAGGCTGATTGCCGCTTTGCCAGGAAGGATGGATGCCGATGGTATATTTCTGAGCATGCTCATGAATCAATTTTCGCATTGATTTTTTGTGCGGTAAAATATTTTTATCATACAGCCCGTTTTTTGCAGCCATTAAAAAAAAGTAAACAGGCCGCAGGTGGTATTCTTCATGCAGTTTATTCAGCCATTCGAAGCAATCAAACGGATCCTGCTTAAATCCGGCCAATACCTTTATCCTCTCCATCGAAGGTGATTTGATAAAGCTGCCTGCATTTCTTAGCAAGCCTTTGTGCCGGTAAGAGAAAGCCATGTCAATATCATAAGTCGGTAGAAAGCTGAAGGCTGAAGGCTGAAAGCTGAAGGAAGGAAATGCAGTCTGAAGTTGGATAGCAAAATCCTTCACCCAAATATTGATTAGAGGTAGCTGCAAAAAATTCTCTCTAAAAGCCAACGAATTTTCATGTGCATACCTGCCATACATATCTTTTTGATATGGCAAATATTCCTCGTAGCGACTGAGTAAATAAAAGGAAGCCGCAAAAAGATCAAACGGAAAATCAGCGTTGGCTATTTTAAAAAATGCTTTGTAATTGTTTACTTCAAAGCAGGTTGTATCCTGTTCTTTGATTTCGCTTTCAAATAATAGTCCGCAGTCGCCGATTGTAAAACCACCGTTGGTATTTACTGCATTGGTATATTTAATTTTTACTCCGGACTGGCTTACAAAATTTTCAATTTCGGAAGTAAATGAAAACTCAACTTTCAACAGTTCTACAAAAATAAACCGGCAGATATACTGTAAGCGTGGGGAACTGGCTGCTGCGTATAAAAGAACTTTCATTAAGCCTGGTAAATATCTTTCAGCGCAATGCTGATTTGTAATGCGGGTAATTCAATTACATCAGTTAAAGATGTGTAGGTATCTATTTGCCAGGCAGCTTCGGCAGTTTTTTTATAAACAATAATCAGGTGCTTTTCTGGTTCCACTAAAAAATAATACTGAAGCGTTTCAAGTTTTTTATATTGAATAAGCTTGTCGACCAGATCAAAATTCCTTGTGCTTTCACTCAATACTTCAGCAATTAAAAGGGGCTGGGTTGAATAATATTCCTGCTCTTCAGGTAAGGCAACCATTACATCCGGATAGAAAAATATATTTTCGGAGACGATGTACAATTTTACCTGCTCACTAGAAACTTTAAATTCGCTTTTCGGCAGATTAAATCTAAAAAAAGCGCTTAGATAAAAAACAAGATCATTGTGTTTATAAGTTGTACCAGACATCTCAATTAAATTTTCAAGATAATATTCATGCCGCACCTCGCTCTTTTCTTCAAAAGCTAAGTAGGCTTCAACACTTTCAAATTTTCTATGTTCTGTAATTGGTTTCATCTATTTCAAATATACAAAAAATTAATGCTTGTTCCTGTCCTTCCCAGGGCAAACGCATCTAAATAGCATACAATTATTAACACTTGTTGATATGTATGTTAAAAAGCGATAAAGATGCGATCAATGTAATAAAAGTTATTAACAGGGTATTTTTTTAGATTAAAAAATATTGGATACTGCACTTAAAAATGCTATCACTATTCGAACAGTTAGAAGATCCAAGAGTTGAGCGTACCAAACAGCA
>Ga0123337_10002516_pt1 | contig 20844 bp, 13 predicted proteins | sample frozenSSSSmetaG_FD_89792 | JGI IMG/M metagenome (GOLD analysis project Ga0123337, IMG submission 89792) | Glacier valley bacterial and archeal communities from Borup Fiord, Nunavut, Canada, to study Microbial Dark Matter (Phase II) -... | ecosystem: Environmental > Aquatic > Freshwater > Ice >...
AATTTTTTTTTATATTTAAATAAAACTCTTATTTTAGTTTTTTAGTAAAAATAAGTTGATATTTGTGTGATTATTTTTTTATTAAACGCTAATGTGCTCGAGCACATTAAGTGTCACTATACTTAACAAGTTTAAAGTAAAGATATGAATTTTAATTTAAAAGCTGTATTTAGTTGTTTTTTTAATAGTAGAATTATTAAAAAAAATGTTTTTTTGACTTTTTTGATTGTTTTTGTTTTTCCATATAAAGTTTCTGGACAATCCAAAGATATTTCATATGTTGAAATCGGAACAATTGCAAGTCGAAATGCTAGCGAGATAGAATCTTCAAATTGGATTATTGGTTGTGAAACGCTTGATCGAGATTTTACCGATTATGATCAATACAAAGACTATTTGAATCCTTTAGGAATAAAGCTTTTGCGTATGCAAGGTGGCTGGTCTAAAACTGAAAAAGTGAAAGGGGTTTATGATTGGGCATGGTTGGATCATATTATTGATGACGCAACAAATAGAGGCTTAAAAATTTGGCTCCAAACTTCTTATGGAAATGCATTATATCCCCAGGGAGGTGGTGTCAATCTCGGTGCTGGAATTCCCAGATCTAAAGAAGCATTACAGGCCTACCATAAATGGGTTGAAGCAATGGTGTTGCGTTATAAAAGCAAAGTTTTTGAATGGGAAATTTGGAATGAACCTAATTTTGGCAATAATATTGAAAATACGCCAGAGTTAATTGCTGAATTTAATATTAAAACAGCTGAAAATATTAGAAAACACCAACCTAATGCTCGTATTTCTGGATTGGCTATAGGGCATTTTGATTACAATTATGTCGATGAGTTTCTAAAATACATCGCAAAAAAAAGGAAAAGCAAATTGTTTGACTACTTGACGTATCATGATTATGTTTATAATCCAGATTCGAATGATTTCCATGTTTATCAACTAAAAGAATTATTAAAAAAATATGCTCCCAATGTTAAACTACGGCAGGGTGAAAATGGAGCTCCTTCTGCTAAAGGTGATGGAAGAGGAGCTTTGGGGGATTATGATTGGACGGAGTTGTCTCAAGCAAAATGGGATATTCGTCGTATGTTGGGTAACTTGGGTAATGATGTTGAGTGTTCGATTTTTGGAATTATTGAAATAGCCTACACAAGCGGTCCTATAAAGAAAATGAATTATAAAGGAATCATTAAATCGGATGAAACCAAAAAGGTTTTGGGGCCAAAAATGGCTTATTATGCCATACAGAATCTAACTTCTGTTTTTGATAGTTCATTGCTAAGGGTAAATGATTTAAAGCATACTTTTAATATAGATCGAGCTGGTAAGGGTGAAAATAGATATTCCATTAGTACTGATAGAGGAGTTAGTGTCTACGGGTATCAACATAAGATTACAAAAAAGCAGGTATATACCATTTGGATGAACGACATTATTCCGATGAACTTCAATGAATTCAAAACATTAACATTTATTTTTTCAAATGCCAATTTTGAAAATCCTGTCTTCGTAGATTTATTGACGGGAAAAGTATACGAGATTCCATCAAATCAATGGAGTAAAAAAGAGAATGTTTATACTTTTAGAAATATTCCTATCTACGATTCTCCTGTTCTTATTGCAGATAGAAGTTTGATTAAAATAATGAAAACCCAATAAAAAAAAACCTAAAATGAAATTTAAAACGCTATTTTCAACCATTTTGCTATTTTTTAGCACTGTACTATTTGCTCAAGATAATAAAGATTTGTCTGCAGAATTAAAAGCACTTCAACCAACAAACGTTTTTATTCCAAATTTAATGAATGAATACACTACAAAAGATAACTCTAATGGGTTTAAACCTGTAAAATTTGAGACAAAAATAAATAAAAAAGGTTTGCCTCTTGTGGATACTGAAGTTTTTTCTGTTGCAAAATCGCATTATGATGTTGCAACTTCTTGGAAAACAGACAAAGTAATTAAAAAAGGAGATGTTGTATTGGGCAGAATTCATCTTCGTGCTATTTATGCTAAGCAAGAATCAGGGGAGGCAGTCGTGTATTTTTATGTACAAAAAAATAAGTCTAGCGCAGACAAAAGTATAATTATTCAGCTTGGAGCGGGTCCTGAAGGTAAGACTTATGATTTGCCTTTTATAGCCTTAGAGGATATGCCAGCAGGCGAAGGGCAAATTTCTATTTCCTATGGTGCACTTCAGCAAAAAGTGGAAGTTTCAAATATTGAACTCTTTAATTTCGAAAATAAAATTTCTTTAGACAAGTTGCCAACAACCCGTTTTACTTATAATGGAAGAGAGGAAAATGCGATTTGGAGAAAAGAAGCTCTTAAACGCATTGATGAAATTCGTACTGCGCCAATCGAGTTTAAAATAGTAGATGGCAACAAAAAACCAATCTCTGGAGCAAAAGTGGAAGTAAAAATGATTCAATCCAATTTTATTTGGGGAACGGCTGTTAACGAAGAAATATTAGCAAATGAATTACCTGATTCGCCTAAATATCGTGCTGTTCTTCAGGAATTTTATAATACTGTTGTTGTTGAAAATGGTTTTAAAGGTGGGTCTTGGAAAAGTTCACCAATTCGTCAAGAGGAGACTATAAAAGCATTTGAATGGGCAGAAAAAAATGGTTTCCGTCAGCGTGGACATAATTTAGTTTGGCCAGCTTGGAAATTTAACCCAGTATCTACTAAAGAATTGGCTTTAAAAGATCCCGTTGCATTTGAAAAGTTTATAGAAGATGAAATTAGAGATAAAGTATCTTTTTTAAAAGGACGAGTGATAGCTTGGGATGTAATTAATGAGTTAATGCATGAAAAAGAGTACTTTCCCTATTTATCAAAAGACATTGATGTAAAGTGGTTTCAAATTGCCAAAGAGGTAGATCCTAATGCAGCTATGTATATCAATGAATACGGTATGCTGAATAGCATTTCTAGTCAAAAAAACATAAATGAATATCTTCATGCCATTGCAGACCTAAGAACCAAGGGAGCCCCAATTGACGGCATTGGCATTCAAGGACACGTAGGACGTCAGCCAAGAGATCCGAAACAAGTAATTTCAGATCTTGAAATGTTTAAGTCCATCAATCTTCCCGTCCAAATAACTGAGTTTGATATCAATATGAAAGATGAAGAATTGCAAGCCGATTACACCAGAGATTTTCTAATCGCTTGTTACAGCTCTCCTGTAGTTACTGGATTTACAATGTGGGGTTTTTGGGAGCCAAAACATTGGAAAAAAGATGCTGCTATGTTCAGAAATGATTGGTCTGAGAAGCCTAATGCAGCTATATGGAGAGATTTAGTAACCAAACAATGGAAAACAGGTTTTACTCAAGAAACAAATAAAGAAGGAGTAATAAAAGCTAAAGGGCATTTGGGAAGTTATGAAATCACAATTACTAAAGGTAAATTGATAAAGAAAGTGAAGTATACTGTTTCTAAAAGTAATAAACCTTTAGAAGTGATTCTGGATTAAGTTTTTTTTATTTTGCCAATAATCAATCGTGTATGAATAGGATGATGAATTTTATTTAGTGAATTTAGTTTTTATTAAAATCATGACCATTTATGTTGCCCCTTTATGAGTACATTAATTAATTTTTATAGAGAAATAGTGACCCTAGCAGCTCAAGATAGCTTTGTGGTTTTAGATAGAACGAATAAAGAATTTGACTATCGTATACATTATCATCCTGAATTTGAGATCAATTTTATTAAAAATGGAAAAGGACTCAAACGAATTGTAGGAGATAGCATTGAAGAGATTGATGATGCTGAATTGGCATTGGTTGGTCCTAATTTATATCATAGTTGGGAATTAAATAATTGCAAGAAGAAAGATATTCACGAAATTACGATTCAATTTCGGTATGATCTTTTTGGAGATTTTTTACTCTCTAAACGTCTTATGACTCCTATAAAGGTAATGTTCAATCGATCTGTTCATGGTATACTATTTTCAAAACAGATAGCCGAAACTTTAACTCCAAGGTTGATGAAGATATCCAAACTCGATGGGTTAAAATGTTTTTTGGAAATAACCTCGATTTTGTATGACCTAGCAAATTCTAGGAATCAAAGGCTTCTGTCTACATTTACCTCAGAGAATGTCAATTTTGAGGAGGATGATAAAATGAAGTTAATTTATGATTATATTCAGAATAATTTTTCCAAAAAAATGACCTTAGAAGAGGTAGCCGGTATTGTTAATATGACTATTATTTCTTTTAATAGGTTTTTAAAAAAACGAACTGGAAAAACTTTTGTGGATTATATTAATAGTATCCGAATTGGGTATGCTTCCAGATTGTTAGCCGAAAAAGACCTGAGCATAGCTGAAATTGCGTTTAAGTCAGGGTATAATAATATTGGCAATTTTAACCGAGTTTTTAAAAATTTAAAAAAATGTACTCCTAGTCAATACCGTGATGATTTCTCTGTATTTAGAAGAATTATGTAGTAATTTTATAGATTAATCATTTTTTGCTTCAATTATATGTAGAATTGACAAAACGGAATAATTAATTAATATAAATAAATTCATTAAAACCTAATATTTACTAACAATTTATATTTTTATTATGCATTTGTAGAATAAATGCATAAATTTGTGCACGAGCACATATAAGATTAAATTAATTGGGGCTATTGTTGTCTTCGTATAAAAATTAACCAAAAAGTTAAAAAATGAAAAGTATAAAAATAATAATATTTCTCCTTACTGCTATTATTTCTATTTCAAATATTGGATGTAGTAGTGAAAGTGGTACTGAAACAAAACCATCATCTAAACCTACAATTTCGGGATTTACAGAACCTGCAAAAAATGTTGGAGATGCACCATTTGCATTAACTGCTCCCACAAGTAATAGTTCTGGTACTTTTACTTACACCAGTAGCAATAGTGCTGTTGCAACGATTGTTGGTAATATGGTTACTATTGTTGGTGTCGGGACTTCCGTAATCAAAGCTACCCAAGCTGCCAATGGAAATTATACTTCTGGAGAAATTGCAGCTAATTTAGTAGTGACTAATGGTATTCCTCCAACAGGTCTTCGTAATTTATATGTCGCTACCACAGGAAACGATGCAAATGATGGTTCGATAGACAAACCTTTTTTGACCATAAACAAAGCGGCTCAGGTAGCCATTGCAGGAGATGTTGTAATTATTAAATCTGGAACTTATTCACCAGCTTCTTCTGTAGTTGTTGCCAACTCAGGAACAGCTGCTAATCCTATTGCATTTATGGCTGAAGTAAAAGACGGAGTTATTATTGACGGAACCGCTTCTTCAACTCCAAATGCTACAGATAGACAAGGTCTTTTTACCACATTAGGAACAACAACAACCAATAAAAGTTGGATAGTTATAGATGGATTGAGAATAATAAATTCAAAATTCGCCGGAGTTTATTCTAGATACAGTGATAATATTATTGTAAAAAATTGCAGTACAAACAATACTGGAGCTTCAGGAATTATTGCTGCCAATTCCTCAAATATAAAAGTGTTAAACAACAAAGTACAACAAGCTTGCATGTATCCAAGCACTTCTGTGGGAACGAATGAATGCATTACCATGGCTTCTGTAAACACTTTTGAGGTAGCTTACAATACAGTTTCCGATAGATTAACAGACCCATCAAATGGAGGAGAAGGTATCGATGCCAAAAATACTTGTATCAACGGAAAAATACATCATAACACAGTTACAAGTTTATTTCGTGTTGCCATTTATATTGATGCTTATTTAGCTAATTTATCTAATATTGAAGTGTATAACAACAAAGTTTACAACACCAGTAGTGGAATTACTGTTGCTAGTGAAGAAGGAGGAGTAGTTGATGGAGTTAAAATACATGATAATTTGATTTATGATACCAATAAATGTGGAATTCGTATAGCCGGATACCTTAATAATGGTCCCCTTAGAAATCTTGATGTGTATCAAAATACAGTTGTAAACTGCGGTATTAATGCAGGTTCTTGGGAAAATGTTGGTCTTTTAATCGAGGCTACCAATGCCACCAATACCGGTTTTAATATTAGAAACAATATCATAAGTGGCTGTCCTTTTCAGGTTCGTGCCAACAATCAAACATTCCCTTATGTGTTGGATAAAAACATACTTTTTGGTTCAACCGTTGTTTCAGGAACAAATAGCATTAATGCAGATCCAAAATTCAAGAACACTGCTTCCAAAGATTTTAGTTTAAGTTTGGGTTCTCCCGCTATTAATATGGCTGTTGGAACTCCATTGTCAACAAAAGACTTTACTGATTTTACAAGAGATTCTAATCTAGATATTGGAGCTTTTGAGTACAGGTAAATTAGTTTTTTACATAAAAAATTCAGGGATAAATTGTTTTATCAAATTTAAAAAAGGCTGGATTTTATCATAACCAGCCTTTTTGGATTAAAAATTATTTGTGTTTACAACAATCTTAATAATAAAACAACATTGACAATGCCAGGTAAATTAATATTATATTTTCTTTTGGTAATAATAATGCCTTGTAAATTATTTGCACAGCAAAAACGACTCTATATAGCCAATGATGATCATACCGATTATATGTGGACGGCCAATGAAGCAAAATATGATTCTGCTTTTGTAAAGATGTTGGATTATTCATTACTGCAGATTGATTCAACCAAAAATTTCCCATCGAACTTTCAAGCAAGATTTAATTGTGATGGGAGTTTATGGTTAAAAAAATACCAAAAGTACCGTTCAGATAAACAATTTAATAAACTTATTGCGGCCATTAAATCAGGACATATCAGCAGTCCGCTTAATATGCTGGTAAACTGTTATGGAGCGCAGCCCACAGAAGCAGTCATTCGCGGAATGTATTATGCGGGGCAGTTAGAGCGGCAGTACAATTTGCGTTTTACTATGGCCGGTGCGATGGAAAATAATACGCTGCCATTAGGATTATCCTCGCTTTGGGCAGGTTCAGGAGCAAAGTATAGTTGGAAAGGTATTGGAGGCTATGGAAGTCAATTGAGTTATGAAATTAGAGAAAAACGTCCCCATCAAATGTATCGATACAATGGTTTAGACGGGAACGGAGTTTTGATGAAATGGTACAACTACAATGAAAAAACGGAGCCACCCTTAGGCGGATATGCTGAGTGCAGATTAAATATTAAATACAAAAATCTTGGAGATGATTTTAAACAAGTTATCAATACATTGGATAAACATTGTGATACCATTTCAGCCAAATCTACTTATCCTTATAACATTGGTGGAGCTTTTGGTTTTGGTCATGATGATTTAGATACATACGTAGCACCAGCCTACATCAATGCTGCAAAAAAAGGAAGCAACACTGAAAGATCAGTACGAGTAAGTAATGAAGAAGACTTTTTTATAGATTTTGAAAAGCATTATCCAAATGTACCCGCACAAGCAGTCAGTTTTGGTAACGAATGGGATTTATTGCCTGCATCAATGAACGAAACTACATCCAGAATGCGCCGTGCAACAGAGAAAATGCGTTCAGCCGAAGCATTGGCAACATTAGTTTCTTTGAAAAATAAAAACTTTATGAAAAAAACCCAAAATGCTCGTGACAAAGCTTGGGAATCTTATGGGATGTATTGGGAACACAATTGGACAGCAGACGGACCAGTATCTAGAAAAGCAAGAGCAGATTGGCAAATTGAGACTCAGGAAAAGGTAACGGCTTATGTTGATACTTTGCTTAACCTTTCCATAAAAAAAATGGGCAGCCATATAAAAGTTGATTGTAATTCAAGTTTTTTTGTTTTTAACCCGTTAAGTTGGAACAGAAATGATATCGCAGATTTAGAATATAACGGAGCCTATCCAGTAAAAGTAATAGATAAGGTAACAGGTGCAACAGTAACAAGTCAGTTAATCACCAAAAACGGCAAGCAGTTTTTGAGGATTCTTGCCCAAAATATTCCTTCTGTAGGATATAAAGTTTTTCTAATAAAAAAGGGTTCGCCTAAAGTAAAATCAATGGCAGCAACTGTTGAAAATGAATATATCAGCAATAAGTTTTACAAATTACGTTTCAGCAGATCGGGTGTGATTACAGAGCTTACAGATAAACTGGCGAACCGACAATTGATCAAGCTTACAGATGGAAAATATGTCAATGATTTAGGGACAAACGAGGTCAATGACGGAGAGAAAATAACTGTTGAAAATGCTGGTCCAGTTTCAGTTACTCTAAAAGCGGTTTCATCCAACCCAGTTTTGCATACGACCCGAATTACATTATATGCCAACAGTCCACGAATTGATATTGAGAATACTATTCAAGAGAATTTTGGTGATGTAAAAACTTGGGCTTTTTCTTTTGATTTAAATAATCCCACAACTAGACACGAAGAACTAGGGGCAATACTTATTGATAAATTAGAAAAAAATGGCGGACATTATGCCAATAGCATCGCTCGTTATGATTGGCAGACTTTTAATCATTTTGCTAACCTTAGTGAAAATAATTACGGAATCACATTATCAAATTTGGATTGCAGTTTCTTTAAATTAGGCAATAGTACTATTAATTCACTATCTGAAACATCATCTCAGATTAATGCTCTTGCAGGAGGTAATGTCGATAAAAAACTAGAAGACGGAGGGGTTCTTGGCATATTAAATCAAAACGGTCAAAAAGATTTTCTATATCATTTTGCCATTTTTTCCCAGCAGGGAAATTTTGATGCAGCAAAGTCAATGAAATTTGCTTTAGAACATCAAAATCCATTGGTAACAGGAACAATAACTGGAGCTAATAATGACTTTAACTCTAACTCTTTCTCGCTATTAAATACAAATAATGAAAATGTTTTACTGTGGAGCATCAAGCCATCAGAAGAGGGAATAGAGAATGGAATAATTACACGGTTTTGGAATTTTTCCAACAAAGAAGTAAATCCTAAAATGCAGTTCAATACAGCTTTGAAATCGGCTTTTCAAACTTCACATATAGAAACAAACGAAAGGAAAATTGAGGTTTCAAAAAACAATTTTGAGTTTAAATTTAAGCCCTTTCAAATGGCAACTTTTAGAGAATTGATCAATAAAAATTAACTGCAAATAGGCTCTAATTTAACTCACAAAAATAATCTTTGCGCTCAAAAAAAATAAAAATTAATTTTAAAATTAAATAGTATGAAAACAAAAAATTACGCAAAATCCGCATTCACGATGCTGTTCCTGCTTTTTTCGATTGCATCAACATTTGCCACAAACTATTATGTTGATGCCGTTAACGGAAATAATAACAATTCAGGAACATCCGAAGCTTTAGCAAAGAGAACCATTCAAGCAGCATCGAACTTGACGAATCCTGGAGATATTGTTTTTATTATGAATGGGATTTATAATCCTACTGGAGATAGCAACAGTGGTTTTCAGAGTATTTTAACAATCGCGCGCAGTGGCACAGCTGCAAATTACATAACTTATAAGAATTATCCTGGACATACTCCCAAACTTCAACTTTTAACAGGGTTGAGCTACCAAGTTTGGCGGACTATAGCGATAGATGCCTCATATATCATCATTGATGGTCTTGAAATTGAAGGTACCAACCAAAGCCTAAATTATGCTGATGCCTACCAAACTTGGCAAAATTATGAAAACAACATAAAGGACTGGAATAAAATTTCGATGTATAACTGTGGCTCCGTTTCCTTGGGCAATTCAGCAGATGTGCATCACATTGAAGTGCGTAATTGTAAAATACACGATACTGGAGGTGGGATTGGAGGTTTTAGATGTGATTATGTAACCATTGAAAATAATGTCGTGTACAATACTTGCTGGTATAGCATGTATGCTGGAAGTGGGATTAGCATCCTTGACCCTAAAAGTATTGACGCAGTAACTAGTTACAAAATATACATCCGCAATAATGTTGTCTACAACAACAAATGTTTAGTTCCGTGGGAAAAAACTAATGCCCTTAGTGATGGTAACGGAATTATTCTAGATGAAAACAAAGGAAATGGAACTACCACATTCCCATACGTTGGTCGCTACCTAGTTGAAAATAACGTAAGTTACAATAATGGTGGTGGAGGTTTACATGCTTATAAATGTGCGCATGTTGACATCATCAATAATACTGCCTATAATAACGGAACAAATATGTATTATCCCGAAATCGATGCGCAACAAGCTACCGATATTAAAATATACAATAATATCATGTACGGAAGAGGTACTGGCGCAAACTTAAATGGAAATGATGCAGGAGCGATTTACGATTATAATATCTATTTTAATGGAACCAGTTATAAGAACGGACCAAATGACAGAACTGTCGATCCAAAATTTGTAAATAAGGCATTTGATGCTACTGCCAATTTTCAGTTGTTAAACACGAGCCCAGCCATTAATAATGGAAATAATATATCGGGATTATTCGCAGCCAAAGACATTTTGGGAATTTCACGTCCAGTTGGTTTTTCTAGCGACATGGGTGCTTATGAATATGGAACTGTCATTCCAAGGACAGAAATGAATGTAAAGCAAGGTACAACTGACATCACGGACAATTCAGGAATTTTTGATTTTGGTTCAGTTTCTTCAACAGTTCCAAAAGACATAATATTTACCATACAAAATATTGGCGATGCTGACTTGAACTTGACAGGAACACCAAAAGTGGTTGTTGCAGGTACAGGCTTTTCACTTGTTACAGATGCACCAGCTGTGGTTGCAACCAATGGGTCGGTTACTTTTACTGTAAAATTAACTCCTGTAGGCGTAGCAGCTAACTATGCTGGTACAGTAAGCATTGCTAGTAATGATGCCGACGAAAATCCTTATAATTTTGCCATTACAGGTTATGGTTATGATGGTACTAAAGCATTACAAACCATTACTTTTCCTGCTATTCCAACAAAAATAATTGGTGCTGCCGACTTTAATCCAGGAGCTACTTCTGATTCAGGTTTGACTGTTACTTATACGAGTTCTAATACTGCAGTAGCCACAATTGTATCGGGTCAAATTCGTATCATAGGAGCAGGGACATCCAATATCAAAGCTTCTCAAGCAGGTGATGCTGCCAATAATCCAGCAAACGATGTTACACAATTATTAACTGTAACTCCTGTTATTCCTCCAGTTGGTACAAATTTAATAGCAAACCCAACTTTTGATGCTAATACAGCAGGTTGGAGTTTTGCAAATAAAACTGGTGCAACAGCAACTCTAGAAAATGTTACTGGTCCAGGATACACAACCAATGTTGCTAAAGTTACTGTGACAAACATTGGCACAAGTTCAGGAGTAGATAATGCTCAATTTACTTATAACAGAGTTTTTATAGAAAAAGGCAAGACGTATATCGTTTCGTTTACAGCTAGTGCCGATGCTGCTCGTAATATTAATACGGTATTTATCATTAGTGGTTCGCCTTATACGCAATGGACTCTAAAAAGTGGCGTCCCATTAACCACATCACCTACCAACTTGGGACCTTATAATTTCATAAGTACTTTTACAGGCTATGTAGATTTGCGTTTTCATTTAGGAGGAACAGGGTCTCTAAATGCACCTGTGTACATTGACAATGTATCAGTAGTAGAGGATGGTATTGCTCTTGGTGTAAACGAAATCGAGGTTGTTAAAACTCAAGCAGAAGTATATGTTTATCCAAATCCTGTAGCCGATTTATTTAACATTGATTTTGATTCAGAAACTGGTGAAAAGGTAACTGTTAGCGTAATTGATTTGCAAGGGCAAGTTTTAATTACTAAAGAACAATTAGCGGTATATGGTAAAAATACAATTGAATTGAATGTCGGCTCGTTAGCCAATGGCGTTTACCTTTTAAAAACCACGGAGAATAACATAAACTACAATACAGCTAAAGTGCTAGTAAAACATTGAAATAAAAAAAATGAAAAAACTGGCCATAGGCATAGACATTGGAGGAACCCGCACTAAGTTGGGGTTGGTTGATTTGGATAAAGGTGAAGTTTTGGAAATGTTGATTTCACCAACTGAAACGAAAGATTCTGACAAATTTTTAGAAATAATTAATTCAGGAATTGACCAATTAAAAGCTGTCGCACAAAAAGAGCAGTCCGCTATATTGGGAGTCGGATTTGGTGTTACCGGTTTTGTTTTTGAGGACGGAAAGGTAGATTCTACTTATGGTTTCTTGGAATTTATGGAGGCTTACCCTTTGGCAGATTACATTCAAAAACACAGTTCATTAACTTGCCGTGCCGATAATGATGCTCGTGTGGTGGCTCTAGGAGAAGCGCTTTACGGTATTGGAAAAGGAGAGAATAGGGTATTGGTTCTGACCCTAGGAACTGGTCTTGGATTGGGTTTTATAGCCAATGGAAAATTTGAAGCTAGCCTTCCATTTGCACATATGGGGGGGCATATCAGTGTGGGGCAAACGGATTTTAAATGTTATTGTGGCAAAAAAGGCTGTCTGGAAACATTGGTTTCGGCCACAGGAATTGTTGCATCGGCAAAACGAATGGGTTGGGAACAGAAATATCTCAATTTAGAATTGAATGTTCAAACAATTTTCAAAGCAGAACAAGAAGGAAATGAAGATGCCAAACAAATTGTTGCCGAATTTCTGAACTATTTGAAAATTGGAATAGGCAACTATATTAATTTATTTGCTCCCGATATGATAATCATTGGTGGTGGAGTTTCTAAGGGGATGAAACCTTATTTGGATGAATTAACTCAAATCGAATTCCTTCCTCCATATAAAAGCTATAATGTAAAAATTGCTCTTTCAGAACTCGATGAACATTCCGGTATTTTAGGAAGTGCAGCTTTATTTAATTAGAGATAAGATAAAAATGAAAAACTATTTTCAGGAACGAATGTGGCTTGTATTTGCCATTCTTGCGGCCCTTTGTTGGGGAGTTTGGGGAATTTTGGCCAAGTTTATTTCGAATGATATCAGTCCATATGTAAATCACTTGCTGTTTACTATTGGTATGTTATTCACCATCCCGTTTGTAATTAAAAAGTGCAAATGGAAAGATGCAAATCTCAAAGGAATTATATGGGGTATTGTAGCTGGCGTTTTGGCAATTATTGGAAACGTGGCAGTTTATCAATCCTTTGCTAGTGGTGGACTGGCTGCTGTAGTGATTCCAGTGACTAATTTGTATCCTTTGGTAACCATTGGAATTGCGATGTTGGTTTTGAAAGAAAAAATGCATTGGTTAAATGGTGTCGGAATAATAGTAGTGATTCCTGCCATAATTATGTTGTCTGGCCAATCCGAAATATTTGACAATCCCTCTTTGTTTTTCACCAATTTTGGATTAAATATTTGGTTAATTTTTGCATTGGTTGCTTTGGTTTTTTGGGGATTATTCAGTGCTGCACAAAAAGTGACAACCAATTATATTCCAGCAGAATGGTAGTATTTGAGTTTTATTTTGTCATTGGTGTTGATTACAATAGGGTTTATGGTATTTGGGTTTATTGATTTCAATTTCAGTCAACAAACATTTTGGGTGGGTTCATTGGCTGGTATGTTGAATGGTTTGGGCGTTTTGGCAAGTTTTGCAGCATATAGTGCCGAAGGAAAAGCTTCAAAGGTTACTACTGTTGCAGGTGCATTACAGCCAGTTTTTACCATATTCTTGGCGATAACTTTTCTAGGAGAGAGATTGGGTTGGATTGAATTTGTAGGGATTGTTTTTTGCTATAATCGGATCTTTGCTTTTATCGGTTGAAAAAAAGACAAATTAAAAAAGGAATTATTTTTTTTAGAATAAATATAAAAAAGTAAAAATAAATGAAAATAAAATATATTTCAACTCTACTGTTAATTTGTATTTTCTCGGTTACACTTTGTGCTCAGGAAGCTTCGGTTACAAATTTTCCTGTGCGCTCAGCTTATCCAAAGAAAATTCCAGCAAAGAAAAATGTTTGGGTATTCATTATGGCAGGCCAATCGAATATGGCTGGTCGAGGTGTGGTCGAACCGATTGACACCATTTCAAATCCACGGATTTTGAGCATCAATTCAAATGGAGAACTGATTCTGGCGAAAGAGCCGTTGAATTTATATGAACCTACTATGAAAGGATTGGATTGTGGCGTTTCATTTGGTAATGAATTGCTGAAACACATTCCAGATTCAGTTTCAATTTTGATTATTCCAACTGCAGTTGGCGGAAGTTCTATCGATCAATGGATTAGAGATTCCTTGCATCGGAATGTAAATTTACTGAGTAATTTTCGGCAGAAAGTTGCAATCGCAAAGAATTTTGGTGAGATAAAAGGTTTGCTTTGGCATCAGGGTGAAAGCGATGCAAAAGAAATGTTGGTTGATACATATTCGAAAAAACTGAAGGGTTTGTTTGTAAGTTTCAGAAAAATCATAAATGATAAGAAATTACCAATTTTTACAGGTGAAATTGGAACTTTTGCTTCTGATGATACTTTCGAAAATGCTATTAACAAGGTTATTGTAAAGAATGCTGAAAAAGATAAATATACTTTCTTGATTCAAACTCGCGATTTTACTGACAAAGGTGATAAGTTACATTTCGATTCAAGATCGCAGCGGATAATGGGTGATCGGTTTGCTCAAAAATATCTAGAAATAAATAAGAAATAAAACAATTGTACTATGAGTGCTAAAATGCTTGCCGAAATCAATGAAATTCCAGTGAAAGCATTGGAATTTCTAAAACAATCTCCAACCTATACTTTGCCCCTTGGCGCGCCTTATCTTGGAATGGGTTCTTCTTTTTTTGCTCCTTTGGCTTTCAAATATATGGGAGTGGATATTCAATCCGAAATGGCTTCTGAATATTTTAATTATCTGCAACCAAAAGCAAAATTAGAAAACGGGGTTATTCTTTCGCAGTCGGGTAGAAGCAGTGAAGTATTATGGTGTACTGATTTATTTAACAAATATACAGCGATTACCAATTATCCCGAAAATGCACTGAGTAATAGTTCGAATGTCGCTCAAACAATAGATTTGTTGGCGGGTGATGAGCAATATTCTTCCTCAAAAACGTATATCAATACTTTGATTGCCCTTTTTAAAGGTTTTGGAATGGATTGTCAAAAAGCCGTTGATGTTTTGGTTAAAAATTTGCCCAAGTATGAGAAACTTGGTCAACGTATGGCTAACGAGGTTTTTGAATTGATTTCAACAAAAAAGATTCACGGTATTTATATTATTGGTAGTGGTCCCAACATTGCAACTGCTTTTCAATCAGCATTGATTATGTGCGAAAGTACCAAACTTTGTTTCAACGGTATGACGATGGCGCAATACGATCACGGTCCAAAAGAAACAGCTTTCGATAGTATTGTTATTCAGATAATTGCCAAAGGAAAATCTTACGAACGTTCAAAAAAACTAACAGAAATGATTGTGGCTTCTGGCGCACACGTTATCACAGTCGAAGAACCAGAAGTAGAAGAGCATTTCTCAATTATAAATAATATTGTGCCTTTTAACTATATGGCCTATTTTCTAGCTAAAAAGCTAAACATTACCGAAACCTTTGTTGTTGGTGGAAAAGTCACCGAAGTTCTTTAAAAATTAGAAAAACTGTTACTCAGAATTCATAAAACTTTATAAAATATGAAAAATTATAAGTATAAAACTAAATTTCAATTATCAGTATTACTATTGTGCGTGACTTTACAATCTACTCAAGCGCAACAATCTAAAAAGCAACCTGTAGATTATGTCGATAACTTTATTGGGGTTAGAGACGTTAATACAAGTACTATTCTTGGTCCGCAATTACCGAATGCTGGTATAAGCCCCAGTCCGCAAACTTCTCCAGGAAAAACAAACTTTGATATGGATTGCTACATTATGGGGCAACCGATACGGGGTTTTGGACAGCTTCATGTAAGCGGCGCTGGCTGGGGTAAATATGGCAACTTATTAATTTCGCCACAGGTGGGCTTAGCTGTTGGTGAGACAGAACATGATTCTCCTCAATCCAGCGAAATAGCAAAACCATTTGAATACTCTGTAAAATTAGACCGCTACAACATCAAAACTGATCTTACACCTTCGCTGCATTCTGCCATTTATCGTTTTACATTCCCTAAAACCGATAGTGCCCATATTACATTGGATGTGAGTCATTTTATAGCCGATATTGCAACATGCATGAGAGATAAATGGAACCAATTTGAGGAGGGCAGTGTAACTTTCACCAATGTAAATAACACTGAATTACAGGGATATGGTATTTATACAGGTGGTTTTTCAGATGGCCCTTACAAAGTGTATTTCTCTGCCCGTCTTAGCAAAGCACCTGCAACTGTGGGAACTTGGTTTAACGGAAAAATCAACAAGGGACAATTAGCTGAAAAATCGACTCAGGCGAATGACCGTATTGGGGCTTTTGTACAATATAAGACAAGCGCTCAAGAAGCTGTGTACATGAAGATTGCAGTATCTTTTAAAAGCACAGATCAGGCAGCAACCTGGTTAAATGCAGAGATTCCGGCTTGGGACTATGCCAAAGTAAAAGCAGATGCAAAAAAGATTTGGAATACAGAATTGAGTAAAATTAAGGTTCAAGGCGGTTCAGAAAAAGATAAACGAATATTTTATACAGCGTCTTATCATACTTCTATTATGCCCCGTAACCGGACCAATGATGCACCTGATTTTGATAAAGACGTAGCAGTTTGGGACGATCATTTAGCCGTCTGGGATACCTGGCGTACACTATATCCTTTAAAGATACTTACCCATCCAGAAATGGTAAGTGGTACTATAAATTCTTTTATTGCCAGATTGAAAAAAAACAAAATGGTTCATGATGCTTACGTGTCATTGAAAGATAAAAGTGAGGATCAGGGAGGAAATGATATTGACAACATTGTAGCCGATGCTTATGTGAAAGGTGTTAAAGGCGTAGACTGGAGTGAGGCATATAGTCTACTGAAACACCATGCCGAAAACGCACGGCAGGGAACTCAACGTGAAAAGTCTGATAGCGGTAAACTATACAAACAGTACGGTTGGATACCAGCTGGTAAAATGAGTAGCTCGCTCACTCTTGAATATGCTTACAATGATTTCTGTGCATCACAACTCGCTAAAAATTTGGGGACCTCCGAAGAGTACAAAAAATATTTAGAGCGTAGCACTAAGTGGATTAATCTTTGGAATCCTGAAGCAGAAAGCGATGGTTTTAAGGGTTTTGTTTCTACCAAAAAACTTGGAGGCGATTTTATCCCTATTGATTTAAAAAAGAACTGGGGTTCTTGGAACGACTATTTTTATGAAGGCAGCTCTTGGACCTACTCATACTTTGTTCCTCACCAGTTTGAAAAATTGGTAGCGCTTTCGGGAGGGAAAGAGCAATTCGCAAAAAAATTGAAGTACGGCTTTGATAATAACCTTATTGATTATGGAAATGAACCTGCATTTCTTGCTGTTCATGGCTTTCATTATGCGGGACGTAACGATCTTGCCAGTTTTTATGTACGAAGGTTAATGCACGAGAAATTCACCGAAAGTGGCTCTATTGAAAACGATGACAGCGGCGCCATGAGTAGTTGGTATATATTTTCATCTTTGGGATTTTTTCCTAACGCTGGACAAGATATCTATTACTTAACCGGAGGTTCATTCCCAAAAGCAACGATGACTCTTGGCAATGGAAAAAAATTGTCGATTACCTCTCAAAACGCATCCGACAAAAACATTTACATACAATCTTGTAAAATAAATGGCAAGTTATTGGACAAATTTTGGTTCACTCACAAGGAAATTGAAAATGGAGGAACGATTGAGTTTGTAATGGGCGATAAGCCTGTAATCAAAAAATAAAGGACTCTGTTCTACTATATCTAATGAGAAACATAATAATCATATCGATTTTATTCTTGGCTATAAGCACTTTTGCACAGATAGCTCCGGAAAAAAATCTAACCAGGTTCGTGGATCCTTTTATAGGAACTTTAGGCGAAGGCAATGTTTATGCAGGAACTTGTTTACCTCACAGTTTTGTAAAGTTGGGACCAGATACTAAATACAACAGTGGCGCTTCGGGGTATAAAAAGGATAAAGAAATCAACGGTTTTTCGCACTTGCATATTTCGGGAATGGGTGGTCCTATGTATGGCAATATTCAGGTTATGCCTACCACAGGCACAATAGATCCCTTAAACCATAGTTCGGATAAAGGAGCCGAAATTGCAGCTCCGGGTTATTACAAAGTGGAATTGAAGAAATACGTTACCACAGCTGAGCTAACAACTACAGCTCATGCGGGTTTTCATAAATATACTTTTCCCCAAAGCGAATCTTCACACATTTTAATTGATGTTGGGGCTACGTTATATGGTGTTGCAAAAAATTGGAATTCAAGCCAGCCTATTGGGGGGGAAATACACATCGACCCCCTGAAAAATGCCGTCTATGGTTATGGCACTTATAGTGGAGGTAGATCAACCAGAAAACCTTGGAGGGTGTATTTTTATGCTATTTTTGATACAGCATTTGATTCTTTTGGTACTTGGTCTGACAGCATTAAACACGATGGAGTACATAAAATGAATGGAAATGAGATTGGAGCCTACTTGAATTTCAAAACCAAAGAGGGGCAACAAATAAATCTTAAAGTAGGTATTTCGATGATAAGCACCCAACAAGCTCAAGAAAATGTTGGAAAGGAAATACCCCATTGGGATTTTGGTCAAATTAAAAATCTTGCCAATATGCAATGGGAAAGGGAGTTGCGAAAAATTGAAGTCAAAGGAATGTCTGATGTAAATAGCCGAATTTTTTATACTTCATTGTATCACGCACTACTTTCTCAAGACGATTGGACAGGCGAAAATCCTGTATTTGATAATAAAAGACCTTATTACGAGAATTTCCTTTGTGTGTGGGATTTATTTAGAACCGTCAGTCCATTGCTCACGCTCATAAGCACAAAGGAGCACACGGATATGTTGAACACGTTCCTTGATGTTTACAAACAGGATGGATGGTTGGCGGATGCGCACAGTAGTTTACAGAGAGAATTCACGCAAGTGGGCACCAATACTGATGTATTATTTGCCGATGCTTTTGTGAAAAAACTCAAAGGAATAGATTATAAATTAGCGTATGAAGCTGTAAGAAAAAATGCAACCGACACCAGTTTTACGAATAAGAAAGTAGATCATTCGGGTCGAATTGCCTTGCCTTATTATTCTAAATATCATTACATCCCCATTGATGTCAATCAAAAAATAACAGTTTCCCGAACACTCGAATATGTGTATAATGACTTTTGCATTTATCAATTGGCAAAAAATTTTGGAAGTAAAGAAGAGGTGAAAATGTTTAAAGATAGGAGTTTTTGGTATAAAAATCTGTGGGATACTAATCTGAAATTGATGCGTGGCAAAAATGCAAATGGCACTTGGGTTACCCCATTCGATCCATTAAATAACGAAACTGGGCCCAATTATTACGAAGGACACGCCTATACCTGGAGTTTTTCAACCCCGCACGACATCAAAGGATTAATTGACTTGAATGGGGGAAAAGAACAATTTATCAATTACCTAACCAATGCAGTATCCAACCATTACGAAGCGTATAACGAACCGTGTATGTTGCAAGCCTACCTTTTTGTTTGGGCTGGAAGACCTGATTTAACACAGAAATTTATTCGCAAAGCAACGGCTGAGAATTTTACAGATAAATATGATGGCTTACCTGGAAATGATGATAGTGGCACTACTTCGGCTTGGTATCTATGGAGCAGAATGGGTGTTTTTCCAGTAGCAGGTCAGAATTTATACATAATTGGTAGTCCAAGTTGTTCGGAAACTACCATCCATTTAGAAAGTGGAAAAGACGTTATTATTTCAGCAAAAAATGCTTCGGAGGAAAATATTTACATTCAATCGGCTACACTCAATGGTAAAAATTACAACAAAGCATTTTTTACCCACGATGATATTGTAAATGGCGCCAAATTTGAATTTGTGATGGGAGCAAAACCATCAAAATGGGGTTCAAAGACAGTGCCAACATCTTTGAGTGATAAATAATTACACAAAAAGCGTGAACTTTTTGCTTTCAATCAAAGAAGTATAATATCAAAATTTTAAATAAATACAATCATGAAAAATACAATTTTCACTTTTTCTATATTTTTATCGCTCGCTTTTCATCTTTCGGCAAAAGAGTGGCATGTTTCAGCCACAGGAAATGACACAAACGATGGCAAAACCCCTGAAACAGCGTTGCTCACTTTACAAAAAGCAGAAAGTTTGGTGCAACCCGGCGATGTGGTGCTTATTGGCAATGGAACTTATGTAGGCACAAGTGGAGAAAGCGGTAGCGCAACGCTTAATATTTCCTGTTCAGGTCGTGCCGATGCGTGGATCACTTGGAAGGCACGTCCTGGACATAAGCCTGTTATTCGTCCGGGAAACAGTTGGGCTGCTATTCAAATTACGGGCTCTTATCATATTGTGGACGGATTGACCGTAATTGGAAACAACGACTCAATTGTTTATTTGAAAGCTCTTGAGGATGCCAAAAAACCCACGGCCAACCCATTTTACAATGCCAACGGAATAAATACTGATGGCAGAACTAGAAAAGCGGATGAAAAACCCCATCATATAACTATTAGAAATTGCGAGGTATACAAAAATGCCGGCTGCGGTATTGTGGGTATGGAGATGGATTATTACACAGTTGAAGATTGTAAAGTGTATGACAATGCTTGGTATATGCGATATGGGGGTTCGGGCATTACCACTAATTTGAGCTGGTCGCACGATAGCTTGCCAGGTTACCATGTTATTATCCAACGCAATTATGTGTGGAACAAT
>Ga0123337_10002518_pt1 | contig 20835 bp, 20 predicted proteins | sample frozenSSSSmetaG_FD_89792 | JGI IMG/M metagenome (GOLD analysis project Ga0123337, IMG submission 89792) | Glacier valley bacterial and archeal communities from Borup Fiord, Nunavut, Canada, to study Microbial Dark Matter (Phase II) -... | ecosystem: Environmental > Aquatic > Freshwater > Ice >...
GCGACGCAGGCCGGGGTGTCGCGCGTGTCCGAGGTGATCATCGACTGTACCCGGATCGGATTGTCCCCACCGACGCCGACGTTTCCGACCATCACCTCGCGGGTGACACGCCGGAAATAATTCAGCAGATCGGGGCAGTAGCGCAGCGGGTGATTCATTTCTTGGAAAACGATAAACGACAAATGGGTCTGCGGCAATGATGGCGTGATCAGGGCAGCGGTGCGAGCAGGTGGGAGAGGGTTTCGGCGTCGATTTTGAGCTTCGTGGTGTCCTCGGACAGCAGCGCCTCGACGAGGGCGGACTTGTGTTTCTGGAGATCGAGAATGCGCTCCTCGATGGTGCCGGAGCAGACAAGCTTGTGAACGAAAACCGGCTTCGTCTGGCCGATCCGATGGGCGCGGTCGGTCGCCTGGTTTTCGGCGGCGGGGTTCCACCACGGATCGTAGTGGATGACGGTGTCGGCAGCGGTGAGGTTGAGTCCGGTGCCGCCGGCTTTGAGGGAAATCAGAAAAATCGGGATCTCGCCGGTCTGGAATTTTTTCACCAGCGTCGCACGGTCCTGGGTCTGGCCGGTGAGCTTGAGATACGGGATTTTTTCCTTTTCCAAGTGCGCTTCGATCAGCGCCAGCATCGACGTGAACTGGGAAAAAAGCAGGATGCGCCGGCCTTCCTCCAGCAGCGTCGGCAGCAGCTCGGTAGTGAGGTATTCGAGCTTCGCGGACTCACCGACCTCCTGCGACGCGGGCAGTTTCAAAAGCTGCGGATGGCAGCAGATTTGGCGGAGTTTCAGCAGCGCATCGAGCACGATGATGTGCGACTTCGCAAGGCCTTGGGAGGCGATGGCGTCGCGCACGCGCTTGTCCATCGATGCCCGCACTGATTCATACAGATCGGTTTGTTTCTTATTGAGGTCGATGTGATGGATCAGCTCGGTTTTCGCCGGCAGATCGGTGGCGACCTGGTCTTTCGTGCGGCGGAGGATGAGCGGGGAAACGCGGCGGTTGAGGGCGAGTTGGGCGTCCCGCGAATGATCGCGCTCGATCGGTTTGCGGAGCTGGGAATTGAAGGATTTTTCGTCGCCGAGGAAACCGGGCATCAGGAAACGCATCAGGCTCCAGAGCTCGCCGAGGTGGTTTTCCATCGGCGTGCCGGAGAGGCAGAGGCGGTGGCTGGCCTTGAGTTTGCAAACGCTCTGGGCGATGACCGCCTTGGGATTTTTGATGTATTGGGCCTCGTCGAGCACGATCAGGTGCCATGTCTGTTTGCGCAGGATGTCGAAATCGCGGCTGATCAGCGGGTAAGAGGTGAGCACGATATCGGCGTCGGCGATTTCAGCGAAATTGTCAGCCCGGTCCTTGCCCTGGAGCGTGAGGATTCTGAGGTGCGGGGTGAATTTTTCCGCCTCGTCGGTCCAGTTCGGGACGACCGAGGTGGGGGCGATGACGAGCGACGGGCGGCCGGGAGATTTCGCGTGTTCGGCGGCGAGGTGGGCGAGGGTCTGGAGGGTTTTACCGAGGCCCATGTCATCGGCGAGGATGCCGTGGAGGCTGTGGGCGGCGAGGAAATCGAGCCAGCGGAAGCCGTCGAGCTGGTAGGGACGGAGCTCGGCGAGCACGGTTTCCGGGATCACCGCAGGGGGCAGGGCGGTGATGTTCTTCAGGCTGCGGCCGAGGTTGGCGAGCGCGCGGGTGGTCTCGGAAGTGTCGATGGCCAGCGATTCGGCGACTCCGGCGGCGGCGAGGCGGTCCACCCGGATCGGTCCGGCGGCGGTTTCATTGCCGTGGAAGAGGTGGCAGACCTGCTCGACGATTTCCAACAGCCTGCGCCCGGGAAAGCGGATGAAGCCGTCTTCCTGATTCTCGCAGGGCACGATGATGGATTCCGGCACGTCCGGCGAATCCGAGGCTGGAAAACCGCGGCGGATGATTTCGGCGATGACGGGAATGAGGCTGAATTTTTTCCCGTCCATCTCGAACTGCATGTCGAAGCGGAACCAGTCGATCCCATGGTCCGGATCCGCCTCGATGGCCGAGAAAAACGCGCCGGCGTCGTGGGCCTTGAGGCCGGCCTTGGGGTCGATCTCGATGGCCCAGCCGGCGTCGCGGAGGGTGGTGGCGGCGGGGCTGTCGAGGAAGGCGAGCCAGGTGAGTTCCGGGTCGGCGAAATTTTCCGGCAGGGTGACGGCGAGGCGGGTGGTGGTATCAAGGTAGGCGCCGGGGACGACGTCCGAGAGCGGGATGAGGCCGGATTTCAGCAACTTCTGAAGGTGGCGGGCCTCCTGTTTCGCATCGCGCGGCCAGCTGATGCGGATGTTTTCCCGGATGAGGGTATGGACCGGATTGGCCTTCGAGGCGAGTGGCGGGAGCGCCGGACTATCGCCGTAACGGAAGGTGGGCAGGCCGATGATGACTTCATCGAGCACGAAAACCGGGCCGATTTTCCGCCGCGAAATGTGGAGGGTGGGGACGGGAGCGTGGGCCGGGCGGGATTCTGATTTTGTCGCGACGGGGGTGGGCAGCGGTTTTTCTGAAATGGACCCGAGTCGTCCCATGAGCAGCGGGATCCTGTCCGGGCGGATGGCCGGGCCTTTCTCCCAAGCGGCCAGCACGGCGGCCGGCAGATCGCTCTCGACGGGACCGATCAGGGCGGACGGGAGATCGAGGTACCACGGCGGATCGAGCGGCAGGAGCTGGAGGTGCTCACGGGTGAATCTGAGCACCGGGCGGGTCGATTCGTCGGGCTGGGATTGCCAGGCGGCCTCGATTTTTTCCGTAGGGCCGGTGGTGAGGCGTATGATGGTGACGTTGCCGTAGCCTTGCGCCCGTTTCACATGGAAGAGCCGGCCCTCGGCGAGGGCGCCGTTGAGAAACTCCTCCATGCCCGGGCCGCGCATTTTCACGCCGTAGTAGCCGCCCTGCTTGCGCTCAATCTGGCGGTAGAGCGTGACCAGGCGGAGGTCGGCATCGTCCATGTATTTCGGCGGCTTGGTGACATCCGCGGCGGCGGTGGAACTCTCGATGGTGATGCTGCCGTCCTTGATCCGGTTGCCGACGCGCAACACGAGGCTGGAGACCGGCGGGTTTTCGTAGCTGTTGGATTCGATGCAGTAGGCGAGGAATTTCAGGCTCGGCGTCGGTTTTTTCACGGGCACCGCTTGGGCGCGGATAGCGTTTTCCAGCTCGCGCAACCATGCGGAGGTGAACGGATCGAGTTGGGACTGGGTGGCTAGGGATGCGGCCTGCGGACCTTTTGCGGCTTCCGTCAGATTTTGGGAAAGCAGCTTGAGAAAAGCGCAGGCGTGTTTGCAAAGGTAGCCGACAGGGCAGGAGCAGCCAGTCTCGATCCGCCACTGGTGGTCCCTGAAATAGAAAAAAAGCAGCGACTCGTATTCGCTGGCGCGGCTTCCGCGGACCCGGGCTTTCAGGCCGAGCAATTCGTTTCCGACCGGATCGTTCTGCTGGATCCGCGTGATGAGACGGGAGTTCGCGTAATTGCCGCTGCGTTCCAAGGTCAGGCGGCTGAAAGCGCGCTGCCAGGTGTTTTTCGTCAGGTAGTCGGCCAGGCCCGGATAGCTCGCGATGATGGTTTCGGGGGGATCCATGAAGTGGGCGGCTTTCGGAAAATGCCGGGACGGCGGGCGCGACTTTGGTGGCGGACGGGCATGTTGGAAAGAAAAACCCCGGCGGACCTTGGGGCTTGAAGACTTGTGTTGTCAGAGCGAGCCGGCCAATTAGGGTCAGGATCATGAAATGGCTGCTGCTTGTCCTGTTCGCCTCATCCGTTTCCGCCGCACCGATCGACCGCGAGGCGCTGGTGGCGAGGCATCGGATCACGCTCGATCACTCGGACAAGCTCGCCCCGCTGAGCGTGGGCAACGGGCACACTGCCGCCGCAGGAAACCGGGCTGACGCTGAACTCGTGGTTCGGAAAATTCCACATGGAGATGTATCCGCTGCATGCCGCGCTCTATCTGATATAGCAGCAGCCGCATCCCATCCTGCTGGCGGAGCTGCTCTATCGGGCGAATCCTTCGAAGGAGCTGCTGGGAAAATACGCCGGCGTCATCAACGAGACCGCGACCTTCATGGCCAGCTATCCGACGTGGGACGAGGCGGCGAAGCGCTACAATCTCGGCCCCGTGCTGATCCCCGCGCAGGAAAGCTACGGCATATACCGCAGGACGGTGCTCAACCCGACCTACGAACTCGCCTACTGGCATTGGGCGCTGAAAATGGCTCAAACGTGGCGCGAGCGCCTCGGCCAGCCACGCGAGCCACTGTGGGACAAGGTGGCCGACCAGCTCGCCCGCCCGGCGGTTAGGGACGGGCATTATCTTGCGATCGAGATCGATCCCTATCTCATCCGCGAGGATCATCCGTCGCTGCTGATGGCCTATGGCTGGACACCACCGACGCCGCTGATCGACCGCGCGATCATGGACAAGACCTTCGATGACACGCTCTCCTCATGGGACTGGCAGTCCACCTGGGGCTGGGACTGCCCGGTCGTCGCCATGACCGCCGCGCGCCTTGGCCGGCCGCAGGACGCGGTGGATTTCCTCCTGCGCGACACGCCGAAAAACGGCTTCCTGCCGAACGGCCACAACTGGCAGGACCAGCGCCTGCCGATCTATCTGCCCGGCAACGGTTCGTTGTTGTACGCCGCGGCGATGATGGCGGCGGGCTGGGACGGCGCGCCGAAAACAATCGCGCCGGGATTTCCCAGCGACGGTTCCTGGACGGTCCGCCATGAGGGCGTGCTCGCCGTTCCTTGAAATTTCTCGGTGGAAACCCGGGTAAAAACCTGCCGACAATCCTTCATGAAAGCCACCTGCCATCTGCTGACCCTCGCCGCCGCCCTATTCACCTCGCTTTCCGCGCTGGGGGACGAACTGCTCGACCGCATTCCGAAAGTCTTCGAGCGGGCCGAATCGCAATACACCGGCATGCTCAAAACGCTGGGAAGCAACCCGCAGTTTCCGCGCACGGCCAAGCCGGACGGCTCGCTGGTGACGGTGAAGGTGGACGACTGGACCACCGGATTTTTTCCCGGCTCGCTGTGGTTCCTTTATGAATACAGCGGCTCCGACGACTGGAAAAAGAAAGCCGTGGATTACACGAACCGGCTCGAAAGCATCCGCCACTTTTCAGGCCACCACGACACCGGCTTCATGTTAGGTTGCAGTTATGGCAACGCCCTGCGCCTGGCTCCGGACGACTCCACCCGCGCGGTCCTGCGCGACGGGGCCGTCGCGCTGGCGAAGCGCTACAATCCGGACATCGGCATGATCCGCTCGTGGGATAGCAAACCTTACTCCTGCCCGGTGATCATCGATAACATGATGAACCTGGAGCTGATGACCTGGGCGGCGAACAACGGTGGCGATGCGAAACTGCGCGAGATCGCCCTCAGTCACGCGGATCACACGTTGAAAAACCACTTCCGCCCGGACGGCACGGCCTATCATGTCCTTGATTACGATCCGAAAACCGGCGCGATCCGAGCGATCCACGCCACCCAAGGAGCCGACGTCCGCACCGCCTGGGCGCGCGGCCAAGGCTGGGCGATTTACGGATTCACCATGATGCACCGCGAGACGAAAAAAGCGGAGTATCTGGAAAAGGCCGTTAGCGTGGCGGAGGCCGTGATGGCGCATCCGAACCTGCCATCGGACAAGGTGCCGTATTGGGATTTCGGTGCGAAGCCGGGTGATTCGACACCGCGCGACGCATCGTCGGCTGCGATCATGGCCTCGGCGCTGGTCGAGCTGAGTCAGCTCGTCGGTGGGGAAAAAGGTGCGAAGCTTCTCGAATTCGCCCGTGCCCAAATGCTCAGCCTCTCGACTCCCGCCTACCTGGCGGAGGCGGGAACGAACGGCGGCTTTCTGCTGGCTCATTCCACGGGTCACCTGCCTGAAAAATCCGAAATCAACGTGCCGCTGTGCTACGCGGACTACTACTACCTGGAGGCGCTGCTGCGCTACCGGGCGGTGGCGACGAAGAAGGACCGGCCGTCGTTCGGTGGCGTGAAATAGGGTGAAGGCTACGGTCAGTGAACCTCGACGGGTGGCTTGCCGGTTTTCAACAGGGCTTCGAACCAGGCTTTCGAGCGGTCGTGAAACGGAGCCTGTTTTTTGCCTCCGTTGCCTTGGTGGTCGGACTCCGGCATCATCACTCTTTCCAGCGGGCCGCCGAGTTCGTTCATCATCACGCTCACGCCGGAAGCGGTGGCAGTGCGGTCCAGTAGACCGTAGGCGACCATTGATGGGCACTTGATGCGTGAGGCGAAATTCACCCCGTCGAAGTAGCCGCAGGTCCGGATGAGTGCCTCGCGGTTTTTTCCCGGATTCTCCTTCAGCCAATAGGGCCACGGCATGCCACGACCGGCCAGCGGCGCGGTGTCATCGCAGCCGGCGGGGACATTGACGACCATGGCCGTGACTTTCGGGTTCAGGCCGGCGGCGACGATCGATTGCAATCCGCCCTGGCTGGTGCCAGTGACGACAAGGGTGCGGCCGTCCCAGTCCGGACGGCTGGCGAGGTAGTCGACGGCGCGCGAACAGGCGAGGAACATGCGGAGGAAATAGCTCTTCTCGCGGTCATCATTGCCGATGGCGACGTAGTCCTTGAGCGGACCCTCGGCCTGCTGTTTGTAAAATTCGGGGGGCTCGTTGAGGGGGAGCTCGTGAGGGTTGACGTTCAGCACCAGCCAGCCTTGGGCGGCTCGGGAAAGCACGTTGGCCGGAGGGAGTTGATAGACGCCGGCGTATTGGAAAATGATCATGGCGGGCAGCTTGCCCTCCTTCTCGGGACGCGCGAGTTGGGCGAGCATTTTCTGTCCGCGGGGAAGGTCCATCGCCACCTGCCAATGGAGGACGCCAGGCCGTTCCTTGGTTCCCTCGGCGAGCACGGCATTGGCAGGGGTGTTAGCTAGTTCGTCGAGATGGGATTTCCAAAACGCGTCGAAATCCGCCGGACGGGGTGCCGAGCGTGGGATCTTGTCCGGCTCGACTGCAGCGCCGCCGGTGGCTTTGAGTTTCGGTTGGTCGCCACCGCCAGCGCTCAGCTCCACCAGCAGGACTCCGGGCGCGTCGGAAGTGACGGCGATATCGGCGGTTCCGTTATTCAGATCGATGGTTCCCTCGCGGACCATCTGGCCGCCGTCCTGTTTGATGGTGTAGCTGGTGTCCGTGATTTTATCGGAAGGAACGTCGGCCAGGGTCACCTTCCAAGTGATGGCCTCACCCTTGGCGTAAATTCCGTCCGGCTTGGAAGGAAGGACGGTCAGGGCAGCGTGCGAAAGGACGGACAGGAGCAGCGACAGGCCGGTGATCGGTAGTGCGCGACAGGAGTTTGCATGCATGGGGTTTCGGATACCCGTGTCGGCAGAGGGTAATTTCATGAAGTGGACTTCGGCTTTTCCAGAATGGGATGCGACGGGCTGGAGGTGGCGACAATTAAGTAAAGTTTACAAAATCCACTTGCAGGCGGGTCAATTTGCGGTATCCAGATTCTCGATGAAACTTACCCTATTGATCACCGTTGCCACCGCCGGAATGCTGCTCAGCTCCTGCAACACGTTCATCGGCCTCGGCCGTGACATGCGGATCGGCGGCGAGGCCATGGAAAAAACCGCGACCAAAGGAACCGGCGGCGGTGGTGGCGACACTTCCGGCGCACCGGTTTACTAACCGCTTTCAAGAAAATGGCGCCCTCTCGTGAATCACGGGAGGACGCCGGTTTTTGAAAACTCCGCTCAATACGCCCGCCAGAAGGCGAAGGCGCAGACGAGCGTCGCGACGCCGTAGGCGAGGCCGGCTCCTGATAGAATGGTCCAGCGCTTTTGTTCCGCCGTCACCCAGGTGATCGCGTCGCGGAAGAGGTAGGGCATGCCGACGAAAAACAGCGAGGCGGTGAGCATGGCGTAGGCGTAGATCGGCAGCAGCAGGCGCGATTGCGGGTCCTTGAGGAACGCCGCGCCTAACAACGGAGCGGCGGCCATCAGTCCGACGAGGCCGAGCGCGCGGACGGCGAGGAAATCCCGCACGCTGATGGTGACGAGGACGAGGGAAACCGGGACAAGGATGCGCAGCAGGCCTTTCGCGGCGTTGAACTCGCCGAGGTCCATGGCGAGGGCGCTGAGCTTGCCCATGCCGGCGGGCGCGATGAGCAGCCAGAACCAGGCGAGACCGATGCCCAGCAGGATCTGGCCGAGAAACTGGTTGCGCGGGAATTTTTTGAGGAAATCCTGCGCTTCCTTCGGTTTCACCAGCATGAACGCGTGGCTGGCGATGAGGAGAACGGCCAGCACCAAGCCCGTGGTGAAGAGGGACAAGGTTTGATAAGGGTGCATCAGATCCATGCGGCCCCGGAACTACGGCGGCGGGCTGCAACATTCAAGCGCCATCTGCGTGGCAGGATTCACGCGATTCTCACGTATTCCGCATCAGCGGTTCACAATCGGCTGCTTTCCTCCACGGCATGAACCTCCGCCCACTCATCCAGCCAGAGGCGGATTGGCTCGACGCTCCCACTACGCGGCGGGTCGCCGGAGTGGCGGTCACGGCTTTCATCGGGCTGGCGGTTTACGGCTTCACCGTCGGTTACTGGCGGGATCCGCTGATGGGCGTTTACGTGGCGGTGAAAATGCCGCTGCTCGTGCTGCTCACGCTGGGGTGCAATGGATTGTTGAACGGGCTTCTCGGGTTGTTGCTCGGGACGGGGTTGGGGTTCCGTCAATCGTTGCTGGCTTTGCTGAGTTCGTTCGCCCTCGCCGCGCTGATCCTCGGCTCGCTCGCGCCGATCACGTTTTTCCTCGCCTGGAACGCACCGTCCCCGCAATCGCCCGGCGCGGCGACGGCCCACGCGGCCTACCTCGTCGCGCACACGTTCCTCATCGGCTTTGCAGGCATTACAGCGAACCTCCACCTCCACAAGCTGCTCACGGTAAAGGCCCCCACGCCGGCCGCCGCCACGGCCACGCTGCTCGCCTGGCTGGGTGGAAACGGATTTCTCGGCGCGCAGTTTTCCTGGATCCTGCGGCCGTTTTTCGGCAGCCCGTTGCTCAAAGTCGAGTTCCTCCGGCCCGATCCGCTGAACGGGAATTTCTACCAAACCATCTGGAATTCCATCGAGAGGATCACCGGCGGCAACGGTTTTCCGGCGCTCGTGGTTATCCTCATCATTCTCATCGGACCCATCGCCCATGCCATCCAACAGAACCATAAAACCACCCCACAACCATGAACACGCCTGACCTCCAACCACCGCCGCTCGAAGCCCCGCTTCCGGAAAAACTCGACCTGAGAACCCTCTTCGAAGCGCTCCTCCGCCGGCCGAACGCACTCGTTGCCCGTCTCGCCGAGGCGAACCACCACGCCACCGGGCGATTCGCGCTGATGGCCGTTGTTTCCATCGCGCTGTTTGGTTTCGTGCTCGGCTGCTTCGCGAAACACGAACAACTCTGGGCCGCGCCCGCGAAAATCACGGCGGGACTCGTTTTCTCCGGCCTGATTTGTTTCCCCAGTCTCTACATCTTCTCCACGCTCGCCGGCGCGCGGGTAACCATTTCACAGCTCGCTGCCTGCCTCGCCGGGGCGCTGGCGCTGGCCGGACTGCTGTTGCTCGGGTTCGCGCCCGCGGTGTGGATTTTCGCTGAATCGACGGATTCGTTCGGCTTCATGGGCTCGCTGGCGATCGGCTCGTGGATCGTCGCGGTGTTCTTTGCGCTGCGGTTTTTGAAATCGGTCATTTTCGCGACCGGCGGCACGCAAAGAGGACCGCTCTTCATCTGGAGCGTCGTATTCCTGCTGGTCACCCTGCAGATGACCACCTCGCTCCGGCCCATCCTCGGCCGCTCGGACGTCCTGCTAACCCAAGAGAAAAAGTTCTTCATGCAACATTGGTACGACACCTTCGGCACCTCTCTCCCGGGACAGACCCAGGTGGAAACCCCAGCCGCCACTCCTACCGACAGCTCCCGCAATCCCTACAACCGCTGACTTCGCCGATGAAAACCACCATCGATCTCCCGCCCGACCTGCTCCGCTCCGTCGATGAGGAAAAAATCGCGCTGCCGGAACTGATCGTGCGCCTGTTGCGTCGCCATCTCCGGCGGATTGTGAAAAATCCAGTGAAACAAATTCCTCGCGACGAACACATCGACTGGCGGCAGGAACTGCTTTGAAAAAATCAACGCGATTTCAGTAGGCGATCATATTCAGCATGGGTGCCGATCCAAAACCAGTAGTAGATCCCGTTTTCGAGAAGAGCCAGAGAGCGATAGTCATCGGTGACCCTGGCTGACCAAAATGGCCCGACTTTCTTGAACTGGACGGAAGGATGGCGGGGATCATTCACCCACAACAGATACTGCTTTCGCACCAGTTTCTGAACATCGCCCGGAAGGTCCGAGAACGCTTTCCAGAATCTAGATGTCGTTAATGACTTCATCCAGCGTCTTCAGATTCCCGAAGGCGATGTCCGATTTTACCTCGGAAATCAACGAGTCCAAGCGGCCCTCATTTTGATCTGCTTCGATCTGCCGATCCCAGTCATCCCAGAGCCGGTCTTGAAGGCGATGGAACAAATCCCACCTTTGACTGGCAGGAAGCTGTTCGATCGCGTGCTCGATTTCCTGAAGCGTGCTCACGGTGAGAAACTATATTGCCGCGCATGACGATTTGTGGAAATTGCCCAGGGATTTTTCACAAAACATCATGCGCGTGAGTATAGCAAATGAGGCGGTCTTCTCAAGAGTCAAATTGTCGGGCGCGCTGCGACTGGCACCTGGAGCTGCTTTGATTTCCTACTCGTATGAGGTGTAGGTGGCGATGAGCTGGTCGTCCTTGTCATAGACGACTTCGAGCGGTTGGGTCCAAAAAAGCAGGTATTGGATCATTTTGTCGCCGGGTTGCATGGAGTGATTGCTGCCCCATCCCGATTGTGCCGGATGGATTTCCCGCATGGAATAGAGCGAGAGATGGAACTCCATTTCCGTGCGGGATTGCGGATGAGCAGCCGTCCATTTCGACTCCAGATGGCCTGCCCAGAAATAGGGAACGACGTTCACCAGTAGAAACATCACTCCGATCGAGAGAGTCATCCCTAGCAACGTCAGTCCGCCTTTGAGCCAGCCCGCTTTCGCGATCCGGGCAAAATAAAACAGAGTGAAGGCAAGGGCTGCTGGCAGAATCAGGACGATGACAATCAGCAGGAGCAGGGAGGAGAAATTGCTCATGGAATCCATTTCGGCGGATACGAATGTCACACGGACGTTTTCTCACCGCCGGGGCCACCCGTCTATTTCCGCAGTTGGCACGTCCCGCGCTTGGTAACGACAAACCCGCGACGAATTCGCCACCGGTAATGCTTTGCCGGGCGACTTTTCGTCGTTTCGCATCCATCCATACACTCATGCAAAAACCCGTCCGCCTCGCCCTGTTGGCCATCGCCGCACTGTTCATCACCCCACTTCTCAACGCCGCCGAGCCGTTGAAATTCGTTTCCTGGAACCTCGAATGGTTCCCCGGCCACCGCCCGACCGCTTCCGCTGCCGAGGCCGATGCGCACATGAAGGCGGCGCAGGAGGCGTTGAAAAAAATCAATCCGGACATCTTCGTCGGCGTCGAGATCCACGATTGGGCGGCCTTCGACGAGCTCGTCTCCGCCGTCCCCGGGCTCAACTGTCACGTCGTCAGCAGTTTCTGCGATCCGCTCAGCGGCGAACTCCGGCCGCAGCAGATCGGCATCGCCTCCAAGCTCAAGTGCCACGCCGCCATGTGGGAAAACTGGGCCGCCAACGTGCCGGAAATGTCCCGCGGGTTCGCCTTTGCCGCGCTGGAAGTGCCGGAATCCGGACTGCTGATGGTTTACGGCAACCACCTCAAGAGCAACCGCGGCAGCGACGACGAGGCGGGCGCGAAAAACGTTGCCGGCATGCGCAACGACCAGGCCCGCCAACTCCTCGGCCATCGCGAGAAAATCAAAAAAGCATTCGCCAAGGAAACCATCTTCGGCTGGATCGCTGCCGGCGATTTCAACACCAACCACGACGGCCAGTTTCCGCTCTGCCAAGCCGTGAAAACCATCACCGAAGGCGGCTACTTCAACACCTGGGCGAGCACCCCCAAGGAAAAACGCCTCACCTGGCATCCCTTCGCCGGTGGCAAATTCGAGCCCACCACCTTCGACTACATTTTTACCGAAGGCCTCAAACAGACCGATGCCGTCATCATCCCCGTGCCCGAAGGCATCTCCGACCACGCCGCCATCGGCATCACCGTCTCGAAGCCATGAGCGGATCGACCCGAAATCCAGCTTGAAGCGGCCTTCCATTTTTGCGCATCATCTCCCGATGAATGCGCCGGAAAATCGGATTGGAATGCCCTACCTCTGGACGCGGCGGAAACTGATCGGCACCATGGCTCTGGCGCTTTCCGCCCCCGGAGCCTTTGCCGAGCAGCTCCTGCTCACCCCGAAGCAAACCGAAGGGCCGTTTTATCCCGATCACCTTCCACTGGATACCGACAACGACTTGCTGGTCGTCAACGACGGCCTCACTTCCGCCGTCGGCGAGATCACCCACCTGTCGGGCCGCCTGTTGGACGCCAAGGGCGACCCGATCCGCAATGCCGTCGTCGAAATCTGGCAGGTCGACGGCCACGGCGTCTACCTCCACTCCGGCAGCGATGACGGGGGGAAACGCGACCGGAATTTCCAAGGATTCGGGCGTTTCCTCACCGGAGCCACCGGAGAATATTATTTCCGCACAGTCAAGCCGGTCGCCTACCCCGGCCGCACGCCGCACATCCACTTCGCCGTGAAAATGAAGGGGTGCGAAAAATGGACCACCCAATGCTACGTCAAGGGCGATCCGAAAAACGACAAGGACGGCGTGCTCCGCGGCATCGGGGACATCAAGGTCCGCGAATCTGTCATTGTGGACTTCGCTGCGATCAAGGAATCCAAGATCGGGGAACTCGCCGCGAAGTTCGACATCGTCATGGGTTTCACCCCGGCGGACATCGCGCACTGAGCCACGACGCGACACAGACAGGAATGTCTGGATCACTATATATTCCCAAACGGCGGCTTGATCCGGCGAGTCATAACCGCTTCACTATCCCATGCGCATTCTCCCACTCCTTCCCGCCGCTCTCCTCCCGCTCCTCCTCAACAGTTGCGGCGGCAGCGGATACGGGCGCATCGGGCTCGATGCCGCGCCGAAGATCGTCAACGTCTCCTCCTACGATCCGAAGGAAAAGCAACGCGGCGGCGATTCCTTTTCCCCCACCGACGTTTCCGCCCTCAAGCGCAACGGCGCGCACGGCCTCATCGCCCGCTGCGGCAAGGGCCTCGTGATCGATGACAAATGCGCGGATTTCCTCAACTCCGCCAGCCGCGAGGGCATGATGCTCGGCACCTATTATTACGTCCTGAAAACCTCCAGCCCCGTCGCCCAGGCCGATCAATACATTGACCGCCTCCGCCAGATCGCGCCGGGGAGAAAAGTCCTGCTCGTCGGCGATTTCGACACCAAGTCCAGCTCCGCCGATCTCGTCGCTTTCATCAACCGCGTCGAGCAGCGCACCGGCGTGCTGCCCGTCGTCTATCTGGAAAACAGCGACCGCCTCCGCCGCACGCTCTGCGGTGCCCCGCCCTCCCAGAAAAACCGCCTCCGCCAGTGCCCTTACTGGATCGCCCTCTACGGCCCCACCGGCAGTTTTAAAACCCCGAAAAACCTGATGGATGCCTACGGAGTCTGGGACGAGTGGGCGATGTGGCAATACGCCGGCGTCGAGTGGTCCGGCCGCTCCGTTTCCAAACACTATCACCACGGCCCGTGGAAATCCCCCACCTACTTCGGCACCATGGACCGCCCGCTCGAACACAACGCCTTCAACGGCGATCTCGACGACCTGCACGAATTCTGGGACGAGCACTCGTGGGTGGTGAGGTGAATCAATCGCGATCCACCGGCAGATCGGTGAAGAGCAGCGGGAAATAGAATTCCACCACCTTGCTGGGAAATGCGATTCTCAGCGCCGACTTTTCGGTTTTCGAGGAAACCAAGCCTTCTTCCAGCGCCTTTCGAATGATTTCCCGGCTGGCGGTACCCTTGAGGCCGAGGATTTCAGGGACCGACCCTCTTGGAATTTCTTCTTGCAACACCAGCGCCTTGAGTAATCTAACCAGCTTTTCCCGCAAATTTCCATCGAGATCATTCCTCTTGAACCGCAGATAGTTTTCCATCCGATCCTGTAGATTGAATGGTTCGATCAAGCCGACCATGAAGTGGATCTGATCCAGCACCTGCTTCAGAAAAAAGATGCAGAACTGTGAGAGAGCCTTATCGCTCAGATTTCCCCTGCCGTCGAAGTCGTTCACGCGTCGCTGGTCGGCAGCTTGCAAGTGGTGGTAGTAGGTTGGCCTCGCCCTTGCGAGGCCCCTCGACAAGGTCCAGAGGCCTTCATCATCCAGCCCTGCCTGGATCGTCGCTGCTTGGGACTGCAGTCTGGCAACCCTCCCGTTTCCGTCTCCAAAAGGATGGATCCACGCCAACCGGTGATGAGCCGATGCGAGTGCGATCAGCTTGTCGGCAGCGGGAATGCCCGAGCTTGAATAGAAGGACTGGAAGCGTTCCAGGAAACGATCGAGAACCGAATGATCGGGAGGAACATGTTGGCCGACATCCACATTGTGGTTCCTGATTTTTCCTGGTTCCAATGGGTAGCGTGTTCCGGCACTGGAGGTGGTGAACCAATCCGCCTCCGGAATGGCAGAATAAAATTCCCGATGGATCCAACCGATGAATTCCGGGGAAAAGACATTGGTTCCGGGCTCGTCTGCCAAGCGGGCCCTCAGCGCCTGCTCAGCCCTGATGTGGGCGACGCTCAGCCGCTGGTTCCGCTGATCGTCCTCATGTGCCGAAAAATCCCCACGCAGTGCTTTCTCGATATCCCGAGGCAAGGTTTTGTGCCCTTCAATCAGGTTCGAGTAATAACTGTTCATCTCGCGAACCAGTCTCGCCACTTCGTGACGCACGATCTTCGAGGGGAGGCTGGCAACGAGTTCTCCTGATTTCCTGAAAATCTCGACACTCAAGTCCCCAAGCTCACTTCGTCCGGCTTCCGGAAGCAGGGGCTCCATGGAAGTAATCTGCCTGAATATGGGTTCATTTTCCGCCATTTCCGATGATTTTCATGATGATAATTGAACTCCCTAAAGTTATCAACACCAAACAATTATAGAGTCAGTTTAGCTCGGATATCACAAGAAAACGTTGATCTTTTCGATGATCTTTCTGCAACGATCAAAACGGCGGGAAACGACCGAATAGATCAAGATTCTTACCCGCTTTTTCCCTTGTCCGCTCCACGAAACCCGCCACTTTCCCACCCATGGCCTCATCCTCAGACCTCGTCACGATCAACCCGTATTTCAAAGCCCACGACGGAAAAGTTGAAGAGTTTCAAGCCCTGATGCGGGAGTTCGTGGAAAAGACCCGCTCGGAGGAAACCTGCTATTTCTACGAATTCACCATTCTCGATGACCGCGCGTTCTGCCGGGAAGGCTACGAGGGCGCGGCTGGGGTGTTCACTCACTTGGAAAACGTGGGCGAGTTGCTGGGGCGGATGGAAAAAATCGCCGATCTCACGCAGCTCCAGTTCCACGGCCCTGCTGCGGAAATCGACAAACTGCGCGAACCGCTCGCGCACCTGCCCGCCGAGTTTTTCGTGTTGCACTGCAGCATCGACCGATAAGGAAAGTGTCCCGGCTGTCTCAGCCGGGTTCCAAGATGCCGCTTTCGGCTGAGACAGCCGGAACACATGGGTTGCACGCAGGCCCGGGACTATTTAGAAATCGGCACCCGTGGCTGACGAATCCCTGACACACCACCCGAAACGCTGGAAATGGCGGCTGGAGTGGCTTGCGCAAACAGGGATGGAAAAGGCCGTGAGCCTGTTGCCCGGACCGATGGCATTCCGGTTGGGCGAGACGCTGGGCGGGCTGGCCTGGCACTTCATGGCGGACCGGCGCAGGACCGTTCTGCGGAATCTGCGCATCGCCCTGCACGGCGAATACGACCTGCCGACGCTGGAACAAATGGCCTACGAGACGTTCCGGCGGACCGGGGCGAACCTGCTTTCCGCCGCGCACACGGCGCGGCTGCCGATGGAGAAAATCGGCGAAATCCTCTCGGTCGAAAACCCGGATCTCATTGAAGATGCGGTGGCTGGGGGAAAAGGCTTGGTCCTGATGCCGCCGCACATGGGGAACTGGGAAATCCTCACGCGAATGAACCGGTTTTTCCCGCCGGGTCACGCGAGTGGCGCGTTTTACCGGCCGCTGAACAACCCGATTCTCGACGAACAACTCCTCGCCCAACGCGAGGCGGACGGGACGCGGCTGTTTTCGAAACGCGACAGCTTTCACCTCGTCACCGGCTTCATCCGGGACGGTGGGATCGTCGGGATTCTGGCGGACCAGCGTGTGGGCGGAAGCGGCGAGCTGGTGCGTTTTTTCGGCCGGCTCACGCGGGCGAGTCCGCTGCCGAGTTTGATCGCGCGGCGCAGCAAAAGTCAGGTTTTCTCGATGTCGGTGATCACCGTGGAGCCGGGAAAATGGAAGATCCGCTACCACGCGCTCGACGGGCCGATTTCCACCGAAAGCTGCATGAAGGCGCTGGAAAAGGCGATGAAAGCCAGCCCGCTCGACGTGTTCTGGCTGCAGGACCGTTGGAAACTCTACATCAAGGACCGCTGGCCGCTCACCGATTGGCTCGGCCCGGATGCCCACGGCGAAGGCACGCCTCACCGGGCACTGCTGTGGCTTCCCGGGACACCGCCGGACTGGAAGGTGCCGGAAAACTGGACGCACCCGGACGTGCCGTATGAGATCATTCCGAGCGACGCCGATCTCCCCGGCACCGACCGTGATTCACTCCAGAAGTTCATCGCCGAAACCGACCGCGCGAAGCCGCTGCCCATCGATTTCATCCTCACCTGCAACGCCTCCAAGGCCCTCGTCAAAGCCGCGAAATGCGAAGGCATTCCGCTCATTTCACTGCCATGAAAGTCATCCAAATCCTCCCCGAGCTGAATGCCGGCGGCGTCGAGCGCGGGACCTTGGAAGTCGCTGACTATCTGGTGAAAAACGGCCACCAATCGATCGTCATTTCCAACGGTGGCAGCATGGTGGCGGAGTTGGAAAGAGCCGGAGCGCGCCACCTCACCATGCCGGTCCACCGCAAGGCGCTGGCGTCGCTCGGGCAGATTTCAAAGCTGCGGAAAGTGTTCATCGAGGAGAAACCGGACCTCATCCACCTCCGCTCGCGGATGCCGGCGTGGCTGGCTTATCTGGCGTGGAAAACCTTGGATAAACGCACCCGGCCTCGGCTCGTCGCCACCGTGCATGGCTTCTATTCCGTGAACGCCTACTCGGCCGTCATGACCAAGGGCGAGTCGGTCATCGCGGTGTCCGAGAGCGTGCGGGACTACATTCTGAAAAACTACCCTGCAACGGATCCCGGAAAACTCCGAGTGATCCACCGCGGCGTGGACGAGGCGCTTTATCCGGTCGGTTTCGTGCCCTCGGAGGAGTGGATGAAGGCGTGGAAAGCGGCGCAGCCCGAGCTGGAAGGAAAAACACCGCTGCTGTTGCCGGGCCGGCTGACGCGCTGGAAAGGGCAGGAGGATTTCATCAAGATGGTCGCGAAATTGATCGAGCTGGGCGAGCCGGTCCAAGGCCTGATCGTCGGCGGTCCGCACCCGAAAAAAGTGGCGTTTCTCGACGAACTCAAAGCGCTGGCGGCCAGTCTCAGCATCGCGGACCGCATTTCGTTTCTCGGCCACCGCACCGACCTGAAGGAAATCATGGCGGTTTCCACAGTCGTCTATTCGCTGTCGCTTGATCCCGAGGCGTTCGGCCGCGTTTCGCTGGAGGCGCTGGCGTTGGGGAAACCAGTGATCGGCTACGATCACGGAGGCGTCGCGGAGCAGTTGCGGGCGATTTTTCCGCATGGCCTCGTAAAAACCGGCGACGTGGACCGGGCCATTGACTTGACCCGCGAAATTCTGAAAAGTCGCCCCTGCCCTTTGTCCATCGAGGGTTTCACGCTCCGGCGCATGCTCGAATCCACCTTCGATGTTTACCAGACCCTCCTCGCCAAACCCCGCTCCTAGCCGTTCATGAAAGGTCATCTCACAATCTTCGGGGAGCACCTGCGCCCCCGCAGGTGGTTTTTGGCGCCCTCGCCGAAAACCGCGTTGATTGGCCTTCGACGCCCGTCTTCGGCGAGGGTGCCAAAGACAACACGCAGGGCGCGTGTTCTCCCCATCACAGAGTCATGAAACAAGTCATCTGCATGAAATGGGGCACGGCTTACGGGCCGGAATACGTGAACATTATGTGGGCGATGATCCGCCGCAACGTCACCGGGGATTTCACACTGATCTGTTTCACCGACGACACCACCGGCGTCCGCCCCGAGGTGAAATGCCTGCCGCTGCCGTCGCTGGGTTGCGAAATCCCGCCCGACGTCCCGGGAAAATGGCCGAAAATCGCGCTCTGGGGCCGCGACCTCGCCGGCCTCACCGGCACCGCGCTTTTCATCGATCTGGACTCGGTGATCGTCTCGAACATCGACGACTATTTCACCTACGGAAATCCCGACGACGTCTATGTGGCGCGGAACTGGGTGCGCATGTTCGGCAAACACGGCCAGACCTCCGTCTTCCGTTTCCCGATCGGCAAAAACCCCTACATGCTGGAAAATCTCCAGGCGAACTCTGCCGAAATTTCGCGGAAATACCGGTTCGAGCAGAACTACGTCACCGCGAACGTGAAGAGCGGCATCAAGTTCTGGCCGGAGTCCTGGACCAAACATTTCAGCAAACACTGCATGGGCATTTGGCCACTGCGATACCTGCGCCCGCCGGTCATGCCGGAAGGCGTGAAGATCGTCACCTTCCCTGGTCACCCGAAGCCGCCCGATGGCGCGCTCGGCCAATGGTCCGAGGAAAAACCGCACCGCCCGCGCCTGGAGCACCTCAAGTGGGTGCTCAGCCAACGCAAGACCGACCGCCGCTGGCGCCGCCACATTTCCCGCTACCTCATGCCCGCGAAGTGGGTAGCCGACAACTGGCGCGAGTGAAATGGCCGCCGACCGCCCAACGCGCCAGCCATGGAGGGTCGATCTTCGGTCGACCCGTCCGTCAGCATTTCGGCCGCCCGGAGTTCAAGCTTCAGCTTGTCTTCGCGAAGAGCACGCTAAAGCGCGAAGTCCGGACCGCTTGTTGGCGAAATCAGTTCCAAGGCTCCATTTGTTTCCAAAAATTCGCCCAATTCGCCTGATTCGCGGTGGCTTCCTCTTCAAACCAAGGCGTGAACCTTCGGGGCGCGCTCTTCCCGATTCACCGCCGTCACGGGTCGCCCGAAGATCGACCCTCCTCAAGCCATGATCCCCCCACGCACCATCTGGATCATCAGCGAGGGCAGCCCCGGCCATGTCAGCCAATCCACAGGCCTCGCCGCCGCCCTCGCGGAAAAATTTCCCGTGGAAACGCGGCAGTTCGAGTGCCGCCCGAAAATCAACGGCTTCGTCCGCCACATGATCCGCCTGCTCGGCATGAGAAAAAACGGCCGGCCACTGCCGGACTCCCTGCTTTACGGACCGATCGGTCTGGAACGCTCGCAGCCCGGCGAATCCGCACCCGACCTGATCATTTCCAGCGGCGGCCGCAGCGTGTTCGCCGCCCGCACGCTGGCGGTGAAGTTCGGCGTGCCCTTCGTTTTCCTCGGCGAGCGGAAACCCTACCCACCGGAATGGTTCCACACGGTTTTCACGCCTTCCTCGCTGGAAACGGCGGAAAACGACGTCCGCATGGACGTCATCCCCACCAAGATCACTCCCGAGGAGGTCCATCAAGCGGCGGCGGAGTGGCAAAACAAACCGACCGGTCGGCTCTGGAGCATGCTCATCGGCGGCAAATCACGCAGCCATGATTTCCAGGACGCCGATTGGCAGAAACTCGCCGAAGGCATGACCGCTCTCGCGAAATCCGAAAACATCCGCTGGCTCGTCACCACCTCCCGCCGGACCGGAAAAGACGTGGAATCAAAACTCCGCGACCTCCTGCCGCCGGAAATCATCGCCGACGCCGTCTGGTGGTGCCATCAGCCGGAGAAAAAATTCCCCGCCTACCTCGGCGCGGCGGAGGCAATCTGGGTCACGCAGGACAGCGTTTCCATGGTGACAGAAGCAGTGGCGACCGATAAACCGGTGATCGTGATCCAGCCCGCGCACACGCCGTTTCCCGCCACCAGCTTCATGCCGGGCTACCTCTCGAATCTCGAATCGCTCGGCCTGATCTCCCGCCTGCCGATCGCCCGGCTGACCGAGGTGAACCCGGATTTTCTCACAAACCCGCGGCCGACCATCAAGGTCACGGAAATCATGGCGGAGCAACTCTGCGAACGGCTGAACTGGAATTGAAGATGATGGATTTCAACGAGTTGCAGCCCATTTTTGCCGGTCGCCGCGTCGCGCTCGTCGGCAATGCGCAGAGCATTTTCGGGAAAAACCACGGCGCGGAGATCGACGCGCACGACGTGGTGATGCGTTTCAACTACGGCGAAATCAAATCCCCACGCGACCAAGGCAGCCGCACCGATGTTTACGGCCTTTCCGACGCCCGCATCGACTGGTCCTACATCGAAACCAATTTCCACCCGCGCGTGGTCATCTGGCTGACGCCGAAACCGCTCTCGGAAAACCTCTCCCAGCCGCACGCCATCCCGCTTTTCCGCACGCCGGAAACCGTGGCGGAAGAAC
>Ga0123337_10002519_pt1 | contig 20832 bp, 33 predicted proteins | sample frozenSSSSmetaG_FD_89792 | JGI IMG/M metagenome (GOLD analysis project Ga0123337, IMG submission 89792) | Glacier valley bacterial and archeal communities from Borup Fiord, Nunavut, Canada, to study Microbial Dark Matter (Phase II) -... | ecosystem: Environmental > Aquatic > Freshwater > Ice >...
CAGTAGGCAACAGTCGGCTATTGGAACAGAATGATGGTGAATGTTCTGTGATGTGAGACAGACATGCATGGAGTGAGAACTCATGCATGCGGAGAATCAACACCAACATGAATCATCCAACAGTTTTTTAGTTACGTCGTCTTTGCACTGAAATAGGGATTTTGAAAGGGGAAATGGGTGTTAGACCCTTGGATGGCTGCGGAGTATTTCACTTCACCTTTCGCCTCTTCCATCGAATATTGAATGAAGGGAAGAGGAGAAGATGCGCCGTGCCATAGGATATTTTGGATATCCTTGATATCCAACACGTGAGACCTTTTTCAGGTATATTTGCAGCCTTTGTGATATTCCAGCGGTATCTAAGTCTGAATATACTAAGTGATAGGCTATTCAACCCGCGCGAGAAGCAACAGTCAAAAATAGAACTGGGCGTAAGAGTTTCTAGATTCATTGAATAATCCGAGCAGCTTCTCCACCGTACCGAGATATCACGACCGATGTAAATACGTTTCCAGCTGCCATAGCCAATGCAGCATCCACAAATTTCCATTGAGCAATTGTCAGCTCGTCGGCAACCTTCATGCGCTCGAGTTCTTCTAGTATAGCTTGTTCGGTCTGTAATTGCAAGGTATACGAGAAGGCTTTTGCCGCGTCTGAGTCTGGTAGCCCGAAGAGCTTTTGCACAACCGCAACGACATTGATAAGATATTTGGCTTTGCCGTCTTTGAAGCTCTTGTGCTCTTTGTCATAGGATGCTATATCGTTCGCGATTGAGAAGTGGTCGCCGACGAGGTGTAAGTATCGATGCAATTTTGCATCCTGAAGGTCGACATCGGATCCGAGAGAAAATTTGGCGCATGCGTACGAATAGCTATTTAAAGATGTTATTCAATATCCATATAGTGCGAGAACCGGAAAATTCTTGTACAAAGGTGACACCTACGGCATGGCAACGTCTACGTAACGATAGTCAAGATACTCCCTTATGCTGGCGAAAATATGGACTGGAGGGGGGTGCCGGCAGAAATCAAGCAAGGCAGTTATGACATCTGCTCCGCCGTTCCCAGATTTTGCATCTTCCTCTAAGAAGCCTCGATGGACTTCGATAATACGTTTCTGCAGTGGTGTTGCACACGTTTCTGGTAGTATGTTCCCTTGAACAAGTTGGACAAAAACGTCTCGAACATCTCTAATCTGTGCGGGGGTTAGCCTAGGCAGTCTGAGGCTGGGACCTTGGTCATGTAGTGTACATACACTTTTGGGTGCTAATTCCTCCCAGGTGTCTATATTACCATAGTATCGTAAGTATGGTTTAAGAGGGATACTAGATCTTGAAAATTGGAAGACTACATGCGTACCATCAAAAATAACGATCAAGAGTATGACTTGTGCCAAGAGCGCAGTTCTGCGCTCATCTGCATGGGGGAACATGTAGGTTGTAAACCTGCTATATCGGTCAAACGAACCCGTTTCCAGTTCCTTTCTCGCGAAGTGAGCGAAGCGGCGCCCACTAGGGTTTTGGGCACTGTTGCTGACATCCTCGGCAAAGAGGTGCAGCAACTCAGTAGTGCATCGCAAATTGACTTCCCAGTATTTGTTTTGGCGGAGTGAAGTCAGACCAGTATGCCACGGAAGTCTGGCCAAGAACGGATTCAGGGGAATACCATTCTGTCGAGTCCCGTTGTCTGCTTCTTGGTAAGGGTTTCGAAACACGATGGGCGGAGCCGGAACAGCAAGGTGTTTGGCACCCTGCGGCATGTAATCATAGGCGAAGGTAATGGGGAAGAGGAAGCATCGATCTTGAGCGGCGATAAGAGCATCTAGGTCGAATTGACGTTTGGATGGGTTGGTATCGATGATTAGACTCATAATGAATGAGAGCAATGAACAAATGCGTGATAGGAATTTTATGCGTTTGGCAATTAGGTTGATACTTGTGTATTCTACATGTATCTTCGAGCCTTGCAAATAATTGCAGGATTCTACTTGATATATAACACATAGCGACAGCATGAACTAAAGCAGCAGCAATTTTCACCACCTTTGAGGTCATACAAAGAAATTTGGCAAAATATAAAGACGAAGAGCCACTCCCCCACCGTGTCTGAATGCAGAGCAGGATATTCACAACGATAAGGACAAAGAGCCACTCCCCCACCGTGTCTGAATGCAGAGCAGGATATTCACAACGATAAAGACAAAGAGCCAATCCCCCACCGTGTCTTTGTTGGAGGTGAATCCAGAGCAGGATATTCACCTACTCCAATAGCCAACAGGCAGGGCACACAACACATAATAAATAGTTAGATTCAGTAGATAGATCAATTCTACATGCTTTTATACTTTATTCTTCCGTGCTCACAATATTGAATATTGTGTTCAATAGTCTTAATACGAGAGAACGGAGTCAGTTAAAGCGACAATCCACCTTCATGCAGCAAGTCTGGTTCCTAGGAGCCCTGGGTCTCCTCCTCGTGTATATTGTCTGCAGAATGATCTACCGTCTTCTTTTTCATCCACTGGCTGGATTTCCGGGTCCTAAATGGGTTGCCGTTTCTGGTTTGCACGAGTTCTATCATGATGCCATCAAACAAGGCCAATATTTCCTAGAAATTGAAAAGATGCACGCCAAATATGGTGGGTCTTCAAAAGCCCCACGAGATGTTAGTTATAATATCAACTGCTGTAGGACCCATCGTTTGCATCGGACCAGATGAACTCCATTTAAATGACCCCAAATACGTCAACGAGCTTTACGCTGGACCCGGCAAGCCCAGAGAGAAATACAAATTCTACACTCAACAATTCGGGTATACAAGATTTTTCCAAGACTCATTCAACTTACAATCACTTACACTTTCAGGTTTCCAGATGTACCACTCCTTCATTTAAGATGACTCATCACCATAGAACTACTAATACGAGGTTTTAGGCTTCACTTACGACCAGAGACCACGAGTTACACCGTATACGGCGTGCACAAGTCGCTCCTTTCTTCTCCAAACGCTCCGTAGCCAAACTCGAGCCAGTAATAACAGGATTTGCTGATGCACTCTGCCAACGGCTCAGCTCTTATTCACGAACAGGGCAGCCAGTGGTGCTGAATGATGCCTTCAGCTGTTTTGCGACGGACGTGATTACTGAGTACTCGTTCGGCCGAAGCTACGGATTCCTTAAAAATGCCGATTTTCTCCCCAACCTTCGTCTGGCCCTCAAAGGTCTCATGGTATCAGTCAATTATATAAAGCAATTTCCATGGCTTTTCACCCTCCTGGATTCGCTTCCAGAGTAATAATTATCTAGTCTAAAACGTTCCAATGAGACGAGCTAACATACTCAGTACAATGGTCGCATACTTGAACCCTCAGGTTGTCCAGTTACTTACGATGCGGAAGGTATCATTCTATTCGAGAAAGTGGGTCCGTTAGACGTTTTACTTACCTACGGACAGGACATCAAGACCCAGGTAAAAGACATCTCTACAGGCAGGAACCCTAACATTACAGAGAAATCCCATGCTACCATATTTCACGAGCTTTTGAATGCCCAAGTTCCAGGAAGTGAGAGGCGTCCAGATCAAATTTGGCAAGAAGGCTTCCTCGTGATTGGGGCTGGGACGGAGACCACTGCATGGAGTAGGCTAGCCCCCAGAAATACCCTTCCTGTCCCAGCGTTTGTTATATTTGTCACATCCACTATTGACACACATTACCAGTACTTTCGACAACAATGTTTTACTTAATCGACAATCAAACCGCATATCATAAACTAAAGCAAGAGCTGTCGCTCGCATTTCCAAACCCATCGAGTACGCCCACATCCACGGTTGTGGAAAAACTTCCTTACCTGATAAGTCACTCTTCCTAATCTAATTCATTCTTTCGTTAACGTATCTATACAATGCCGTTATACAAGAAGGCCTCCGCCTGGGCCTAGGCGTCAGCTCAAGGCTTCAGCGCATCTCGCCATCTCAACCCATGTACTTTCAGGGCTGGACGATTCCACAGGACACACCTGTGGGTATGACGAGTGCTCTCATCCATCAAAATCCCGAAATCTTCCCTGAACCACGCAAATTTATACCAGAACGGTGGATCGAGAACCCGCGTTTAGATCAATACCTCCTAAGTTTTTCGAAGGGAGGCAGACAATGTGCCGGGATTAAGTAAGTGTGCCAAAGCCTTCCGACCATATAAGCAAGCAATTTGTGGGAGACTTGGCTATGAATCCTTTTCCTGTGCAAGTGGCTAACTTTGACTTCTTTTTGCCTGGCAATTAGTCTTGCATATACAGAGCTACGCATCGTTTTAGCAATTATCAATCGACGACTTGATTTTGAGCTTTTTCAGACGACGGCTGAAGATGTAGTATTACAACATGATCTTGTAACTGCAAACGCAAAATTAGACTCAAAGGGCGTTAGGTTGCTTATAAAGTAAAATCTATAAAAATTTAACATCTTAAGTAAACTGTGTAGCATAAGTAACACTACATTAAAAATGGATAGTTAATAAATAATTACATTCTGTACTTACTAATTTTGAGGTTACTATTATTAAATGTTACTAAGGTAGTGTTACTACTAGTTTTTTCCCCCAACTCAGTAGTGGTGCGTCGGCACTACGTGACTAGTTACAACTTTGTCTAAACACAGCCTCAATGGTCACGAACCACTCAGGAATATACTCATCAGGCAGTTTCAAATTTCTTCTTTATTCATGCGCAATCAACCTCAGTCAAGAATCGAAGATCGCTCCAAAAGCAGGAATACCCCTACTCTCCATAGCATAGACGATCATCTGCGTCAGCTTCTTATTGGAGATGACACATACTGCCTCAGCATTGCTCTCCCGCAAAAGACGATACGAAATGGCAACCATACCAGGTCTCCCCATGGTTTTTGTGTTGTGGATAACCGCGTTCTGATCCGCGTCAAGTATGGCTTGAATAATTTCGGCCCCAAAGTTCTTTTCTGGATGTGGGGTCGACCAGAATATGCGTGCAGGTACTCTCTTGGCGTATATGACAGGTAGACAAGGGCCGATGCCTGAGCCGGTGGCTACTAACACGATTCTTTTGAAGAGAGGTGCGATTCGAAGAACGCCACATGTGGGGACACCTCGAACCCAGAGCTCTGAAGGACCGGTTTGAATTTGTTTCGATGTCCAGTCACCTGCATTAGAGACGAGGAGTGAGAAACCCTTTTCTCCAGGCTTTGCTATTGTGGCAAATGCATGCCACTCTACCAGAGGCCGCTGCGAGATTCGAACTGCCGTACCTACAACTGGGGTGGTGTAGTCGAAATAAAGCCGGACAGCGTGACCAGAGAGCACATCTCGGCGTACTTTCACTTTGCGAAGATTCAGCCAAGGGAGGGCGATGCTGCTTGTGACAATGGCCAATAGCCAGAAAGCTGGGCTTTGGATTAAAGCATTCCCTAATGGCACAATGCCTCGCACGCTGTCCGTCAGCAGGATTGACTGTATCCAGAAGAGTGCCAATGCTGTCCATCCAGCGAATCAATGGATCAGCTCAAATCGATCGTGAAAGCGAGCACGGAATTCAGGATGGGCCGAGGCAACCATAGCGATGAGCAGCACAATGAGTGCATATGAGATGCCAAGAACAGCTGGGTTGGCAAATTTAATCGTTGCTGCAATAGTAAAAAGTAAAAGCCAGGCAGTCGCCGCAACAGCACAGCCACTGTGCAGGCCCCCAATGTGATATATTTTGGCACAATTGCGCCGGATGAAAAGAGGAATCCAGGTAGGAACAGAGCACGCAATGATGAATAAAACGTTGATAACGTGATCCTGTCTCATTAAGACCGCGAATGTTAGATTTGCCGCTGTTACAGTCCCTAAAGTTGGAAGGTCTAGTCCTTGACGAGAAAAACGGCTGATCACAAAAATCATAGCCAGTATATTCCCTATGAAGACAACCGAGAAGAACCGTCGATATAGAGAGAAAAACCGGTGTCGTAGCGCCCTTGCTCCGTGGACTCCATGCTTTTCTGGAAGCGGGTACTTCTCCCAGATATCTTCACTAGAAGCATTTGATTTGCTCATTCCTGTACGATCTGACTCGGCAATGGCGACTGTTGATTTTTCCATGAAAACCGAACAGTTCTCTGGGGCATGTAACATGGCTGGTTCTGGCTTGGAGATCAACTGCTTTTCCGGGCTGGGAATCATTGAAGCAAAAAGGGCCTGCTTGTCAATTTTGCCATTCGGGGTGAGAGGCAGATCGAGCCGAAACACCCATCTGTTAGGTATGGCGTAGTATGGCTGATACTTGCTGACTACAGCTTTTACGGCCGCCTCGTTTATGTACGATGGGCCAGAATAAAATCCCCAGAGAACTTCTTCATTAAAGATCGCGCACCCCCGATTGATTCCAGGTGTTTTCTTTCAATCTTGTAAGAAAGTGCAACTTTCACACAATCCATGGATACAACTCACCTCTATTGCTACAGCCACACTGCTTAGCTCTACCCTGAATCCCTGCTAACAATTAGGCAAAGGTCCAGTGAGTCACGAAAGGATGTGTTACATACTTTAATCTTCACTTGATCATCGATTCTCCCTTGGTGCTCTAAGGTGCCATCATCTCGCCATCGGCCAAGATCACCAGTGTTGAACATGAACGATCTATTGCCAGCAATTAGCAGTCAACTTCAATTATAATTCTGCATTGGATTCATACCCATCGTTGGCAAAATTGTCAAACCTGAATTTCTTAGATGTTTCTTCAGGTAGATTCAGATAGCCTCGTGATACACAGCAACCGCCAGCCCACATTAGACCGATACTTCCAATTGGAAGGGGGTTTTCGTCTTCGTCAAGAATGTAGACGGTGGTGTTTGGAACAGGTCGGCCAATCGACAAATCATGCCCTTGATGGTGAATATGCATAGTATTTACGATTGTAACCTCCGTCGGCCCGCAGCAGTTGTAGAGAGTAGCTCCTTGAGCCCATTCATCCGCCAGCCTAATATAGGAGATGGTCAATTAGGTTGCTATTCCACTGAGTTTCTGTTACGACTTACGATTGCGGACACGGCTCTCCTGCCAATGTCACCACCTGGATGTTAGTATATTCTGCTCTCTTCAGCGTCCGAAGAATTGATGGCGTCGCGATAATTGTATGAGCCTGAGTGAGTTAGTAAGTATCCGTTACTATAAAATAAATGGCACTTACTCGTTTTAAGACATCATGCCAGTCAGAGGTACGTAAAAGCAATGTACCTCCATTTAAGAGCGTTCCGAGAATCTCCCATTGCGCTTGATACCAGTTCCAATCAGACTCCAGTTCCAGCGAATGAGAGGAGGGGGAGAACTTGCCCATGTCAAAAGAAATGGACAGCAGCTGGGATACTTTTGTACCCTTTGTAGTGCCTAGATTTCCGGGAGAGACGCAGATTAGGTTGATGACATTCTGATGGCTGACGTCAACGCCTTTTGGGTTGCCGGTGGTTCCTTTCCAAGGTTAGAAAATTGACCTCCAAGAAGCCTTGGGCTGTACCTGAGGTGTAGATGATGTATGCTCCATCGGATGAGTTAAGACTCACAACTGGTCTTCCTCCGGAAATGGAGGAGGTGCTCTCCTCGTCTCTGGCAGCGTCCAAAATAACGATCGTGTTTGTGTGAGTGGTGAATTGTTGCACTCTGTGATGGAATTTCTCAAAACAGAGCACGTATTGTGCCTGGGTGTCCTTGAAGATGTGAGCCATGACATTGTCCGGCACGACTCCACCATCAAGAGGAATGTATTGGCAGCCGCACTTCAGGACAGCAAGAATTGCAACGACCAGATTTATTGAACGCTGAAGAACTAAGCAAACGCGTTGTCGTGGCTTGAGACCCTTCCGGATGAGGCTATTAGCTAACTTGTTGGATAGTTTCTCAAGATCGTGATAAGTAATGGTGTTGCCATCATGTTCAACAGCTACTGACGAAGGCTGGCTGTCGACAATATTTTCAAATGCTTGATGAACCAACGAAAATGTAGGTTCAACACGTGATGCTCGGCCAAATTGATTGAAAAGTTCTCGATCGACAGGAGATAGGCTTCCTAAGCCTTGAGACATCTTTGGCATGCTTGGAATTATTGATTTCTGTGAAATGGACAAAATTATTGCGTGGCGGATGAGACTCCACGAGCTAGTTCAAATACTTGTTCAATTTTGAGTATCGAGTTAATGTATGCAGATCCTCACACAACCTTTATCTAGGACTTCCTGAGCTACGTTCTAAGCAGTTGGTAATGACTTTTCAATGTCCTATAAGTCCCATAGACCTTCCGGATATTGTTTCCCCTCTTCAGAAATTTCATGAGTGACTATATCGGACCGACATTAACGCCAAAGACTGAGCGTGTTTGGGAGTTTAGCTTGAATGCAACCTCAGGTCATCAGCCTAATCATAAAGGCCAGATTGCCTTTTTTTTACAGCCCCTCAATGTGCCGATCTCTACGATCAGGCATTTCCGCAAATAAGAGGAGAGTAAAACATTGCCCTATATTGCATGCTCGGCAACCTTGGTGTGGGATACCGAGGAAAATTATAAATATTTGAACAGCATTTCCTCAAATAAGAGGAGAGTAAAACACTACCCTACATTGCATGCTCGGTAACCTCGGTGCGGGATACCTACGAAAATTATAAGGATATTTGAACAGCATTTCCTGTAAAGCTGGTCAATTGTCCTCAAACAGAGCAGAAAGAAGACCCATCAAGCTTCAGTGCGAAAGTAGAAGAGAAAAGAGAAAAGAGAAATTCATCGCCTACATGGAGACTTCGAGAATTAATTCGATCAATTCGATCAATTCTTTTGTGAAAACGACCATCGACGATCATGGGGTAGCCCTTTTGGAACTCTGTCGGCCGCAGAAACGAAACGCTCTGTCGCAAGAAGTCATTGATGATCTTGTTTCCGCAATCTCGATGGCAGAGAAGAACAGCGAGGTGAGAGCCATGGTGTTGGCCGGCTCGGGAGGCGGCCCGTTCTCAGGTATGGCATACGCACCTCATGTTCCTGCCGGTCAAGCGGTGGCTAATTACACCAACTGGACAGCGGGAGCTGATTTGACCGAACTGGCTCACATTTCAACGGCCGATGCGTACAGAATAGAGTACCTCAAGGATCTTTCTGACGCTGTTGCATCAGCAAGGAAGCCTATAGTAGCTGCCGTCGTTGGACTTGCTGTACGGCATGCCCTCCTGCCTTCTTCGGCCCCTTTTTCTAAATTCTCGGGAGAACTACCGATGGGATCGAGGCTGACCGATATTTAGCTCGGAGGAGGCTTTGAATTGGCGATGATGGTACGTCCAGAGAAGAGATCGATGCAACCTTCGGAGTTGCGGGCAAGAATGATACTGATCCCTGTCAGTGCGACATCATCTACGCTGCCAACAACGCAAAATTTGGGCTCCCCGAGCTTACTGTAGGCACAATACCGGGGGCGGGAGGTTCCCAGCGCCTCACCAGGATTGTTGGTAAATACAAGGTAAGAAGTCTCCTGTTTGACTGTGTAAGTCTTGGAAGGACAGGGTTGCAAGGACTCACCTTCCTATTAATCTATCATGGTAGATATATTGCGGGGGAAAGTCGGGAAAAAGTCCCGGGGGGGAGAGGGGGGGGGATTAGGAGGGAATTAGGGGCGAATTAGAGCTAACCATATCATGTGTCAGGCCATGGAGATGATTCTCACTTCGACGTCGGTCGACGGCGAGGAACTACGCAGACTTGGTGTTGTATCGCAGACGATGCCCGAGGAACGTGTCTTGGCTGGCGCGATGGCATGTGCACGGAAGATTGCATCTCAATCAGCTCCTGTTGTGGCGTTAGCTAAGCAGGCAATCCTTATTGGTAAGCCGATCGCGTCGGATACTCAGTCCGACTCTTTGACCTACCCTTTTAAATATTTTCATTTATTTTCATTTATTTGTCGGCCCTCCTTCCTTTGTTTCGGCAGTTCACGTTCCCCAAGGTTACATTTACGTTTATTTTCATTTATTTTTCCGTCCTCCTTCTGTTGTTTCGGTAGTTCACGCTCCCCAGGGTTACATTTACTAATGTGTCCACAGCGGAGCAAGCCGACCTGGACACAGGTCTGAAACTTGAGAGAGCATTGTATTACAGCAGCTTTTCTCTTCATGATCGAACCGAGGGCATGGCTGCGTTTCTTGAGAAGAGACAGCCCATTTTTGAACATCGTTAGATCTGAAATGAGGGATCTGGGCATAGGATCAACGTCGATTTTTGATTTTGATATTTTTCCATTTCGTGCTAGGCACGTGACCTCGACAGAAACAGAAATATTATATTCGCTGTGATAACTTTTACAAGACACATCCATCCAGTGAAGGTTTGTTTGTCACTCAAGCTGAAAGTCCGATCCATTTTCATTCCAAGATAGCGACCTTGCTCATGCTGAAGTCGTGTAATAGCTCCACCATTTCCTGTGATAGGTAAGTGCAGATGTAGACCAAGTTCAATAGTAAGCTTAAGTCTATAGTATAAGTAAGGCTCTACGGGGTCTAACCCTAACCCTAAGAGAGACGAGTAAGAGGCCACAAATTCGCGATCCGCTGTGCTGTGCGTTGGGCTTCAAATAGTGATTCCTTCTTGCCATCTGGGCCATGGGAGTCGGGACCCGCGGACCCCGAGCCATAGAAGTGTTCACTAGGCAACGGAACACATGGGGCAACGGCTACGGAACAATATATTTTGCGCTTAAATGTTTACTACCATCACTCCTGTCCTTTCGCAGCCCAGAAATCAATGCCTACTACATCAAAGACGTCAATTCTTAATTTTTATACCTTGCTGTAAAGCCGTTGTCAAGATATCACTATCACTTTGTTATTTTGATGGGGTAGGAAATACGGTAGTGAACCCTTCTAGTAGCCTACCGTGCAAAAATAAAAATATAACACAAGGGTCGCATAAGTCTAGTCACGTGCAAGTGCCAAGGAGAACGTAAAACATCATCAACATCATCTCTTAAAAGTATTAACTCGGATTGCATCCCACATCACAATCACGAGCTTGCGAGCACTACAGCGGTGAACCTTCTTGCAACCGTCCAGAATAATTCAAATCATCATAGTTGGTCCAACTTTAAACTTTAATATACCCCGGGCCGCCGGGATGGAAGGAGATGAGACCGAGACTCAAGGTGGACCGGCAGCCACCGGAGGAAGAGCCGTGAGTTCCCATGCAGTCATTCCTAGTTTATGAAATACCAATTGATTCATATAGTGTGACACATGCCGAGGAAGAAAGGTTCGTCGCTTTAACGACTGATTTATACAACGCAAAGCTGACAACACAAGATCCGATGCGACAGGACATCACCATGTTCAAATTGCCGCATTTCGAAAGTGGCATGCCGGTTCTCTCCCAAGGTCAATGAACATCGGCAAAGGATTCTTATTTCGAGTCGATAGTTAGTGCCATCATCCAATTGGTCTTCACTACTAACAATATTAGTGAGAAGCAAGTAGAGAGCATAGAGGAACGTCTTCTGGGCATCGAAAATTCCTTGAGAATTCTCGTGGTCGAGTCCAAACAGCGTGCTCCCCAAGCAGACGGGACTGAAATTTCTACCGTCACACCTAAATCCACTCAGAAACTAGCATTACAGCCATTGCCCGAGGACTCTCCTAGACCTAATACTGAGGATAACTTTGAAGGTGACACGTCTCTCTTGGCTCACTCATTGCATGCGAAGGGTATCTTTGAGAAGCTCAGTTCTAGATTTTTATCCTCGCAAAGTCCACGGCTAAACAATGCCCTTACATCACTCCAAAAGACTCTTAGGTCAGAAAACGAACCTGGGACGTTCTACGACATGCGCTTTATGTCCAAGCGGGAGACGACAGAAACCGGCTCATCCGAATTGGAACTGCCACCTATGCAAGCCGTTCTTGACTTGCTACGCCTCTGTAATGGTAAGCTTTCAAAACTAGCTCCACGGTAGCCGCTAATTCCTCGCGAATAGAGAAGATGTCCCGTATGTTCTTCGAATGGCCTATAATCGAGCAATCTGATTTCACTGAGAAGTGTCGAAATCTCTATTTCTGTACCACTGGCTACTCTCCTGCTCATTTTGCCATTGTGAATTCAGGTCTATACTATCTTTTCATGGAACGGAGTTTGTCGTTGTCAGGTCACGACGCATCCGAAGCTCAACGCTATGCTTCCATGTGTCGGTACAACTTCGAGCAGACTTTGGAAAAGCTCCATCTGCTCATCAGTCCCTCACTTGAGGCTTGCCAAGCTCTGATTTTGGGGGTACTGCACCTGCATTTCCTTAATCCCGTCAAATGAAGTGTTTCTGACGTCTGTAGGCATTTTTTGCAGGGGAATTTGCCAAGCCATCTCTCTGTTTTCGCCTGACGGCCACTGCTGCACAGATGAGTCAAGACTTGGGATACCATCGACTCCCAGCGACTGAAATTGAAACGCCACAACTCCGAGAGAGGAAGCTTCTTTTCTGGGGAATACATGCTCTAGACAAGGCGTTGTCGCTTCGACTAGGTCGAACATCAATCATCCAAGATTGTGACATCTCGACAACTATGCCGGCATATCCTACTGACCCAGTACTTCATCCATGGCATGAGATGTCACTGGTTTGGATAGAATTCGCGAAATTCCAAGGTCGAGTTTTCTCCGAACTCTTCACTGTTGCCGCCCTGTCTTCGCCCCCGGCTACCAGAGCACATCAAGCCCGGAAACTAGCTGCTGAGCTTCAAGAATGGCGACAGAAACACGCTAAGGTTGGTGGCATATTTCAAATTAAGCTTGGTGCATAAGTCTGATCTCAAATAGATTCCATTTTGCGATGATGGACTTTATCCAGAAGATTTTCGGATGTCTCTTAAGTCTCTTAATATCGTTTGCTTTGGCCTGTTGACCATTATATACAGGGCTATCCCCCCCGATCCCAATAGTGGCTCCCAGATATTCTACTCCGAGTGTGTTGCATCTGCTCGAAAGGCATTGGAACTTCATCAGTTGGCAGCTTTACGTTTCAAAGCCAGCGATTATATGTGGAGGGGTTATGTTCATTGGTAAGTTAATGACAAGGCTAAGGGGCTAGTTTCCGAAGAATTAATATTCTAACACGATACTAACAATATATAGGACATTGTTATACAGTCCGTTCGCACCATTCATGGTCGTGTTTTGTGAAGCAATCGCGACGTTCAATTACATAGATCTCCACCACCTTGGAGAATTTGTCTCGTCCATCCGGCCAGCTACTGGGGATTCTGAAGCAGCTGTCCGTCTATACAATCTTTGCTCTGCCTTCTATGAAGTTGCTCAAGTATACTTCGCGGAATCAACTGCTTCCATTATAGGATCTAGTTCTAATGTCTCATCCAACCCTCCACTGACGCCGCAAATATCACAAGGATTTTCAGAGGGAAACAGGAGTGCTGTCTCTGGCTCGGGAGGAGTTCAACCGCCGTTACAAAACTTCCCGCTGGCATCTGAAAATTCGTTTCTGGGACAGGCGCTCGAAAATGATGCTTACATGACCTGGCCCGCGGAGGACTGGTTTCTTCCCGATCAGTACATGATGGGCATTTTGGATCCAGGTTTCGGAACAAATTAAAGATATTGTTTGCAGCGTCTTCGAAGCAAAGCCTGCGTCAGAAACAGGCATTACACGACATCATTGGCCAAAATGATGCGTTGGGCTGAGGCAGAAATGGAACTCGATTCCTGTGAGGGTTAATCTATCATGGAGCACTTCAAAATAACGACTAGTTGCTGGTAAGATGTTGTAGAAAAGTCTTACAGAATGTCGGAACAATAATGTGTCAGCTAAGGAACAGCCATTGCCACTTGGGGCCCTTGGCGAAATCTGTCGGAGCCCTCGGGACGCGGGGGATGCGCGGAGTTACCTGTCTTCGGACCCCGTATGCCAAGACAGCCACCGCAAGCCAATGAGAGGGTGCGATCCAATTTATACACAACGACTTATTAAAGCCCAAGTATGTTCCGACATTCTGCTTTTGCAGATATCACAGAGACAATTGCTCTCGCAGCCATCCAGTATGGGAAGCCCACCAGAAAACTCAGTCGCAGCGAAAGGAGGGCTGACCGAGAATGCCACAACCAAGCCCGAAGGAGGTTTTGGCGACTACTTGGTAGGCAGTGCTGGAATCTTTAAATTGAATGCACTAATATATGCCCGTAGAGGATATTCCGATATGCGGATCGCTGGGACTGGGCGTTAAATGCTATATCACTCGCGGGCTCAATTGCGGCGGGCACGACGATGCCACTGATGACCATCATTTTCGGGAAATTTACCACGGTGTTCAACAACTTCTCTGATGGGCAACTTACCCCAAAACAATATCAAAATGAGACTGCCGATTATATATTGCTCTTTGTCTATCTTTTCGTCGCTAAATTCGTAGTCACTTATGCTGCAACAACATGCATCACCATTGCGGGCATGCGAACGACACGAGCTTTAAGACAAGCATTCCTGGATCATCTCCTCCGCTTGGAAATCTGGCACTTCGACACAGCAAGTACTGGGGCTGCTGCAACCCAAGTTACGACCAACGGTAACCGTGTCAATCAAGGGATCGCGGAGAAGCTTGGTTTAGTGATGCAATCCTCGTCGATGTTTGTCTCTGCCTTTATTGTTGCTCTTGCAGTACAATGGAAGCTGGCTTTGATCACAATGTCCATCATTCCGGTCATTTTGATTCTTACTGGTGCTACCGTGGCGATAGATGCAACCCTGGAAGCTCGAGTCGTCCGTATATACTCACAGGGCTCGGTATTGGTTCAGGAAGCCATCTCTTCGATCAAGACCATCCATGCGTTTTGGGCTCAAGAGAAAATGGCCAAGAAATACGACACTTTCCTTCAGGGGGCGCATCAAGAGGGCAACAAGAAGTCGGTAAATTACGGCGTGATGTTTTCAGTTGAATATTTCTGCGCGTACGCAGGAACTGCTTTGGCATTCTGGCAGGGCCAGCGAATGTATCAAAGTGGAGAAATCCCCACTGTTGGAACTGTATTCACGTAAGTTTCACTACACATTTTATTTTAGTTGCGATTAATTTTTCACTGCATAGTGTGGAGATGGCTGTTTTGATGGCGAGTACATCGATGTCTGTTATTGTCCCTCAATTCACAGCACTCAGTAATGCGGCTGCAGCTGCAGCAGAATTGTTCCGCATTATGGACAAGGCCTCGGGGTTAGATCCGTTGGACCCTTCAGGCTTGCAGCCATCCATCTGCGAAGGAAACATCGCTGTTAGCAATGTCGACTTTGCCTACCCTTCACGACCATCTGCGCAGGTACTTCGGGATTTCAGTATTTCCATTCCTGCTGGGAAAACCACTGCATTGGTAGGCGCTAGTGGATCTGGAAAGAGCACTTTGGTTGGCCTCCTAGAACGCTGGTATAAACCATCCAATGGACGTCTCACTCTTGATGGGCTTGAGCTCTCGGAGTACAACGTTAAGTGGCTTCGAAGTAACATCAGGCTCGTACAACAGGCAAGTTAAGTTATTGTAAATGAAGAAGCCCCGAGGTTTAACAATCTGAATAGGAGCCAGTGTTGTTCAAAGGCACTGTGCATGACAATGTCGCCAAGGGTTTTGTCAACTCTCAGCACTCCTTAAGTGATGAACAGAAAATGGAATTGGTTCAGGAAGCATGCAGGTCGAGCAATGCTGATGACTTCATCCAACAATTGCCACAGGTATGCGAGCTTAATACCTTCATTAGCGGTGTTAACAACTCCATGTAGGGATATCTTTCCGAGGTTGGGGAACGGGCGAGTCGGCTCAGTGGTGGCCAGAAGCAACGAATTGCAATCGCGAGAAGTATTATCTCGAACCCAAAGATACTCCTTCTCGATGAGGCGACCAGCGCGCTGGACCCGACAGCCGAAAAGATTGTTCAAGAGGCTCTTGATAGGGTCTCCAGGAATCGAACGACGATCGTCATTGCTCACCGATTATCAACAATCATGAATGCGGACAATATCGCCGTTATGTCAGACGGAAAAATCGTCGAGCAGGGCACGCATCAGGAACTCATCGAGCAGAATGGACGATATTCGGCATTGGTCCATGCACAGGACCTTGGGGGCAATAAAGGAGGTGCATCTGGCTCATCCGAGAAGTCAGACGGCGAGGGGGAGGAGGAGGATGAAAAGGCCGTCACTATTACGCGCACAAAAACTCAACAAAGCTTGGCGAATGGGCCCGCTCAAACTCAGGCAAAGGAACAAGAATCCATGGGGTATTCGCTCGTCAGGTGCCTCTGGATCATGTTTGTTGAACAGAAATCACTTTATTGGCCCCTTTTAATCTCGATTATTTGCTGCTTAGTCGGTGGCGGCACATACCCTGCTCAAGCAATCCTGTTCTCTCGCATCCTTGGCGTCTTCATTCTCGAAGGCTCCAAGGCAACGAGGGAAGCCAACTTTTGGGCTCTGATGTTCTTCGTCATAGCGCTTGCCAACTTCCTTGCGTACTTTGTTCTCGGCTGGCTCTGCAATGTCATGGGGCAAGAGATCACACACAACTATCGCTTGGAAATGTTCAGACGAGTTCTAAGCCTGGACATGGATTTCTTCGATCTTCCGCACAACACCTCTGGAGCATTGACGTCTAAGCTATCTGCTATGCCGACACAGCTAATGGAGTTGATGTCGATGAATATATTTCTCGTTTTGATCATCATTATCAACATTATTTCCAGCAGTGCCCTGGCTTTGGCATATGGATGGAAGCTCACCTTGGTCGTATTGTTTGGCGGCTTGTTGCCGCTTGTTTTCTGTGGCTATATCCGAATCCGACTCGAGACAGCACTGGATAGCGAGAATGGAGACCGTTTTGCAGAGAGTGCGGGCCTAGCCAGCGAAGCAGTAACTTCGATCCGTACTGTCGCGTCTCTGACACTGGAGGACGATATCCTGAAGGAATTCTCTGAAATGCTGGGAAAGATCGTGATACGATCGATTCGGAAGATCCTATGGACGATGTTGTGGTTCTCAGTATCACAATCACTGGACTTCCTAGTCATGGCACTTGGATTTTGGTACGGTTCTCGCCTTTTGATATCAGGGGAATACACCGCTACTCAATTTTATGTTATTTTCATCGGCATTCTATTTGCCGGCCAAGCTGCTGCTCAATTCTTTGGATGGACATCCAGTCTTACCAAAGCAGTGGGAGCGGCGAATTATATCCTGTGGTTGCGAACTTTGAAGCCTGTCATCGCAGAGAATGAGCAGAATCGGAATCTTGGACCGGATGGCGATGAAGATATCAACTTTGAGCACGTCGATTTCAAATACCTTCGAGCAGAGAATTCACGTGTTCTTCGAGACATCTCAATGACTGTAAGCACCCTGGCACTCTTTTCTTTTTCCAACTAACAGGTTTCTTCTCTAGATCCCATCTGGCCAGTTTATCGCCTTCGTAGGTGCCAGCGGCTGCGGAAAATCAACCCTCATCTCCCTCCTAGAGCGCTACTACGACCCCACCTCCGGCCACCTCAGCCTCGACAAAACAGATATATCCTCCTTCTCTCCTCGCCTCTACCGTGCACACCTCTCTCTCGTCCAACAAGAACCTATCCTCTACGAAGGCTCGGTTCTAGACAACATCACACTGGGTCTGTCTAGCGATGTCGAAGTAGCAGAAGATAAAGTGAGAGAGGCGTGTAGACAAGCCAACGTGCTGGATTTCGTGATGTCACTCCCCGAGGGAGTGCGGACACCCTGCGGGTCAAGGGGAACGCAATTCTCCGGCGGCCAGCGCCAACGTATCGCCATCGCACGAGCACTCATCCGAGATCCTCGCACACTCCTCCTCGATGAAGCTACCTCAGCTCTAGATACGCAAAGTGAGAGATTAGTCCAAGATGCATTGAAAGATGCTGCGAAGCAAGTGGGCAGGACGACCGTGGCTGTTGCGCATCGGTTAAGCACGATCAGGGATGCGGATGTTATTTTTGTTTTCGCTAGAGGGGAGGTTGTGGAGGTGGGGACGCATGAGCAATTGCAGGCACGAGGTGGGATTTATTATCAAATGTGTTTGGCGCAGAGTTTAGATAAAGCCTGAGGCTTTTGTAGAATAACTATGGGGTTTGGTGCTTGGAGTATACTGGGATATCACTCATCGTAAAAGGAATCTTCTCTTCTCAAATCATTCTAACCAGTATTGCTTTGGTGCCCCCAGCCCTCGGGGGATGTTTTCCCCATACAAATGAAAAGCCACTAACCGAAGCCATGGGGTTAAATTGGGGGCATTCCTAAAACTGCAACTGGTTCCCTGGTGTCAATTGGGAATGGGAACTTACACTGCTCTAATTCTTTCCTATCCTGAATTAACCCTTCGATATGGGTAACTCTTTGTACAATGACTCTAGTTTCTGCTTGCTGACCAGAATATGACAATATTCAAGGAAGCTCTGAGTACACGCAGCTTCCGCTGAGACAACGAGCAATGAGGCTGACTGCTTGCAATCGACAGACCAAATCAGGGGCCGGATGCCGACGAGGTGAAAGAGTCTCAGCATGTCACCCCGGAGAGCTACCATGAAGAATTAGAATAGTGGTTCCAGCATCTGCAACGGCAGCACCGACCATGACGACCAGGGTCTTGCTAGAGCTAGTTCCTATCACCAGAACCGCTTGCTCTGCTGGCTGAGGTCCCATGATTGCGAGCACTCCATTCCGCTGACCCAGAACCTGGAACTGCAGGTCCGGTTTATTGTACAGCTTCTGCGCCACAGACAGTAAGTCAGCCTCCGAATAGGCCCTTCGTCTGCGAAGCAGACCACCGTTAGAGGCATCCAGCATTCATAAAGACGGCGTCTCTGAAGTGCCTCGTGGTCTCTTTCCTTGAAGAATATGATCAAACCGGAAGAACTTACGCTAGCTCTCTGATGCACGGTAGTTCCAGTGCAGCAAAACACTCATGGTGAGTATGGTAGTGCCAGCATATACATGGTTGAATGTGTGGTATGTGTGATCGTTTAGTTCAGCTAGGGCAACAAGACCCAACTTATCCTCGATATCCTATTGTTCCAAACTGCTTGATTCATAAAATCTACGGATCTGAACAACCTTATAGAGGCCACGTCTTAGATTCCTGTAACTTTGAACTAGTCTCAACTGGTAAAACACCATCTGATATTAGCCCAAACAGGCTACTGTATCAGTTGTTCCATCACGGGTCAAGGATCCTGAACAACACCAACACCTCATCGAGAGGATCTGGGCCATGGCAAAGGTCATCTCGAAAAGGGGAACCCAAATTAGACTTCAATGGACCCTGGGACACGAAGGAGTCACTGGAAATGAGATGGCGCGTAGAAGTGCACGCAGGGCAACGAACAAAGGACATCATACGATCACCATGAACGACGTTAGGCTTAAGTCCAGATCGCTACAAGTAGGACGGCTTTAACTCAAAGGAACTCACGCGACAGGAATTTGATAGGAAGAGAGCTGGGAAGTTTACCCGAGAACTAGACAAGGCGCTACCACAAGAACACATGGTAGGAGTGTACAACTAGCTCCGCATGGAAGAGGCAAGGATCGTAGTGCAGCTGAGGACTAACTTTTCACCACTTAACCAACGCTTAAAACAGATCAGAGTATCTGAATCAGAGGCATGCGGCTGCGGAAGCGCAGTGGAATCAACCATCCACTTCCTATTCGACTGCCCAAGATGTTCCAAACAAGGGAAATCGCTGAGGGAAGCAATTAACGACAGGTGGACAGATCTAGCCTATGCACTGGGAGGCCAGAGTGGTCGGAAAGTCTATCGCACGCAAAGAGCGATGGATGCTCGTCAAATTTGTGAAGGCTACGCGGCGGTTTCTCCCAACGGCACTTGTAGAGGGAGAGGAGGCCACAGTCAGCACACATGGGGAGGGGATAGGAGAAGAAAGGAGGAGGGTTTAGGTTAACAATCTAAACAGCTACGGTTGGGTCTTGTTACCCACCTGGTTTGAACTGGAATACGGCAAATACAGGGAAACTTAGGTTCGCTGATAGCCGTAGCTGCAAGAAGCATACATAATGAATCAATCAATTAATCAATTGTCCCTGTCGTAGGGATGAGATCCACCAGAACTAGTACCCTTTCATTCCATCGTGTGTTGAAGACGGATTTTAACGTTTGACAGCGGTGATGGTGCTCGTGATGGTGCTGCTGTCAACCCTCTTGTGCCCCCTCCGCGCTCTTCGTCCCGCCGCTTTCGTCCCTGCTCCTGCTCCTACTCCTACTCCTACTCCTACTCCTACTCCTACTCCTACTCCTACTCCTACTCCTACTCCTACTCCTACTCCTACCCGTGAACGTGCCTACGTCCTGCCGCCCCCATTGCCCCGAACCATTTGGAGGGGGGCGATGAGGGAGAGATGATTCTGGAGAGTTTGGACGAGTGGGTGCATGGGGTCATGAACCCAGAACTTGTCCTCCGTGGCATTCAAGACAAGATGAAGCGCGGTGGAATGTCCGAGTAATTTAGGTACGAGTAGGACATTCAAATCGACGAATTGTGACCACAGGTCACATACTGGACTGATATATTCGTGCAAATTTCTAGTCATTTTAATGTCTTTGATGTCAAGACCTACTTTTACAGGACACATAGCAAAAGTGGGACAATCATACAATGTTCTAATCATCTCAATGTGTTGAACACAGTATTCTGTGAACACTGTGGGCACGGAAGCAAAGATGTGATAAAGCATGTAGAATAATTCTATCTAAACTACGGAATAGGCATCTCTCATATAGAGAGCCTCAATAAAGAAG
>Ga0123337_10002522_pt1 | contig 20816 bp, 16 predicted proteins | sample frozenSSSSmetaG_FD_89792 | JGI IMG/M metagenome (GOLD analysis project Ga0123337, IMG submission 89792) | Glacier valley bacterial and archeal communities from Borup Fiord, Nunavut, Canada, to study Microbial Dark Matter (Phase II) -... | ecosystem: Environmental > Aquatic > Freshwater > Ice >...
CCATCTGTTGAATGAACAAAGAAAAGAAATTGTTACGCTACCTGATGTTTTGATAACACTCATATTAGTACGGTAATTATATTTCTCATTTGAAAAGGTATAAGTAAGGAAGAAAGGAAAACAAGATACGGGTTATCTTGATAGCTAGTTTAATGAGCCATCTATAATCATAATAAAATTTATTACTATTTAATCTCTGCAGACTGCACAAATATTTTAAATAGCTAATATGGTAATTAAAGAATCGCTAAGAATCATCTTGTTTGGGTAGCTGTTATACACACACTAAATGAAACTTCAATTAACTGTTTAAATATTTTAAAGGCGTAAAACAGGGAACGAATTAACTATCAAATAAAAAAGCAATTATGAAATTTCATAATTGCTTACATGTAAAGTGACCCCGCAGGGACTTGAACCCTGGACCCGCTGATTAAGAGTCAGCTGCTCTACCAACTGAGCTACAGAGTCTTTTTAAAGAGCCGCAAATATACCAATTTTTATTTCGCGCTGTCAAACAGAAATGTCCGGATAAATCCGGACATACTCCATAAATTAATTTTAAATTACTTCGTCACCCATTCCCATTAATAAGGTTATACAACTCATCCAATTTAGGTGTAAGAATAATTTCCGTTCTCCTGTTCTTTGCCCTGCCCTCGGCATCGGCATTGCTTTCCAGCGGATCATAAGAACTATGACCGGAGGCGATGACCCTTAACGGGTCTACTTTATAATCTTTGGTAAGAATGCGAACGATAGAAGTGGCGCGTGCCGTACTCAACGCCCAGTTATCTTCGAAGCGGGTACGTATCGGGATAGAATCTGTATGACCTTCAATATTTACATTGATATCAGGATTTGTATTAAGCACCTCTGCCAGCTTGCCTAACGCTTCTTTGCCTTTCGGATTAACCATCGCACTTCCGGAAGGAAACAGCAGACTCTCCTGCAGGCTCACATACACTTTGCCGTTCTTAACAGCTACCGTTAACTCATTGGAATTAAACTTCACCAGCGCATCGGCCATCTTCTGACGCAGGGCATCGGCATTCTTCTTCTGTTGCTCTAACAGACTCTGCAAAGATTCCAGCTTCTTCTGCTGAGAGGCTATTTCTTCCTTGCTCTTATTTAACAACGATTGCTGCGAAGCAATCTTACCTGCGGCGTCTTTGCTGGTAACGTCCAGCTGTGTCTTCAGGTCGTTCAGACCTTGCTGCAGCGTGGCACCTTTGCTTCTGAGGTCTGCTAAATTTTTTTCCAGGTCGGAAACTTTATTTGCAAGCCTGTTGCTATCGGTACGCGCGCTTTGAAGCGCAGACTGAGAAGCAAGATAAATTTTCTTAGATACACAACTTGTTAGTACAAGAGGCAAAGAAAAAATCAGCAAGCCAACCATTACAATTCCATTTTTCATAATTGATATTTGTCAGGTTAAATAATATACTTGTGTCATGTAAGCCATCATCTTTCAGCTATCAGATGTGAGGAAAATCCATAGTCAAATATATTCCTCCTGATAGCCGATTGCATAATATTGATATATGATCAACACGTCGACAGATCCGGAACGAGTTTTTTTAATGCGCAAAAGTAGGCATTGCTTCAATACATTTATAATTAGCACGGCTTTATTATTACGGTGTTACGTAATTTAACCTGTTTGTATATATTTGTACCGCTGGATTACTAAAACTTTTAGTTATGTTTAGGTTGCTATAAATTAAAAGATTGTTTTAAAGAATGAAAGGTGATAGCATCGGCAACCAGCAAGTATTTAGTGCTTAGTCAGTAATATTTAATACTATACCAGATCCAACATGACAGAAAAGAATTTGTATGATTATACTGAGGATAGCATCAAAAGCCTCGACTGGCGTGAACATATCCGTCTCCGGCCTGGTATGTACATCGGTAAACTGGGTGATGGCAGCAGTCCGGATGATGGTATCTATGTTTTGCTGAAAGAAGTGATGGACAATTGCGTTGATGAACATACTATGGGTTACGGACGCCATATTGATATAACAATAGAAGGTACAACAGTCAGCGTCCGTGATTACGGTCGGGGCATCCCACTGGGTAAAGTGGTTGATGTTGTTAGTAAAATTAATACCGGCGCTAAATATGACAGCAAAGCCTTTCAAAAAAGTGTCGGCTTGAACGGAGTAGGTACCAAAGCGGTAAACGCCTTAAGTAATTATTTCAAGGTAACGGCAATAAGGGAAGGGAAAGAGAAAACAGCAGAATTTGAAAAAGGGGTATTGTTAAAGGAACACAAGGAAATAAAAAGCACAGAAGAAAATGGTACACTTGTAACTTTTATTCCTGACGATACCGTATTTAAAAATTTTCATTACCTGCCTGAATTTCTTGACATCCAGCTTTGGAACATCTGTTATCTGAACGCTGGACTGGTAATAAACCTCAATGGAAAAAGATATGTAAGTAAGAATGGCTTACTCGATCTGTTGCTCCGCAAAACCAATGCCGATGAAATACGCTATCCCATCATCCACCTCAAAGGTCCCGATATAGAAGTGGCGCTAACGCATGAAAACCAGTATGGTGAAGAGTATTACAGTTTTGTAAACGGCCAGTTCACAACGCAGGGAGGTACACACCTGGTGGGTTTTAAAGACGCGTTTGTAAAAACGATCAGGGAATTTTTTAAGAAAGATTATGAGGTCGCCGATATCAGGGCGAGCATATGTGCGGCAGTGTCCATACGTGTTCAGGAACCGGTATTTGAAAGTCAGACAAAAACGAAGCTAGGCTCACAGGTTGTTTACGAAGATGGACCCACCGTGCGGAATTTTATTGGTGATTTTCTTAATAAAGAATTGAATAATTTCCTGCACCGTAACCCGACGGTCGCCGACGCCATGAAGAGGCGCATTGAACAAAGTGAGCGCGAGCGCAAAGAACTGGCAGGCATAAAAAAACTTGCTAATGAGAGAGCCAAGAAAGCCAATCTGCATAACAAAAAATTGCGTGACTGCCGCTTTCATTACAATGACGAACCCAGTGGTAAGGATAAAAATAAGATTGTAGAAAAACAAAAAGAGAGTACCATCTTTATAACGGAAGGCGATTCCGCCAGTGGCTCTATCACCAAGTCAAGAAGTGTTGAGACGCAGGCTGTATTCAGTCTCCGGGGTAAGCCGTTGAATTGTTTCGGCTTAACAAAAAAGATCGTTTATGAGAATGAAGAATTCAACCTGTTGCAACATGCTCTGAATATCGAAGAAGGATATGAAGGGTTAAGGTATAACAACATCATCATCGCTACCGACGCTGATGTGGATGGTATGCATATCCGCCTGCTGATGATGACTTTTTTTCTCCAGTTTTTTCCTGACCTGGTAAAGAACAATCACTTATACATTCTTGAAACACCTTTGTTCCGGGTACGCAACAAACAACAAACCATTTATTGTTATGATGAAAAGGAAAAACAGGCAGCAACAAAAAAGTTAGGTAACAAACCGGAGACTACCCGCTTTAAGGGATTAGGGGAAATCAGTCCGGATGAATTTGGAAGGTTCATCGGTCCTGACATGCGGGTACAACCGGTGATGATGCTCCCGGATACACATATCCAGCAGCTGCTTGAATATTACATGGGTAAAAATACACAGCAGCGACAGGATTTTATCATTGGCAATTTAAAAGTGGAGGTTGATTTGCTCGATGATATAGCGGGTTTAGACCCGAACTAGAAATTTGAAAAAAAACATACTAATTTTTATAAATGATTCACATAGTTTTCCAGGAAGCGGATGTCGCGGTGCTGCAGAAAAGTTTTGAGTTGGATGAAACGCTGCGTGGTAGCGTCAACCAAATCAAAGATGACTTTTCCGTCGGGCCGATTGAAAATATTTATATGGAAGATGGCATCCTCGGCCGTGAACGATGGTGGCGGGAAGTACTTGCCGGCGGTGATTATGAAGGGTTCGCTGATAACGGATCTGTGGATGATATCAACACGGTAAGCAATTTGATTCAGGCGTTAGTAACTAACCCGGAAGAAACGGTATGGATCTGGGCCGCTCAAAACAAACATGATGTATGCGGGTACTACTGGCTCATGAGCCAGCTGAAAAAATTCCAGGGTCAGGTTTATATTCTTTATCTGAACAATCTCCCGTTTTTTAACGAAAAGGGACATATCTTTTACCCTGTTAATCTTTTCGAAATTCAACCTAAAGAATTCTTAAAAGCAAAAAAGCTGGCAAGGTTAATTTCTTCCGGTGAGTTTGAACTTGATCCAGACGAATGGCAGAAATTATGCGAAGCAAATAAAAGTGTGAGGATACTCGAAGGTGGGAAAAAATTGCTGCAATACGAAGATGATTTTTATGATAAGGAATTGTTTAAGCTTATTAATACAGACTGGGTTAAAACAAGTAAACTCATTAATGCATATTTAAATAAAGCAATGCATACTACAGGCGACGCCTACCTGTTATGGCGGATCAAAAGCATGATAGTATCAGGACAATTGGACGTACAGGGAGAAATGAAAAACAGGAAAGATTTCGAAGTAAAGGCAAAGCAGGACCTGTTAACTAACTGACACTATATATTTATGAGGAAATTAATTTTAATTATATCGGTTTGCGTCGCGTGTTCACCAGCCTTCACGCAATCAGTTTCTACGAAGGTGGATGAACTGCTCAGCGCATATTCCAAAGCAAACAAATTTAATGGTACCGCCCTTATCGCTCAGAAAGGAAAAGTTTTACTGGAAAAGGGTTATGGATTGAAGGATGTCAGCCAGACTTCCCCGAACGAAGTGAATACCATCTACCAGCTTGGATCCGTTACTAAACAATTTACGGCAGCCATCATTTTACATTTACAGGAACAGCGGAAATTATCGGTGAAAGACAAGCTTGGCAAATATTTCCCTGACTTTCCAAACGGGAATAAAATCACCATTGAAAATTTATTAACCCATACTTCAGGATTATATAATTATACCAATGATAATAAATTCATGGCAAACGAGATCACTAACAGTTATACCAGGGATAAGATCATGGCACTGTTTAAAGATAAGCCATTGGATTTTGAACCGGGCACAAATTGGAGCTATAGCAATTCGGGCTACTCCATGCTGGGGTATATTATTGAAAAAGTTACAGGTAAGCCATTTGAGCAGGTGATGCATGAAATGATACTGCAACCGCTTCATATGGATCATTCCGGATTCGATTTCACACATCTTAAAAGTCCTGACAAGGCGACAGGTTATTTAACGCTTAACGACAATACTAAAACTGTCGCTCCTGTTGTAGACTCTTCCATTTCATTTGCCGCAGGAGCACTTTACTCAACAGTGGAAGACTTGTATAAGTGGGATCTGTCGATATACAACAACACGATTCTCAAACCTGAAAGCTGGAATGCGGCATTCACGCCATACAAAGACAAGTATGGCTACGGCTGGTTCCTCGATACGATGTTCAACAGGAAAGTAACCATGCATGGTGGCGGTATCCATGGCTTTAATTCGAATATGTTTCGTATTCCGCAGGAACAGCTGGTTATCATACTACTTAATAATAAAAACAATCCTGCGCTCGATGAGATAACCAAGGCACTCGCCGCCATAGCATTGAATGAGAAATATGAAATTAAAAAAGAGCACGAAACGGTAAACGTACCCGATACTGTTTTACAAACTTATGCAGGCGAATATGAACTTGCTCCTGCGTTTAAAATTATAGTAAGTTTTCAAAATGGCGTCCTTAAAGGACAGGCTACCGGACAGCCTCCTTTTGAACTCTTCGCAGAAAAAGAAAATTTTTTCTACCTGAAAGTAGTTAATGCCCAGGTTGAATTCTTTAAAGGAGATGATGGTAAAATTGATCACCTGGTTTTATACCAGAACGGAGGTAAATTACCAGGAAAGAAAATTAAATAAAGCAAATTGTTTTTTAATGAAAACACTTATCATACTGGAAGAAGTGGCAATGGCTCTCTTTTCAATATTTATATTTTCAACGCTTCCTTGTGCATGGTGGTGGTACCCGGTATTGATTCTTGCGCCCGACATCAGTGCTGTTGGTTACCTGGTAAATAATAAAATGGGCGCTGTCTTATACAATTTATTTCATCATAAAGCGCTTGGGTTATCATGTATATGCATCGGCTATTTATTACGCAACGACAGTTGGATTCTTGCCGGCGCAATTTTATTCGGACACTCATCTTTTGACCGGGCGCTTGGTTATGGGTTAAAATATTTTAAAGGATTCAAATTCACACACCTCGGCGAAATAAGAAAATAGCATGCACATCAAAGAAATACATCATATAGCAATTCTTGCTTCCGACTACGAGGTTAGCAAAAAATTTTATACTGAAATTTTAGGATTCACAATCATTTTAGAGACCTATCGCGGGGAGCGTAATTCTTACAAGCTGGATCTTTCTGTAAACGGTAAGTACCAGATTGAATTATTTTCATTTCCGGATTACCGCGAACGCGCTTCTTTTCCAGAAGCGAAAGGACTACGGCATCTTGCTTTTGCAGTGGATGACATCGAAATAGCGGTTGACGAATTATTATCCCATGCGGTAGAGGTTCAGGAGATAAGAATTGATGAGATCACCGGTAAAAAATTTGCATTCTTTTATGACCCCAACGGACAGCCACTGGAACTATATGAAGAATAAAAAAACTGTTTAAAACTGTCATGTTAATGGAAGATTGCCGACACTGTCAGCCGAAAAATAGGGTATGAATCAATAACTGAAAGCCGACGGCTGAAAGCTGACAGCAAATTATTACTCGATGTTAACACCAAAAACAACCGATGAGCGAAGAAAACAAACCACATCATTTAACGGATGATAAAACGGGTGTCTCCGGGCAGTACCAGACATGGTTCCTGGAGTATGCTTCTTATGTGATACTCGAACGTGCGGTACCGGCTTTGGAAGATGGCCTCAAACCTGTGCAGCGACGAATCCTGCACGCGATGAAAGAAATGGATGATGGCCGCCTGAACAAGGTGGCGAATATAATCGGTCAGTCCATGCAGTACCATCCCCACGGAGATGTAAGTATCGGTGATGCACTGGTAAACCTCGGACAAAAAGAAATGCTGATTGATACGCAGGGTGGCTGGGGTGATATAAGAACCGGCGTATCGGCTTCCGCCTTTCGTTACATCGAGGCTAGGCTCTCAAAATTTGCGCTGGACATCGCTTATAATGCTAAAACAACAGAGTGGGCACTTAGTTATGACGGAAGGAAAAGCGAGCCGGTAACCCTTCCGATGAAATTTCCTTTGTTATTGGCGCAGGGCGCAGAAGGCATTGCAGTAGGACTGGCGACGAAAATTCTTCCACATAATTTTTGTGAACTGATAGAAGCGTCTGTCAGGCACCTGCGTGGAAAAAAGGTTGAATTCTATCCTGATTTTCAAACAGGCGGAATGATTGATGTATCCAATTATAACGAAGGCAAACGGGGTGGTAAAATAAGGGTGCGGGTACACATAGAAGAACTGGACAAGAAGACACTGGTGATAAAAGATGTGCCCTACGGCGTTACTACCGTTCAACTTATAGATTCTATCATCAAAGCCAACGACCAGGGCAAAATCAAGATAAAAAAAGTTACTGATAATACAGCCGCTGAAGTTGAACTGGTGATTGACCTGGCTCCGGGCATCTCATCGGATATCACTATCGATGCGCTGTACGCGTTCACCGATTGTGAAGTAAGCATTTCTCCTAATACCTGTGTGATAGTGGCTGATAAGCCCAGGTTCATGAGTGTTTATGAACTGCTGCGAATTTCAGCAGATAACACAAAGGAATTATTGCGCCGCGAACTGGAGATAAGACTGGCCGAACTACAGGAAAAGTGGCATTTCACTTCGCTGGAGAAAATATTCTTTGAAGAGAAGATATACAAAGAGCTGGAGAAAAAACATGAGACCTGGGATAAAGTGTTGGATGCGATCGGTAAAGCTTTCGCGCCTTTTATAAAATTATTAAGAAGAGACATCAGCAGGGATGATATCATCAAGCTAACGGAGAAGCCTGTTCGTCGTATTTATAAACTTGACATTGATGACCTGTTGCGCCAGATAAAAGGATTGGAAGTGGAGATCAAAGAGGTTAAACATGATATCGCCAACCTGGTAGATTATGCGGTGGCATATTATGACAACCTGCTTAAAAAATATGGGAAGGGACGGGAAAGAAAAACAGAGATCCGTTTGTTTGACACCATCCAGGCTAAACATGTTGCTATCGCTAACGTAAAAGTGTACGTAAACAGAACCGATGGATTCATAGGCACCGGGTTAAAGAAAGATGAATTCGTTGCAGATTGTTCAGACCTGGATGATATAATCGCTTTCACTAAATCAGGTAAGATGAAAGTGGTGAAAGTAGCCGAAAAAACATTTATAGGTAAGGACATCATTCATGTAGCTGTGTTTCAGAAGAACGATGAGCGTACCACTTATAACATGATTTATCTTGATGGTAAGTCGGGCGTTAGTTTCGGAAAACGTTTTAACGTAACCGGTATTACAAAAGATAAAGAATATGATCTCACAAAGGGTGAAGATAAAAGTAAGGTGCATTATTTTTCTGTGAACCCTAACGGTGAAGCGGAATCTGTTAAGATCATATTAAGTCCGAATTGCAACGCGCGTATCAAAGAGCTCGATTTTTTCTTTGAGGAACTTGATATAAAAAGCCGGGGTACTTATGGCAACCAGGTTACTAAGTATCCTGTCAGGAATGTAAAATTTAAAGAAGTGGGACGATCCACCCTTCACGGCCGTAAGCTTTGGTTCGATGATCAGTTTGGGAGGTTAAACACCGATGAAAAAGGCGCTTACCTGGGAATGTTTGAAGGTGATGATAAGCTGTTGACGGTTTACAATGATGGCACTTATGAAATAACCGACCAGGAATTAACACAGCGTTTTGATGCTGCTAATTTGCTGCTTATCGAAAAGTTTGTCCCGGAAATGATTTTGACGGCGGTATATTATGATCACGATAAGTTACAGTTTAATATCAAGCGGTTTAGGATAGAAACTACCACGCTGCAGAATAAGTTTTTGTTTATCAGGGAAGGTGCTGAAAATTATCTTCAGGCAATTACTACCGGCGAAGATCCTTCTGTTTTAATTAAAACCGGAAGAGGCGCGCAGGCCAAAGAACAAAAGCTCAAAGTATCAAAGCTCGTAGACATCATGGGCTGGAAGGCGGTTGGAAGCAAGCTGGTAGATTTTACAAAAAGTACCGAGATTGAATGGTTATTAAAGGATGATAAAATCAATCCACAAACCGAGCTGTTTTAGATATAAAGTGTTTTAGCAATTTGGATATTTTTGCTTTTAATTATTAAATGGAGTAGACAATCTGTGAGGTTTCTAAAAACCTCACAGGTTGTTAAACACAAACCAACTATCATAACTTCTGCCTCCGCTTCAACCTCACCGAGGCATTCTGTGTCAGGCTGCTGGAAAGATAAACTTCGTAGCGATGACCGCCGTCATTAATTACCATCAAAGCGGTATTGGGCGGGTACTTCCCGAGGTTCTCCGCGAACATGGTTACTTCATTGATATCTTTTTTAGGATCCAGTTTGATATAGATATTCAGTGCCTGTGCTGTTAATCCCTGTTTGGTTAGTACCGGCGCTTTGTTTAAAAATACACTAATGCTGTCTCCATCGATATCGCCATTGTCGTAAAAGCTTATACGCACTGAATCGGATTCTATTTCAATTTCTTTGCTCACGACAGTAGCACGTTTATCAAAGTTTTCTTTCAACAACTTAAGAGAAACATCTTCTACTGCAATGGTATCTTTGTGTGTAACTGTTGGATCGGTAACAGGGTCATTATTTATAACCAGTTCCTCCTTTCGTGGCGACCATAATTTTCGTGTGATACTGTTCCTGATCAAACTATCCTGACCATACTCATGATTGTCCAGTGTATAAATAACTCTCATCTCCGGACAGGTATAAGAATATTTTGGATCAACGGTGAGTCTTCCTATAATGGTAGTCTGAACTTTAGAGGCTATTATAGCCCCCATGAAATCCATCATACAATCTACGCCGTCGATATTTGTGGATCTAAAATAAGTAACAGGAAGTTTTCTTATAGCAAAAGTTTTTGTTTTCTTATCGATACTACCTCTTACAAAAAAACTTTTATATCCATCTTTGAAATAATAGCCAAAGAGACCTTCAAACTCATCACCCTTTTGTTTGATGATAAGTTCGGTAAGATAATTATTGTTGCTGCCCATCATCAGAACATCGGCCTTCCCATACCAGCTGCCTGTTATAGATTGAGCGTTGCAAATAGTAGACAGTAAAAGAAAAACCGACAGCGCAATTAATCTCATAGCATGAAGATAATTGAAAATTATATGGTAAGTCCCGATCAAAAATTACTTTAAGTATCTTTTAATCTCTTTCTCTACATCCCGTTTTTTTATTGTCTCCCTTTTGTCATGCACTTTCTTTCCTTTGCCAAGACCTATTTCAATCTTAGCTATATTCTTATCATTAAAAAAAATCTTTAAAGGGACGATCGTGTAACCTTTTTCAGTCATCTTCGTTTCCATTTTTTTTAATTCCTTTTTTGTAAGCAGCAGTTTGCGTTCCTGGAGAGGTTCGTGCCTTTGAGTGGTGCCAAAAGAATATTCAGAGATATGCAGACTCTTAACGAACAACTCTCCCTGGTGAAAAATACAATAGCTGTCATTAAAACTTACTTTGCCTGAACGTATGGCTTTTACTTCCGTACCTACCAGCACCATGCCTGCGGTGTAAGTGTCTTCTATAAAAAAATCATGGAAAGCTGATCTGTTCCTGATTTCAATTTTTTTATTGTCTGCCATAGTTGAGGTGATGGTTCATATTATTTTTTGGCTGTCAGCTGTTAGTAATAGTATAAAGCGAGTGCTATGTTTCGGATAAATAACGCTGCAAATGCACTAGATCATAAGCAGGTGGCAAATTTGTGATTACATAAAGTCTTTTCTTGAAAAAAACATAAGCTGCTTTATTGAGGGCGAAAAATAGAACATTTTATTCTTAGGCATAAGAAAAATTTACGGTTATATAAAGGCTATCAGAAGAAAGACGTTGGTATTCAGCCAACCATTAATAAACGGTTATAATCAATTTAATTCTTAAGAAGATAAAGCACCGTTGCCACCTTTTCTTTTAACTGCTTTCTGTCAACTATAAAGTCCAAAAATCCATGCTCGAGTAGAAATTCACTGCGTTGAAATCCGTCGGGCAGGTCACGTTTAATAGTCTCCTTGATAACACGCGGACCTGCAAAACCTATCAAAGCGCCGGGCTCGGCAATGTTCAAATCACCCAACATTCCAAATGAGGCCGAGATGCCGCCAAAAGATGGATCTGTAAGTAAAGAAATATATGGAAGTTTAGCATCGGTAAGTTGTGACAGTTTTCCGGAAACCTTCGCGAGCTGCATCAAAGAAAAGGCGCTTTCCATCATACGTGCGCCACCGCTTTTACAAATAATCAATAAAGGTGAATTGTTTTCAATGCAAAAATCTATAGCGCGTGAAATTCTTTCACCCATCACACTTCCGAGCGAACCGCCAATAAATTCAAAATCCATACAAGCAATTACCAGTGCCTGTTCATTTACTTGACCAGTACCGACGCGGATAGAATCAGTCACTGCCGTTTTTTTCCATGCTTCATCAAGCCGTTTTTGGTAAGGTTTTAAATCAGTGAAGTTTAAAAAGTCGTGTGAATGTATGTTCTCGAACATCACCGTATAGTCCCCATCGAATAAAATTTCAAAATATTCGTCACTGCCGATTCTATGGTGATAGTTACATTTCGGACAAACAAATAATTGTTCGCGGAGGTCTGACACGGTGCAGATATAATTGCACTCCGGACACTTTGCCCATAAGCCCTCGGGTGTTTCTTTCTTTTCCGCAGTACTGGTGGTAATGCCTTTTTTTATACGTTTAAACCAACTCGTTTTCGATTCTTCTACCGGTCCATCTTCTCCAGCGAGGTTAGCATAAAAGTCCTCTTCTTGTTTCATCTTCAAACAGTTTAAGTTGGCTAAGGTAATAAAGTGCAGGAGAATAAAAAGGTTAATTGAAGAAACGCTATCATTCGACGCCCGATAAGCATTGGCCGACGAAGTCAGCCTGCAGCAAGTGACTGCAACATAAAATTCCTAAGAACCAACATTCTGTTCAAAGCAGCATTTAAATATTGCCTGGTGTAAGGCATCTTGAAATTATATAAGTGATAATTGAACCGATGCATCATCGGTAGTGATGTTCAATGCTGACCTATGATAGCTGACAACGAACGGCTGATAACTGACAAAATAATTCAACGAAAAAAACTTTTAAGCAAATCCTGTGTTATTTTTGTGCGATCAAAATACAACACTACGTTTTAGGGGCTCGGACGTTAGTTACATTAGAGAGTCATATATGAATAACAAGCCATGGCGGATTGGTTTCATAACAGCTAAAAACCAAACTTGATACAATGAAATGGTCTCAATTTTTTACTTCTTCGGTTGGCAAAAAACTGGTAATGAGTTTAACAGGTTTGTTCCTGATATCTTTTTTAGTAATACACGTAGGATTAAACGCCTGTATCTGGGCAAACGACGGCGGTGAAATGTTTAATAAATCGGCTCATTTTATGGGTACTATGGTACTGATCCGCATAATTGAATGGGGACTATTCGGTGGTTTTATTGCTCATATCATTCAGGGTTATTCGCTTGAAGCAAAAAATCTCACCAGGCGCGGACAAGGTTACGCCATTGCCATGGGTAATAAAGGAAGCAAATGGTACAGCCGCACAATGGGTTTACTTGGTACGTTATTATTTTTATTCTTAATCATGCACATTAATCATTTCTGGATTTCTTCCCGCTTTGGTGGAATGGCGAACATTAAACCGCTTAGTGAGGTAGAGTACAATGGCGTTGCCTATCATAACCTGTATGCGCAAATGTTAAAAATATTTCAGGATCCTATAGTAGTGGTATTATATGTATTGGGTTGTATTTCTCTTTGCTATCACCTGATGCATGGTTTCCAAAGTGCTTTCAGAACGCTCGGCGTACACAACAACAGGTACCTGCTTATAATTAGAAATTTTGGTAAAGGCTTTGCCATCGTGGTTTCTATTGGCTTTGCCATGATGCCGATATCATTTTATATGCACTGGATAAGTTAAATAGTTGAAGCGAAGGCAGATTATAATGATTTCCATCGCAAACAAATTCGATGAATAACAGTTGATAGCTAATATCTTAAGGCTATAGCGATCACCTGTAAACGTAAACAATAACAGTATGCTTAATTCGAAAATTCCGCCAGGTGCTTTGGAAAATAAATGGAACGATTATAAAGGACATGTAAAATTGGTGAATCCTTCTAACAAAAGAAATCTTGAAGTTATTATTGTTGGTACAGGTCTCGCCGGCGCTTCGGCTGCCGCATCTTTAGGTGAGTTAGGTTATAAAGTTAAATCATTTTGCTTCCAGGATTCTCCAAGGCGCGCGCATAGTATTGCTGCGCAGGGTGGCATCAACGCTTCAAAGAATTATCAGAATGATGGTGACTCTACGTTCAGGCTTTTTTATGATACGATAAAAGGCGGCGACTACCGCTCCCGTGAAAGCAACGTGCACCGCTTAGCGGAAGTAAGTGTCAACATTATTGATCAGTGCGTGGCACAGGGTGTCCCTTTCGCCAGGGAATATGGCGGATTACTTAGCAACCGGTCGTTTGGTGGGACACAGGTTCAGCGGACATTTTACGCCGCCGGACAAACAGGTCAGCAATTGCTGATAGGAGCATACCAGTCATTGGAAAGACAGGTGGCCTTAGGCAATGTAAAAATGTATGCCCGTCATGAAATGCTTGAAGTGGTTGTGATAGATGGCAAAGCAAGGGGCATCATCTGCCGGAACCTGGTGACAGGTGAGCTGGAGCGGTTCTTTGGTCACTCTGTTCTAATTTGTTCCGGTGGTTATGGCAACGTTTTTTACCTGAGTACAAATGCTATGGGCTGCAACGTTACGGCTGCCTGGAAAGCACACAAGAAAGGCGCTAACTTTGCTAATCCCTGTTTCACACAAATTCATCCTACCTGCATCCCCGTTAGTGGCGACCATCAGAGTAAACTAACATTGATGTCAGAATCATTGCGTAATGACGGGCGGATATGGGTCCCCAAAGAAAAAAATGATTCACGCAAGCCGGTAGATATTCCTGAAGAAGAAAGAGATTATTACCTGGAGAGAAGATACCCGGCGTTTGGAAACCTTGTCCCGCGCGACGTGGCAAGTCGTGCTGCTAAAGAGCGATGTGACGCGGGATATGGAGTAGGGGGTTCTAAAATGGCCGTCTATCTTGATTATAAATTTGCTATAGAAAGATATGGAAAGATAGAAGTAAGCAAGCATGGGATAAGTGACGCCGGTGATATGGAGATAATAAAAATGGGCAGGGACGTCGTCAAAGAGAAGTATGGCAACCTGCTCGATATGTATGAAAAAATTACCGGTGAAAACCCTTATGAAATGCCCATGCGTATTTATCCGGCGGTGCATTATACCATGGGTGGCTTGTGGGTGGATTATGAATTGATGACCACCATTGAAGGCTTGTATTCTTTGGGTGAAGCAAACTTCAGCGATCATGGGGCTAACCGCCTCGGAGCTTCCGCGCTGATGCAGGGTCTCGCCGACGGATACTTCGTGATTCCTTATACAATGGGTAACTACCTCGCAGATGAAATTCGTACCCCATCCATTCCCGTTACACACCCGGCCTTTGCCGAAGCAGAGGCGGTCGTTAGTACGAGGCTCAATACCTTAATGAATATCAAAGGCACGCAAACTGTAGAAAGCTTTCATAAGAAGCTCGGCAAAATTATGTGGAACAAATGTGGTATGGCAAGAAACGAAGTGGGACTTAATGAAGCTATTACCGAAATAAGAGCTTTAAAAATTGAATTTTGGAAAGATGTAAAAATCCCGGGTGAAATAAAAGAGATGAATTCTGAATTAGATAAAGCCAACAGGGTAGCGGATTTTATTGAACTGGGTGAGCTGATGTGCATCGATGCACTAAACAGGAAAGAGAGTTGCGGTGGACATTTCAGGGAAGAAATGCAAACAGAGGAAGGCGAGGCATTAAGAGATGACGAGCAATTTGCATACGTGGCAGCATGGGAATATAAAGGTGACAGTGATTGGCAACTTAATAAAGAACAGCTTACATTCGATGTTGCTAAACCAAGTAAGCGCAGTTACAAGTAAGCAACAATGGCTATTTACTTAGTATGATGTACTGGTGTGATGGCAACTTTTACTGATGTTCTGTTATCAGCCTTCAGCTATCAGTTATCAAAGAAAAGCGTATCATATTCCGGTAAACAATAATAAAAGAATTGAGGGGAAAGATTATATAAATTATTTACAGAAAAATCAACAGAACTGAAGTTATGGAACATTATACTATGAACCTTACCTTAAAAGTTTGGAAACAAAAGAACAATAAAGCTTCGGGTAGCTTTCAAACTTACAAGGTTGCAGATATTTCTTCTGAAATGTCATTTCTTGAAATGTTTGATGTACTCAACGAAAGGTTGATAAGTGAAGGCAAAGAGCCCATCGCCTTCGATCATGATTGCCGGGAAGGAATTTGTGGAAGTTGTGCCATGTACATCAATGGTCGCCCTCACGGACCATGGAAAGGTACAACGGTGTGTCAGTTGCACATGAGGGCTTATAAAGATGGTGATATGATTGTTGTAGAGCCATGGAGGTCAAGAGGATTTCCGGTTATCAAAGACCTTGTTGTCGACAGAAGCGCTTTCGACCGTATCATCCAGGCGGGTGGTTATATATCCGTTAATACCGGCAACGCAGTTGATGCAAACGCAGTTGCGGTGGATAAAGACAAGGCTGATCTCGCGTTTGCAAATGCAGCCTGTATAGGTTGCGGAGCTTGTGTGGCAGCTTGCAAAAATAGTTCGGCAATGCTTTTTTTATCGGCAAAAGTATCTCACCTGGCACTGTTACCACAAGGTGCACCGGAAAGAAAAACCCGTGCGATTAATATGGTCGCGCAAATGGATAAGGAAGGTTTTGGTGCATGTACAAATACCGGCGCCTGTGAAGCTGTCTGTCCGAAGTTAATTTCAATTGGAAATATCGCACGTCTGAATGGTGAATTCGTGGGAGCCGGGTTGACGTTGGAATAAATGTTATTTGTTTGGGCCTTCAAATAAAAATTGAATGACTGATTATAAAATTCCACCCACTACCAGAATCGGTCATGTTCATTTAAAGGTTTCTGACCTGAATATCGCAATGAATTTTTATTGTGATCTGCTGGGTTTTAAAGTTACTGCGCGGTATGGAAGTGGTGCTGTATTTATATCAGCTGGTGGGTATCATCATCATATCGGTTTAAATACCTGGCATAGTAAAAATGCTCCGCCGGCTCCGCTTAACTCATGTGGATTATACCATACCGCTATCTTATTCAATACCCGCCGTGAATTAGCTGTTGCGCTCAAGAGACTCATTGACGTAAAATATCCGCTGACAGGTGTTGCCGATCATGGTGTATCGGAAGCCATTTATCTTGATGATCCTGATAAGAACGGTGTTGAATTATATTGGGATCGTCCCCCCGCAGAATGGCCGCGCGATGCAGAAGGTAACATCAGTATGTCCACCGATCCTCTTGATATGGAAGGCTTACTTAATGAAATAGACCTTACTCTATAGCTTTTTTAAACTAGGAGAGATAATACTGAGGTTTACAGAGGAGTATCTCCGTGAACCTCCATATTACCTTTTCTTTACTCCATGGTTAAAAAATTTTAAAAATAAAACATGTTCGAAAAACCGGTGCCGCCAATTGCTGAAGTGATCCCTGAAGAACTATTAATCCATGGTGACACCCGTATCGATAATTACTACTGGTTGCGGGAAAAAGAAAATCCTAAAACACTCGAATACCTAAACACCGAGAATCAATACCTGGACGCTATCATGTCTGCTACCGAAGAAATGCAGTCGCAACTATTTCTTGAAATGAAAGGCCGGATCAAAGAGAAAGATGAATCCGTACCTGTCTATAAAAACGGTTATTTATATTACACCCGCTCAGAAGAAGGAAGACAATATTATAAATACTGCCGTAAAAAATCCAACCCGGAGGCAGCCGAAGAAATATTATTAGATGTAGACGAAATGGGTGACAAACATTCCTATCTTTCTGTTAACGGTTTCAATATCAGTCCTGATAATAACCTGCTTGCCTATGGCATAGACACTACCGGGAGGCGTCAGTATATCATCCGGATAAAAAATCTTACTACCGGCGAAACACTTGCTGACAGCATGTTTCCGACCAGCGGAAATTCTGTATGGGCCAACGATAATAAAACACTATTTTATGCTGAAAGCAATCCCGTCACTTTGTTATCGGAAAAAATCAATAAACATATCCTTGGCGCGGCAGGTAATGCGGATATGCTGGTTTATGAAGAAAGCGATAAGTCGAATTATATCGGTGTCACTAAAACCAGGTCCAGGAAATACATTCTTATTATTTCATCAGCTACGTTATCGTCAGAAGTCAGGATCATAGATGCAGATCTTCCCGACGAATCTTTCCGGGTGTTCCAGCCACGCGTGAAGGACATGTTGTACAGTGTGGAACATTCAGGTGATTCGTTCCTGGTGCTGACTAATTGGGATGCGACAAATTTCCGGTTAATGGAAACCAATGTTGAGACAACACTGCGGGAAAATTGGAAAGAAAAAATAGCTCACCGTTCGGATGTGTTATTACAAAGCGTTGAACCATTTAAAGATTTCCTTGCCATTACAGAACGCAGTAAAGGACTGCTCCATATCCGGATTAATAATATCACTACCGGTATTGAACACTATCTCGGGTTTGAAGAACCGGCCTATACCGTCTTCATAGGTGCCAACCTGGAATATAATACAACAACGCTTCGTTATCATTATACCTCTCTGAGTACGCCCGCCTCTACCTATGATTACAACATGGATACCAAAGAAAAGATTTTGCTTAAACAACAGGAAGTGGTCGGCGGTTACATTATACAAGATTATGTAACGGAAAGATTATATGCCACAGCAAACGATGGCATCAGGGTGCCCATTTCAATTGTTTACAAAGCAGGGTTTAATAAAGATGGCAATGCGCCATTGCTGTTGTATGGATATGGTTCTTATGGCGTGAGCATGGACGCATCATTTTCATCAGCACGACTCAGTTTGCTAAACAGGGGATTTGCCTTTGCCATAGCGCATATCCGTGGAGGTCAGGAGATGGGTCGTTCCTGGTACGAAGATGGAAAGTTGATGAAGAAGAAAAATACTTTTACAGACTTTATCAACTGCGCGGAATATCTGATGCAGGAGAAATATACTTCACAAAAACATTGCTATGCTTTAGGAGGAAGTGCCGGGGGATTGCTGATAGGCGCTGTTGCCACCATGCGTCCTGATCTTTGGAACGGGATGATAGCGGCTGTTCCGTTCGTTGATGTAGTAACTACTATGCTCGATGAAAGTATTCCCTTAACAACAAATGAATTTGATGAATGGGGCAATCCGGCAAACAGAGAATATTATGATTACATAAAATCGTACTCTCCTTATGATAATATTATTACCAACTATCCGAATATCCTGGTGACTACCGGGTTACATGACAGCCAGGTACAATATTTTGAACCTGCCAAATGGGTGGCGGCAATGAGGGTAAAAAAAGCAAATGACAATGTCCTGCTTTTTCATATTAATATGGAAGCCGGTCATGGCGGTGCTTCCGGCCGGTTTGATTACCTGAAAGAAGTAGCAAGGGAGTACGCCTTTTTATTTTTACTAGAAGGCAGAAATCAGTTATAATGAAAAGACTGTTGGAAAGGATATTATACAGCTGGGGGGTTTTAAAAACGTCTGCCGCAAACCTTTCACTTTCAATAATGAATTTCGTACATTTGCGGCTTCAAAAATCAATTCTTTAAATAAATAATATTAAAGAATTATAAAATCAGGGTTGTATGATTGCAGTGAATAACGTTACATTATCTTTTGGAAAACGCGTTTTGTTTGATGAAGTGAACCTCACTTTCAACAAAGGAAATTGCTACGGCGTAATTGGCGCCAACGGAGCGGGTAAGTCTACTTTTTTAAAAATACTCGCTGGCGAAATAGAACCTAATAAAGGTTCTGTTGACATTACTCCCGGCGAACGCATGGCGGTGTTAAGTCAAAATCACTTTGCGTTTGATGAGTTTTCTGTACTGCATACCGTTATGATGGGGCATAAAAAAATGTGGGAAGTGAGTAAAGAAAGAGATACCATTTATGCCCTGGCAGACTTTACGGAAGAAGATGGAATGCGGGCCGGCGAACTGGAAGCTGAATTTGGTGAGATGGGTGGCTACACAGCTGAAAGTGACGCTGCAACATTGTTGAGCGAATTAGGGGTGGAAGAAGCGTTGCACCAAACGTCGCTAAAAGAATTGCATGGTCCGATGAAGATAAGGGTATTGCTGGCGCAGGCATTGTTTGGTAACCCCGATGTGCTTATACTCGATGAACCTACCAACGACCTTGATGTGGAAACGATCAACTGGCTGGAAGGATTCCTCGGCGATTTTGAGAATGTAGTAATCGTAGTTTCGCATGATCGCCACTTCCTGGACTCTGTTTGTACACATGTCGCCGATGTTGATCGTCATAAGATTAAAATATACTCCGGTAACTATACTTTCTGGTATGAAAGCAGCCAGCTTGCTTCCCGCCAGATGACAGATAAAAACAAGAAGACAGAAGATAAACGCAAAGATCTGTTAGATTTCATCGCCCGTTTCAGCGCCAATGCATCAAAATCTAAACAGGCCACCGCCCGTAAAAAAGCTTTGGAAAAACTTGTGATAGAAGATATCCAGCCTTCCAACCGCAAGTATCCCGGTATCATTTACAAACAGGAACGCGAAGTAGGGAACCAGGTTTTAAATATAGAGAAGCTTGAGAAATCTATTGACGGCAGGTTCTTATTTAAGAATGTAACTTTCTCTGTTAATAAAGGTGATAAAATAGCCTTCTTCTCCCGGGATCATTTTGCCCTTACAACTTTGTTTGAAATCCTGAATGGTGAAGCAAAAGCCGATGGCGGCAAATATGAATGGGGTACCACTATAACAAAAGCATACCTCCCTAACGACAATACACAATTCTTTCCAGATCCTTCCATCAACCTGATGGACTGGCTCAGGCAATATGTGCCGCCAACAGTTACCGATGTTGATGAACCATTTCTCAGGGGATTTTTAGGTAAGATGTTATTCAGCGGTGATGAAACATTTAAGAAAGTAGGAGTGCTGAGTGGTGGTGAAAAAGTACGTTGCATGATCAGTAGGATGATGTTACAGAATCCTAACCTTGTAATTCTTGATGAGCCCACAAACCATCTTGACCTGGAGAGTATCCAGTCATTTAATGAAAGCATGGTAAATTTTAAAGGGGTGGTATTGCTAACATCTCATGACCATACTTTCATGCAAACTGTTGCCAACAGGGTTATTGAACTAACACCTAAAGGTATCATCGACCGCCTGATGACCTTCGATGAATACCTGGCTGATGACCGTGTTAAGCAGATGAGGGAAGATATGTATTCTTGAAAAAGGGATAAATTTCAGGGTGGTTGGTTCCCTTCTC